>ERZ773079.1897-NODE-1897-length-12082-cov-12.640226_pt1 | contig 12082 bp, 9 predicted proteins | sample MGYA00511355_ERZ773079 | MGnify/ENA primary metagenome ERZ773079 (study PRJEB29015, sample SAMEA2737979) | human oral metagenome | biome: human oral; feature: human-associated habitat; material: dental | place: China | collected 2117 ... | reverse complement strand
AATGGTGGAGCTTTTGGCGGAGCGCGGCGTGGCAAAGGACGGCGTGATTGGCAACGATGATGTTCTGGCAATTCAGAAACAGATGGGCGAGCCGCGCGATTTTTCGGACGGTAGCGACAATGCGGAGACAGATGTTGACGTAGATGACGAGGTATTGGGCAATTCGTCTAAGCAGCTAATGCGCGATACTGAACATGGTTTGATCGGCGGCGTGTGTGCTGGCGTAGCAGCTTATTTTGGCGTTAATCCGTTGTGGATACGCTTGATCGCTATCTTTTCGCCGTTTATAACGTTTGGCACGGCGGTACTGATTTACATCGTGATGTGGTTGTCGATTCCTGAAGCGCGGACGGCTTCGGACAAGCTGCGGATGCGCGGCGAGCCGGTAACACTGGACGCGCTCAAACGCTTGTCAGTTGACGATAGCACTGAAAAGCAGGCAGTAAGCACCGCTGCCAAGATTTTCCGCTTTTTGCTGGGAATTATACTGGCGCTGATAGCGTTTGGACTGCTGGTGGCGCTGCTGGTCGGCGGCGTGTTTGGCTTTGGCGCAGTGGCAGCGTTGAACGGATTTACCGCGCAAAGCTGGGCGTGGGGATTGCTATGCTGCTTGGTTTTGGGCGGCGCAGTTTTGTTCACCTTGACGTTGCTGGCTACCTGGAGCGTCTTCACTTGGAAGCTGAAACGTCCGGCGATTATAGCGATGCTGGGTCTGTTGATGGCTGGCGCGGTTTGTTTGTCGGGTGTGGCGATTTTCAGCGCTAATACTTATTCGAATCTAGCTTACGATTACGAGAAAACTCTAAAAGTTAAAACTGTTGACGCCTCGGAGGTTGCTGCCGGCGCTAAAAGTATAGTGGTTGATGGCAACGGTGAATATGTTGCGATGGAATACGGCGGCTATGCCGAAAAGACTCGGTTGGAAGTGAAATATCACGACACGCAATATTCCAAAGTACCGGAAGTAAAATTGCGCCGCGACGGCGACAAACTCGTGGTTAATGTGAAAAGCCAGATAGACGAGACGTGCAGTCATCGCGGTTTCACGGAGTCTATGCGCTGCCGCTATATGTACGGCCCGGTTTCTGTCAGGGTTTACGGTCCGGTGGATTTGCTGGCGCCCGGCCGCGGCCGCGACGGCATGCTTGATTAGCGCTTATCAATTTGAGGTGTTATACTTGAAAGATGAAAGGTAATTTTTAAGCGTGGCTTGGTGGCAGGCGATTATCCTTGGTATTGTTGAAGGTATTACGGAGTTTTTGCCGATTTCTTCGACGGGTCATTTGACAATTGCCGAGAAGCTGCTGGGCATGAAAATTGACGATCCGAGCGTGGTGGCGTTTACGGCGGTGATTCAAATTGGGGCAATTCTGGCGGCGGTAATTTACTTCTGGAGCGATATTTGGCGGATTCTGCAAGCCTGGTGGCGCGGGCTGTGGTGGAAGCGAGCGCGCCGGAAGTTTGATTATAAGTACGGCTGGGCGATTATCATTGGCTCAATTCCTATCGCTGTCGTCGGTTTGCTGTTCAAGCACGAAGTTGAGACGGTGCTGCGGAGTTTGTGGTTTGTGGCGATCGGGTTGATCGGCTGGAGCGTGGTGATGTGGCTGGCGGATACTCGCGCAGTAAAAAATAAGCGCAATGAAGTTGAGACGAACTGGAAGGATACGCTGGCGATTGGCATGGGACAATGTCTGTCGCTGATTCCTGGGGTCAGCCGTTCTGGCGCGACAATTTCTGTTGGTTTGTTCCGCGGTTTTGACCGCGTGTCGGTCACTAAGCTGAGCTTTTTCTTAGGGATTCCGGCTTTGATGGCGGCAGGACTATTGGAGGTCGTCACCAAATATAAGCACATTTCTGGCGGCGTGGGTTGGACGTCAACAATCATTGCTACTGCGGTTTCGTTTGTCGTGGGTTATGCGGCAGTGTCCTGGCTGCTTAAATTTATCCAAAGCAATAATTTTCGTTCGTTCATTATTTATCGATTTGTGCTGGGGCTGGTGATAATAGGACTGCTTGGCGCAGGGATAGTAGCTGCAGTATAAAGAGGAAGCTTTATGAAGGTCAGAGTTTTACTATCTAAGGACACAGCGTTCTTTTATTGGCTGCAAGTAATATCTGGCTGGGATAAAACTGTTGCTGTAGATAAAGCCACCTATGACTATTATTCTTCTTTCATAGATGACAATATTAAATCTGTTCTACCAAAAGTACGGCAAATAATGAATTCACACGATGATCCAAGGAATTTTTTGCAGCTTTTATATTCCGGCGATATTTCTGATAGTAGAGAGGCTAGGGAGCTGATTGAAATTTCCAATGATTTACGGCATTATTTTGATGTATTATGGTCAGATTGTTTTTCATCTCTTGAAGCTTGGTTGCATGCGCTGGAAAAGTATGACTTTGATCGTTTTGATGATGACATAAGCAGGATAACGCGATTTATGGAGTCGTCCTTTGATTATGAATGTGGACAAAATGTTTATCTTTTGCCTAATATTCCATCAAAAGGCACGATCGGACATAAGATAAAAGGAAGCGATTTTATATTATTACGACCGCCATTGCAATATGGCGACGACAAGCTTAATCGAGTGGTATGTGTCATCGTTCATGAGCTATTACACGAGGTAGAATTTTTGTCAGATATTACACGTGTTTACATGAAACAGTCTTACGAAGATTATATTCAACCATCTTGCTTATTAGCTCCTGCAGGTTATACTTGGAAGGAGATGTTTGTCGAGGCTCTTGTGTATTGTTTCGCAAACAATATAACTGGCGGCTATTTAAGACCCGAAATATTCGGGAAAAGTAGACCTAGCTTAGGAGAGTTTGAAAATAAGTTTTCTTTGTTTTTTAAGAAGCAGGGCATGAAGACGGGGTATGTAATAGCCTGGGCTGCACTGCGTGCCTTGCCTTATGTAGAGGAACGTATAAATGAAAATTTGACTATAAATAAGGATGTTTTTGATATTGTATCAAAAGAATTTTGTAAGAGATACTGTTGACGTTGTCCACAAGGGTGGTGCGCACATCTTAATGACGTGCACGCCGCCCTATCTAACTTTGGTTGTTATGATTTCTCGATGTATTCTAGTAGACAGGACTTCTCACGTTTAAACGGAAGTTGTTATATAATTAAGACATGTTAGATATCAAATTTATTAGAGAAAATGTCGATTTGGTGCAAAAGTCGGCAAATGACAAGGGTTATGCGGTCGATATTGCAACAATGTTGCAATTAGATGACGAGCGCCGGGACCTGCAAAAACAAGTGGAGGCGCTGCGTGAACAGCGAAATTCAATTTCGGCGAAGATGAAAGGCGGTCGCCCGGATCAGGAATTGATTGACCAGGGCAAGCAGCTGAAAATTGAGCTGGCAGAGCGTGAAAGCTACTTAAAATCCACTGAGGAAAAGGTAGTCGCAATTCTGAAAAATGTGCCTAACATTACCTTTGATGATGTGCCGCTTGGTGGCGAGGAAGACTCGGTTGAGGTAAAGGCTTACGGCGAGCGTAAAACGGGCGCCAAGGATCATTTGGACTATGCTGTCAGTCGCGGCTGGGTGGACTTTGAGCGCGGCGCAAAAGTGGCTGGCGCGAAGTTTTATTACCTTAAAGGCGACTTGGCGTTGCTGGAAAATGCCGTGACGCAGTTTGCGCTGGATTATGTCATGAAACAAGGCTTTACGTTCATGACTGTGCCGCACATGGTGAATTTGCGCACTGCCGAGGGTGCGGGCTTTACGCCGAAGGGCGAGGGTAGTAACGAATATGTGGTCGAGGGCGAGGATTTGACGCTGATCGGGACGGCGGAAATGCCACTCACTGGCTACCACGCTGATGAGATTTTGGACGAGAAAGACTTGCCGCTGCTCTACACTGGGTATAGTCCATGCTACCGCAAGGAAGCAGGAACGTACGGCAAGCATACGCGTGGATTGTTCCGAGTACATCAATTTAACAAATTGGAAATGTACGCGTTTTGTTTGCCAGAGCAATCCAGGGAAATTCATGAAAAAATCCTCAGTGTCGAGGAAGCGTTGTGGCAGCAAATTGGTATTTCGTACCACGTGGTAAATATCGCGGCGGGTGACTTGGGTGCGCCAGCTGCCAAAAAATACGACATTGAATACTGGTCGCCAGTTGATGAGACATATCGCGAGTTGACCAGCTGTTCGAACTGTACGGATTATCAGGCGCGCGGTTTGAACATTCGGGTGCGACGGGCGAACGGCAACATCGAGTCGGTTCACACTCTGAACGGTACGGCGGTATCACTGGCGCGGTCATTGGTGGTGATTTTGGAGAATTTCCAGAACGATGATGGCAGCTTGACGGTGCCGGAAGTACTTCGTCCGTACATGAATGGCCGCGAGGTGATATAATAGGGACTAGGAGGGTATATGGCGCTAACTAATGACGACAAGCAGTGGATCAAGAGCGCGATCGCCGATGGCGTGGTCGAGGCCTTGGAAACCGTTGTTTTGCCGCGATTTGACGAGCATGATAAGCGGTTTGATAGGATTGAGGCCAGGCTTGGTTCGGTTGAAAAGAGACTGGAGTCTCTCGAATCGGACGTGTGTATTTTGAAACAGGATGTTAGCGCTTTGAAGCAAGATGTTAGCGCTTTGAAGCAGGATATGCACGGCGTAAAAGACCGTCTTGATACGCTTGAGTGGCAGGTTGAAGCGCTGACAAATGATATTAAGGAAATATACGCCGTAATTTACAAAAAACCAAACCGTGCCTTGGTGAGTAAGAATTTTGAAAAGCTAAGCAATGAGGATAAAATAACTATAATGCACGAAGAATTGCTAAAAATAGCAAAACATGAGAATGTTACACTTGCGTAGTAAAAGGAGGAATCATGATTAAAAATATTACCATTACTGGCGTCAAATACGAATTGACAGACACGACGAAAAAATATGTCGAGCGAAAAATCGGCGCTCTTGGCAAGTATTTGCCGCGGCATGCTCGTAAGAGCGCGACCGCTGACGTGAAGATCAAGCAGATTGACAACCCTGGCGGCAACAAGTACGAGGTTGAGGTGATTATCAACGTGCCAGATAAGAAAATTACTGCCAAAGATTCGACAATGAACGTTTTAGCGGCGGTGGATATCGTCGAGGCGAAGTTAAATGGGCAGGTGCGAAAGTATAAGGATGACGTTTTGACGCATGTCGGCAGCAGCCGCGGAGTTTTGGCTAAGTTGAAGCGAGGATTGAGCCGAAAATAATTTATACCTGAAGTTGGTATGAAGCGCTCACATTCTGGGCGCTTTTTCTTTTCAAATTGTTGAAGCGAGGATTCCAGTGTGAGAAATAAATTTATCCTATTGGGGAAAGTATGCGAGTATTGATGTCCCTCAAAGTGATTGATCTTTGCGTAACGTGTATACAACCAGAGTCTATTTTTGAGGAAACAGACAAGCTCTTAGTGATATCTGGATTGGGCTGCCGGCATAATATCCAGCAAAGAGGACTGTCTGTTGGTTCGCTGCCAGCTAATATATTAGTAAACTTATCGGTTAAAGCCTCAGCTATAGTTTGATGTTGTATCGGAGGAGTTTGTTCCTGGCTCTCTTGGTAGGACATAGGGGGGTAATCTGATTCATTCCTGCCAGAAATAAGACGAAGTGTCCAATTTATATTCAAATTGTCCTCGTCTTGGCAAGTTGGTAAAATGTCTAATCCTGGAGTTGTAGTTGAAGTTGGCGGTTGGTCTGAGCTATGCCAAACATCATCAGTGACGACTCCGATTTTGTGTCCAAAATATAGTCCATGCATATTCTTACAAATTTTTAGTGGATTGTTTGGTATAGTTGTGTCTGCAGTCATTTTTCTGGCGATAGTTAGCCAGTTTTCTTTACCAAGACCGTGGGGTGCCAGAATAACGTGCGGTGTAGTGTCTTCCTGCTGTTTCATGCTTTCAAATTGTTCGGCTAGATATTGAAAGTTAACTCCGGCGGATATCATTTGCTCCGATGTTGGTGTCGAAAGATCAAGGTAGCCAACCAAACGCTTAGATAGCTCAAAAGCCTTCATAAAAGCCTGTCTTGTTTCTGGATTTGCTATACACTCTAATCCGAAACCAGTTTCATCTTTTTTCTTAGCTTCTTCTACGGCAGTATTGAGCGTATCTAAGAATGAAGCAGCTCCAAGCGACCTACTAGTGGAAAGCTGCGCCTCTTTCTTCTTTTCTTGAGCTCGACGCCAGGCATTCTCCGCTTCGGCTAGAGTTTCTGGTGGGAGTAGATCGAAATTAGTCATATGTAGTCTCTTTCTTTATGCTTGAATAGTTGTTTCTATAAACGATTGTAGTATATTTGGCAAATCTTTAGGGTCGTCGATAAATTTGGCATTTGGGGCATATAACTGTTCGGCTGCGATTGAACCGATTGATACGCCGTATACTAAAGTATTTTGGTCGCGGCGCAACTGATTGATGGCTGCATATGCGGCGTTACGGTCGCTGCTCCCGCCGTCGGTCACGACAATGACGATTCGCTGGCGATCGTGGTCGCGGCGTAGTCCAGCAATTTCCTGTAGAGCTAAATAATCCGCGGTGTCACCCGCATCAGCTGCAGTTATGGCTGCGTAGGTATCAAGCCGCTGTTTATCGTTCAGGCTACTACTCAGAGGTTTATGGCAGACTGAACTACTGTCAAACGTATACAACGCGGTGCGAACTGACAAGTCGGATAGATCGATATTTTGTTCTTTTTCCATCTTTCGGATATCGCGTTCCATGCTGGCAAGTCCTTCCAACATGATGACGGCGCAGCTGGCGGCGGATTGCGCTGACTTACCGGCCATTGAGCCAGAACAGTCAAACACAAAGAAATAGTCGGTTTTGCAGCTAAGCTCTGTTCGTCCGCGGATGGCTTCATATCGCTGGAACGCTTCTGGCGCGACGCCGCTTTTAATGTCGGCGACAGTTTGCGCTAAGCGGTTGGGGTCGAGGACATCGCCATCCTGGTGGGCGCGCCGGCTGAGACCGCGGCGAGTAGCAATAACTTCATCCAAGATTGATCGAAAAACTTGGCGCATATGGCCAATTTGTTTATGAAAGCGCCGAACCTCGCTGTTATATTTTTCCTTTTCGCGCAGAGAATGCCCGGTCTGTTCGCGGTAGCGGCGATTGGCTTCTCTTTGGCGGCTATACTCTCTCTGTTCGGGTGTTGTATTTTCGCGGCGTTTGTCTTGATTAGCTTTTTCTATGGTTTTATGGATTTTTTCATGCTCTTCGGGACTGAGCGGCTCAGGATGTTTGTTGTCGAAATAATCAGTGTAGGCGTCAGAAAATGGATTATTGTCTTGTTCGCCGGTATCGTTTTGCGGCGAGTCAGAATCTTGCTGATTATCTTTCGCTTCCTGTTTATCGAGCTCTATGAGGCTTTCATACTTTGGCCAAATTTGCGTAAGCCAATAGTCAAAGCGGTCGTTGCCAGACATTTTTTTACCATCAGAACCCTTGGCGTTAGGATCGGTCAGGAACGAGATAAGGTCAACCTGCCCATCCTGAAAATTGCGTAGCTGGTCTATGGCTTCATCAACTTCTTGGCGAACGGGTGTTTCGCTACCTGGTATCATCTCTTGGCGGATGATTTTATAGAGGAATTGCAGATGCATTGGCTCTTTGGTATAGTCAACTGGCTCGCTGTCACGCTCTGTCGGAAACAGGCGATTGTCATAAAGATCCGCGCCGATCTCGCGCATGGCAGGTAGCATATTCATGATCTGTTTATTGCCGTGGATGTCGGTCAGAATATTATTGAAGATGTGGCGCGCTTGCTGCTCCTGGGGGTCTTTGCTGCCCATGATGAACGCGCGTTGCCGCGCTGCGAATACGGGATCGTGCTTGACATCGCGTACATGCGCCATCAGCTCATGCAGGGTGGCAAAAACACAGTGGTCAGCCGAATAGCCTTTTTCAATGAAGAATGACGGATTGATGGTGAACGAGCCAGTTTCCAGGTCGGTAGCCCAGCCTTTGCCAACTGCCACATTCACGTCCATGCCAGTCAATTGGCAGAGTGCTGGTATTTGATCGCGTAAAAAACTCGTCGCTTTATCAAGTGCAGACTGACGTTCTTCCAGCAGCGCCTCTTGTTCGGGTGTTGGCGCTGATGGTTCCGGGTTATTTGTTGATATATGCAATACTTCAGACATCTCAGACATCTTCTTTACAAATCGTATATTTATAGTATATAATACCATCTATGCAATTAAAAGGTCAATATGTCTATGAATATAACTGAACTGCAGTCTATCACCACTGAATTACGGCTTGAGCGTCGGGTGTTGGAGAGCTATTATGCTCCAGACGCGGCTGATCGAACGACGGACGGTGTAGTGGAGCTGATGGCTGGTTTGCAGGAAAGTATGCAAGCGGTCAGGGCTGACTGGCGAACGGCAGCTGCGGGAGATCGGCAATATTTAGAGCGGCTGGCAGCTCCGCACATTGCGCGCATCAACGAATCCAGGCGCCAGACGAACTTGGAAGAGCCGGATATACAAGCCAGCGAAGTTGGCGAGAATTTTTTGCTGGGTCTGGCAGAGCCGAATTGGGAAGAATATATGCCGCGCGATACGAGCGATGAGGAATTGCAGCGCTGGGAAGCTTTCAAAGATGAACATCCGGATGTGGCAGATAACCTAGAAGATTGGTATATGTGTCATGCGAAACTGCACGAACTGCGCGAAGATGCCGGGCTGATGGAGCGGTTTGACGAGGAATATCGCGGCGAGCAAATGGCAGCGACTCGCGCGGCAGCTGAGTTTTTGCGCGCCCAAAGCAGAAAACAGGATATTAGCGAGCAGATGGCAAACATACGCGCCAAGGCGACGAAAACAGACCGTCCTTTGACAGCGGGCGAGCGGCGAATGATAGCCGCGTTACAAAAGCAATTGTCCGAGGTTGATGAGAATATTGAGATTCCGCCGAATAGCAGCAAGGAAAATTTTTTGGAAGAAGTGGTGACTCGTTTGCAAGTCCGCGAGTGGAAACGGCAACTAGATAGCGGCCTATTGATGACTGAGCAAATGCAAACAATTATTGACGAAACGCTGCCAGCCACGATGCGCGGCGAACCAACGCTATTTATTGGTGAAACGGGTGGTGCGAAAACAGCTTTGGCGGAGTATATGGCGCGGAGATACTGCGGTGTTGAACCAGAGTTTATCAGTGCGTATGGCGATGTCAACAGTTACCAGTTGATGGGTAAGCAAGAACTGCGCGAAAAAAACGGGGCGAGCATCAGCGAGTTTGTGCCAGGGCCGATTATCCGCGCCATGGAGCAGGGTAAGCCGCTCATTCTTGATGAAATCAATGCTATGCCGCCAGAACTCCTGAAACGATTGAATAAAATCATGCAGCTGCGTCCAGGCGATAAGTTTACGGTGCAGGAGGATTCTGGGCGGATTGTGGAAGTTCATCCGGGTTTTTGTATCATTGCCACGGCTAATGAGAAATCCAAACGCTACAAGGGTGTTGATGATTTGAGCGTTGAGTTCCAGAATCGGTTTGGGGCGAATATCAACCGCGTGCGTTACCCTGACCAAGATAAGAGCTACGGCGAATATCCGCGTGAGAATGCTCAGCTGGCTATGGCGGCTGTAGCTACGGAACGGGGCGAATTACCGCCAGAAATTGACGAGCGGGATTTTGAAGATTTTGTGAGAGCGGCTCGATTGAGCCAGCAGATATTTAGCGGTACCAATGGCGAAGGATATAATCAGTTCATTGATACAGAGAAGTTGGTGGATGATCGTCCTGGCTTGGAGGAGACGGTGCTGGCGCCGCGTACCATGGTGGATATTTTACGAAAAGTTGCTGGCAGTTACGGCGTTGTATCGCTGAAGCGGGCGTGCGAAACGTTTTTGGATGGTATCAAGAACCAGAATGATCGCAAGGTGATGCATCATATCCTTAAGTACCATGATTTGCTGCCAGAGGAAATGCTAAGAAAAACATCGGAAGAGACAGAAAATGATGAGGAGACAGTTGAAAGCTGATCGGCTTTAGGGCAAGTATATGAGTATGACTGAAATTCTTCCACCGGAAATTCTCACCGCTGCCGGGAACGCTTGGGATAAAGCCCATGAGAGGCAAGAAACTGCCAGTCAAGGTTTTGGTTCTGCGGCTCTCTTTGGCGCGCTTGATGGCGCTGTTAGCGAAGCTATGGAAAGGGGCGGAGTTGGCTTTGATCTAGACGGTGTAACAAATCCGGAAATCAGAGAATTGTTTAAGCGAGACCTTGAGGGATATAGGACAGTCTTTGCTGGAGCGGGTATTAAAATGCCGACGCCGGCTGAGTTGGCGCAGGGTGGTATTGATTTTGGGCGGTTGGCAGAGCTGAAAGAAAAACTGCCAGATCATGATCTGGTTGTGGCGCCATTGACACTGCCGCTGGACTCAGTGCGTAAACTTGTGAGTGCTGTTGTTAACGATACTTCCATTCGGGATAATCCGATTAACAGAAGTGTAGAGAGTATGCAAACGAAATGGAGGAGCGATGGTCTTTATGTGGGTGAAGACCCTTCCTGTAACTGGGATGGCATAATGACAGAGCTTGAATATGATTGGGGGTTGCCAATTACTAATCATAAGGGCATTAACTGGACGGCTTTTCTGCTGTTAAATAGTGATGAATCAGACAGTCTAATACCCTACGAACAGGCTGCACAGCAGGATATGCCGATCGTGCCACCTACCGGTTACATTTCATACCAGCTATATCGAATTCGTCAGGGTATGATGCCGGTAGATTCTAAACAGATGGGGGTAATATCAAGTAAGTTTACCGATCCTGAAGGATCTACTCGTGTGTTGACATCTTTTTATGATGGACACGAACATGAAATAAAAGTTGGATTTAGACTAATTGTAATTGTGAATATGCATTCTGCAAAGGTGCGTCCTCTTGTCGGATGACGGTTAGTCTAGTCTGTCGTAGGCAGTTGGTAGGGCTAGTTGTGTCCAAAAATTCTTTAATCTTAGGGTAAAAAATGCTACAATATATGCAGTTTTTGAAAATGCCTGAAAGTGAGGGAGTTTTGAGTTTATGGCAATGACACAACAAAAGGCGCTGAGTAAGATTTTTGGCGATCCGCAGAAGAAGATTTTGAAACGGCTGCGTAAGCAAGTTGATGTAATTAACGGTCTGTCTGAAAAGTATGAAAAACTGTCAGACAGAGAGCTGCGGACGCAGACAGAAGTGTTGAAGAAGCGTTTGGCAAAGAAGAATGTGACGCTGGACACCATTTTACCAGATGCCTTTGCGGTGGTGCGCGAGGCCGCCAAGCGCGTCATCGGCGAGCGTCCGTATGATGTTCAGCTAATCGGCGGCATGGTTCTTCATGAGGGCAATGTGGCCGAGATGAAGACTGGCGAGGGTAAGACTCTGGTGGCGACGCTGCCGACATATCTCAACGCATTGGAAGGCAAAGGCGTTCACGTGGTGACCGTCAATGATTATCTGGCGCAGCGCGACGCTGGATGGATGGGCCAGGTGTATGACTTTTTGGGCTTGACAACTGGCGTGATCATCAACGAAGCGTCATTTGTCTATGATAAAGACTATGATAATGAGCATCACGACGATCCGCGCATGCGTAAGCTCCGCCCAGTCACTCGTAAGGAAGCCTACGCGGCAGACATTACGTATGGCACCAACAACGAGTTTGGTTTTGACTATTTGCGTGACAATATGGTTAATGACGTTGATTTGCTCAGGCAGCGCGAGCTGAACTTTGCTATCGTTGACGAGGTGGACTCCATTCTGATTGATGAAGCGCGTACGCCGCTCATCATCTCGGCGCCAGCAGCGGAAAACCCAGACAATTACTACACTTTCGCTAAAGTTGCCAGTAAATTAGTGCCAGAGGACTATGTTTTGGACGAAAAGCGTCGCAGCGTGGCCTTGACTGATGAGGGCGTGGAAAAAGTCCAAAAACTGCTGGGAATAAAAAATTTGTACACGCCAGATCACGTGCGCAGCGTTTATCATATGGACCAGGCTCTGCGAGCACAAACATTGTTCAAGCGCGACAAAGATTATGTGGTAACCA
>ERZ773079.1896-NODE-1896-length-12083-cov-6.139591_pt1 | contig 12083 bp, 14 predicted proteins | sample MGYA00511355_ERZ773079 | MGnify/ENA primary metagenome ERZ773079 (study PRJEB29015, sample SAMEA2737979) | human oral metagenome | biome: human oral; feature: human-associated habitat; material: dental | place: China | collected 2117 ... | reverse complement strand
GCCGGAATCGGTTTCTATAGGTTTTATATCCTCTATTCCTTCCTCTATAAACTTCTCTTTTAAGATTTCTCCAAGTTTATAATTAAGTACGGTATCTTCGTAAGGACATTCATATACGGAAGTTTTTAATGTAGTACCTGTAGCAAGGCAGGCACCCTCCGCTATACTTGTTGCTTTTTTTGCAAGCTCCATGGCATAGCTGATAGTCTTTGCCCTGAAATAATACTCCATAGAAGAGTAGTCAGGTATAACATTGGCAGCCTCGCCTCCATTTTTAATAACACCGTGTATAAATACTCTTTGCTTAGGCTTGGCAAACTGCCTAAGCATGTTGATTCCCTGATAAGTCATAACCGCAGCATCTAAAGCTGAATTACCCATATAGGCATTACAACTGTGGGCGGTTTTACCGAAAAACTCAAACTTAAGCGGATAGAGTGCATTGGAGTCGGAGCCCAGACCGTTTTGGGTGGCAGGATGCAGCATTAAAGCTGCATCTATATTATTAAAAAGCCCTGCCTTGGACATGGATACCTTGCCGCCGAAATTTTCCTCAGCCGGAGTGCCGAAAACATATACATCACCACCGACTTCGTCTATTACCGACTTAAGTCCCTCGCCGGCGGCAACACCTATGCCGGCTATAAGATTATGCCCGCACCCATGCCCTACTACGGGAAGGGCGTCATATTCGCACATAAATGCTATCTTGGGTCCTTCTTTTTTTGAGGAGTATTTTGCTACAAAATCAGTTGGAACGGCTACACCGCTTTGTACTTCAAATCCTGCCGACTTAAGGTAATCTGTAAGAAGTTTTTGTGCTTTGAACTCCTGATTGCCAAGTTCCGGATTCTCATATAATGTTTTGACTATTTTTTTGTAAGACTCCATGTTATTTTCTATGGTTTTTTTAATGATTTCTTGCATATACTTACCCCTATTCGACCACTGCCTGCTTTGCCTGCTCAACCGCCTCTGCACGCCACTTTTCAAAACTGCCGTCAGAATTTGCCTTTTCTATTGCCTTGTTTACAACCTCAAGGAAGGCTTTATTCTCATCACCGCTTGCCTTTGTAAGCAGTGCAACATTTACTCCGTAGAAACTGTCAGGGTCAAGGTTAAAACCTTCTTGTGGAAGTATCATAAGCTCAGGGAAGGTACTTAACATACTTGTGGCATTGTCGGTTGAAATTATAACTGCATCGATATCTTTTGCATTAAGCGCCATAACCAAGGCATCAAGTGTACCCATTTGCTTTATTTTACTTACATCGGTAAGTTTTTGTGCCATTTCATATTGTATGGAGCCTGCCTGAGCACCCAGAGTAAGTTTTGCATTCTTAAAATCATCCAGTGTTGCATACTTCTTTGCATCTTCTTTGCGTATCATAATACCCTGCCATCCATGCTTGGATTCCTGATTATAGCCGATAGAAAAGTCCATGACCTTAGCCCTTTCCTCGGTACGGGAAAAACCTGCTATGCCTATGTCCACCTGATTGGACTGAATATTCGCCTGAACACCTTGGAAGTCGGTAGCCTTGATCTCAAGTGTTACTCCTATTTCATCGGCTATAGCCTGTGCCAAGGACATCTCATAACCTACTATTTTTTTATTGCCGGATTCGTCAATTATGTAAAACTCTGCCGGCGGATAGTCGGGAGAAGTACCGACTACCAGTTTTCCGGCTGCCTTAACCTTAGCGAGTTTGTCATTGCCGGCTGAGCCTGTGCCCGTGTTTGATGAACTGCAAGCTGAAACAAGCATCATAGCTGCGATAAGTGATACAAATATTTTTTTCTTTAACATAATACTACCTCCATATTTATAAATGATATTTTATATTGTTATTAACTATCTGCAAACTGATATAAACCTAACAGTTGATTCATATATTTTTTGTTTGCCAACAAAATGGTAATCAGTGTGAAAGTATATAACTAAGTAGGGATTCATTCTAATAAGTTACCTTATTTAAAAACATACGGGTTCTTTCTTCCTTAGGCTGTGTAAAAATTTCCATAGGACTTCCTTCTTCAACTATAAGTCCCTGATCCATGAAGATAACTCGGCTTGAGACATCCTTTGCAAAGTTCATCTCATGGGTTACTATAACCGTAGTCATACCTTCGGAAACAAGTTCTTTTATTACCAACAGCACTTCTTTGACCATCTCGGGGTCAAGTGCCGAGGTAGGCTCGTCAAAAAGCATAAGCTCCGGCTCCATAGCCAAGGCTCTTGCTATAGCTACTCTTTGTTTTTGACCGCCGGAAAGCTGTGACGGGAAGGCATTTATTTTATCTGAAAGTCCTATTTTATCAAGTAGTCTTTCGGCAGTCTTTTTGGCTTCGGAAAGTGATAAACCTTTGGCTTTCATAGGTGCTAAGGTAATGTTGCCCAGTACATCCATATTTGGAAAAAGATTAAAGTGCTGAAAAACCATTCCCATACTTGCCCTTACCTTATTAATATCAAAGTCTTTTCCTTCTTTTTCGCTTAGTTTTTGTCCTTTGAAGTAAACTTCTCCAAAGCAGGGTATTTCTGTATAATTAAGACAGCGAAGAAAGGTTGACTTGCCTGAGCCTGAAGGACCTATTAAGGATACTACCTCTCCTTTTTTTATTTCTGTGCTTATGCCTTTTAAGACTTCAAGCTCCCCGTAATTCTTTTTAAGATCTATGGTTTTAAGCATCGGTTTTTAATCTCCTTTCAAGTAGCCCAAGCAGCGATGTGCATATATTTGTCATTACAAAGTATATCAAGGCTATGGCAATAAGCGGCTCAAATATCGAATAAGTACTTGCCTTTACTATATTGCTTGTGTACATTACATCAAACACACCTACAGTAGAAACGATTGCGGATTCTTTTATCATTTGTATAAACTCATTGCCGAGTCCGGGAAGTACCACTTTTATCGCTTGGGGTAGGATAATGTACTTCATAACCTGACTTCTTTTAAGCCCTAAAGATCTTCCGGCTTCCATCTGCCCTTTATCAATTGAGTCAAGACCGCCTCTTAAAAGTTCACATACATAGGCACCGGAATTAACGCCCAAGGCTATGATGGCGGTTAAGAATTCTCTTGAACCGAATACATCTCCAAGTGCCGGTATAGAAGGAATCTGTATACCGAGAGGAGGAAATGCGTACAACCAGATGATTAATTGCAGTATCATAGGTGTTCCTCTTATAACTTGAGTATAGGCACTACCTATCCATCTTATAACTTTTCTATGACTTCTTTTCATCGTAACTGCAACTAAGCCCAGAATAAGTCCGAGAATAACTGAAAGTAATGAAAGAACTATAGTATTAAAAGTCCCTTCAATAAATGCAGGAATCCAAGGTATTAATTTTGAAAAATTTATATTAATCATCCTGTTCCTCCCAAGTGTTTTTTAATTAAGAAGCATATTTATACATATAAACTTAAATTTGATGTATATTAATTGGCTTTTATAAAATATTTATGCATAATTATACAGAAAAAAATTCAAATGTCAATATGTAAAATAAGTTGATTTTTATAAGTTTTTTTAATATGATACACAGTATATAAATCGGTGTATCATTTCTTAATAAGTACTGTAAATAACCTGCATCAACAGATAGGTAAAGTAATAAGATCAAAAAGAGGAGGAAGGCAATGATAAAAGTCTATGGCATGGATACCTGTCCGGACTGTGTAGAAGTAAAAAAGCAGATAAAGGATAATAAAAACTTTGAATTTATTGATATAGGTAATCATGTAATGAATTTAAAGGAGTTTTTAAGGCTGCGTGATAAGGAGGCTGTATTTGATGAGGCGAAGGCAGGAGGCTATATAGGAATACCTTGCTTTGTTTTAGAGAGTGGAAGAATAAGTCTTGATCCCAAGGATGCAGGACTTAAAAACTTTGAGTAAGATACATCTATGCACCTGAAAGCAAGGTTTTATTTGTGTTAAAGTTCAGGCAGGTCATTCATCTTCGTCAAAAAACTAAAAATATTTAAGTTTATTTATAAGTTAGACGAAGATGAATGCAGGCAGTAGCCTGTCAGATATACATCTGTAATATGCATCTGAAAGCAAGCTTTCATGCGGTATATTACAGATGTATATCTAACTATCAAAACTATGACTTTTATGATAAAAATTGTATAATACATCTATACAGGCACTTGACAAGTATGATAATATAGTAGTACTTAATTAATATTGTGTGCATATTAGGTTACAGTTCAGGCAGCTTGGATATATATGTATAATATGCTAAATGAAAGCTTGCTTTCAGGTAAATATTATATATATATCTAACAGGCTACTGTCAATATTCATCTTCGTCTAGCTTATAAATAAGGTTAAACATTTTAGGTTGTTTTGACGAAGATGAATGAGCTACCTGAACTGTAACTATATTACTAAAGTAACTAAAAATTAAGCGAAAATTAAAACTTTGATTTTGCATTAAGTAAAGTTTTATGGATTTCAGAAAGGATGAAATATGTCAAAATTGTATGATGTAATAATATTAGGTGCAGGTCCTGCCGGTTTAAGTGCCGGATTATATGCAGGAAGATACAAGCTCAGTACTCTGATCATAGAAAAATCACAAGACGGCGGTCAGATCTCTATTACAGATGAGATAGAAAACTATCCGGGACAGGTTATTGATACTGATGAATCAGGTTCAAGTCTGGTTGCAAGAATGACTGCACAGGCTGCTAAGTTCGGCTGTGAAAGAGCAAGTGCCAACATAGTATCCGTAGAGCTTGAAGGAGAGGTTAAGAAACTTACCGATGCAAATGGAAATGTGTACGAAGGTCGTACGGTTATTATAGCATCAGGTGCTCATCCAAGACCTATAGGCTGTAAGAATGAGTCTGATTATGTAGGAAAGGGAATATCTTTCTGTGCCACCTGTGATGCGAACTTCTTTGAAGATCTGGAAGTATATGTAGTAGGCGGTGGAGACTCTGCGGTAGAAGAGGCTATATACCTTACCAAGTTTGCAAGAAAGGTTACTATTATACATAGAAGAGATGCACTTCGTGCTGCCAAGTCTATTCAGGAGAAGGCATTTGCCAACGACAAGATAGAATTCATGTGGGACAGCATTGTAGAAGAAGTTTCAGGAGATGAAATACTTACAAAGATGCTTGTAAAGAATGTAAAAACAGGCGAGATCACAACTATAGAAGCCGATGAAGAAGACGGACTTTTCGGATTATTCGGATTTATAGGTTTGATTCCGAATACAGAGCTTTTTGCAGATAGCAAGCTTAACATGGAAAACGGCTATATAGTTACCGATGAAGATATGCATACAAATATAGAGGGTGTGTATGCTGCGGGAGATGTAAGAAAGAAGTCATTGCGCCAGGTAGTTACAGCAGCGGCTGACGGTGCGATAGCATCTTCTCAGGTTGAACACTATTTAGCATAAACAACAGATTCGGTGTTTATAAAATAACACTAAAATATTTCCTAATTAGTTTTATATATAATATTCTTTTAAAATTTTTAACAATAGTAATATTCCCCCTTCTATTTCCTCATTTGTTAAATTAGCATATCCTAAAAGAAAATATGAAGTTTCATTATATATTTTTTCTAAGTAATATTCTTCTAAACTATATAATTGTAAAGAATTTTCTAAACATTCTTTTAAAAATGCTTTTTCATTAATTTTTTGATTTAATTTTATCACTAAATGTAAACCTGCATCTGCTCCTTGGATATAAATTTCTTTATTGAGTATTTCAGAGGAATACTTTTTAATTGTATTTACAAGAAATTCTCTCTTTTTTTTATAAAGTGTTCTCATTTTATTGATATGTTTAACAAAATAACCATCTTTAATAAATCTATAAAGAATTTTTTGATTTAAAGTTGGAACTGGGCAAATAAAATATGGAAGTTTCCTTTGATAAATATTTAAAAGTGCTTTTGGTAAAACTAAGTAACTAACACGAATTGCTGGACTAATTGATTTTGAGAAACTACCTAAGTAAATTACTTTATCATTAATATCAGTTGCTTTTAATGCTGGAATAGGACGCCCTGTGTATTTAAACTCACTATCATAGTCATCTTCAACTATGTAACGATCTGGATTTTCATTTGCCCAATTTAAAAGTTCTGTTCTTCTACTAATACTCATAATTGTTCCAGTTGGAAATTGATGTGAAGGAGTAACATAAGCTATACTGACATTATATTTTTTTAGCTCTTCAACTACAACTCCAGCTTCATCTAAGGAGATAGCTTTAAAACTAACATTATTTGTCAAAAATAGTTCTTTAAACATCTTATGACAAGGATTTTCTAAACCATAAATTTCATTATTAAAAAGTTTAAAAATTATATAAAATAAATATTCAGTACCTGAGCTAATAATAAGCTGCTCAGCTTCTACCTTAAATCCTCTTGATTGTAATAAATATTCACAAATACTTTTTCTTAGTAACAAATCGCCTTGTATATCTCCTTGAAAAAGTAAATCATCATTTTCTTCATCATAAACATCTTTAGTGATTCTTTTAAAAATTGTTCTTGCTAAACTTTTCTTATCCACTCCTGAATAGGAAAAATCATAATGAATTTTTTTTATTTCCCTAAATTTTGTTTTACTTTCAATTTTAACATTTTGTATAATTAAATTTTCTATATCAGAAACAAAATAACCTTTTCGCTCAATAGAGAAAATATAACCTTCCTCCAATAGAAGATAAAGAGCATTTTGAATAGTATTTTGACTAATATTATAGTAGTCTATAAAGTCTTTCTTAGATGGTAGTTTTTCATTTGCATTTAAAATTTTAGTTTGAATTAATTTTTTTATTTCATTATATATTTGTATATATAATGGAATTTCTAATTTATTATCTAAATTTAGAATAATCATAGCTGACTCCATAAAAAAGTTTTATTCTGGTACTTTATATAATGTCAGTATACAGTTATACTATAAAAAAGTCAAATATAGATTAGATTACATGAGGAGGTACAAAATGGATACAAGATTTAATGGTGGAGTTATTATGGATGTTACATCTAAGGAACAAGCAATTATAGCAGAAGAAGCAGGAGCAGTTGCTGTTATGGCATTAGAAAGAATCCCAGCTGATATTAGAGCAGCAGGTGGAGTTTCTAGAATGAGTGATCCTAAATTAATAAAAGAAATTATGTCAGCTGTAAAAATTCCTGTAATGGCAAAAGTGAGAATAGGTCATTTTGTAGAAGCTGAAATATTAGAAGCAATAGGAATTGATTTTATTGATGAATCAGAAGTTCTATCACCAGCTGATTCAATTTATCATGTAAATAAGAAAAATTTTTCTACTCCTTTTGTCTGTGGAGCTAGAAATTTAGGTGAAGCATTGAGAAGAATATGTGAAGGTGCAAAGATGATTAGGACAAAAGGAGAAGCTGGAACAGGAGATGTTGTTCAAGCTGTTTCACATATGAGACAGATTATGAAGGAGATTAACCTAGTGAAAGCATTACGTGAAGATGAACTATATGTAATGGCAAAAGACTTACAAGTTCCTTATGATTTAGTAAAATATGTTCATGACAATGGTAAATTGCCTGTACCAAATTTCTCAGCAGGTGGAGTAGCAACACCAGCTGATGCAGCACTTATGAGAAGATTAGGAGCAGATGGAGTATTTGTAGGAAGTGGTATTTTTAAATCTGGTAATCCTAAAAAAAGAGCTAAAGCAATAGTGGAAGCTGTTAAAAATTATAATAATCCAGAAATTATTGCTAAGGTTTCAGAAGATTTAGGTGAAGCTATGGTAGGAATTAATGAAAATGAAATAAAAATTATTATGGCTGAGAGAGGGGTATAATAATAAAAAAATCTTAAATAGTTCCTTCATATATTAACTGACCTCCTAGATGTTTAAATTAGTTCTTTAAACATTTTGGGAGGTCTTTTCTAACTTTATTTATTTTATCTTTTTACGACTAGATAAACAAAAATATCACTTTCTTTTAATACTTTTACAGATATTCTTGCATCTCCATGTAATAATAAAAATGGAGGAGTATTTTTAGAAATATAAGTCATAGGATTAGCAGCTTTAGCTTTTTCTAAATCACTATTGATAGAGCCTCCTTTATTAAATTGTTTATATCCATTAGTTGTTCCTGTTATAGCTACAAGATATCCTCCCGCAAAACTACCCATAACAGCTATTTTATTTTTATCTATTCCATATCTATCAGAATTAGCTCTTAAGAATCTAATTGCAGATTTTACATCCTCAAGTGGTTCTGGAAATACTCTTGTTGGAACTTTTCTATATTCTATACTTGCAACCACATAACCTGCTTCTGCTATTTGTAATCTTTGTTGTAAATAATTAGATTTTGATCCTCTTATAAAACCACCCCCCTGTTACAAATATAACTGCTGGTAGTTTTTTATCAGTTACTGGTTTTATAATATCCATTTCCAATTTTATATTATCATTCATTTGCCCTAATGGTTGCGAATAAATTATATTTTGTATGTAGCTCATTTGTGGTCTGGTAACTTTTACTTCCAAAATTTTACTTTCAGATGTAGCTCCCATCATTGATATACTTCCTAATAAAAATAATCCCAATAAAAATTTTTTCATTTTTTCAACTCTTTTATAAAATATAATTAATTATTCATCTTAAATAGAAAAGGTTTAAAATCATCAGGTAAAAAGGAAACTGATGTATTAGCTAAATTTTCTGGTAACATCTCCATCTTTGTTGAAAACCAATATAAAAATATATTAAATATTCCTCCGATATGATAATACAAAGAAATTTTTTCCTTATCTGATATTAAATTTTCTTTTTGAGATTTAAAAAAATTGTCATTCAGTTCATTTAAAAAAATATATGAAAGCCCTTGTTTATATATCAATAATAAATTTTCCCTTTCTAAATAATAATGTTCAAGTAGATTTTTTAAATAAGAACTAAAATCTTTAATTTTTTTGTCTTTTATTTTTTCAAAAAATTTAAATAAAATATTATCAAAATAAAATTGTACTATCATTTCCTTAGATTTAAAATTACGATAGTAAGTAGAACGGTTCACTCCTGCTCTATCTGTTATTTCTTCTATTGTCAATTTTTCAAAATTTTTCTTTTTCATTAATTGAAGCAAAGCCTCAGTAATATATTCTTTCATCATATAAGTTGTAATATTTTTTCTTCTCATTTAAGCGACACTTCCTTTTAAATTGTTGCAGTTATTGTTTCAGATATTGCAAAATATATTTTTTTAATCTATAATAGCATTAAAGAAACAAATGTTTCTTTTTATTATAACATAATTAAATTTTAAATCAAGAAAGGTGTGATAAATATGAATGAAACTAAAAAAATATTTCTAAAAATTATGAACAAAAGCTCTGATATTGCTATTGCAACAAGCATAGATAATATACCTAATATTAGATATGTAAGTTTTTACTACTCTGAAAAAGAAAATAAAATTTATTTTATGACTTTTAAAAATAGCCCAAAAACAATAGATTTTGCTAAAAATAACAATGTAACTTTTAGTACGGTTCCTAAAACTGATTATAACTATGTTAAAGCAACTGGTAATTTAAAGAAAAGTGAAAAAACTTCTGATGATTTAAAAGAAGAATTTTGCTCTAAATTATCTGATGCTAAAATGATGATAGAACAAGGAAAAGGCTTTATTGAAGTTTATGAAATAACATTTTCAACAGCTATAATTTCTTTAAATAGAATGAAAACAGAAATAATCAATTTATAAAATTATATAAAATAGATGTAGTTCACTGTTCAAAATAAACTACATCTATTATTTTTATTGTGAACTCTATTTTTTAGGTTGTAACTTTCCATAGAAGTATGAAGCTGCTGCTCCTCCATCTATTAAATATCTTTATTATCTTTTAAAGTTTTTATCCATTTTTTAACATCTGTTTCCACTTTATCTTTTGAGTCTTGAACTCTTTTTCCTCTAACAGAAAGTGTATCTTTTACAACCTTTCCTTTAGTATAATTTGCTATTGCAGCATCTGTTCCTGCAAGTCCACTTCCTTCATGTGTAGAAAATATAACTATTGTTTTTCCTGAAAGATTATTTTCGTCAAAGAAAATATAAAATTCCATAGGTAAATCTCCATACCAAAGAAGCAGGAGCAGTTGCTGTTATGGCACTAGAAAGAATACCAGCTGATATCAGAGCAGCAGGTGGAATTTCTAGAATGAGTGATCCTAAACTAATAAAAGAAATCATGTCAGCAGTAAAAATTCCTGTAATGGCAAAAGTAAGAATTGGGCATTTTGTAGAAGCAGAAATATTACAAGCAATTGGAATTGATTTTATTGATGAATCAGAAGTTTTATCTCCTGCTGATTCAGTACATCATGTAAATAAAAGAGATTTCTCTACTCCTTTTGTCTGTGGGAGGTAGAAATTTAGGTGAAGCATTAAGAAGAATATCTGAAGGTGCTAAAATGATTAGAACAAAGGGAGAAGCTGGAACAGGAGATGTTGTTCAAGCAGTCTCACATATGAGACAAATTATGAAAGAAATTAGTCTTGTCAAAGCCTTACGTGAAGATGAACTTTATGTAATGGCAAAAGATTTACAAGTTCCTTATGATTTAGTAAGGTATGTTCATGATAATGGTAGACTACCAGTACCTAACTTTTCAGCAGGTGGAGTTGCTACTCCAGCAGATGCAGCACTTATGAGAAGATTAGGAGCAGACGGAGTATTTGTAGGAAGTGGAATTTTTAAATCTGGTGACCCTAAAAAAGAGCTAAAGCTATTGTAGAAGCTGTTAAAAATTATAACAATCCAGAAATTATTGCCAAAGTTTCAGAAGATTTAGGTGAAGCTATGGTAGGAATTAATGAAAATGAAATAAAAATTATCATGGCTGAAAGAGGAGTATAAAAAGTAAAAAAATCTTAATAGTTCCTATTTATATAAAACTGACCTCCTAGATGTTTAAATTGGCTCTTTAAACATTTTAGGAGGTCTTTTATAACTTTATTATTTTTATCTTTTTACAACTAGATAAACAAAAATATCACTTTCTTTTAATGCTTTAACAGATATTCTTGCCTCACCATCAAAATCTAAAACTTTTTTAGGTACTAATGGATAAGTTTCTTCTTCATTTAAGTATACTTCTACTTCGCCTTCAACTACAGTAAAGAATATTCTTCTTCCAGGGTGATTATGAGGTGCTATTGTTTCTCCTTCTTTTAAATGTAGGTGAACTACCATTATATCTTGATTATTAACTACTTGTCCATGTTCTGTTATTACTTTTCCTAACATATAATTCAACTCCTTTTTAATTGTTTACTAAAATTATAAACTTTTTTAAAGGAAGTGTCAAGTCATCTATTTTTTATTTTTATTTAAAAAATCTATAATAACTTATTTAATCTTTCTTATTTTAGATTTTACGACATCTATTACGCTGTGTTCTTCTTTAAATAACACATAATTAATATATGAAAGTGGAAGAATTAAAGGAACTAATGCACTCTTTTTAACAAATTGAGTAAAATATGTAGATATTCCCACTCCTAGCATAAAACTAAAAATTATTAAAAATAGTAAAAAACCTCTTACTAATAATTCTCTATCTCTTTGAACAAGTCCCTCAATCAATAAACGAGGAGCATTTTTAACATTTCCTGTCATCATTATAGTAGCATATGAAAAACCTCTCAATCTTTGAAAAGTATCTGATTGGATAGCTGCAAAAAAAGCTAGTGTAACTACAATAAAATGATAATCAAAAAAAGGTAAAAGTACAATTAACATTATCATAATAAAAAGCATCAAAAGAGAAGAATGTATATATCCTTTGTGTCCTCTTCTTTGAAAAAAATTTCTAAAACAATAAATAAAAATTTGTCCTATCATAAAAGAAATAATAGGTATCAGAAATTCAACCGCTTTTTCAAAATTTCCTTTTGCAAAATGTAGAGCCCTGAACCTCCCACGACTGACACCCTACGAGTGCTAGAGTTGCGGAGTTCTAAAATCTTTAAAAATTTTCTAAGAAGTTTGATAGCTTTACACTACCCTTATTCTTTTAGGT
>ERZ773079.1894-NODE-1894-length-12084-cov-10.712528_pt1 | contig 12084 bp, 13 predicted proteins | sample MGYA00511355_ERZ773079 | MGnify/ENA primary metagenome ERZ773079 (study PRJEB29015, sample SAMEA2737979) | human oral metagenome | biome: human oral; feature: human-associated habitat; material: dental | place: China | collected 2117 ... | reverse complement strand
AGGGGTTGTGAGGTTGGTCACTGTGGTGGTCGGGGTCTCGTCGTGGGCGCCGGTGCGCAGGGTGCGCGCGGTCTCCCGGGCGGCCGTCATGGCCACCTCGTTGCCGTACCAGGACAGCCCGGTCTGGACGGCCAGGAGGATGATGAGCAGCAGCAGCGGGAAGAAGACGAGGAGTTCGACCGAGGACGCCCCCGCCTCCCCGCGCAGATGACGCAACCGTTTCATCGGCGGTTCTCCGCGGACGGCGACCGGCCCGCTCAGGGCCCGATGGACGGCACCTTGAGCTTGTCGCCGGCGTCCTGGACCAGTCCGTAGATGATCCGTCCGACGACCGCCGCCAGGACGATGAGGAAGCCGGTGATAATGACCCACTCGACGGTGGAGGCCCCCTCCTCCCGGCGCAGGCGCGCACCCGCCCGGTCGCGGATCTGGGCGGCGACGATCTGAAGCGTGCACAGTAGGGACAACATGAGGAATTCTCCTTGTGTGAGGGTTCGAGGGACGAGTTCGAGGGAGGCGGGTGTGGACGGCTACCCTCCCCCCATGATCCCGGACAGGGCCGGGTAGACGAGGAAGACGATGAACCCGATGGCGATGACCAGCTGGGCCACGAGCATGGACTCGGAGTTCTCCCCGGCCCTGCCCTCGGCGTCGGCCAGTTCGCGGCGCCGCATCGAGGTGGCGCGCGCGGACAGGGACTCGCGGATCTTGGCGCCGTCCTCGGCCACGAGGGCCAGGGCCGCGGACAGGTCCCGCAGCTCGTCGATGCGCAGGGTCGTGCCCAGGCGCCCCATGGCCGCCCAGGGCGTCTCGCCGCGCAGCCGGGCCGCGGCCAGGGCGTCGCGGATCCGGGCCATGGCGGGGTCGTCGGACAGGGTGGAGGCGGCGTCGAGGGCCTCGGGCACGCCCCGCCCGGCGCCCAGCGACATGGACACCAGGTCCAGGAAGGAGCCGACGACGTGCCGGAAGTCCCGGCGGGCCTGCGCCGCCCGGGAGCGCAGCCTCACCGTGGGCAGGGCCGCCATGGCGGCGCCCAGGACCAGGCAGGCCAGGAGCGGCAGGGAGCCCGTGGGCCGGCCCGCCAGGGCGCCCAGGGCCGTAATGAGCAGGGGCGCGCCGAAGCCGAGCAGGCCCAGGAGCAGGGAGGTGACGAGGTGGCGCTCCAGGGAGCGCCCCAGGACCGACAGGTCGCTGGTCAGGGCCCCCAGGTCGATCCCGGTGCGGCGCAGGAGTGCGGCGGCCCGGTAGCCCAGGGCGTCGAGCCAGTCGGGCAGGGCGCGCTCCCGGGGGTTGAGCCTGCGGGCCTCCTGGCGCAGGCGCCGCTCGTCGCGCTGGGAGTCGAGTTCGGCCAGGGCGGCGGCGGGCTGGACCGCCGGGGGCGCCAGAATGAGGACGAGCATGAGGACGCCCGCTCCGCTCAGGGCGCCCCCCAGGAGGATCCACGTGATCACGATGTCCGCCCCTCCCCGCCGGGGGCGGCGTGCGCGGTGAGGAAGCGCCGCGGCAGGCTGACTCCGGCCAGGCGGCGCATCCACAGCAGCCCCATGGTGAACAGGGCCATGACCACCAGGAGCACCAGCTGCCCCGTGAGCGAGTTGTAGGGGGCGACGAAGGACCGGTTGAAGACCGCCAGCCCCAGAATGACCACGATGGAGAAGATGACGACGATCTGGGCCGAGCGCCTGGTCCCGGCGCGCGAGGCGGATACGCGCTGGCGCATGTCCAGCTCGGCCCGGGCGGTGGCCGCCAGACCGCTCAGGAGCTGGCGCAGGCCCGGGCCGCGCAGCCGGGAGTTCATCATGAGCGCCGCGATAATGAGATCGGCGGTGGGGTCGTCGAGGTCGTCGGCGAATTGGCGCAGGGCCTGGGGCAGCGGCACGCGCACCCGCATGCGGTCCGCCAGGAGGGCCAGGTCGGAGCGGATGACCGGCGAGGCCGCGTAGACCGTGGAGGGGATCGCCTGCTCCAGGCCGACGGCGCCGGCGATCGTGTCGCGCAGGGACTCCGCCCAGGTGGCCAGCGCCTCGATCCGGGCCGCGGCCTCCTTCTCCTGGCGCGTGCCGCCGAACAGCATGGGCCACACGAGCACCAGGGCCGCGGCCGCGGCGGTCAGGACGACCCACCGCGTCACCAGCAGGACCAGGAGGGCGACGATCCCCGCCGCCACGAGGCGCCTGCTCGCGACCCTCAGGAGCCGGCCGTGGTCCTGGCGGCGGGCGGGCAGGACGTCCGCGCCCAGCAGGAAGGCGATGAGCAGGAACAGGCCGCCGCCCACCAGGGCGCCCGCCAGGATCATGATCGGCAGCGTGGTCCGGGCGATCACGGCGCGCCTCGCGGGGCGGCGTAGGAGGCGATGGGGTCGTAGCCCGCCTCGACGAGGTCGTCGACGCAGGCGATCGGGGCGGCCGGGCGGGCGTGGCCGGTGCCGTCGTCGGCGAAGACCTCGGAGGACAGGACCCGTCCGTCCACGCCGTTGACCTCGCGCACGGAGGCGATGTAGCGGCGCATGGTGCCGCCCTGGGCGAAGCGGTTCTCCCGGGTGAGGAAGATGACGAAGTCGATGGCGCCGGCGATGAGGAGGTTGGTGGCCTCCTGCGGGAGGCGCTCGTGGGACTGGATGGCGTAGGTGGCGATGCGGTTGAAGACCTCGGAGGAGGAGTTGGCGTGGATGGTGGACAGCGAGCCGTCGTTGCCCTGGCTCATGGCGTTGAGCATGGTGACGATCTCGTCGCCCAGCACCTCGCCGACAATGACCCGGGAGGGGTTCATGCGCAGGGACCGGCGCACCAGGTCCGCCATGGTGATGGCCCCGGCCCCCTCGGAGTTGGGCAGGCGCTCCTCGAAGGCGACGACGTTGGGGTGCAGGTCGGAGAACTCCCCCAGCCCCAGCTCCAGGGCCCTCTCGACCGTGATGAGGCGCTCCGACGGCGGGATCTCGTTGGCCAGCGCCCGCAGGAAGGTGGTCTTGCCCGCGTTGGTGGCGCCGGCGATCATAATGTTCTTGCGGGCGCGCACGGCGGCCGAGCAGAAGGCCGCCAGGCGGGGGCTGAGCGTGTCGAGCCCGATGAGCTCGTCCAGGCCCACCTTGTCCAGCCTCGCCCGCCGCAGCGACAGGGCGGGGCGGGCGCACACGTCCATAATGGCGGACAGGCGCGAGCCGTCGGGCAGTCGCAGGTCCAACTGGGGGTTGGCCGAGTCGAAGGGGCGCGAGACCAGGCCGGAGTAGGACCCCAGGACCTGGACCAGCTCGACCAGCTCGTCGTCGGAGTCCGCCACGGGGGCGCCGCGCTCCTCGCGCCCGTCGGCGTACTGGATGAAGACGTTGTCGTAGCCGTTGATGTCGATGTTCTCGACGTCGGGGTCCTCCAGGAGCGGCTGGAGGCGGCCGACGCCGAACAGCGCGGCGTGGATGCCCTGGGCGACCTCCTCCTCTTCCTGGGAGGTCATGGGGGTGCGTCCCGCGGCGATCTCCTCGCGGGCGTGCTGGTCGAGCACGCGGCTGATCAGGGCCCGGGCGAACTGGCGCTCGTCCTCCGCGCTCATGGGCGGGATGCCGCTGGTGGAGTCGTCGTGGCGCTGCTGGGCCAGCAGGTCCGCGACCTCCTCCCGCAGCCGGCGCACCAGGTTCTGATCCGTGCTCATCGCGCGCCTCCCTCGGGTCGTGGGCGGGGGCCGCCGTGCAGGGCGGCGGCGAGGGAGCGGGCGGAGCGCACCAGGAGGGTGCGGCCCAGCGGCCGCGGGCGCCTGCCGGCCAGTGAGTCGGCGGCGCCCGGGTCGTGGGCCAGGGTCCCGACCACGGGCGCCTCGACGTCGCCGGACCTCAGCAGCCTGGCGAGGTCGTCGGCCTCGTGGCGCTGCTTCCAGGGCGCGATGAGGACGACGCCGAGCCCGGGGCGCTCGGCGCGGTGCGCGGTCTCCTCGATAATCCACCGCAACCGGTCCCGCAGGTGCCCGTAGGCGTCGACCCCCGGGCGGGTGACGAACAGGAGGAGGTCGGAGGCCAGGGCGATGGACAGGCTCGCCACGCCGGGGGCGAGCCGCCCCACGTCGCACAGGACGTCGCGGTCGGTGCGCAGTCGCGCCGCGATCGCGCCCCAGTTGGAGGCAATGGCCGCGGCCTGCTCGGGACGGGGCATGCCCAGCAGGACGTCGAGTCCGCCGTCGACCGTGGTGGTGTGCTCGGCGAGATCGGCGTCGGGGCTGCGGCGCACCTGCGCGGCCAGTGAGAGCAGGCCGCGCTCGGCGTCCAGGGGGAGCCCCGCGGAGCTGCGCAGCCGGTAGATCAGGTCCGAGCCGAACGGGTCGGCGTCGGCGAGGATCACGGGGGCCGGCCACACCGCCGCCAGGACGTGGGCGCTCGTTGTCGTGCCGGGCGCCCCCTTGGCGGAGGCCAGGGAGACGAGCATCAGCCGCCCCCGATCGGCTGGTGCGTGGCGGTGACGACGACGGCGGCGTTGCCGGCGGCCCCCAGCGTCGCCGTGCTGCCCGCCTCCTCCTGGGGGACGAGGAGCGAGACGATGGCCCCGGAGCTCCAGTCGCCCGCGGTGCCGGAGGAGGGCGCGGCCTCCAGGACCTGGGCGCGAGTGACCGCCGAGGAGCCGTCCTTAATGTCGATGATGGTGACGACGTCGCCGGCCGACAGCCCGCCGGCCGGGAAGCGCCCGGCCTCCAGGGAGATCCCGACGAGCGTCCTCCCGTCGCCCACGGGGGAGGTCTCCGACAACTGGGTGGTCTGGATGAGCTCGCCCTTGGAGATCTGGACCCGGGCGGTCATGCCGACGACGGTATTGGCCCGGCTCGCGGGGATGAGGGCGCTGCCGGTCGCGGAGACGGGCGCCGAGACCAGGTCGGCCAGTTCGATCTCGTGCCCGGCCTCAATGGTGTCGGCCGCCATGAGCATCTCCTCGCGCTGGTCCATGCGCATGGCCAGGAGCCCGGCGATGAGGGCCCCGCCGACGATGAGGATGACGGCGAGAGCCGCCAGCAGCGGGCGGCGCTCCCGCGGCGCCGCCGGCAGCCGGTCGCGAGCGGCGTCCCGCTTGCGGGAGCGCGTCGAGGCGGTGCCGCGGGCATCGCGATCGCGACGGCGGGCGGTGCGGGCGTCGGTTGGTGCTGACATCTCGGCTCGGGGAGAAGATGGACAGGGACGCCCTTAAGATACCGAACCGGTCACGATTCGCCAGAGGGATGGTGCTCACCCCCAGCGAACACCGTAGATTTATGTTTTTCTCTTGATCTGACCGCCGGAACGTGCAAGCGTGGCCCCGTCGGCCGCATCGTCCACGCGGCCCGTGAGCCTGATGTCGGACGGTCCGTCATCCCTTGAATGAACTGAGGAACCTCCATGCCACTGTCATCCGATCTGAGCACCCTCGAGGCCCTGTACAACACCCTCAAGAACGATGTCGACTACGCGCACTCGATCGTGTCCGAGACCGGCACGTCCCTCGACGCGGCCGTGTGGGAGAGCCCGAACGCAGACGCCTTCCGGGCGGCCTGGGACGAGTTCCGCCCCAAGCTGGTGCAGTTCGAGGTCGCCCTCGCGGCAGCGGCCACCGACGTGGCGAACAACCACAACAACAACGCCCTGGTCAACGGCGTGACCGACGCCCCGGAGCTTTCGTCCGTCGAGCCCTACGAGGCGGCCTGAGTTTCCGGGGCCGGGGGGCCGCGTCCAGCGCGATAAGCGCTGGCAATAAGTGTTGCGGGGTCGGAAAGACGAGGTTATTCCGACCCCGCAACAACGCCTTCCGCCCCGCAATAGTTCAGCGGCTCCTGTCAGTGCGTGCGGGGGTTGGGTTTGTTGATGGTTTGGATTTCGGCGACGGGCAGGTCGATGGTGGTCGTGGTGGTCAGGGCGTCGAGGGTTCCGCTTTGGCCGTTGGTGGAGGTCCAGGTGATGTCGTAGGTGGCCGACACGGTCAGGGGCACGCGGGCGGCCGAGCGGGTGAACACGACGACGCAGTCGCTGTCGCCCTCCGCGCTCACCCCCTCCTGCCAGGGGATGCCCCACCCGGTGCACCTGGTCCTGGCCCTGGGGGCGGACAGGGACAGCCCGCCGGCGTCGGCCGACACGCTCACCGAGGTGGACCCGGCCGTGGCCCTCACCTCCACATGGGAGGGGGTGTCGGAGGCGGCCCACACCCAGGTGTCCACCCCCACCACCGCCGCGCCCTCCACACCGTCATCAGTGGTGATCCGCGGGTTGGTCTCCACACTCGGCGCCGGGATCGCCGCCGCCTCCACCGCAGCCCGCGCCAGAGTCACCGGATCCACCACCGGCTCCGGAGCAGGCTGCCCCTCGGGCACCCACTCCCACAATTTGTCGGACGATATCTTCCCCATCATCATCTTCCGGCCCTCCTGGGTGACGTCGCAGATCACCCGGTGCCACTGACCGCCGCCGTCGTCGGCGTGGGCCGAAATGGCCTTCACGCTGGGCGAGGAGAAGGACGCGAGCAGGAACGGACGGGGGCTGGAGGCGATCTCCCTCTGCTTCTCGGCGTTCATCTGCGCGCCCGTGCCCCGGGGCTCGTACCAGCACGTCGGCCTCACATAGGCCCCGCCCGACGACGAGGTAGTGGTGGTGGTCCCCCCGTCCGACCCTCCCGAGGCCGACGTCGTGGTCACCTCGAACGAGAACGCCACCACCTGACCACCACCCGACCCATCGGACTGCACACCACCACCGCCGGATGAGGAAGCATCGGATCGTGCGAAAGCGTCGGGCGCCGGTCCCAGTGCCCCGACGACCAGAACGACGGCGAGCCCGACCCGCCACACGCCCTTCAGCACTGGTCCGCCCCTCCCATCTGCTCGTCGGACACCACCATCCAGGACCCCGACGACCTGTCCAACGTCGCCATGTACGAGTAGTTGTGCTGCATGTCGTCGCCGACGGAGGTCCCGTCCGCCTTGACCAGATCCACGTCGTGCTGGTCCACACAGGTGAACACGACCGCGATGTTCGAGGACGCCTCGCCCACTTCGACCGTCTGAATCGTCATCCGGTAGACGCCGCTCATGTGAAGGCCCTGACTGGTCCAATGCGCATAGTCATCCCGGTAGCTCTGGAGGGCGTCGCCGTCGGTGACGGCCTCCACGGCGGAGTGGTCCCCGTCCATGGCCCGGTAGGCCCGCCACGTCGCTCGGTCATAGGCCACGTAGGCCACCACGACCTCCCTCTGGGTCTCATCCAGGTCCTCGGGAATGGACACCACGAAGTGATCCGAATCCGGATCCGACAGCGACTCCGCCGTCACCTCCCCCGGCACCGACGGCGCACCCGACGCCGCAGGAGACGAAACCGACGGGCCCGCCGCGGACGGGCCCGCCGACGCCGACGCCTCACCGGGCGTGTGGGGCGGCACGCTCACCGACGACGTCGACGAACCCCCGCCCGAACACGCCACCGCCCCGCACGCCACCACCACCGCCAAAGCGCCCCACCCAGCGCGCCACCACCGCCGGCCGTGCCCCCGACCCGACGAACCGGACGACGACGCCGAACCGCACGACACCGACGAACCCGGCGACCCGCCGCACGACGCTGATGGCGACTCACCGGATGACAGAAGAACGGGAAACCACGACACGGAGGAACTCCTCCCACAGGGACCATGACCCCCATCACGCTACCAGCCCCCACCAACCAGAGGAAGACCCACCGTCGCTCAACGTCGGACCGCCCCCGGGACGGCGCAGAAGACGACCACCCATCCCCCGGCGGGCATGACGGACGAGCAGAGTCCCGACCACCCTTGTGACTGGGACCACCATGACGGTAGAGTCGGTGGCGATCCATCCGGATTCGAGGGACCCGCGACCCTGACAACCCTCTCGGAGGTCAACCGATGACCCAACCGCCCGCCCCCGACGACTCCCCCGATACCGGTGGTCCGGATGCGCTGGTGGACAACCGCAAACTCCTGGCCATTATGGACCTGATGGGCGTGGTCACCCAGTGCGACGCGGACCTGAAGGGGTGGGATGCTCCTGGTGGGGGTGACCTGTCTTCCCTGCCCGAGGTGCTGACCGGTGCGTGGTCCTCTCCGGTCGCCAATGAGCAGGGCGAGGACTTGACGACGACAGTGGGGGTCATCAGCACCTGCATGGACGGGATTGTCACTCCTGTTCAGGATGAGTTTATCCACCAGCGTGACGAGGTCGGCGTAAAAGTCCCGGCCGACTCCGAGGAGGCGATGTGGGGCACCGACGCCTGGATGGCCCAACGAATCGCTGGAAACCTGTACTTAGAAGGTATTCAATCATGACCTTCATCAGCTTCAACCCCGGGACCATGGCGGACCTGATCGCCAATATGCGTGACCTGGGCGACAGTGTGGATATGTCAGGCAAAAAATACGAGACACCAGTTCCATTAACTTCGATCCGGTCCCCGGGGTCGAGGAGTCCACCGATCCCGCGTGGGCGGCCTGGAATCTGGATAGCCTGGGCCAGTGCGCCGTGGCTCTTCACGAGCAGGCCGAGTTTCTCAGTACCCGCCGTAACCAGATCGTGGAGATGAACGACAACGGCGTCCTGACCGCCGCGCCGGACGGGACCGTGAGCTACTACCTGCCCGACCTCGACTCCGACCAGGACCCCGCCACTTGGGACACTGCGGCCAACATCGACCTGTACAACACACAGGCCGCCGCCACCGCGCAGGCTCAGGCCGAAGAGCTCAAGGATGCCAACAATAACAACGGCACATCCCCTGTCACGGGTCGCACCATTGACGAGATCCTCGCCGATATCGTCACTAATTGTGACAATCCCGTCTACGGTGCCGCCTTCATCAAGGCGTTCGGTGGTGTTAGAGAGTATCTCGATTTCACTTTCGGTCTCGTGCGGGCCAACTCCACGAGCAACCAGTACGACGGCGCTCTGTCCACGCTCTCTCATGTGTTCGCCGCTGCCACACAGGCCGACGACGGGAGGAATGGTGTGGCCCTGGCCCATGAGGTATCGACGGTGGTTGATGATTCCACACACGCTTCGGGCAGATTGGCGGCCTTCAATACGCTGCTGTGCGTGTCCGATGCCGTGTATGGAACTGAATTCCTTCTCGACCTGGGATCGAAATTCGAATGCCGAAAACCGGATGCCATGGCCAGTGGATACGGATACGACGACCCGATGTACGGAGTCCTGACCGCAATGGGCAACAATCCCGAGGCCGCGCTGGCCTTCCTGGTTCCGGATGGGCAGCTCAGCGCCGACGGCCGCTCCTGGATTCCGGGGCAGGTCAGCACCGGCCAGTGGGACCTGTTGACCTCCTCTGACTGGAACGCTGAACACCCGGGATGCTCGGAGGCTCTGGCCGCCGCGACCGCTGGTGCTTCGGCAATGCGGGTACTCACGCCCGAGTCCACCGATGAGCAGGCCGCATGGATCACCGGACAGGCCATGACTCACTTCGCCAGTCAAGATAGATCCTCCATCACTCCGAAAACCAAGAACTACATTGCGATCCTCCTGGGCAACTGCATGCCCGAGGTGGAGGACACGGTGTTGCGCACTTACGACGCCAGCGGAGCGGAACACAATTCTTGGGAGGGTAAGGAGCCGCCGCCTCTTCCCGGCGATCATTCGAATGACATCAAGACGCTGACTGAGGTCGTGGGCACCGATGACACCGCTCTGGCCGCGCTCTGCAATGCAGCGGGACAGTATTCGGGGCGGCGCATCGATACGATCCTTCAAGAGTACCCCAATTCCAAGGTGCCGCCGACGGATCCGGGTGACCCGATGAGCCTGGAGATTGCGAATGCCGCTAGATCCGATGGCGCGGTGCTGGGGTTCATCGAGCAGTCGGCCCTCAACGTTCGGGCGAAGAACGCGAGTGAGGAGGGCGCGGCCCGGGGTGCCATCTCCACGATGTTGCTGACGGGTCTGAGTTCCGGTCTGTCGGAGATTCCGCACCCGGCCGCCCAGGGAACGGGAGTGGGGCTGACGATCGCTTCGTCGGTGCTGACAATGGGTGCGTCCGATCCAGGCATCGAGGCGGTCAGTGACGCGGACGCCCTGTCCAGCGCCGCGCGGCAGCAGGTGTATCAGGGGATTATGGTGCGCCTGTCCAACGATCATAGACTGCCCGCCGAAGGCTATATCGATTATAATGGTACGGACTACGCGACGGTGTACGCCTGGATGGACTCCAATCATCACATCGACTTCGACAAGGTCCGGAGTAATTCTACATATCAACAGGAGTTCAACAGCTGGCTCACCGACAGCAGCATTCCTTCAGCGAGTCTGTTGACTGATTTCGGTGGAGGCGTTACTGATGGACGTAATGCGACGCCCAGACATTAATGGTCCGTGGAGGGTGTGGAGGAGGAAGACCGTCCGACTGGCGGTATCATTGCTCCTGGTTCTGTCCCTGGCGGTCAGTGGCGGGGTCTGGTGGTATCGCCGGACTCATCCCGCCGGGCCCGCCGAGCCCATGTGCCTACTGATCATGGCGGAGGACGTCCGGCCGATCGTAGGCGAGCCCACGAGAGTTCTCGAGGGGTATTCCTCATATCCATCGGTCGTCGCGGGCGGTTACTGGACGTGCGCCATTTACGGAGGGGAGACCAGGGAGATCGGCGTTGATCTCGAGGTGACTCCGGATGCGGATGAGCATCTTCTGAATTATAAGTCTATTCGCACGCCGGTGATCGAGACGCTGCTCGAGTACCGCGGCGGGGTGAGCGAACCCGTGCCCGGCACCGACGCCGTCCTGATCTCCTGGGTTCAGGGCGGCGAGGCCTTCGTCGGATGGTTCGAGGGCGACTCCGCCGTCGTGGTCTCTACACTATTCATCTACGACAACAGGACCGCCATCGGCTACCTCGACGACCTGGCCGCAATCGTCAAGCGCTACGCACCGCAGCTGCTCGCCATCACCGGATTCGGGCCCTCGCCGACACCATCGTCCTCCCCGCCAGCGGCCGGGAGCAGTGAGCCGGCCTCCTCACCGCCCCCGCCGACTTCTTCCCCCGACGAGCAGACGGACGGAGCTGACGGATGAGAAGATTCACCATCACGGTCGAACGAGTCAGACGCCTCGTCCGCGGCCGCAACTTGGTCCTTCTGGTGCTGGTGGTATTGGCGGCCGCAGGATCAGGCTTGTGGTTCCACCTGCGTTGGGGCACGGGGCCGGCCGAGCCCATGTGCCTGGTTATGACCCGGCAGGACGTGCGCCCCCTAGTGGGCGAGGCCGTGTCCGTATCCGACGATCGGGGCGGACCGATCCCGAGTCCCGAACCGGGGTATTGGGCCTGCTCCGTCCATGGCGAGTCGGCGTCAATCCGGGTGGAGGCGACCCCGGACGCCGACGAGCGCCTGTCAAACTACAAGGACCCGGAGACTCCCGTGCTCCAGACCCTCACCACCCGCCGCGGCGCGACGAGCCAACCCATCCCCGGCACCGCCGGCGCCGTCGTCGTCTCCTGGACCCAGGACGGCAGCGCCCACGCGGGCTGGTTCGAGGCGGGTTCGGCCGTCGTCGTCTCCATGGACATTTCCGACGACGCGGCCGCCACCGCCCGTCTTGGCGACCTGGCCCACCTGCTCAAACGCCGCGCCCCCCAGCTGCTGGACGCCACTGGTTTCACCCCGCCCAGCCCGCAGCCGAACCGCGGCACGACCGATGCGCCGACCCCTGCGGTCTCGCCCACCGTCACCGCGACCATGACCCCGCCTCCGTCGAGACGCCCGCCCGTAGTCAGGAGAAGATCGTCGTCGAATGCACCCGCGCCCGGCGAACAAACCACGAACGACCAGGCAGCAGACTCCCCGGGCTAGTGGAATGATATAGAAACCGATATCTCGGTCGGTCGGGATAACTATAATTCCGCCGCACGCCCCCGCGACCGACGAGCAGACGCCAACGGCCAAAGAGTGAGCCTTTCTCTCCAGGAGCGGCGGCTCGTGGGTGAGGATGATCATGACGGCGCGAGTGGGGGCATTTGGTGGTGCGGGCGGGGCCGTCGCCGCGGTCCGCGAGGACCGCGACCGGCCTCCTTCTCGTCGAGATATGCATTTTGCACTCGAGAACAACGGTTGGAACTGCACTTTCGAGTGCGAAGCGCA
>ERZ773079.1889-NODE-1889-length-12104-cov-11.791186_pt1 | contig 12104 bp, 10 predicted proteins | sample MGYA00511355_ERZ773079 | MGnify/ENA primary metagenome ERZ773079 (study PRJEB29015, sample SAMEA2737979) | human oral metagenome | biome: human oral; feature: human-associated habitat; material: dental | place: China | collected 2117 ... | reverse complement strand
TGCTGTCGGGATCTGCGCTGTTGGGTATGGCTCCTTGGTCGATGAGGAACTGGGTAGCTGCCCCGCCCCAGGCAGCCATGAAGTCCATCCCCAGGTACCTGGGTGTGGACTGCGCCAGCCCCACCAGGTAGGGCACAGCCTTCTGCACACTCAACCGATCCGCACTCACCCGACCACCAAAGCTCAACGGCGGCACAAACCCAAACACCTCATCAGCCCCAGGCACCCCCAGACGCTCAATCCCCTCCACAGCCAACGGCCGACCCGTCACCTCATCGTCATACACATCCTCACGTTGGCCTGCGAAAATAATGCATCCAGCGCGCTCAGCCAGGACCGGGTCGGCCATGTCCTCAGCCTCAGAGGCATCCGGGTAGATGGCCCCGTCGATGACGTCGATGTCCACAGCCGGCCCGGAGATCTCCCCCCACAGACGCATGCACCCCAGGGCGGTGCGTGTCACGCAGTGCCAGCGCTGGGGCGGGAAGGGCAGGTCGACCCCCTCCAGCCAGGCGTCCACCACCGGCGCCCACTCAACAGGATCCGTGATCCACGATCTCCCCTGCCCAAAACCATCAAACCCGAAACGCCTCCAGATATACAGAACCGACTCAGGAAACACACCCCCAAACCGCTCAAAGTACTCCTCCGGCACCACCCGACCCACACCCAAAGGAGGCATGTCCTGATAGTCAAGCAGATCCTCCTGGATCTGCTGCTCGATCCACTCCGGACCCCACTCAAGATCCTCATCCCTCACAAAACCCATGACCTACATCCTTTCCCTTACCAGCAAACCTCCACAAGAACCATCACAGTCCACGCGCCACAGCAGCTGCCGCATGAACCCAAGCTTCCCTCGTATTCGGCGCAAGTTCCGTTGAGCGCAACCACTGCTCCCGCATACCTGTGTCGTATGGGATTGTTACTACTTCCCGTGCCCGAGCAGAGAACCCCTCCACCAAGCTATCAGGCTTCGCCTCACTCTTGTCTGCCTGCGACACGACAACCACCGCATTACGGGACAACTCAGCACCGCGCTGGCTACGCGCAGCAAGACCATCCAAGAGGAGTCGCCCCGCTTCAGCGTGATCCGACCGAGTTGTCGTAGCAATGACAATCTGATCCGCATGACCGACGATACGTAGCCACAGATCATCACCCTCATCATTACCTGTATCCCAGATAATCATGCGGTAATACTTCTTCAGCACCTCTTGCACGCCATCAAGCTGATACGGAGTCAGTTTCTGTTGCGTCGAGAGAAGGAGGGGGTTGGATCTCAGAACATCAAAATGATCAATGCTTTGGTGATGTGTAAAAGCGGAAACATCACCATAATGAGCTGACGGCGACAGCAACCTATCGATTGAAGGTACCAAATCCAGCACTGTAGATTGATGGGGACCCTGCTCCGTCCGCCACCCTAGGGTGCCTCGAGTGACATTGCCGTCTGCCACTACTACGCCCCCTGACCCGTACCGGGCGAAACAACTTGCGAGAAGAATTGCGGTCGGTGTTTTAGATGCGCCTCCCTTGCCGTTGAGAATGGCAACGGTTCGCGTTCCCAGCCAACGCTGAGATATGAGTTGCTCATCCTGCCACCGACGGCGGTCAGCAGCACTCGGCGACACTTTCAGTCCAAACTTTCTCGCGACTCCACGCCAGCCGGACAACCGAGGGCCGTCTGTAGAGTTCGGAGCTAAGAACGACGACGACGTCTTCCTGCCCGCCATCGCCTCGGAAAGGTCGGCACCATAGGGAGGAGACGTCACTGCGTTATTACCAACGCTTGCTGCCACATGATCGTCAGTAGGTGCGGGAGAATACTTCCCGCCGGGTCGAGTCGAAACTGTACTGCCGTTGAACTCGCCCTCGCTAAACTCAGGCGCTGTCACCGGAGTTTCGAACATCGAAGAATCCGCTGCGAAAGGATTCACACCTTCCGGGTCAGCGGATCTCATTTCCGCCACGCCGAGTTCTCCCCGCGAACCTGAAAGAGAGTTGGACGGTGCGTCAACGTCGTCATGTGTGGCAAATATGTCTGGGGAGCTGCTCTGATTATCACCGCTGTCCACAGGTTGGTCTTCCACTCCTGGTGAACCAAATACTGAAAGGTCCATCCGGAATGCGGAACCTTGGACATCTTCGTCCGCATTGGCAGAATCGTCGTCACTGTCGGAAGTCAAAGCGTCGGGGTCGATTTCAGAATCATCTTGATCGCGACCGTCGACGCCTAGCAAAGAAGAGTAGTCGATGATGTTAGATGGGGTTGATTCCGACGTGGACTCGCTGGGAACGGAGGTATGCGATAAGCGGTCCAGGTCTACATCCAGTCGCTCATGATCATCAGGCGACGTCGCCTGTGGAGACACGACCCGATATGGCGACGACGCACTTAGAGCGGCCTGAGTTCGCTTCGGATAGATTCGTGGTGGTTGTGCGTCCACCTCGTAAGTACCACTGGTATCAAGGTGGTCGGAACGGACTTCAGGTTCGTCAACATTCAAAATTTGCGAATCGAACGGACTGTGCTCCTCGGGATCCGACACGAATGGTGACTGATGTGAGTAGACGACCGGATCGGCAGCTTCACCAACCTTTGACGCTAACGAACTCTCGCTTGTTGAAGTACTTTCCTCTGGTAGCAGGGTTGGAGGCTCAATGCCGCCCTCCACCATCGGACCTGAGGAGAAGGACTCATCATGCTCTCGGAGAACGGAAGCTTCATCAAGCAGCACAACTGCCCCGAAGGCATCGACAGAAATGAACTGCTTTCCGTTTTCGTCAATTGCGGCTACAGTGACGCTGCTGCCCTTCTTTGCAGCGATCGATGCAACGAGACGCAGCAGTTCTGCACGCGCCTGCGAGACGCTCCCGGCGTTGACACGTTGTTCTCCTTCTTCACCGGAGAGTCGTCCGCTTCCGTCGGGATTCACCGTGATCGTAATCATGAGGACTCACCTTTCACCGCATCGTGCTGCTCGCACCATCCTATCGCATTTCGAAGGGCGGACTACCGCAGCACACGTTCGCACATCGTCATCTAGTCTCATTGTAGTTTTGGTCCAACCAGTCGCGACATGTACACACGGGTTTACTCAAATCGATCAAAATAATGAAATGAGTAATCCGTTCGTTGACGCACGCACAAAGACCGTTACTTATCCTGTTCTGTATTTTCCGACACTTTGGAACCCTTTGACGCCACAATCTTAGCAAAGGGCACCACTCCTAAAACCCCGATTCCTCCCACCAGAAACCGCGGCCAGTCTCCTGCCACCCTTCCTACAATGTACGTGACAAGCAAGTAGATAACCAGATACGCCAGCAGCCATCGGAAGCACCGAGACGCCGGTCGGTCGGCTGTCAGCAGAGTTGCATAGAAATCAATTTTACCACCAAGAGAACTCATTACACACTCCCCTTATTTATTACTGTCCAACCAGCGCCTTGGCCACCTTGCCGCTGGCGAAAACAAGCACTATCAAGATTACTGGAGCCAGAAGGAACGTCGCATAATTTTGAATGATCCATCCACTGAGAGAATCTCCAGGGTCACCGACGTTGATTGCATTAACCGCAGGTAGATGCGGATAAATTTTGGTTGCCAACATTAATGTGGCGGCCTGCATTGAAACAGCGGCATACTTTTGAAGGTATCCAATTCCCATAGACTTAGTGTCCGGGTGTCCTAGGAACGCAATTGGCAACGATGCGAACGCGGTCATGAAGTATAGCTCAACGAATCGCATGATCACCATTACTTTAACGATCAGGACAGCAACCATCGCAACAATGAATGGGATGATCAACAGCATAATCATTCCCGCCTTGTCCATCATCTCAGCATTGGACACTTTATCGGATATGTCAGGTAACTGCGGCAGGGACTTGTCGGCCTCGTCAATATTCTTAGTAATCTTCTGAACGATCTGATTAATTGCATCGAGGAACATCATGGCGTTCTGGGCAGCCCACACAAGGAGTACTGACTTGAACATTGTAGCCGCAATGATTTTGACGCCGAGCTGTTGATCCGCTTCGATTCGGCTGGCATTTCTTGCCAACTCAAGCACTAGCAGCATTGAAATGACAACGGACGCCACCGGCTTGATACCGGTGTTGTGCAATGACGTGACAACATTATACGTGTCATTGCTGTATTCCGATAGCGTCTGCTTGATGCCCGTCGCATCACTCGTGTCGAACTCAAAGAGTTTTTTAAACATGTAGATTATCATGTCGTCCATGGCGGCTTTACCTCAACTTCATTTCGACGAACCTTATTTCTAATCGCGTTACCGACTAATGACCCCATACCACAACCAACAAGAGAGCCAGTACAGTGAGCACCTGCAGCGCGGCGAGTGCGGCAACAACACCGTAGGGTGCCGGTCTAGCCGCCCAACCCGTATGCTTATGCCCGTTCTCGACTGGTGGGTTAGTGGGCTGAGGCTGATCCCTGGGAGCCGACGGGGTTAAAGGGGTTCCAGGAGGGGGAGATGAACTCCATGTCGCAGGAAGGCTACGCACATCACGGGGATCAGCCTTCTTTTGCAGCACTGTTGGCTCTGGAGATCGAGCACTCTTACTCAGTTGCTCGCCAGCACTGACCCAATCTGAGATTCCAGCTCGCGGTGGAGTACCACTACCGTACTGAGGAATACTGCCGCCTGTCGAGAACGGCGATCGGTCCGCGTGGGCACCATGACTTATGGACGCTTGCGGAATTTCAGAAGACTGCTGATCAGAGAACTTGATCGAGGAATCCGAGTCTTGTGACCAGCCGCTGGGTCGTTCATCCGTGCGAAAACGATACTCTTGACGTCGGCGATGTTCACTTTGAACATCGATGGGCACCGTCTCAGGATCAGAACTCACAGTTATCGCCTGCTGGTTCGCTGCCCTACGCGATGGCGCAGAACCGTGCGGCGCAGGCCCCGCCGCTTGGGAAGGACCGGACCTCGCGTGCGCTGCCTGTGGTGTGGCCGGTTCGATCCGACCAGGTCCCGTCATGCTTGGGTTCGGTGTGGCCGGTTCGATCCGACCAGGCCCCGTCATGCTTGGGTTCGGTGTGGCCGGTTCGATCCGACCAGGCCCCAACACACCCGGACCCGACACGGCCGGTGAAAACGACGTTGGTGCAGCGCCTCCGGATTGGACACCACCGCCGCGCTTCTTCGCCTTGAGACTCGGGAAGCGCCGCTTTCGTTTCTGAACCGGCTCTACGGCGTCTGGCTGTGGCGGAACATCCAACGACTTGGGATCCTCAACGGCCAAACCGGCCAGCGCCCAGTCGCTCAGCGCACGATAGGAGTTAGGGTGGCTGACGAGCTCGTCAAGAACATCTCGATCCCGATGCTCACTGTCCGCAGCAATAGTCCACAGCTGCTGCGGAGTAAGATCGTTGTTGAGTCTCATAGTGAATGTCCTGTTCCGACTTTAGAGCTTGGGCTCTTCCAAGCCTGTTACCTTTCCATCACCCGATATGGGGAGCTCAGCTACCCACAAGCGGGTTCCTGACGACACCACTTCACTGCCATCGCCGTGAGGAATGTGCACCGTGTAAGTGACCATCACTCCCAGCTTCATGGTCCGGCCGTCATGCGATGTGACGCTGGCATCGCCAGTGGAGTCCACGGTGACACGCGCCCTATCGACGTTGCCATATAATTTTTCCCAGGCAGACTTCCGCTTCGCGACGTCATTAGAAAACTCACTTGACAATCGCTTGAACCGCTCTTGTTCCGTCTCTGACTGCGACCACTGAGCTGCAGCTTTCACGGCTCTCACTGCGCGTTCCTTCTGAGCCGACGTCGGCCGAAACGATGAGGCATAGCCATCCACCTGAGACGGCAAAGATGTCGGAGAATGAGACGGGGTTGCCTCCGATGACGGCACCAGCGACGTTGCAGCCGAACTTGCCTTCGCCTCAGACCCACTTCTATGGGACGCCGACCACATAATCACCCCTATGAAAGCACCAACTAACGCAAGCGGTACCGCAATAACCATTGCGACGAGACGCTTCTGTCGACGATCCATGATGAATCACCTTCTCAGTACCAGTGCGGACTGCGTTGCTGCCACAGCGTCCACGCTGCGCAGGGAGAGCCATAGTCGGGTCGATCTTTGATGTACTTCAAACCCCACCTGATCTGAGTCTGTGGATTGGTGGCCCAGTCTGCACCTTCGGACGCCATCTTCTCTCCAGGTAAAGCCTGTGGAATACCATATGCATCAGATGTCGGATTATCGGCAGTATAATTCCATCCAGACTCGTGGTTCCACAGCTCGACCAAGCAGGCGAACTGATTGTCATCCCAGCCATAAGCCTTCATTTGCGTCTTGGCGTACGCCTGAGCGTCACCGGCGCTAGTACCAGCCGCCGCGTAGTTCGCATTATCGACTGTTGTCACACCATTTTCGGTTTTGATTTTCAGCTTGGAGTTGGGGTTGTGCTTGATAACCGCCTGCCCGGACGACACCAACTGCTTCACCATGTCTGGCGTGTAGTTCTCTAGAAAATACTCCGCGTCGCCATAGTTTTCCGTCACCATGCTACCGTCCGCCCCGACCTGACCCACGTATGCAACATGCCCAAAGCTTGCATTCCAACGGCCTCCCTGAGCGCCAGGCTGGAAGGAAATAATGTCCCCCGGAGTAGGTGTACTCACCTTTTCCCACCCCGGAAGAGCAGAGTCATTTCCCCACTGATATCCGTGCCCCCCAGCAGGAGTTGTATTACTGTTCACATGCTTCCAAGGGCTCTTCGTCACCCCGTCGTCACGATTGACTCGCCAGATTGCAAAGTCCGTGCAGTTCCCATAGAAATATCCTGTATCCGGATTGGCCGACGACGAGCCCATACCCTTGTATGGATAGTCATCACCCATTCCGGCCGCAACTACCCCTGCAGCGCCCCCCTTTGCCTTCTGTTCCTCCTCATAGCCGCCGAGCCACGAGGGAAGAAAAGAAAGCACAATGGCTACCACGACAATTACGGCGATGATGGGTATCATGAAAATAAGCAGCGCCGTCATTTTAACAGCAATTATCGCAACAATCCTTGCGATCAGCTGCGTCACCGCTCTGGACGCCGCAGCAGCTGCCCTGTTGACGGCTTTCGCGGCAACCTTGCCATTAACCTTGGCAATCTTCTTTTTGGCCGCTTTGACCGAGTTCTTGAGTCCAGCCTTTCGAACGCGCGCCGTAAGTCGTGCTGCATTCTGGACCTGGTTCGATGTAATACGGGCGACTCTCGGTGCAACCTCGATAGATTTTTTTACAGCACGCTTCCCGACACGATAACTACTGCGCGCAACTCTCGGCGTTCTAAGTGCTGCATTGATCGCTTTCTGCTCGACGATGCCGCCACCAGCATCAGCCATTGACGCATCGCTACCGAACGGAGCAGTAACGCTATGAACCTGCTCAAAGGCCTTCTTGGCGATTATTGGAGACTTGACTGCAATCTTAGTTCCACTACGTAAGGAACTACGAACTTCATCGCCAAATTTCTTAGGACCGCGCTTAGGAGATGGGTTTCTTGCTCCCTTGTTCTGAGGAGCACCTTTCTTCCTATCGCTTCCCGAATGCTTGCCGTCGCCCCCGCTACCGGGCGCGCCATCTTTAGGGCTCTTCCCCGTGCCTCCGTCGCCGGAAGTGGCCCTGGCCTCCCTGGGTGCTGATGTTAAAGCACTCGAACCGCGCGATTCAACATTAACGCTTGAGAACTGGTCGCCGGTGAGGGACTGAGCGTCTCGATTACGAAGGTCAACCCGGATGTCGCCCATGGACCTACGCTCCTTCACCAAACTTAGTTGTGTACAGCTGGTACAACTTAGAGCTTGTCGGCATCCTCGAATCAAAAGGTACCATCGCTGGCCCCATCTTCAAGAGTCCACATCCTGGCGGGACGTTCTGGAAATAGGAGCGATGCTTATCAGACCAGTTGAAAAGGTCCTGTAGAGTCTGCGCATCCGTAGGAGTCTGGTTCAGGAGTACTAGGATATCTGAGTTGGCGAGCATCAAACGGGCGCGTTCACTGATGAGAAGCTCTTCAATGTTCTGCGTCAGGCCGGTTGGCAAAAGACCATACTTACGGGCACGCTTGTAGATCATCTGACAGTACGCGCCAGCATAGTCGTTACTGAACAGAAGGTGGAACTCGTCCAGGTACAACCAGGTCCGCTTACCCTTGGCGCGGTTGATCTGGGCCTGTGCCCAAATTTGCTCCAGCACCACAAGCATACCGAACGTCTTCATGTCCGATCCGAGCTTAGAGATGTCATAGATCATCGCACGGTTCGACGTGTCCACATTGGTTTGCTGCGAGAAGCCCGAGAACGATCCCGCTGCGTAGAGCTCAAGGGCAGTTGCGACCGCCCTCGCCTCCTCCTCTGGCTGGCGCCTCAGTTCGTCGAACAGGTTGAGCAGAGTTGGCGGAGCCATTCTCTTGTCCTGGAAGAACTGCCCATATATACGCGTCACACAGCGGTCGATAATTGAGCGCTGAGGTGCACTCAGTCCATTTACTCCCCCAATAAGCACCTCACAGAGAGAAAGGATGAACTCCGCCTTCAGCTTGACAGGGCTTCCATCATCTGCTGGCGCATCTCGGTCGATATGCAGCGGATTGATGCATGCTCGAGATCCTGCGCTGATCTCAACAGTCGTGGCACCGATGGCCTGCCCGAGAGGCGCATACTCATGCTCAGCGTCCACAATGATAAGATCATCGTTAGGACGTCCAAGGAAGACCTGCATGATCTCGCCTTTTCCGAACTGCGACTTTCCTGCACCACTCGTACCGAGGATGAAGGAGTTTCCATTCATCGTGGACGTGCGTGATCCCACCACAAGGTTCTGGCTAATGGCGTTCACTCCGTAGAAGAGGCCACCCTTGTGCAGCAGCTCCTGCGTCGTGAACGGGACAATAACAGCAACCGCCGCTGTTGTCAGTGTCCTGTAAATGGGTAGACGAGACACACCAAGCGGAAGCACGGCGTTCAAACCATCCTCTTGCATCCACTTCAATGTCTCAAAGGGACAAGAGTGCTTACGCCCGGCGACTCGCACTTTTTCAACAGCCTCAGCAAGCGCGTCCTTGGTCGCGCCGGCAACCCCTACGACAATGGTGGTCGTGAACAACTTTTCATTACTCGACTCAAGCTGATCACGCAAATCGACAGCCTCTTGATGCGAAGCCACCAGCTCGTGAGGAATCGACTCCTCACCGTTGCCCTGTTTCCGGGCCTTCCGCAACTCGTTGGAACGCTGCATGTCCATTTCCGCGATCTGCCGCTTGACCAGATCCAGACCTTCTGCGTGGTCCAGAGGCCGGAAATGCACCGAGATCGCCAGCTCCGAGTTGATCTCAGAAAGCTCCTTCATGAGACGATCAGACAGCCACGAGGGCAGATCACGGAGACACAGTACCTGATAGTATGAGTCTTTCTCTCCGGTGAAACAGATCGAGTTACCATCACCGGAGAAATCGATCGCCCACGGTGAGACGATGTCCTTCGTCGTAAGGTTAGTGCCAATTAGATCAGTGTACTCGAAACGAAACGGTTCTCCCGGTCTTAGAATGTCATGCAGAATCCGGATCCGGTCTTCACCGGAGACTCGTTCTGCACGACACCCACCAACAGCTCGCAGCTGCGCAATCGCATCTGATGAAATCTGGGCCAGCTTGTTGGTGGCGTGATCGAAGTCATCAGCTTCAACGGTAATCGTGACATACTTTTCCGTCACAGTGTTGTTGCGGCCGGATGCCAGCCTCGCGTTAATCAGGTCATTGTATTCCCATCGATAGGCATCCAACCCATCACCGCGAGGAGCGAACTCGACGCTCTGCGCCAGCTCAGCTTTATTAAGATGACGATTCATGACCGTCAGCTGGATGCTCTGCCCGGCATCAAAAGAGTTGACGAACTGGGCGTACGACTCCACCAAGGAAGCTTGCTCTTCTTCCGGAGCCAGCTGATAGTCGATATCCGCCAGCTTCAGCGACACAGAGTACTGGTTTCCTCCCAGCGAGCAGACACCGTTCTCGACCATCGCTTCATACTGAATAGCAGCCTGAGCGGTGTTCCTTTTACGGCGAGGAACATCATTTTTCTCGCGGCGCTTTTTACCCTGCTTGCGAGCCTTCCGGTCAGATTTACCGCCATCCTCCACGTTCGAGCTCTTGGATGACTCGACGCTTTGGTGCTTTCGAGTTGCGAACAGCATTAGCTGACCTTTCTGCGGCTATTTCTGTCGACAGCACCGAGTCCTGGGCATACAGTCGCTTTTGGGGGTCCCACTTGTACCTCCAGAAATAACGCGCATACTTCTCAAAAGGCAGACCCTTGGGCCTCACCCAACCGACTGCCACAAAAGGCATGGTCAGGAGTGCGGCCATCCAGGACCCCAGATCGGACTGCCCCGCCCAGAAGCACAGAGCATACGTTCCGCCGACAACGATAATTCCTATTGCTGAGCATGCCATTTGTCGCCATGACATACCCATCATAACTTTCGCTTGGTAGGCAGTGATCTCCCGATATACCTTGATTTCAAGCGCCATTGTTTTTTAACGCTACAGCGCGATATTCGAGAAAAGCTGCGCAGCAGCCACAATCAGGCCGCCACCAACTGCCTGCCAAACACCAGACTGAATCTGCGGTCCCTGGTGGTCACGCAGTCCTCCCGCAAGGGTGATAACCCCCCAAACGGTCCACAGACCACCACCAATGGTGGCGAACTTCACGAAAAGGGTGAGAGCCTGACTCATCATATCCATGGGATGCTCCTATATATCCATGATGAAGGGGTAGGGGTGTTCTACCGGACATATTCGTCCGACGTCCCGCCTAGACCGATCACTGGCACACGTATGCCAGCCCGTTATCTGACGGCGATTAGATTGTTGCAGACCCGAGACACCCTGTCCACCGAATCCTGGGATAGAGGTATCCACCTCTAAAACCGCACTAACCATTGCGCATCCTCAAGATTCTGCTACGTGGTAGGAGCGTGTCGGCGTATTTCACACGGCGTACCATAGGACTCGCTTGCGCTCCGCTCGTGCGGATCGCTAGAGTCTAGTTCGTGAAGACTTCTCTGCCGCAGGCCCGCGCGATGATGGTGCGCACCCTTGGCGAGGGTCGAATGTGCATGTGCTGACAGCGCCAGCCGTCGCTGTCTGACACGTAACGGTGAGAGTCCGAGCCGCCCCGCACCGGCTCGTCGTACTCCGCGGAGGCCCACCGCCCCCGTGTTCATCCCTCCAGCAAACCGTCACCTCGGCCGGCCTGCGCGCCGGCCACCCCTGAGCACGACGTCGCTGCAGCGCAGCCTTGCGCTCGCGCGTCACTGCCGCCAGGGAACCTGAGAGGACCTTCCGCCATGCACGCTCACCTCATCCCCGTCTCCAGCTCTGCTGACTCCGCTTGTCCAGCCCGCCCTGACCTCCCGACCCCTCAGGAGCCTGCGGCCACCTCCTCCCCAGCAGCCGCCTTCACCTCGGCGGATCGCTCCGCCTTCTTCTCCACCGCCCCCGCCGTCGACCCGGCCGCTTTCGACGTCGTCCCCGACCGTCGCGGCACGGCCAGCCTCAAGTGGGACTCCGCCGTCGAGCGCGGCCGCCCCGAGGACGTCCTGCCCCTGTGGGTGGCGGACATGGACCACGCCACCGCGCCGGCCGTCACCAACGCCCTGCTGTGGCGCACCCGCCACGGCATCTTCGGCTACTCCGACCCCGACGACGCCTACAACGCGGCCTTGACCGGCTGGTTCTCCCGCCGCTACGGCTGGCAGGTGGAGGCGGGCTGGAACACCGTCACCCCCGGCGTCGTCCCGGCCCTGGCCCTGGCCGTGCGAGCCCTGACCGCACCGGGCGAGGCGGTCCTCATCGAGGAGCCCGTCTACTACCCCTTCCGCGAGGTCGTCGAGGACAACGGGCGCACCGTGGCCGCTGTCCCCCTGGTGCGCGACGCCGACGGCGTCTACCGCCGTGACCTGGCCGCCCTGGAGTCCACCATCGAGGCGACCGGCTCGCGCCTGCTGCTCCTGTGCAACCCGCACAACCCGGTGGGCCGGGTCTGGAGCCG
>ERZ773079.1888-NODE-1888-length-12114-cov-10.857783_pt1 | contig 12114 bp, 15 predicted proteins | sample MGYA00511355_ERZ773079 | MGnify/ENA primary metagenome ERZ773079 (study PRJEB29015, sample SAMEA2737979) | human oral metagenome | biome: human oral; feature: human-associated habitat; material: dental | place: China | collected 2117 ... | reverse complement strand
ACACCCCCAAGAACCCCAGGCCCTCACGCCCCAACCCCAACGAAGGCCGCTGGGGAAGAAGACTCGACGAAACCACCGACACCACCAAGCACACCGACGGCAGCGACAGCACCCCACCCAAGGGCGAAGGCGACGGAAGCGACCCAATGAGCGGGCCGGTCGTCTTCAATCCCCCCAAGAACCCAACGGAGGCTGAGATTGCTGAGACTCGGGAGTACGTCGCTGGCTGCAACCGAGCACTTGACGCCGGGGCACTGTCACAGACCGGGAGAGTACCCACCACAAGCTCCACCCTCGGCACTGAAGCCAAGTATGCTGCTAAACGAGAGAGAATAGCGCATCCCGAATTGTATTCGGATGGCAAAGTTGCTGGCCATGTTCCTGACAGCACGTGGATGGGCAAGCCGGATCCGCACGAATGGCAACCGCTGTCATCCAGGGTAAACTCCAGCCTGGCAGGACAGAATAATCGCTACCCTATAGGGTATAAGCCGACGGAGTTCATCCTCGGGGAAGGAGACTGAAGGCCATGAATGACACCGCTGCTGGCGCACCCGGCGAGGAAAACCGACCGAGTCAGGGCGTTCCGGAGTTTACCTGGCCGGACTACATCGGCTGGGGGTGGATGATCATCCAAGCGCGGATGGAGGCCGACTGGAAAGGGATATGGAACTATGCCCTACCGCACGTGCACGCCTCGGAGGAGACCGTGACCCGCACCGAGGCCCAACTAGGTTTCCGCCTGCCGGAGTCCTACCGCGGCTTCCTCCTGGCTTCCAACGGCTGGCCCTACTTCTTCCAGGACATGACGGCCTTCTCCACCAGCGACCTGCTGGGCGGTGACCTGCACAAGGCCGGCCAGACCCAGCTTGAGTTGCCCGAATGCGTCGAGGCCATGGCCGCCGGAGGCGTCATCGCCGCCGACCACTTCCCCGTGGCCGCCTCACTGGAGTCGATTGATGTTGCTCTCATGGGGCGGCCCGGCACCCCGGCGGAGGGCACCGTCTCCTGGGTACGCGGCGAGGTTGTTGAGCGCTATGACGACTTCCTGGACTACTACCTGTCCATGATGGAGCTCAACAAGCTCGATATCGCCCGCCTACGAAGAGACGATGGTCCCAAGCCCGACGGTGTCCCCCACGCCGTCATCGACCGCCCCGGCAGCCCACCCGTCTTCGAGCACGCCCGCCGCGACGACCTGTAGCCGACGGTATGAGCGACTCATCCCATTCAGCGTCAGCCTGAGGCACTGCCCGCTCCTACCGGGCACGAATCGCCCCGCAGAAGTATGGGAGCCCGCTGAAGAACAATCTCCACCGACCCTGTGGTGCTGGGGCCAAGTCGAAACAGCCGTCTTGGTTCCAGCACCACAAGTGTTTCCTGTTCCCGCTCCCAGCCAGAGGACTGCTTGTCGCAACATTAAATCAACCTGTCCTGCGCACACCTTAAACAAGGTTGCCACCACCGCTCATTCGCCTCAACAGGAACTGAGGAACACACGCGGCGACATTCTGCAAACCACCACACCTGATGAAGTAGCAACGCCGTCGGTCAAGCAACCGCCTCACCAGGAAGGCCACACCCGGCGCCTGCGCATCACCGGCGATGTGGCCGGCGCGATCTCGGGCGGACTGACGCTCGCCTCACTGGCCGTGCGCATGGTGCACGACCTGGTCCGTGACGCGATCTCCGACATCATCGGCAAGATCGCCTCCAAGGTCACCATCGGAGTACTCACCGCGGGCCTGGCCGCCCCCTGGGCAGTGTCCTCGGTCGCCGCCGACGTCACCTCCTGGACCACCCGCCTGGCCAAGGAAGTCACCGACGTGGTGACCTCGGCCAAGAACCTGAAGAACCTGCTGGACAAGGCCAGCACCCTGCTCGACGACGTCGGCGAGAAGTTCGCCGGCATGGCGGCCATGGCTCTGGGGCATGGTTCTAAGAACGCCGACAACGCCGCTAAGGGGGTTGACGGCGCCGTCCCACCCAACAAAGGCGGCGGCGATGGAGGAGGAATCCCGCCGGGTAAAGGTGAAACACCGCCTGACCCGAATAAGGGAGGCGCTGGTGCTACCAATTCTACCAAGCCCACTCCGAACAAAAATGGGGATAAGGCTCGTCAAGAAGGGCCATTTCCAGACGTGCAGAGCGTACGAGGACGTCCTGCCGATGATGCCCTTGACATCATTCCTGACAACTGGATTGTTGACACCCCAAGAAAAGAGCCTGATGGGATTAGGTTTAGGAACCCTCACCGTAACGGCGAGCAAATTATTTATGAACCAGGCAAACCCTGGACTAAAGATCCGCTACACTCGGGTCCATATATTCGAGTGTCAGAGGGTGGAAAACTCTACCGAATTCCACTGGAAGGGAATCCAGCGTTATGATTGAGTCAGCCGTCACCGAAGTGCTGTTCATGGGGACCGAAGCTGAGACGAGCGGCCTTGAAGCATTCAATGCTGTGAAGGATGAAGAGGGCTTGAATGACGATGCCACTGCCGTCGCCAGAACAACCGAGATTCTTATTCAATTAATTAAGGACGAGATGATCGAGGTATGGCTAGGGGATCCCAACTCACGTGAACCCGCATGTCGCCCAGGCGACCCTGTAAGTTCTCAGATGATTACCCCAGAAAGGCTTCTGACGATGGATGAGCCGGACGGCAGGATGCTTGTTTATGAAACAACGGAGAGAGGAGAGAATGCCCTTAGGGACATCTGGGTCTAGAAACGGTTCTTCTGCCGACTCGCTTGCGAGGCAGACTGAACAGATCTCGATTGCACTAAACGCGAAACTATCTCTGCGTCAGGAAATATGGTTCTCGGACATACATGATCGCATCTGGGGGTGCGTGACGCGATCGCTGACGTGATCGGCAAGTTGTTGTCGAACACGGGCCATCACCAGGGGGCCGGTACCCAGTTCCACGGCCCGCCTGAGAAGATCAACGTGGTGGCGATGCTCAAGGAGGTCAACCAGAACTTCCCCGACAGCGACTTCAAGTCCTACCTGAAGCTGGAGCAGCAGATCGCCAAGGACCCGGGCAGCTACAAGGGCTTCGCCGTGGACTTCAACTACCGCGACCCGGTCGGGCCGGAGCTGACCAAGACCGAGCAAGTACCCACTGATTTCGAGGCGACGTGGACGGACGCGTCTGGCGCCGACAAGAGCGAGCAGTTCGTGAACCATCCTGAAAAGAGGCATCCGTGAGTGTTGAGGACCTGAGTGAGCAGGAGGCCTTCGAGCGGTTCGAGGGCATGCTGCGGGACTGGCTGCGTGACAGCGGCGGGACCCGCATCGACATCGACTACCACGCCATCCACCGAACCGGGTTCATCACCAACTGGCTGACGACCGACGGTCAACGCAAGGGCGTACGGCTTCCCGCGAAGATCAATTTCGCTCGCACCGATGTGCATGAGGCTCAGGTGGATCCTCACCGGGGTGCGTGGACATACTCGCACCTGTGGATGGAGGCCTCGGACGGTGTGCTGCATCAGGAGTCGGACTGGATGCGTGAGCCGGTCATTGACGGAGAGCCGGTGTCGGAGCAGGGAGCGGCGGTGGAGCTGAGGATTCATCCCAGGGATCCTGAGTTCATCCCGCAGTGGATGGCGACCAAGGCTGCCGCCTTCCACAAGAAGGAGGAGGCCCGAGCACGACGTCGCCAGCGTGACCGGGCCCGCCGGGAACGCAAGAAGGCCGAAGCCGCCCAGGCCGCCCAGGAGGCCGGCACGAGCGCGCCGAGCACCGGTGAGGAGGACCGGTAGCGGGATATGTGGGGGCACCGGTGCCGCCGGCACCGTCTGGCGCTCTGGTGCCCCACCGGCCCTGCTACGGCTCCCCGGTCGTCGGCTGCCGCCGGCCTGCTGGGGCGGCCCGAGGTTGCGCGGTCGGCCGGCTGGGGTGGTGATGGTTGGGGTGGGCCGGTAGCGTGAGTAAGTCCCTGACCGAGTTGGTGCCGGGTGAGTTGTTAGTTGTGCCCCCGCGCGTCTCCTTGAGCGGGGGGGGGGCATGGGATGATGATTGGAGAGCAGTGATGGTGGAGTGGTCCTTTGAGGCCCAGATGCAGGCCGCGCAGGCGATCGCGGACCAGTGGGGTGGGTGGATGCGCGCCACCGGCGCCGAGGAGGTCGTCGTCGAGGTCGAGGGCGTCGGCTCCCGCGCCGCGGTCAGCAGCCAGGTGCTGCACCAGGGCCAGCAGATGAATAACGCCCTGCCGATGGAGCTGGTGCGCCTGGGCCTGAACCTGCGCGTGGCGATGGCGCGCCCCGGCGGCGGGGCATGGACCTGGGCGCGCCTGTCCATGAGCAGCTCACAGGGCTACAAGCTCGTCTCCGACTTCAACTACGACCACGAGCCCGACCTGGACCCGCCCTACACGGCCCAGGACGTCGCCCAGGAGCTGCAGGCCTTCCCCTGCACCCCAGAAGCCACCCCCGACTGGATGCGCATCAACAGCTAAACCACCAGGCGTTGTGGCTGCAGCGCCCTCGTTGAGGCCCGCCCCAGCAGTCCTGACCGGCTCAGCGCTGAAAGAAGCGCACACACTCCGACCAACCAGCAAGCACCACACTGACCATCCCCTCTGGCGGTGGTGGGGGCCGAGCCCTTCCGACTCAGCCCCCACCGCTTCGCACCCACACGCAGTGGCTGCGGCTGCCTCGACGTGGACGAACATCGCCACCACGCTGATCTCGTGCGCTTGGTGCACGACCAGGTGCTCGACGCGATCGCTGACGTGGTCGGCAAGCTCATTTCCAAGGTCACCATCGAAGAACTCACCGCGGGCCCGGCCGCCCCCTGGGCAGTGCCCTCAGTCGCCGCCGACGTCACCTCCTGGACCACCCGCCTGACCAAGGACATCACCCGCACCGTCCTGTCAGCCAGGAACCTCAAGGGCCTGCTGGACAAGGCCAGCCGCCTGCTCGACGACGTCGCCGCGGCCTTCGCCCGTATCCCGGCCAGGGCCAGCGAGGCCGTCACCAAGAAGGTGGAGGCCGCCAAGGACCTCGCGTCCTCCCTGGGCCCCCAGCACGCGCTGGCCGGAGCACCGGGCATGACCATGGCCCAGGCCCACCACGCGAGTAAGGCCAGCCCCACCGTCCACACCCCCAAGAACCCCAGGCCCTCACGCCCCAACCCCAACGAAGGCCGCTGGGGAAGAAGACTCGACGAAACCACCGACACCACCAAGCACACCGACGAGGCCGCCGAAGCCGCCACCACCGCCGCCACCGCAAAGACGAAGAGCGAGCCGGTAAACGAGTACGCCGACCGTGGCGACGGTCGCGACATCAAAGGCCGCTACGCCAAAGACAATGGCGGAGCGCACATGTACGACGACAGCGAAGCGAAAGGACTGGAAGAATACCTTGACGACCTCGACGCTGATGGAGTCTCGGTGAACGAAGTCATCGAGTACAAGCGGCTTGCGCGTATTGAAGGGGCTCCGCAGGGACGCTACTATGACCGACTTGTTCAACGTGAGGATGGTACCTGGGTGGGTCTGGAGGTAAAGAGCGGAGGCTCCTCATATAGCGGCACCCAACGAGAAGCGGATAACATGGTGTCGCCAGACAACCCCGCCGTCGTCACGCTGGACGACGGACGAACCATCAAAGTCACCGAGGTTCAAGTAAAGAGAGTTGAGAGACAACAATGAGACGCTTCGCCTACGAAACAAATGGCAAGAACGGACGAGTTGAGACTTTCTTTCTTCCGCAAACTCCACAAGAATTCGCCAGCCGAGCAACTCGACGTGTATCTAGCTCAAAATTCATGGACGGGGTGAAGCACTTTTCCATGTTAGTCTGGGCGTTACCTGAGGGAGTTACGCACATTGATGATGTTCCTCGTTCGTCTCCGGCGCGCGCGACGTACATCCAGTGCGGTGGATCCGCGGAGGCGATGACCATCGAGATCCGCGTGACTCACGACGACGGCTCCTACGAGCAGTACACAGTGGCTCGTGAGCCTGTCACCGACCCCGAGGCGTGGACCACAGTGTCCTGGGACAACGGGAACCCCGAGCCCTACACCATCCAGGTCCACCCCCAGGAGGTCTTCACCGGCGAGCAGGCAGTCCCCGTCTTCCGGGCCTACATCGAGGACAACGCCCTACCACCAGCCGACCTGCTACGCAGAATCGACGTCTAACCACCACATCACCGTGGCCCCGCCCCCCACCCGGCGCGGAGCCACAACACCCTTCCCACCTCGTCGACACCACAGCCTCCCGCCACACTGACAAACAACCCCACACAGTCCACCTTGGGGTGCGTGGTGTTTCTCGGACTGGGGGAGTTTTTCTTCCCTTGAGTCGATAGGATAGATCCCATGCCAGCAGCGAGGTACTCGGAGGAGCTGCTAGGTGTTGTGGGTCGTGCGTGAAGTCATCGAGAAGGAACGCACGATAGCGTCAGTTGCCTCTTCATATGACCTTGTTGCCCAGACGGTAGGTAACTGGGTCGCAAGATACAAGAAGGAGCACGCCACCGACCAGGACCGCAAGAAGGCCTCCGAGTCAGCCGAGATAGCGAAACTGAGAGCGGAGGTTCGTGAGCTGCGTCAGGAGAACGAGTTCCTGAAAAAAGCAGCCGCCTTCTTCGCCAAGGAACGACCGTGACCGAGCGCTACGAGGTCATCAACCGCGAAGAAGGCTCCTACCCCATCTCCTCAATGTGCCGGTGGTCCAGGGTATCAAAATCAGGATACTACTCCTGGCGCGACCGGCCCCAGTCGCAGACGGCCGTCAGGAGGGAGGAGCTGGCCATCCTGATTAAGGACGTTTTTGAGGACTCCGATGGCACCTACGGGTACCGGCGAATCCAGGTGATTCTGGAGCGGCGCGGTGTGCGGGCCGACGGGGCCACGATCCGCGCGATCATGCGTGACCTGGGGCTACAGGCTGCGCAGCCACGGGCGAAAGTCCGAACCACCGTGCCGGCCCAGGACCTGGATGAGCGGCCGGACCTGCTCAGGCAGGACTTCACCGCCAATGAGCCCGGCAAGAAGCTGTGTGGGGACATCACCTATGTCAGGACCTGGGCCGGATTCATTTATCTTGCGACCGTTCTGGACTGCTGACGCCTTGAAGGTCGTGGGTTATGCGATGGGCAACCGCATGCGTACCTGGCTGGTGTGCCAGGCCATTGGCATGGCGGTCAGGAGATGCCCGATTGACAGGGGCGTGACGATCTTTCATTCGGACCGAGGTAGTCAGTACACGTCTCAAAGATTCCTGGACCATCTCAGGTCCTATGGCATTCGTCTCTCGGTAGGGCGTGCGGGGGTGTGCTGGGACAATGCGTGGGCTTCAGTTGTTCAATGCCACGCTCAAGAATGAAAGGGTCCACCGAATGGTGTATCCAACCAAGGATAAGGCGATCAAGGATATTGCCTCATGGATCGAGCTGACATACAATCATGTCCGCCTTCACCCAGCCCTGGGATACCGCGCCCCGAACGAGGTCGAACGCGATTTCCTGGATTTAACGAAGGCAGCCTGAAACACAAACAAGCACTGTCCGAAAAACACCTGACAGTCCATTGAACGAACAGACCCCAACTGAGAAACTCAACGACATCATCAACGGCGCAAACACCACCAGACCCCACCGTACGAACTACGAAGCAGAATGAGAAAAATAATGAAAGATACGAGACAAAATAAAGCAATTAAAACATACACAACGTTCCATCCGAATGCCAACTGAATGTAGGGCACCACGACTGGTACTCCGAAACCTGCTAAGAATACTAAAGTATTGACGACACCCAATGCCGTTCCAGCCCTCTTGGGAATAACCGCGCCTATCATCGCGTACGCAACTCCGTGCCAGGAGTTTGCTGCTATGCCTAATAATGTTACGGTAACAATCAAACCAGAACGGCTATCTGTACTAATAAACGCATATGTCAAAAATGCAAGCAGGCTTGCCGCGAACGATAGCATTAGCAAAATCTTCAACCGACTGTCGCTGCGGTCACTGAGTTTACCAAAAACTATACGTAAACCACCACCTACGAGCTGAATCATTACCAGAGCGCTGGTCCCAATTACTATAGAAACACCTGCTACACGGACCAGTATCATAACACCAAACGCAAGAACCGCGAACTGAGGAAAACTCAGAATGCAAGATGCAATAGAAAGCAGCCATACCTCCCGGGATTTTAAAGGCGATTGAGCGGAATCGATCCCGTCCACTGTGACCATAAGTTTTTTCGTAGGTAACCTAAACCAGTAAACAACAACGACAAACACGAAGAATATGAGCAAGGCAGTGATGACGAACGCAGCAGGAAACCCCATTTGGCTGACCATCCATGGGACCATCCCAGATCCCAAAGCCCCTCCCAGCGGCATAGCAGCCTGCCTTATTCCCATCGCCAAGCCGCGAGACTTTTTGTCGAACATAAGAACAATCGCCCTGCCTGAGGCGCCATTAATGCTCCCACCGCAAATACCGACAAACAACATGCAAGCAAATAATAAATAGGCATTTATGTCAACTGACATTAATACTGGAACAGCAGACGCTACTGCGAGCGCCGTCACAATGAGTCCAAGACTTAGACTGAATCGTTCGCCCTTACGATCGACAACCACGCCCCAAGGAATCTCAGATGCCGCAATTCCTAGGTACATGCACCCAATCATGATGCCTATCTGTGATGACGACAAGTCGTACTTATGTTGCAAAAGTATTCCAGCAACCGGAACTCCTGAAATCACCCAGGAAAATATAGCTTGGGCTAAAACGCCAAGAAATAATACCGTCCATTTTCCAGCGACTCGACTTGTTGTGCCGTCACGCATTATGTTCTCCAATCAGGTTAGCCATATACTCTATATCTAGCAATTCCTTCAGCCAGCTCTGGCGCTGACCGTTAAAGGTATCCTGAAATGGCTATCTTCATTTTCACCAAGTACTGCACCAGGTATCACAGCAACGGACGATCGTTCAAGCAGCTTTCTCGCAAAAACCGTCGCCTGCATACTGCTGTTATTCAGTCTCATCCATGCATAAATAATCGAAGAACAACATTCATCTCAACTGATTAAATAGCCGCTGCCGATTCCCGTATCATTTCCCTTTGGGATGCATAAACGGTAGCAGCATTTTCTGGAAGACACATATCAAGCAAAGTGATGTAATCAGCACGAACAGGGTGGGCTGTGCGGTCATTGTGGTAAACTAACTCACCCGGGCTACATCCGGTTTGTCTGCCGATGTATTTTTTGATGGCATATACATCTGCAAAAAACCTCCGTTGACGCGCTTGTTGTAACTCATTACCGTCGCATCAGTGAGATAGAAGAAACTACTCCAAAGTAACTTCTGCGACGTATGTCTTTTTTAAGCGATATTTTTTGCGGTTCTTCGTGCGAAAGCTCAGAGATATGACTGTTCACCGAAGCATTTCGAATAACTACCACGCTATGAGGCTCATTATCGCGGATTATTTTACTTTGCTGCAGACAGTAGGCCAATCTGAGGGGAATTCTTCGTTGTCCACGATGCTCCTCACCATACTTTTAAATAGTGGGTAGTCGTCGTACAGACTTACGTCGATAGTTTCAACTGCGGAACTAATGCTCTCGTTGACCTCGTTACTGATGACAAATGTAGGATTCATTTCAAATTCTCCGAATCTGCGAGTCTTTACAGTTAAATCATACTCAGAACCGGGCTACGGAGGAACATAGCGATACTTGTATAACTTTCCAAATTTTTCGCGGCATAAGAATTGTTCGTACGCTAGGAGAGTTATTCACAGCCATGACGCTCGTTTGTGTTTACCCCGGTCAGGAATTATTTACTTCACCCTTATAGTAATCAGCCTCCAGAAGAGGGCACAGCTCGAGCGTTAAGCCCGCACCGCACCGTATCCACGAGCACTGCGTCTTCGCAGAGGACGATTCTGTTGTCAGAGCTGTTCGCCGATCCTCTGGGAGAACTCCACGAGGCGGTTGGAGAAGCCCCACTCGTTGTCGTACCACCCGAAGACCTTGACCTGACCGTCGATCACCTCGGTGAGAGGCGCGTCGAAGATCGAGGAGTGAGGATTGCCAACAATGTCGTGGGAGACGATCGGCGCCTGGGAGTACTGCAGGTAGCCGGCCAGCGGCCCGTGATCGGCAGCCTCACGGAAGGCCGCGTTGACGTCCTCGACCGTTGCCGATCGGGAGGTGACCACAGTGAGGTCGGTGATCGAGCCGACCGGAACCGGAACCCTCATGGCAGCACCGGTCAGGCGCCCATCGAGCTCGGGGATGACCAGACCAATGGCCCGGGCGGCCCCTGAGGACGTGGGAACGATGGAGGCGGCAGCCGCACGCGCCCGACGCAGGTCCTTGTGAGGTGCGTCGTGAAGCCGCTGGTCCCCGGTGTAGGCGTGGATCGTCGTCATGAGACCGCTCTCGATCCCGAAGGCGTCGTGGAGGACCCTGGCGAGCGGGGCCAGGGAGTTCGTGGTGCACGATCCGTTGGAGAACACGTCGGCGGCAGAGACATCCAGCTGACTGTCGTTGACCCCTAGGACGAAGGTGGGGACGTCGCCCTTGGCGGGTGCGGAGACGATGACCTTCTTGGCGCCGCCCTTGAGGTGCTGGGCGGCCTTGTCCCGGTCAACGAAGAACCCGGTGGACTCGATGACGACGTCGGCCCCGACCTCGCCCCAGTGGATCTTGGCCGGGTCCGGCTCGGAGAAGACCTTGATGGTCCGCCCGGCGACCTCGAGATCCTCGCCGTCGGTGGCGACGCCGTCGAGGTGCCCGGCCACTGAGTCCCACTCCAGGAGCGTGGCCAGCGTGCCCGCGTCGGTCAGATCGTTGACGGCAACGACCTCGACGTCCGCCCCGCCGGCCAGCGCAGCACGCAGGTACGTGCGTCCGATGCGCCCGAAACCGTTGATACCGATACGAATAGTCATGATCCTTCTCCTTCGGTGAATGGAGGCGCCAGCGGACACCGACGCCGACTTGTCAGGATCAGGAGGAGGCGGACCCGTCGCCCCCAGGAACCGCACCAACGGCCCCGGCCGCTACACGGAGCAGCTCGAGGGCGCCTTGACAGGCCGCGTCATACGGGGCCCTGTCCTGCTCGGCCATGGCCAGGACGTAACCGCCCTGAACAACGGCGACCATCGTGCGAGCCAGGTGGTCCGGCTCAAGGCCTGCCGGCAGACGCCCCTGCGACCTGGCCGTACCAATGACAACGACCAGCATCTCGCGAAGCCGGGCGAAGGCCTCGGCGACCGGCTCACGAAGACCGTCGTCAGCCACCACCGCCTTGTCCTGGGCCATCCGACCGACTCGGCAGCCTTTGAGCGGATCACGCGGGAGGGTGAGGTAGGCACTGAGGATCTCGAGCGGATCCTCAAGCCCCTTGAGCGCGGCCTTCCAGGAATCCAGCTGGACCCGGCAGTTGTGATCCAGGGCCGCCAGCCCGAGATCCCGCTTGGTCGGGAAATAGTGATACATGCTCCCCTGGCCGACGCCGGAGAGCTCGCGAACCGCTCGCGGGCTCGTGGCGCTGTAACCACGTTCCCACATCAGCTCGGCCATCGCCTCAATCAGCTTCTCTCTCGAGTCCACGCCAGAACTGTACATACCTCACCATGACGCACCCCTGGGAGGCACGGCGGCCACCCAACTCTGCTCCCTCCTGAACCTGATGCCAGAACTGTACATACCTCTAGGTACAGAACGCAAGAGCACTCGTTCACTGAAGGCAGCCTCCCGTGGGATTCAGTCAGACGGGTGCGCCCACACGCAGGGTGGGCAGACCCAGGCTCACCGGGGCGGTGTCGGGCTCGGGTGCGGCACAGGCCTCGGCCTGACGGCGCTCCCAGGCGTCCCCGGCGCGGGTGCGCCGCACCTGGAACAGAGCGGGACCCTCGTCGAGCCAGAGGCGGTCACCGGGCTTGAGCGCCTCATTGGCGGCCGCGGCGACCGGGTCCGGCTCCCGCCCACAGCGGGCGGAGTCGGCGATGAGGTTGTGGGGAGCGCCATGGGTGACGCGCACACTCACCATGTCACCGGGACGCGGGGCCCCGCCGGCGTAGTCATCCTCGGCCAGGCCTTCAGGCAGGGCGACGTG
>ERZ773079.1887-NODE-1887-length-12116-cov-3.221623_pt1 | contig 12116 bp, 12 predicted proteins | sample MGYA00511355_ERZ773079 | MGnify/ENA primary metagenome ERZ773079 (study PRJEB29015, sample SAMEA2737979) | human oral metagenome | biome: human oral; feature: human-associated habitat; material: dental | place: China | collected 2117 ... | reverse complement strand
CCGACAGGCGCTCATGCCCGGCCTGGTCGAGGGCCACAAACGTCAGGTTCGTCGGCGAATCCATGGTGACCACGTAGCCCGCACGCTTGAGGGCCTCGCGAATGCGCGTGGTCGCCTCGACGGCGGGTTCGCCGATCGTCAGGTAGAGACCGTCCTCGAAAAGCGCCTCGAACTGCACGCCCAGGAGGCGCCCCTTCGCCATGAGCGCACCATGCTGCTTCATTTGGGTGACGAACTGGCGGATCGAGCCGCGCTCGGGGATGACCACGGCCTCGCCGAACAGAGAGCCGCACTTGGTGCCGCCGATGTAGAAGACGTCGGTCAGGCGCGCCAGGTCGGCCAGCGTCACATCGTTGGCGGGCGAGGCCAGCGCGTAGGCGAGGCGCGCGCCATCGACGAAGAGCTTGAGATCACGCTGTCGACACACAGCGGAGAGTTCCTCGAGCTCCTGCAGGGAGTAGAGGGTGCCGTACTCGGTGGGCTGCGAAATATAGACGAGGGCGGGGGCGATCATGTGGTCACGCGCACCATCACCCTCCCACGCCGAGCAGATGCGTTCGACGTCGGCGGCGTTGATCTTGCCTTCGACGGCGGGAGTGTCGAGGATCTTGTGGCCGCCACGCTCGACGATGCCGGCCTCGTGCATGTTGATGTGGCCGGTGTTGGGCGCGATGACGCCCTGCCAGGGCAGGAGGATCGCGTCGATGACGGTCGCGTTCGTCTGCGTGCCGCCGACCAGAAAGTACACGTCCGCGTCGGGGGCCTGGCAAGCCTCGCGAATCAGGTCACGGGCGCGCTCGCAGTGCTCGTCGGTACCGTAGCCGCTGGACTGCTCCATGTTGGTAGCGACGAGGGCATCAAGCACCCGGGCGTGCGCGCCCTCCTGGTAGTCGCTGGAGAAATTCGGCAGCGCAGGGGAAGAATTCACGCGGCCATTATTCCACGCGGCGCCGCGCTTAGACGCCGAACAGATCTGCGTGGGTTCCCGTCCCGTTAGCGCTTCAACTCCGCCAGAGCGTCTTCAACATCCATGGCCTCAACACCTGGATCGGAGGCTAGCTGCTCCGCTTCCAACATCGCCAAGACCATCTCACGCTGCTGCTCATTCAGACGCAGATCGAAGGGCATTCCACCCACCCGCACGCTCTGGCGTAGGAAAGCGTTCACAGCAGACGTCAGATTCATGCCGAGTTCCGCGTAGATCGCTTCGACCTCACGCTTGAGATCCGCATCCATGCGTACACTAAAATTCACAGTTGCCATGCGAAAACCTCCTTATGTATGTCATTATACATGCAATACACCTAGTAAAGCATGCACTCATGGCGCAGCGAAGGGCCCCTCATGTCGGAACAGAACAGCACAATCAACCGCGATTCGCAGGCCTACTGGAACAAGCGGGCCGCGACGTTCACACGCAACGCGACCGGTGACTACGAGCGCTGGCTCCTGGATCTGCTCGCGCTCGAGGCGGGCGACGAAGTGCTCGACATGGGGTGCGCGACGGGCACGCTCGCCGTCCCCCTGGCCCGCGCGGGGCACCGCGTCCACGGATGCGACTTCGCCAAGGCCATGCTTGCGATCCTCGACGAGCGCGCGGCAGCCGAGAACCTGCCGATCACCTCCCACCTGCTCGCCTGGGAGGACGACTGGGAGGCTAAAGGATTCGGGCCAAACAGCGTCGACGCCGCATTCGCCTCGCGCTCCCTCATGAGCGGGGATGTCTTCTCCGCCGTGCGCAAGCTCGACGCGGCGGCACGCTCACGCGCGGCCGTCGTCGTGCCGGGCAGTCCCCTCCCCTCTCGCGACCCGCGCCTCCTCACCTACCTGGGACGCGCCGCACACCCACCGCGCATCGTCCGCGACGTGACGCGAGCTCTTGCTGCCCTGGGACGCAAGCCGATTTTCGCGACCACACGAACCTTCCGCCCGATGCTTTTTTCTTCCTTCGACGAGGCCCGCGCCGACCTTCGTCGCCTGGCGGGCGTCGAGCCATTCACCGACCGCGAGCAACGTCTCTTCGACGCCTACGCCGCCCAACACTTCGTGCGCGAGGCCGCAACCGGCACCTCGGGCGAGAGCGAGGACCAGTGGGTCCTCAACTACAAGCTTCCCGTCACCTGGGTGTTTATCGGCTGGTGCACCGACGGGAGCGCGTGGGCGTAGCCGACCCGGCCTCGTTCTCGCGAGCCGCCTTCTCAGTCCGCGTCGGGGCGGCGCCTGCGCGCCTTGACCTCGCCGCGCCTCTTCTTGTCGGCGAGCCTGCGCAGCTTCGACCCCCGCGTCGGCGTCGTCGCGCGACGAGGCGTGGGCGGGGTAAGCGCCGTCCGCAGGACGTTCGTGAGGCGCTCGCGCGCGGCGGCGCGGTTGCGACGCTGGGAGCGATGCTCGGCGGCGGTGATGGTGAGGACGGTTCCACTCAGGCGATCCCCAAGAACGGACATGGCGCGCTCGCGTTGCTTGTCATTCAGCGCGACTGTCGCAGCGAGGTCCAGGCTGAGCTGGACGCGCGAGTCCGCCGTGTTGACGCCCTGGCCGCCGGGGCCCGACGCGTGTGAAAAGCGCTCGATCAGCTCCCCCGCGGGCACGACGAGGCCGCGCGGGCAGCCGGGCCCGGCGGGAATGCGCAGATCGTCCATGCGTTCCAGTGTGCACCACGCGCTGCACACCGGCCTCGTCAGGCGAGCAGGGAGGCAACACGCGCTTTCAGGTCGGGCAGCACATCGGCGGCAAACCAGGGGTTCTTCTTCATCCACATTTGGTTGCGCGGCGAGGGGTGGACCAGCGGGAAGTATGTGGGCAGGTAGTGCTTGTAGTCGCGCACAACGTCCGTCAGGGAGGCCGAGGACTTCAGGTCCAGGTAGCGCCTGGTCGCGTACGCGCCGACGAGGATCGTCATCTCCAGGTGCGGCATGAGCTCGAGCAGGCGCGGGTGCCACTTGTCGGCGAAGTCCTTGCGCGGCGCCAGGTCGCCGCTCTTGCCCGTGCCCGGGAAGTAGAAGTCCATGGGGACAATCGCGAGCTTGCCCGAGTGATAGAACGCGTCGCGGTCGATGCCCATCCAGTCGCGCAACCGGTCGCCGCTGCGGTCGTTCCACACGATGCCTGTTTCCTCGGCGACCCGCCCGGGTGCCTGGCCGACAATCATGATGCGACACTCGGGGCCCGCGTAGAACAGGGGCTCCACGCCTCGCTTAGTGTACGAGGCGTTGGCCGGGTCTGCGGCAATCTCCTCGGCAATTGCACGAACAGCTGGATCGGTGATCTCGGGTGTCATGCCTCCAGGGTATGCCTATCCCGCAGGCGCACGACCCCCGAGGCCTCGGAGGTCACACACGGGCGCACGCAAGGCGCCAGATCGTCCCCAAAATAACGGACACACCCCAAATTCCGCACGTAATTCCCCGGCCGTCCCTTTTACCCATCCTCCACAAACCCTGGAATTTCAACGATCACAATTCAAACTCTGAAAGATTGACGGGGGAATTACGTGCGAAATTGGTGGGGAAGGACGTGCGAGGTTCAGGCGAAACGTCAGGGGGACAATAAGGGGACGACAAGGGGTAATGACAGCGGGAAGGACCACATCAATTGGTAGCGACGCAGCGGTCAGGCATACAGTGGAGCGCATGAGGACAGCAGAACGCATGACGATGAACGGGCCGAGGCGCGGCCAGTGACAACACGACTCGTACGGCAAACCAATAGGTTCCGCATCACCGCCATCGTCGTGCTGTGTCTGCTTGCCCTCACGGGGGTCACGTCGTTCGCGCTCAATCGTTCGGGCCACGGACAGAAGGACCCCACGGCCATTGCCTATGAAGATTACGAAGAAGACGAAGACCCACTAGCCGAGGGCGTCGCCTCCCTCATGGACACGGCCAAGTCGCTGCACGGCACGATCGACACGATCACCTACGAGCAGAGCTATGAGGGAACGACATACACGAAGCAGGCGTACGTGTACGTTCCCGCGTCCTACTCCGCAGACAATCCCACGAACGTCCTCTACCTGACGCATGGCTGGTGGGGTAACGCCGCTGGCCTCGCCGATGGCGTCGCGCCGGTCGTCGACGAGCTGGAAACCGCCGACAAGGCCGCACCGACGCTGGTGGTGTTCGCGACCTACTATCCGGATCGGTCCTTCGCGACGGACGACTACGAGGAGGACTACACCCTTAATCTTTTCTTTGCGACGAGCGAGATCGATACACTGATCGACACGGTCGAGTCCCGCTACACGACGTTCGCCGGCGGGGACATTTCCGACCAGTCACTGCGGGCCTCACGCAATCACCGCGCGTTCGGCGGTTTCTCGATGGGCGCGACGACCACGTGGGATGTTTTTGCTTTGCGTCCGCAGTACTTCTACGGGTACATGCCGATGGCTGGCGAGTCGTGGATCGGGCGTGAGGAGGAGGCCGACTCCCCGCGCATCGCCGAGCTGGTGACCGCCGACGTCGAACGCGCCCACTACGGGCCACGAGACTTCCTCATTCTCGCGTCGGTCGGCTCGGAGGACCCTGCCCTGTGGGATATGACCCCGCAGATTGATGAGCTCCGCGAAGACTATCCCGACCTCATGACCGAGGACAGCATGCAGCTGTGGATCGACGACGGCGAAACCCACTCAATGACCTCGATCGCCAACCAGGTCGAGCACAACCTACCGCTGCTTTTCCCGGGCAAGTAGGGCGCGCCGCGCACGCAACGTGAGCGCGACACACGCAGCCCCGACCTCGTTCCTTTTCTCAGGGACGAGGCCGGGGCTGGCTTGCAGATCAGGGGATCTTATGCGCGGGGCTGACGCTCCGCCCACTCGCCGAGGCTCACGCGCGGACCCGTGAAGAATGGGGTGTCCTCACGCACGTAGAGGCGCGCCTCGGTGTAACGCTGGGCGTGCATGACGCCCTCGAGACGGTCGAGGGTATCGGCCTCGAACGCGAGCACCCACTCGTAGTCGGAGAAGCCGAAGGCCGACAGGGTCGAGCCCTTGACGTCCGGGTACTGCGCGAAGCCGTTGCGGCCGTGTTCGGCCATGATGCGGGCACGATCTTCGGGGGCCTTCAGGTACCAGTCGTAGGAGCGCACGAAGGGGTAGACCATCGCCCAGTCGCGGGGGGCGACGCCGCCGAAGCAGGCGGGAATGTGGCGCTTGTTGAACTCGGCGGGGGTGTGCAGGCCCATGCAGGACCACACCGGGTCCAGGAACTTGCCCAGCGCCGACGCGCGCAGGCGGTGGTAGGCATCCTGCAGGACCTCCGGGTCGTCGTCGAGCCACCACACCATCAGGTCCGCCTCGGCGCGGAAGCCCGAGACGTCGTAGAAGCCGCGGATTTCTGCGCCCGCGCCCTTCACGTAGTCCAGGGATTCGGCGACGATGCGGCCACGCTCGCCATCGTCGGTGGGCAGTGACTCACCGAGCGCGAACACGGAGTAGAGGGCGTAGTGCTGCTTGTTGTTGACCTCATCGAAGTCGACGTCCGTCGCGTCGCGCGGGTCGGTGACGCGGGCGTGCGCGGCGTGGGGATGCGGGGTAGACATAGAGTCCTCCTGGGTTGTGGCTGGTTGACCGGCGGCTCGGGCGGGCGCGCGGGAAGAATGAGGGGCGTGTGCGGCACCAGCGTGGGCGCTCCCGGCGTCGGAGGGCGAGGCGTGCCCGGGGCGCGCCGGAGAGAGGCAGCAGTCGCTCGGGCAGACGGTGTGGAAGGGGCCGGTGCCCGTCACGGTGACGCGCGCGGGATTCTCACCTCGCGCCTGGGCCGCGCGCTCTTCGAGAATGTCGACCAGGGAGGACACGAAGGCCGGATCCGTCGCGACGGTGTCTGCACGCTCGTAGGGAATCCCCAGGCGCGCGGCGGTCTCCTTCGCCTCGGTATCGAGGTCGTAAACGACCTCCATGTGGTCGCAGATGAACCCGATCGGGACGACGACGGTGCCGGTCAGCGGGTTCGCGTCGGCCGCGATCTCCTCGAGGAAATCGTTGATATCGGGCTCGAGCCAGCGGGCCTGCGGGGGTCCCGACCGCGAGCAATACACGAGGTCGTAGCCCAGATCCGCGCGGCCGAGGACGCGGCGCACCTCCGGCATGATCGCCTCAATGAGGGCGTGGTGCTGGGCAACGTAGCTGATTTCAGTTGCGGGGGTTCCCGCGTCCGACAAGGCCTCGCTCCCCTGCTGCTCGGCGCGTCCGCCCGAGGCCGCCACGGCCTCGTCGATCGAGGGACGGAAGGGGAAGGGCGAGGACCCCGCCTCCATGCTCACGGGGATGGAGTGGGTGACGAAGATCAGGCGAATCCCAGCCGGGTCAACGCCACGCGCCGCGAGGGCCGCCCACGCGCGCCGGATGGATGCGATCTGCGCACTCGCCATGCCGGGGGTCGAATAGTAGGGGCGAACCTTGTCCAGGACGATGTCGGCGTCGGGGTTGTCGGAGCTATCCTCGGTGCCCAGTGCGATCGTCCCCCACTTGTCGCGCAGGGCCTCCGCGGCCTCGGCGAGGTCTTCGCGGTACTGGCGACACCCCGAGTACGAGGCGTAGGCAGAGGTGGGCAGGACGAGGATGCGACGGGCGCCCGCCTGGGCGAGCTCGTCGAGCCCTTCGGTGACAAAGGGGTGCCAGTTGCGGTTTCCCCACCCGACGGGGATGTCGTGCCCGCGGCGAGCGAGTTCGGCAGACAAGTCCGCGATCAGACGCTGATTGCAGGCGTTAATGGGCGAGACCCCGCCGAAGCGCTTGTAGTGCGTGGCAACCTGGAGCAGGCGCTCGTCGGGGATTCCGCGACCGCGCGTCGCGTTACGCATGAACGGCAGGACGTCCTCCTCGCCGTTCGGGCCACCGTAGGACAGCAGCATGATCGCGTCGTAGGTTTCCAGACCTGGCACTTTCAGTCCTCCTTCACGCCTAGCGTGGACAGTGTAGGGCCGCTTCCCTCCCCCACGCAGCGACAGATTGTCAGAAAAACGCAGCAAATCAGCACTTTTCCCCGGCGCGTAGCACCGGCTTGCGCACGCAAGTTAACACTGTTAACCTTATCTGCGACACAAAGTTAACAGCGTTAACCGATGGGAGAGAAACCGTGTCACACCCACATGCCCCAGCCCTGGGCGCCCGGGGAATCCGCAAGAGCTACGGAACTCACGAGGTGCTGCGCGGGGTCGACCTGCGCGTCGAACCCGGACAGATCCTCGGTCTGCTCGGACGAAACGGAGCAGGCAAGTCCACGCTCATCACAATCCTGTGCGGCCTGCGCCGCGCCGACTCCGGAAGTATCGACATCTGCGGCCACCGCCCCTCCTCCGCCGACGCCGCACGGCTGATCGGATACGCGCCCCAGGAGCTGGGCATCTACCCCGACCTGAGCGTCGCCCAGAACCTCGCGGCCTTCGGCGAACTGCACGGACTCGGCCGACGCGAGGCCGCCTCGCACGCTGGCGAGGTGATGGATCTCCTCGGCCTCACAGAGAAAAGCGGCCAGCGCGCCTCGCACCTGTCGGGCGGGCAGCAGCGCAGGCTCCACGCGGGCTTGGCGATCATGCACCGCCCACGCCTGGTGTTCATGGACGAGCCGACCGTCGGAGCGGACGTGGAGGCGCGCAGCCAGATCCTGCGCGCGGTCCGCCAGCTCGCCGAGGAGGGCGCGGCCGTCGTCTACACCTCGCACTACCTGGCGGAATTCGAGGAGCTCGGCTCCGACATCGCAGTCCTGAACGAGGGGCGCATCGTCGCGAGCGGCACGCTCGAGGAGATCATCGCTGGCCACGGGCGCGCCGAGGTCACGCTCGAGTTCGATCGCCCCATCCCCTCGATCGACGGGTGGAGCGCCGACGACAGGCGCCTCCAACTCATCGGGGACGAGGCCGACCCAGGTTCGCGGATCGGCGAGGCCTTGGCCTCGCCCGCCCTTCAAGGCGCGCGACTGACGGACGTGCGCATCACGCAGGCGAGCCTGCACAACGCGTATCTGCAGATCATCAAGGAGAGTGACCATGTCGCAGCTTAAGCAACTCGGGACTATGACCCGCCTGAACATCCGCCTGCAGCTCACCGACCCGGCACCCACGCTCATCCTGACGGTGATCCCCCTCGTCTTGATCCCCTTCATGATGCCGGCCTTCAAGTCGATGCTCCTGGCCGACGGCTACACCGGCGTCACCGGCGCCGAGCAGGCGGTCCCGTCGATCGCGATCCTCTTCTCGTTCCTGGCCGTGCAGAACATCATCGGCTCGTTCTTCAACGAGCGCTCGTGGGGCACGTGGGAGCGCCTCGAGACCTCCCCCACCTCGCGCGCGTCCATCCTGACCGGCAAGGCGCTGGTCGCCTTCCTCATGCAGACCGTCCAGATCGCGGTTGTCCTCGCGCTCGGCGCTCTCATCTTCGGGTATCGACCGACCGGCTCCCTCGTCGCGCTCGCCGCGATTCTCCTCAGTTTCTCGGCGGTTCTGTCGGCGCTCGGCGTTGCGCTCGCGCTGTGGTCACGCAGCCGCGACGCAGCCCTGTCACTGTCGAACATTATCGGCATGCTGGCAGCAGGCATCGGCGGGTCTTTTTCCACGGTCTCTTCGTTCCCGGATTGGGCGCAGCACGCCGCGCGCCTGTCCCCCGCCTACTGGGCGATCACCGCTATTCACGAGGTGAGCCTGGACGGGGCGAGCCTTGCCGACGTCGGGGCGCGGATCGGCGTCCTGTGGGGTTTCTTCGCGGTGATCGCGGGGCTGGCACTGGTACAGTTCCGGTATCACAGGGAGTAATGACCACCGAAGCGGAGAGTCCATGCCGTCGTCACGCCAGCGCGCGCTATCGCGAGAGATCATCTTGTCGACCGCGCTCGACTTGGTTGACGAGGAGGGGCTCTCCGCTTTGTCTCTGCGGTCCCTGGGAAAGCGCCTCGGCGTCTCCCAGGCCGCTTTTTATCGCCATTTCCCCGACAAGGCGGCGCTACTAGAGGGTATCGCCGAGCAGGTCTGGCGCCTCACGTTCGAGGCCTTCCTGGGCCACGTGGACGCAGGAGGGGTCGACGCGGAATCGACGCCCGCACCCGAGGCGAGCGAGCCGACCGAGGTCGCCCCGGCCTCACCCCTGCTCGCCTACATGCGCACCTACGCGCACTGCCTGGCCTCCACGCTGCGCTCTCACCCGGGCGCGGTCATGCTGCTGCTCACGCACCCGATGTCGACGCCCGAGCAGCTCTCGCTCCTGGCGCGCGTGTTCGTGACGCTCGCCCGGCGCGGTTTCACGCCGAACGCGGACATGCTGGGGCTCGTGAACGCCGTGTCGATCTACACGACGGCCTTCGTCGCCGCCGAGGTCGTCCCGCCCGTGGGCGGCTCCCCCGAGCAGCCGGTCGACCTGTCGGCCGCGAGCGCCGCCCTCGATCCCGAGGACGCGCAGGCGCTGCGCCCACTCATCGAGGATCTCCTGGACGGCCGATACGATTTCAACGCCCAGTTTGAACGAGGCTTGGAGGCGATCCTGCGCGGCTGGAACTGAGGCTAACGGAGTAGTTCCTCAACCTCGCGCACGATGCGCTTGGTGCCGCCCAGAGAGGACAGTTCCGCGCGCAGCCCTCGGATTCCCGAGGTCAGGGCCGGTTCATCGACGAGGCGGCGGGCGGCACGTGCGATGAGCGCCGACTTGGGCGCGTGCACGGTCAGGCCACAGCGCGCGTTTTCCACGGCCTCGGCGTTGAATTGGCGCTCAAAGACGCGCCCCGGGACGATCAGCTGCGGAACTTCGTGGGACAGGGCGTCCATCATCGAGTTTTGCCCGCCATGGTGCACGAAGACGCGGGCGCGCGGCAGGAAATCGGCGACGTCGAATCGGGGCGCACAGCGCACGGTGTGACCACCTGATACCTGGGTGGCCTCGGGTACTCCCGCGACGAAGACGTCGCATCCGAGGGCCTCGGCGAGCTCTCTCCCGGCACGCACGGCGACGCTCGCGGGGACGCTGCCCGCGCCGAGGTAGACGAGCGCACAATCGCGAGGCGTGGCCGTCAGTACGGGCGGCTCGTCCAGGAACCCGCAGTAGACGGCCCGCTCCCCCGCGCGCGGCTCCAGGGTCGGGCAGCTCGGGATGAAGCGGCGCCGCATCCCCTCCAGGATTGTCAGGGACGAGGCCGGGGCGGGCATTCCCATGTCGTGCAGCAGGCGTCGAATTCCCGCGGATTTGCGCGGGCTGGAGGCGTAGGCGGCGGTCGTCGGCTGTGAGCCGCTACCCACGCACGGGATGCCCTCGGCGCGGGCGGCGATGACGGCTGCAAGGCTGAATTCGGAGTAGACGACGTCGGGGCACGCGGTGCGCATGTGGGCGCGGAGCGTATCGACGGCCGCGCGCGTGTAGCGCTCGTCGAGGGCTCCGGTCAGCCAGAGGACCTCCTCGAAGCTGTGCACGGGCTTGCGGCCCATGAGTCCGAGGCGCGAGGCCAGGGGGAAGGTGTGGCGGGCGATGGCGTCTGGCAGGCCGAGGGGCGAGGGCACCGGAATCTCGAGCGTCGGAGCGATGGGATCGGCACAGTTGCCGTCGTCTCCCCAGGCCAGCGTGACCTCGTGGCCGCCGTCCTGGAAGGCGCGGGCGACGCGCTGCGCGCGCGACCACGGCCCGCCCATCCGCGAGCGGGCGACCATGGGAACGACGAGAACCTTCACGATTCAAGGGTACGCCGCCCGCAACAGGATGCTGACGCTCACCGAGCGCCACACCCCCGCCACGGCCTCGTTTCTTCCCACGAACGAGGCCGTCGCTGAGTCTTAGGCCAGATCCACCGGCTCATCGCGACTAAGCTGGTTCTCAATCGCGCACACCCGCAGCGCGCCCACGCGCCGACGCAAGGAAGGTCCACCATGAACACCGATAAGATCGAGGACGTCATGTCCGAGTCGCTGGGCGAAGGCTATCGAATCGTCTGGGAGGACGGCACCCTCTCCCCCGCCATCGAATGGGTGGACTGGATCGAAGATCCGGAGGATGAGGACAAGGAGCAGGTTGGGTCACCTTCCAGGACGGCTCCACCCGCACCTTCGACAAGGGCGTCCCCATGCGCCAGATCTGGCACGAGAACGTCGACTAAATCGCGTCGCCGCCATATCCTGGGTGGAGGGCCTCAACGACGTGTGCCCTATCGACAAAGAGGGAGATTCGCAATGAGTGGCATCGACTGGGAGGCTGCGGCAAACCACTGGATCGCGCAGGAGAGCGCAGAGACGCGCCTGCCCGAGGCTGACTTGTTCACGGAGATCGAGGCCTTCCTGGCCAGGCACAAGATCTGCACGCTGGCGACCGCCGGGAACGGTATCGTGCGCAACACGACGGTCGAATATCTCTACGCCGAAGGGGCGTTCTGGATCATCAGCGAGGGCGGCCAAAAATTCCGCGCCCTGCAGGCCAACAAGAACGTGTGCCTGGCGATCCATGACGACGACATTTCTTTCGCGACGCTGGCGGGCTTGCAGGTCACGGGCACCGCCGAGGTCGTTGAGCCTTTCGGCGAAGACTACGCTCACGCCTGCGAGCTGCGGGGTCTCCCCATGGAGCGCCTGCGCGCCATGCCCTTCGTCATGAACATCATCAAGGTGACCCCCACGCGCTTCGACTACGTCGACGGCACGCTGAAAGAGCGAGGCTTTTCCCCGCGCCAGCACATCGAGTTCTGAAGCGGACACACATCCGCTACTTTGATGAGGAAGACGCGACGTAAGACGAACGAGGACCTACAGAATCTCGACACGCTGCTGTGGCTGCCAACAATGACGGTTGTTACACACGCGAGCAGCTCTGTAAGGAGTTAGAGCCGCCGCTCTCCACGGATCGAATACCGCGAGCTTTATCCCGCCAGCAGCAATAATGCCAGGCATTCAGCCAACAGGAAACCACAATGCCCTACAAGGACGACAGCTTCATGTCAATAGTGACTCACCTAACGAATCATGGCAGTGTCATAGGGTGTAAGCAATTTTTCGTGTAGCGGTGATGCTGTTTGGAGGCTGATCGTGGGGTGTCGTCAGATGCTTGGAGCCCTGGATCGCGCGGCGATCATGGCAGGGGTGAATGTGGGCTTGTCCAAGACGCGTATCGCCCACTTGATTGGGCGTAGCCCCTCGGTGGTGTGCCGTGAAAT
>ERZ773079.1886-NODE-1886-length-12118-cov-17.976042_pt1 | contig 12118 bp, 10 predicted proteins | sample MGYA00511355_ERZ773079 | MGnify/ENA primary metagenome ERZ773079 (study PRJEB29015, sample SAMEA2737979) | human oral metagenome | biome: human oral; feature: human-associated habitat; material: dental | place: China | collected 2117 ... | reverse complement strand
CCGCTCCACCACCTGCCAGCTGCACATGCGCCACCTGGCCGAGGACCCCTCCTTCGCGGACGGCGACACCATCACCATCGAGCCCTGGCGCTCCACCGGCTTCCCGGTCCTCAAGGACCTCATCGTGGACCGCTCCGCCCTGGACCGCATCGTCCAGGCCGGCGGCTACATCTCGGTCAACACCGGGGCGGCCCCCGAGGCCCACTCGGTGCCCGTGCAGAAGGAGAAGGCGGACGCCGCCTTCGAGGCCGCCGCCTGCATCGGCTGCGGCGCCTGCGTGGCCGCCTGCCCCAACGCCTCGGCCATGCTGTTCACGGGGGCGAAGATCTCCCACCTGGGGCTGCTGCCGCAGGGTCAGCCCGAGCGCCTGGCGCGCGTGGTGGGTATGCTCAGTCAGCACGACGCCGAGGGCTTCGGCGGCTGCACGAACATTGGCGAGTGCGCGGCCGTGTGCCCCAAGTCGGTGCCCCTGGAGGTCATTACCCGGCTCAATCGCGACCTGGGTCACGCCCTGTGGAAGGGGCAGAGGGCGCACGCCTGAGTCCCGCACGCCTTCGGGGCGGACCCGGTCGAGGGCTAGGCTGTGCGCGTGAGCGAGCCACTGATCCTGGGCATTGAGTCCACCTGCGACGAGACCGGCGCGGCGCTGGTGCGCGGGCGCGAGCTGCTGGGCGACGCCGTGGCCACATCCATGGACACCCACGCGCGCTTCGGCGGCATCATCCCCGAAATCGCCTCCCGCGCCCACCTGGAGTCCCTCGTCCCCGTGCTCGACGCCGCCCTGGAGCGCGCCGGCGTCGGCCTGGAGGACGTCGACGCCGTCGCCGTGAGCGCGGGCCCCGGCCTCATCGGCTCCCTCACGGTCGGCGTCTCGGCGGCCAAGGCCCTGGCCGCCTGCCTGGGCGCGCCCATCTACGGCGTCAACCACGTCATCGGGCACCTGGCCGTCGACGAGCTCGTGGACGGGCCGCTGCCCGAGCGCTTCATCGGCCTGGTCGTCTCCGGCGGGCACTCCAGCATCCTGAGCGTCGGCGATATCGCCGACGACGTCGTCGAGCTCGGCGCCACGCTCGACGACGCCGCCGGGGAGGCCTTCGACAAGGTCGGCCGGCTGCTGGGCCTGCCCTACCCCGGCGGGCCGCACGTGGACCGCCTCTCGCAGGCCGGCGACCGGGGGGCGATCCGCTTCCCGCGCGGCCTGGCCGCCGGCAAGGACCGGGATCGCCACCGCTACGACTTCTCCTTCTCCGGCCTCAAGACGGCGGTCGCCCGCTACGTGGAGTCCCTGGAGGAGGCCGGGCGCCAGGTCCCCCGGGCCGACGTGTGCGCCGCCTTCTCCGAGGCCGTCAACGACTCGCTGACCGCCAAGGCCGTGCGGGCCTGCCAGGACACCGGCTGCGACACCCTCGTCATCGGCGGCGGCTTCTCCGCCAACTCCCGGCTCCGCGGCCTGGCCGCCGAGCGCTGCGACGCGGCCGGCCTGAGGCTCAGGGTGCCGCCGTTGCGCTACTGCACGGACAACGGCGCCCAGATCGCGGCGCTGGGCGCCGCCGCTGTGCGCGCGGGGCTCGCCCCCAGCCCCCTGGGTTTCGCCCCCGACTCGGGCATGCCCCTGGACCTCGTCGTCGCCCGCTGAGGCCCGCCCGGTGCGGGGCCGGCGCTACAGCCGCGGCGGACGGCCCAGGGGGTGGAAGGACTGGTCCTGGTCCACGAGGGGGCTCGTCTGCCCCCAGGGGTCGAAGACGAGGATCTGCGCGGCGATCCCGCGGACCTCCCGCTCGATGAAATTCTGGCCGCGCACCCTCATGAGGGTTCCGGGCAGGACGACCTGCTCGTGATCAAGGCCCACGGCCACCATGCCCATGGTGGCCGAGCCCCTGGGGGAGTACTCGGTGACCGTCTTGACCGTGATTCGCCCGTGGGCCTCCTCCCAGGGGATGAAGCGGGAGAGCCTCCCGGACCGGCGCAGCTCCAGGCCGCGCGCGTCGACGACGGTGCACGTGCCGATGACCGTGAACCCCCTCACGACGAATATCGCGGCGAGGCACAGGAGCGTCACCACGGTGAGGCACAGGGGCATCGCGTTGATGAGTCCCCGCCGGAGGGCGCTGCGGGCCATGGTGATGTTCAGGACCAGGAAGACGGAGATCAGGACGCCCGCGACGGCGGTGCAACAGCCGTACCGCCACACGTCCGCCCGGGAGCGCAGCACGAGCCTGCCCGACGGGACGGGCGCGGGAGCGGGGCGCGCAAGGGTCATGCCGCCACCGTAGGCGGCGCCCGCGGGGGCCGTCCATGGGTCCGCCTCCCCGGCGCAGGGCGGCCCCGGGCTCAGCGGGACTGGGCGAGCACCTCGGTGGGCAGCAGGGGCCGCCCCGCGCGCAGCTCGGCCTGCATGAGGCGCACGGCCGCCTCGTGGGCGCCCCCGGCCGCCCCCACCGCCGCCAGCTGGCGCTGGTAGGAGGCGCCGACGTCGAGCGTGGCCTGCACGCCGGCCAGCTCGGCCGAGCACCCCAGATCGCGGGCCACCGGCCCGAGGTCGGCGAGCATGCGCGCCACGGTCTCGGTCACGGGCTCCTCGCGGCCGCCGGAGTCCACGATGAGAATGGCCTCCATGCCGTAGCGCGCCGAGCGCCACTTGTTCTCCGCCACGTACCAGTCGGGCAGGACGTCGAGCTCCTCGCCGCGGTCCAGGCGCCGGGAGAAGTCCTCCACGAGGCACTGGGTGAGGGCGGCGACGCCGGCCAGCTCGGTGAGATTGGTCGCCGCGTCGCAGGCGCGCACCTCGATGGTGCCCAGGCGCGGGGAGGGGCGCACGTCCCAGCGCACCTCGGTGAAGTCCTCGATGACGCCGGTGTGGACCATGTCCCCCGCGTAGGCCTCCAGCTCCTCCCAGGAGTCGAACTGGTGGGGCGCGCCCGCGGTGGGCAGCTGCTGGAACATCATCGCCCGGTTGTCCGCGTAGCCCGTGTCCGCCCCGGCCCAGAAGGGGGAGGAGGCGCTCAGGCACTGCAGGTGGGCGGTGCGGGTGAGCAGGGCCCGCAGGATCGGCAGGACCTTGGCGCGGTGCTCCACCCCGACGTGGACGTGGGTGCCGAAGATGAGCATCTGGTGGCCCCACAGCCGGGTGCGGTCCACCAGCCGGGCGTAGCGCTCGGCGTCGGTCACCTTCTGCACCAGGGGGTCGGCGAAGGGGTGGGTGCCGGCGCTGGCCAGGTCCACCCGCAGCGGCACGGTCACCGGCAGGAGCCGGTCGTAGGCCAGGGCGATGTCCTCAATGCACTCGGCCACGGTGCGCCGGGCGCCCGAGACGAGCTCGACGGTGTTGAGCATCATCTCCCCGTGGATATGGGGGTCGTCGCCCACCAGGGTCAGGATCTCCGCCGCGCACTGGCGCAGGTCGAGGCTGTCGCGGTCCACGAGCTGGAGCTCCCACTCGATGCCGAGCGTCGAGCGCGGCGAGTCGGCGAAGACCAGGGGGACGCGGTGGGCGGGGGGAGTAAGCGGCATGGGCCCTCCTCTAGAGTCGGGAGTCGGCGGGGGGCGGGTCGGCGGCCGGACCCGGTTCCGCCTCCCGCTGCGGGTCCGCCTGGGCGGGCTCGACGACAATGACGGCGCCCCTCGCCCCGCCCGCGCGCTCGCCCAGGCGCGTGAGCACCCAGCTCTCGCCCGCCTGGCCGCGCGGGCGCACGGCCAGGCGCAGCGCGTCGGGGGAGACGTCGACGCCGCGCTTGCGGATCTCCAGACGGCCGATGCCGCGCTCGCGGACCCGGGCCCTGAGGGCCTTGAGATGCAGCGGCAGGACCTCCTTCACGCGCCAGGAGCGCATGAAGGGGGCCAGGACTGGCGGCGGGAGCGCGTCACCGGTGAGGTAGGCGATGCGCCGGGCCACGGGCGCCGCCCCCGTCCGCCGCGCCAACTCGGCCACGAGCCCGGCGCGAATGGCGGCGCCGTCGGGCTCGTGCAGGTAGGCCCCCAGGTCCGACGGCGCCGCGATCGGCTCGAGCTGGACGGGCGGGGCGGAGGGGTCGGAGCAGTCGGGATCGACCAGGAGGTGGGTGCGCACCTCGCCGTCCCGATGCGGGTCGGGACGCAGCACGAGCGCGGAGCGGCCGGGCCCCTCGGGGGCCAGCGGCCCGCACCAGATGGCGGCCTCGACGACGTCCCCGGCCACGCTCACCCACTGCACGTGCGAGTCGGAGGGCAGGATCTCGTGATCGATGCCCGGGGCGACCTTGACGCCCACGGCGTCCACCCGCTCGCGCAGCGCCAGGACGGAGCCCAGCGGCGGCGACCACCCCTCGGGGTCGGCTATGCGCCGCCCGGCACGGCGCCGGGAGGGGTCGGCGAAGACGGCGTCGACGCCCTCGGCCTCCAGGTCGACGGCGAGCGCATCGGCGCAGCGGACCTCGACGTCCTCGAAGGTCATGAGATTGACCGTGGCCAGGGCCGCCGTCGTCTCATCGCGCTCGACGGCGAGCACCCTCAGGCCCAGCCCGGCCAGGGCCACGGCGTCCCCCCCGATGCCGCAGCCCAGGTCGGCCACGCGGTGAACGCCGGCGCGCGCGTAGCGGGCGGCGTGGTGGGCGGCCACCGACAGGCGACTGGCCTGCTCCAGGCCGTCGTGGGTGAAGAGCATCTGGGAGGCGAAGGGCCCGAACTTGGCGGCGGCCCGGGCGCGCAGGCGCTGCTGGGTCAGGGCGGCGGCCACGAGATCGCCCGGGTTCCCCTGGGAGCGCAACTCCTCGGCCAGGGCCGGGGCGGTGGCCTCGTCGTAGTCGGGCAGGGAGCGCAGCAGGGCCCAGCCCTGCGGGGTGAGCAGTTGAGCGAGGTGGTCGGTGGGTGTCGAGTCATCCATCGGCTCGATCATGGCACGGCCCGCGGGCGCGGCGGCGAAGGCGGTCGGCGTGGGGAGTGGGACCCGTCACGACCCGGGGGCCGCCGTCCGGCGGCTACAGTGGCGGCGCCCGGACGCCTTGTAAGGATCCGCCGCGGCGGCGCGCCCGGGAGGAAGGCGGTACTCGTGGTGGCATGGTCCCAGCGGTTGCGGTCATGGGCCCCATGGCTGCGGTCAGGAGCCCGGCGACTGCGGTCGGGGGCCCAGTGGCTGTGGCGGCGGAGGACGAGGGCGGTCATCGGCGTCGTCGTCTGCCTGACCGTGCTCGTCGTCTCGGCCAACGCCTGGATCTGGGGCGCCAGCGCCGGCCGGATCCAGGAGCTGGGGGCGCCGGACGACACCGCCACCGCCCCGGTGGCCATTGTCCTGGGGGCCGCCGTCCGGCCCTCCGGCGAGCCCTCGCCGTGGCTGCGCTACCGACTCGACACCGCCGCCCGGCTGTACCGCTCCGGACGGGTGGAGGCCATTCTCGTGTCGGGGGACAACGGGCGGGAGAACTACAACGAACCGGTCGCCATGCGCCGCTACCTGGTGTCCGCGGGGATCCCCGCCGAGGCGATCGCCCTGGACTACGCGGGCTTCGACACCTACGACACCTGCGTGCGGGCGCGCCGGATCTTCGGCGTGACGCAGGCGATCATCGTCACCCAGGACTTCCACGAGCCGCGGGCCGTGTCGGTGTGCCGGGCGGTGGGGGTCGAGGTCCGCGGGGTGGCCGACTCCCTGGCGAGGAACAACCGGGGCACCTGGGCGTACAGCTGGCTGAGGGAACGGGCGGCGGCGGTCAAGGCGGCCGGGGACGTGCTGAGCGGGCGCGAGCCGATCCTGGGACGCCGCGAGACGAGCGTCGAGGACGCGATCGCCTGGACGCGGGAGCACCGGGCTCCGTGATGACCGGCGCTCTGCGGCGGTGCGCACCGCGCTCGCAGTGGCCGGGAGAAGGGTGCCGCGCACGCCGTCGGCGAACCCGGGGACCGGATCTGGCACTCGCGTTGACTGAGTGCTAACGGCACGCGTACATTCCTCGTCAGACGCGGAGCCCGTGCGGCCCCGCGGCACGCGCCCTCGGCGCTGACGGACCGACCCCCGCGACGGCGGACCGGCACCGTCAGGACGCGGATCCAGTTACCACTCGTACGCTGAAGAAGCGAGAAGGGGAGGACACCATGGCGATCTCCATCAAGCCGCTCGAGGACCGCATCGTCGTCCAGACGCTCGAGGCCGAGCAGACCACCGCCTCCGGCCTGGTCATTCCGGACACCGCCAAGGAGAAGCCGCAGGAGGGCAAGGTCCTGGCCGTGGGCCCCGGCCGCGTGGACGACTCCGGCAAGCGCATTCCGGTCGACGTCGCCGAGGGCGACGTGGTCATCTACTCCAAGTACGGCGGCACCGAGATCAAGTACCAGGGTGAGGAGTATCTCATCCTCTCCGCGCGCGACGTCCTGGCCGTCGTCACCAAGTGACGCGCTGCGGGCGCGACATCCCGCCCCGGCGGCGCTAGCGCCATCGGGGCGGGCGGGGCCGGGAGGCGATGCCCTCCGTCCCCGCCCGCCCCGACGCGCGGGCCCCGATACGCCGGCGGCCGTGAAAGCCGCCCCGCACCGGTCTCAGGCGACCGGTGGATCTCGGTGGCGCTGCTCCTGGCGCGCGATCTGGGCGCGCCGCTCCTCCTCGGTCAGGCCGCCCCACACGCCGTAGGGCTCGTGGGTGGCCAGGGCGTGCTCGCGGCAATTGATGATGACCGGGCAGGTGGCGCACACGGCCTTCGCGCTCTCGTCGCGTCGGCGTCGGGAACTTCCTCGCTCGCCCTCCGGATGGAAGAAGATCGAGGAGTCCATCCCCAGGCAGGCGCCCTGGTACTGCCACTCCCACAACGCCGTGATCGGGCCAGGCTGCCGTGAACGTTCAGGCATGACGCGGATCCCTCCTCGACGGGCGTCAGACGTCTAGATGAATAGCCTACTGCGTTCCAGCCCACATAGGTACTCCCCGTGCGGAGTGTGCGGCGGCGAGTCGGATGCGATCCGCGATGCCGGCCGACGGCGCAGTTCCCCGCCGCCGGCCGCGGCGGAAGGGCGGGACCGCTCCCGACTCGGGATGCGACGCCCCTGCCCCCCGCTTACCATGCGGGCGTGAGCGACTCGATCACCAGCCCCGACCTTTTCGCCCCCACCGCTCTGACCTACGACGACGTCCTCCTGCTGCCCGGACTCACCGACGTCATCCCCTCCGAGGTCGACACGACCTCGCGCCTGACCAAGAGGATCTCCCTGTCCACACCCCTGCTCAGCGCCGCCATGGACACCGTCACCGAGTCCGACATGGCCATCGCCATGGCCCGCCAGGGCGGCATCGGCATCCTCCACCGCAACCTGTCCATCGAGGACCAGGCCCAGCAGGTCCGCCGCGTCAAGCGCTCGGAGTCCGGCATGGTCTCCGACCCGGTGACCATCGGCCCGCAGGCCACCATCGCCCAGCTCGACGGGCTGTGCGGGCACTACAAGGTCTCCGGCCTGCCCGTCGTCGACTCCGAGGGCAACCTGCTCGGCATTATCACCAACCGCGACCTGCGATTCGTGCCCGCCGAGAAGTGGGCCTCCCTCACCGTGCGCGAGTGCATGACCCCGCGCGAGCGCCTGATCACCGGCCCCACCGGCATCTCCCGCGAGGACGCCAAGGCGCTCCTGGCCGAGCACCGCATCGAGAAGCTCCCGCTCGTCGACGCCGCCGGCCGCCTCACCGGCCTGATCACCGTCAAGGACTTCGTCAAGACCGAGCAGTACCCCCGCGCCACGAAGGACGAGGAGGGGCGCCTCGTCGTGGGCGCCGCCGTCGGCTACTGGGGGGACACCTGGGAGCGCGCCGGCGCGCTGGCGGAGGCGGGAGTGGACGTCATCGTCGTCGACACCGCCAACGGCGGCGCGCGCCTCGCCCTGGACATGATCGCCCGCCTCAAGGGCGACCCGGCCTTCCGCGGGATCGAGATCATCGGCGGGAACGTCGCCACCCGCGACGGCGCCCAGGCGCTCGTCGACGCCGGGGCCGACGCCGTCAAGGTCGGCGTGGGGCCGGGGTCGATCTGCACCACCCGCGTGGTGGCCGGCGTGGGCGTCCCGCAGATCACGGCCGTCCACGAGGCCGCCCGCGCCTGCGCGCCGGCCGGGGTGCCGCTCATCGCCGACGGCGGCCTGCAGTACTCCGGCGACATCGCCAAGGCCCTCGTGGCCGGGGCGGACACCGTCATGCTCGGCTCCCTGCTGGCCGGCTGCACCGAGTCGCCCGGCGACCTCGTGTTCGTCAACGGCAAGCAGTGGAAGCGCTACCGCGGCATGGGGTCGCTGGGCGCCATGAGCTCGCGCGGCCGCGCGTCCTACTCCAAGGACCGCTACTTCCAGGCGGACGTGGCCTCCGACTCCAAGATCGTGCCCGAGGGCATCGAGGGCCAGGTGCCCTTCTCCGGCGCGCTGGCCGACGTCGTCTACCAGCTCGTCGGCGGGCTGCACCAGTCGATGTTCTACGTCGGCGCCCGCACCGTCGGCGAGCTCAAGGAGCGCGGCCGGTTCGTGCGCATCACCGCGGCCGGGCTCAAGGAGTCCCACCCGCACGACGTCCAGATGACCGTCGAGGCCCCCAACTACGCCGGGCGGGGCTGAGGCTTCGGCGACGCCCCGGGCTCTGCGCCGGATTCGCCGGCGGTGCGCCGGTTACAGCACGATGTCCACGCCGATAACTCATCGAATCCGGGGAGGGGGAGCGTCGAAGTTCCGCCTCACCAGCAGCGTCATGAAGATCATGGATATGACGCCCTGGCGGTGGAGCGAGCGTCGTCTTCGACGCAGTGCGCCGTTCTTCGTCTGCTCCTCGGGAAGAAGGTTCTGGGCGGCGGCCAGATTCTTCCGGAGGCGGAAGGCGTCGATATGGGAGGCGTTGACCGAGACCATCAGGACGACGAGATAGAGGATGGACAGGCAGCAGACCGATATGACGATCGCGAAGGACGTCCGCGCGCCCGCGCACAGGTTCAGTGGATGCCCGAGGGGCAGGCAGTGCATCGACGTCCGGGAGGTGTCGTAGGTCTCGAGGGCCGCGTATAGAAGCGCGATTCCCGCGGAGAGGGTCACGAGCATGCGCCCGAAGGCGTGGAACTGTCCCGCGATCGCGTGCTCCCGCGGACTCGCGAAGTACATCGTGACCAGGGGCGGGATCATCGAGAGGAACGCCGTCGAGGGCGTCGGGGCGGATGCGGTCCCCCATGAGAAGTGGTGGGCGAGGCAGAGCAGGGCCACCGTGGCGATAAGATTGATGGCGGCCGGGAGCAGGAACCTGTGGTGTCCGGGATTGAAGGTCGCGGTCATCACCCACTGCGATGAATCTGATGTGTTATTCTTGTTCTTATTGATTATCCTGTTCTCCAGTTCGGTCAGGGTCCGCGGATGGACGAGGATCTCCGCCTGCCGCCTGTTGCGCGTCAACTCGACCGCGGGATTGGAATGATCATCGGAAAGGGTCTGGGGCGTCGTGTACGGGCGCGAGTCGGACGCGCTGCCGGTCGATTGCGGCAGCAGCGGTATCTCCTGGTCGCCGAAGGCGAGGGCCAATCGCCCGATCTCCAGGTCCTCGGGTGCAATGAGGCGAATATGGGTGCCGCCGTGCTTGGATCCGGTTAGGAGGGGGAGATCGATCGCGTAGGGCCACGGGCCGGGAACGAATACGGATCTGAGTGCATCGCCTATTCCGAGCCTGGTCCGGGCGGCGCGCTCGAGCCATGAGATCTTCAGAACGTCGTCGCGGACCCTGTGCTCGTCGTCGCGAGGGGGTGTGTAGACCACGTGGAGCGTGTAGTAGTGCTTGAGGTAATCGAGTTCGTTGAGGAAGTCTGCGGACATCGCGAAGTTCTTGATGTCGTCCGGCATGCCCTCGATCTGCTCGAACTCCTTCGCGACGGTTTCAGGGGTCTTCTCCCAGTGCTTGAGGTATTGATAAATCGTCTTCGCGGCGACTTTAACCCACGAGTCGTGCGCGGCGGGTCGGCGCCCGGGGCGGAGCGGCGCCCTGCCGATAAGGACCGCGAGAAGCTGGTAGGTGGTCGCCTCGTTGTTCTCGTGGCGCCGGGCGATGCTGAGCGTGGCGCCACGCCCGTCCCGCGCGTCGATGTCGAGAATGGGGCCCGGCAGCATCCCGGTGGAGACCGGCAGGTAGAGCGGGGCGCGCCCGATGTCCCATTCATCGAGGATGACCGCGAGCCGAGCGCCGGACACGTCGATGCTCATGGACCGACGATGAGTTTGAGCGTCTTCGAAGGTGATGGTTTGGACGATGCGCCGCTGCCATCGTCCTCGGTACCTGACGAGAAGGCCCTGGAGCGAGCACCGCTCGATGAGCGCGTCATCAGATCCGGTGAACTCCCCGGTGTCGGGATCGAGGAGCGGACCGGGTGCCGGTGCAGCGGACTCATTCACCGGCGTCGAGGTCCTCGATTCATTCTGCTGCCGGGTCCTTTTGCGAAGGAATTGTGCACCGATGGCGAGGAGGCTGCTCCTGACGGACTGCTCCATTGGTCTCCTCGGACGCGCCCGTGGACACCGCCTGACGATGCGGAGCCCTAGTGGGCTCGGCTCGGCAGGAGCCCCCTGGCCACGAGTTGAGTGCGGTCGAGGACTTCCTCGTAGAGCTTGTCCGACGCGCGGCGCTGAGGAACCTGCTGAGACAGGACGACGACGTAGGGGGTGCCGGCTGACGTCTTCTTGATGGTTCGAGTCGGTGTCGATACCCGAGGCTCATGAGTGGGCACCGCGGCTCCTTCGTTGGACACAAATATGCACGTGAAGAGTAACGCATTTTCCGCCGGTCGTCACCGGAGTGCGCGGAGCTCCTTCGCCAGCGGCCAGGACGGGTCCGCCCCGGCGCGCCCCGGGTTCTTCCTCGCCAGCCAGGCGTTGAAGGACTCGGCCCATTCCCGGTGCGCCCGCGCCTGGAAGCCCTGCAGCTCCTCCAGGCTCATGAAGCCCAGCCGGGGGTGGGCCCGCACCATGGCCTCCAGGACGTCGAGCGCGGCCGCCACGTCCACCTCCGCGGTGTGCAGGGACTCGTCCACCCGCACCCCGTAGACCGCGCACAGGTCGCCCAGGCGGCGCTTGCCCCGGCGGTAGCGGTCCACCGCCCGGTCCAGGACGAGGGGGTCGAGGATCGGGCCGATCCCGTGCCCGTCCCCGCCGCGCCCCAGGCGCTCGCGCAGGCCGGGCAGCCCGTGGCGGGCGAGCTCGGCCTCCAGGAGACTGAAGTCGTAGGAGCCGTTGAAGGCGACGACGGGCGTGCCCGCGGACATCGCCTCCGCCAGGGCCCGGGCGACCTCCTCCAGGATGTCTTGGGCGCGGCGCCCCCGCTCGCGCGCCTGGCGCGTCGTAATGCCGTGGACGGCGGTCGCGGCCTCGGGGATCTCGACGCCGGGGTCCGCCAGCCAGGTGCGCACGTCCTGGCCGCGGGCGCCGTCGGCGCCGAGGGGGCCGCGCGAGACGACCGCCGCGGTGACGAGGCGGTCCCCGAGCGGATCCACGCCGGTGGTCTCGGTGTCGAAGCCCAGGAGGGGGCCGGTGACCCAGCTCGGGGCGGCGGGGGAGGGTGTGCGCGTGGTCATGGCCGGAAGTCTGCCACGCGCCTGCGACATCAATCGGGTCCCCGGGCCCGGCCCCGCCCGCCGCTACCATCGCGCCATGAGCGCAGAGATCGAGATCGGGCGATCCAAGCGGGCCCGCCGGGCCTACTCCTTCGACGACATCGCCGTCGTGCCCGCGCGGCGCACCCGCGACACCCGGGACGTGCGGGTGGGCTGGCAGGTGGACGCCTACCACGTGGACCTGCCCGTGATGGCGGCCCCCATGGACTCGGTCATGAGCCCGGCCACGGCCGTGCTCGTCGGGCGCCTGGGCGGCATCGGCGTGCTCGACCTGGAGGGCCTGTGGACCCGCTACGAGGACCCCGCCGAGGCCCTGGGGCGCATCCGCGCCGCCGCCCCCGAGGAGGCCACCCGCGTCCTGCAGGAGGTCTACCGCCCGCCGGTGCGCCCCGAGCTCATCGGCGCGCGCCTGGCCGAGATCCGCCGATCCGGCGTCGTCGTGGCCGCCCGGCTCAGCCCCGCCCAGACCCAGCGGCACTGGCGCACCGTCGTCGAGGCCGGCGTCGACCTGCTCGTCATCCGCGGCTCGGTGGTCTCCGCCGAGCACG
>ERZ773079.1885-NODE-1885-length-12119-cov-3.507129_pt1 | contig 12119 bp, 12 predicted proteins | sample MGYA00511355_ERZ773079 | MGnify/ENA primary metagenome ERZ773079 (study PRJEB29015, sample SAMEA2737979) | human oral metagenome | biome: human oral; feature: human-associated habitat; material: dental | place: China | collected 2117 ... | reverse complement strand
ACTCCCACATATAATCAAATAGCTGCTCGTAGGTTATAGTTTGATTTTTGCGCGCTAAGAAGTACTCCAAAAGCTTGCTCTCGCTTTTGGAAAGATGACAGGCGCTGTCTTTGACGTAGATGATCTTTTTGGCAAAATCATACTTCAGCTCGTCGTTTATATTCAATATCGGCGCGTGATTTATCAGCTCCGCTGCGACGTCTTGCAGCGCCTTTATAAAGGCGTTTTTGTCGTACGGCTTAGGCAGATACCTGGTGATCTTAAGCTCCACTGCCCGCCACAGATACTCCTGCTCGGTGTGGCTCGAAAGTATCACGATCGGCACCGAGATACCCGCGGCACGGATCTTTTTAACGACCTCTAGCCCATCCATATGCGGCACGCCGATATCAAAAACCAGCGCGTCGTACGAGCCGCTCATCGCCTCATCAAGCGCCTCCAGCCCGTCCTTAACCCCCACTACTTCGCCGAAAAACAGCTGTAGCGATTCGGTTATATTTTTTAAAATCCCGGGCTCATCCTCTAGGCAAAGCACCCTTTTATTGGACAAAACGTCCAATAATTCGTAATCTTGCATACTCTATCCGCCTCCAAGCTTAGCACATTTCATTCTTAATCGTCTCTTAAAATATAACTCGCTTAAATTATATAAATTTAGCATTAAACTAACGTTAAAAAATATACCAAAGCGGTTTGCACGCAAATTTAAACCTGCAACCGCCTATGTGCGAGCTTTGCGCCTGCATAAGTTGGATAAAAATATCACAAGAACATAAAAAGGCGGGACGATAAGCTTGATATTAAATTTTACCGCCTCGCAGGCGGCATATGAAAGGCGGTAAAATTTTATTTGAGAGGTGCTTGCATATGCATTTCGCAGACAAAGGCAATCAAATCATAAAGATCTATCAGCTCCATAGCTCGGCGGAATAAAATTTAAAATTTAGCCCAAGCCGGGCAAGCTAAAGTTAATGTGAATGCTCCATCTTTGAGTGATCCATGTTCTCCATCGAGCCATGATTCATATGCGAATGATCCATCCCCTCCATCGAACCCATATCGTGGCTCATCCCACTCATCGAGCCATGATCCATCATAGAATGATCCATGCCGCTCATACCTGGATCGGTCATTCCAAAAATCATCGCGACGTGTCCTAGCACCAAAAATACAATCAGCGCCAAGAAATGAAATTTAAGCCTAGCTCTAAATTCCGCTCCTTTTGCGATAACTCCGAGCTCCAAAAGTAGCAGCACCAGCGCAGGCAGCGCCGCCGCTACGTATGCCGCCAAAGCTAAGGTGTCCGCAGCACCACGCAAATGAATGACGGGCAAAATTTTAACCGCTACGTAAATGATTAATATCGTAAAATAAGCGCCGAGAATGATGCTAAGGCATTTATTGATTTTTAGAGCCAAAGAGCCCTTCTGCGCGCGGTACAAGCTAAAAAATTCGCTCGCTACTATCGCTTCTGCTAAGCCCATCGGCACCGCCATAAATAAAATCAAATTCCACGGCTGATTTGCCATCAAAAGTTCCATGTAATTCGTCATTGCCATGTTTTCTCCTTATTTTAGTTTAAAGGGCGCAATTCTAGCGGCTTTCGGTAAAAAATTTTAAAACAATAGATAAGATTAAGTGCACCTTTAATCTTATCTTTCCATAAAACGATTTGGGCTGCGTCTTAAAACTCGCTCACAAATATTAAATTTTAATCTCGCCTCGCACGCCGCCTCTTCGTATCTAACGTGAAATTTAGAAAATTTATATTTGCAAAAGCAGATGCATTAAATTTAGCCAAAACGCTTTAAATTCCGTAAAATTTCAGCTTTGCAAAGATAGAATTACAAAATTTTTTAAAAGGATTCAGAATGAAAAACTCCCTCTTATTCGCCTGCGCGGCGCTGATTATATGCGGCTGTTCTAACTCGGAGCATCCAAAGCCAGGCGTTTCGCATTGCAGCGAGCCTAAAATGGATGAGGCGTCGCATCAGATGATTCAAATTTGTGGCAAAAGCGAGGATCCGCAAATCGAAAATATGCAGTGCAACGAAAACGGACTTTGCTTCGGCACCGCAAAAATCAGGTAGCCGAAGCGTCTTGCGAGCACCAGTGCTAAATTTAACTATTTTAGAGCCAAAACCGGATGCCCGAGAACGATCCAAGCCACGCTTTAAAATTTCGCCCGCAATTTAATTAGACCCGTTTCACGCGCCGAGTAATGGTAGCGCCCTTCAACATAGTGAATTTCATCGCCAAGCATCATAAATTTGAATTTACGCTGATTACTTTGCTTTTATTTCTCGCGATTTAGCGAAATTTATTTTAAAAGCTCAAATTCCGCCCAAAATTCGCTGCCCGCGCCATCGATCTCGCCGCTTTTTACGCCGAGCTTCGCGCCGTGGATTTTGGCGATATTTGCAGCGATAGCCAGCCCAAGGCCGCTGCCTGCGTTTAAGCTTTTATTTCTTGAACCCTCGGCTTGGTAAAATTTATTCCAGATTAGCTCGCCCTCTTTTTGCGAAATGCCCGCACCGTCGTCTTTTACAGATAATAGAGCGTGCGCTTTGGACGCGGTTAATCTTAGCTCAATCCTGCTAGCGGCAAATTTTAGCGCGTTGCTTAAAAAGTTATCCGCTAGCCGCGAGATCATCAGCTCGTCGCCCAAAATTTCAACGTTTGGCGCTATGTCGTGGCTAAATTTTATCCCTTTGAGCTCGGCCAGTTTTTCGTAGTCCCTCGCGAGATTTTGCAAAATAGAGCTTAAGCTCACGCGCTTTAGCGTTAAATTTCCGCCCGATTCCAGCCTCGAAAGCTCCAAAATTTGATCTATCAGCGAGGCGATCTTCTTTGACTGCCTGGCGATGACCTCCAGCGACTCTTTGGCTTCGTTTAAATTTTGCGCATAGCTTGCGGCGTAGTCGCTCTCAGCCATGATGACGGACACTGGCGTGCGCAGCTCGTGAGAGACGTCGGAGGTGAGCTGCTTTTCGTTTTGATAGACCTTTTGGAGAGAGTCCAGCATCGAATTAAATACGCTCGCAAGCGCATGCAACTCGTCTTTGCCCGCAGGCAGCTCGATTCGCTTTGAAAAATCCTTGCTAGCGCCGATCTCAAGGGCGGTTTTAGACATCGCAGCGACCGGTTTCATCGCATTTTTTATCGTCTTGTAGCCCCCATAAAGCACGAAGGCGAAGAGGATCGGCACGAGCAGGGCCAGAGCGAGCAAAAACAGCCCCTCTTTTTTAAAAAACCCATCCGCGCTTATCACGCCCCTGATCCAGACCCCCCGATCCTCGGTCGCAGCGTCGTAGTAGTAAAAGCGGCTTTCGCCGTTTTCATAAAGCCGCACCTCGCCGCCGTCCATTTTAAGCGAAGTTTCAAAATTTTTAGGCGCCAGACTGCCCGTTAGCTCGCCGTTTGCGCTGTATTTTATAAAAAATATCCCATCATCATAGGGTTCAAATTCTTCCGTATTATTGGCGATTTTGGTGACTGATTTGGCTAGCTTTTTTTGGCTTACGTCCTCAAAAATTTCATCCGCCGCGACTGCCGAAATAGCAATTAAAGCGGCTACGATAGCGAGGATAAAAAACGAATACCAAAGCGTCACGCGCGCCGTAATGGGTATGTTTGCGAGGATCCGCTTAATCCTTAATAACATAGCCGAGCCCTCTTTTGGTTTGGATTATTTCGCACTCGCCAAGCTTCTTTCTTATATTTTTTACGAGCACGTCAATGACGTTTGAGCCGCCCGTGTAGTCGAAGTCCCAGACGTGCTCTTTGATCTGATCGCGGGTTAAAATTCGGCCCTTATTTAGCATCAAAAACTCTAAAATTTCATACTCTTTGCCCGTTAGCTCGATGCTTTGTCCGCCCAATTCTACGGATTTTTTAGAAAGGTCTATCTTTAGCTCGCCTGCGTAAATTTCATTGGCTGCGCTGCCGCTGTTTCGGCGAATGAGCGTGCGCACCCTAGCCAGCAGCTCCTTAAAATCAAAGGGCTTAACCAAATAATCGTCCGCGCCCGCATCGAGCCCCTTTACGACATCATCCACCTCATCCTTTGCCGTCAGTATCAGCACGGGTGTCGCGAGCTTTGCGACGCGCGATTTTTGCAAAAACGTAAGTCCGTCCATCACGGGCATCATAATATCAAGCACGATGAGATCGTAGCGCGCCACGGCGGTAAAGTCCATCGCCTCCTCGCCGTTAAACGCGCTATCAACGCTATATCCGTTTTTTTTTGAGGTGCTTTACGATCACGTTGTTTAGGTCAATTTCATCTTCGACGACTAAAATTTTCATCTTTACCCTTTTTAAATTTTGCCCGCTATTTTATCAAATTAAACTTTTGATTTTCAGCTTTAAAATTTCGCCGCCCCTCGCCGCGATCTTAAAATCATACGAAAAGCCGTTAGATTTAGCCTTTGCTTCATAAAAATACTCGTCGCCCCGCAAGCCCGAAGCGTGTCTTTTGGCTAGATAAATTTGGCCGAATTCTATCCCGCTCGCGTCCGTTTTTAGGCGTTTGGCGACGATATCTTTGACAATGGCACGCGAGATGATCTGCGCACCGTCAAATTTCGCCTGCTCCTCGTTTATTTTTGAAAGCTGCGCTTTTTGCGCTTCGTCTTTTAGCTCGCTTGCGGCGTCCAATAGCCACAGCCCAGCCCTGCCGGCACAAACTAGCGCGCCAGCTGCGCTTTGCAGCGAAATTTCGAGCGCTTTTTTAAATAAATTTTGCGCTTTGCATCTCGGGGCGCCCACGCATATTTTTTCCGCGCTTTCGCTTGCCTTGCTCGCGTTTTGATCTAAATTTTCGTAGCCCTGCTCCGCCCCGCTTTCGCCGGAATTTCGCTCGGCGCTTTCATCTAAAATTCGGTTCGGGTTCTCGGTCGTACTTTCCTCGCCGTTTTCATCTAAATTTAGAGCGCTTTCGCTCACCGCACTCGCGCTATTGTCTAAATTTACACCGATGCTTGCGTTTAAATTTTCATCCGCATTTTCGTTAAAATTCGCGCTCAAATTTTCCTCCGAATTTCGCCCGCTAGTTTTATCGTCTAAATTTTGATTCGTATTTTTGCTCATATCTTTTCCTTTGCCTAAATTTCGGCGCCCGAAGCTACTCGGGCGCATAAAATCACTTCGTGTAGTTGCCGATAATTTCGCCTGTTTGAGCGTTTATTATCACCTTTTTCTCGCTCATGCCTTTTTTAAGCTCGACCTCGTAGATCCAAGTGCCGTTTTTATTATCAAGGTCCGCTTCATCAAGGCTCCAGCCAGCCTCAAGCGCTAGCGCCTTATCTGCGGCCTCATCGATGCTAAGAGCGAACTTTGAGAAATCTATCGCCTCGTTTGGCAATATAAATTTCTTGTTTTTAACCTTTTGTTTTACGATCTGTCCGCTTGCGGCATCGATCTTTATCTCTTGTTTTTGATTGTCTTTAAAAGACTCTATCTCATAAAAAGTCGCCCCCTTTTTAACATCCATTGATATATCCTTGATCTTTGAGCCAGGGAAATTTTTCTCCGCGACATCTAAAGCCTCCTTGGACGTGATAGTCTGTAAGCTCGTCGCACCTAAAACCGCTGCGCCTAATAACTTTGTCATTTCTGATCCTTTTGTTTTGATTTCCAACTTTCGTTTGGATGAGCGCATTATAAAATTCATAAATGAAGCTGCGATGAATAAAGATGAATTTGGTTAAAAAACGGGTAGGGCTTAAATTTAAAGAAGCGAAAAGCGGGCTAGATCGATCTTGGCTAGGTTTTGAGGCGCGGTAAATTTAATCCGCGCCGTGATGAAATTTTGAAATTTTATAAAATTTGCCGCGCGCCGGCCGAAATTTTAAAATTTAGCGAGCGGGGGCGGGTCTGCGGGCGCGCGAGAAATCGCGAGAAATTCTGCGCGCTATTTATGCGGCATTAGGGCGCGCTAAATAGCACTCCTTAAGCTAACAACGTCCACCGCTCTCATAATAGCGTCCATAAATAGGCGGCGCCAAATGCCCACAAAATGGCGCCGCATAAATCGACACTACACACCTACATAATAACACTCTGAAATCAGCGGTGCTCGCAAATGTGCAAATATCGCTTAAAGCGTGAAAGCTTATTCGCCTAGGAAGTATTTTAGATCCGCCTGTGCATCGCCGCTGCAAAAGAAGCAAGCAAAATTCTAACGCAAATAACCACCGCTAGGTAAAAATTTATCGGTAAAATTTTAAGCGGTAACCGCTCTTATCCAGAACGAAGAGATGACAATCAATCTAATTTTTTTGACTTAATTCATGACTGCGCCGCCCGTAATTCAGTAGGCAAAGCAAGCCGTGCTCCGAGCCTAGAGCGTCTGCCGAAACATCTCGATCTGCTCTTTAATTAACTCCTTCATATCCTCGCTCGCGTACTTTAGCGATGCTTCGAGCGCGCCAACCACCTCGTCGCAGATGAAATTTACGCTAAAAAGCGTCGCCCAAAATCGCGCTCCGCTGCTAGTGCTCGGATCCTCCAAGACCGCTCTAATCGCAGCTACCGCAGCAGCATCGTCCGCCGCACCTAGCACCTCGTCCACGAGCGGATATTCACCTGCGCCGTCGCCCTCGTTTAGCGAGCGCAAAAGCGGCTCAAGCGCCTCGTCGCAGGGATTATCACGCAAAAACTCCCGTACCGCGCGAAACTCTGCCGCGAGCTGATCCGAGAGCTGCGCAGGCATCGGCTGATGAAGTCTCAAAAAGTCTAATGCCGTTTGCTTGTCCATAAAATTCCTTTTAAATGATATGCGCGATTGTAGCTAATTTTGGATTGCAAAGAGATAAATTTACTCTAATTTATCAGCTACTTCCGTCATAAATTCTCAATAATCTTAAATAATTAGATAGTGATTTTGTAGTGGCTTTTAGGGCGATTTTCGATGGGCTTTGCGCGGATTACAAAATAAAATTCCAAAATTTTATCCAAACAAAAAAGCCCCTGCGAAGTGCAGGGGCTTACAAGCTTGATCTGTTTAGTCCGGCAAAATTTAGCAGACTAAGAAGGATTATTCCTCGATCTTGCCGGTTTTGATGCGGCGCTCGTAGATTTCGCGCATCTCTCTGATGTCATTTTTGACCTCGAATACGCCGTGCCAATGCGAATAATCAGGTCCGCCCATTAGCGCGCCTTGGCGCATTCTGCGACCCTCGTGGTGCCATGAAACATAATAGATTCGCTGGAACGCATCCGCCCAAGGATCGTCTTTTAGAAGTTTCTTTTCCTTAAGCTCTTTTAGCATCTTAGTCGCTTCGTCGTTGTAAACGTTATATAGAAGTACCTGCTTATCGCCCACCTCAAAGAAATTATTCGTGTGGGTGCTTGCGTGGCACTCTTTGCAGACTTGCTTCATCTCCGCACGCGCTGCCTCAGGACCGTTTAGGTTACCCGCCAAAGGATTGCCGACGTTTAGTTTGCCGGTATTTAAAAACTCGCTTACCGCAGTCTCATTACCGCCGGTGCGTAGATTGCTCTTAGGCTGCCACAAATTCCACTTCAAGCGTTGAGATACGTTGTGAGTGGAGTTTAGATCGCCCACACCGCCGCTAATATGGCAGGTCGCGCATGTAGGGGCGCGGTAATCAGGAACCGCCCAAGTACCAGGAGCGCTATCGAATTTCCACTCATTGCCTTCAGCGTTAAATACGTGTCCGTGCATTGAGTTATTGTAAATTTCGATATCCGGATGATCAGGTCCTAAGTGGCAAGATGCGCAAGCAGCAGGCTTACGAGCTTCAGCAATCGAAAATTTATGACTCGAGTGGCATGATTTGCATCCGCCTACGCTACCGTCCGGATAAACCGTACCGATGCCGTAAACGGGCCAGGTCTCTTTGGTAGGCTTGTTATGCTCATCCATTTTAACGACGCTACCGTGGCATTGAGAGCAGCCGGTAATATCAGGTGCATGTTTAAGATCAGGGATATCACGTCCTTCGTAGTGATACATTAGATCAACCATTCCTTTGTTGGCTTGCATTTGCATAGCGCCTCTTGCGTGACCGCTGTTTTCAAACTCTTTAACCTCGTTGCTGTGGCATTTGGCACAGGTTTTTGGGCTAACTAGCACCGAAATATGATTGTCTGTGTCTTTCGGATGCGGCTCTTTAGCTGCCATAGGGCTATCTGCTGGCTGCGAGTGGCAGTCGGTACAGCTAACGCCTACGTGAGCGTGGCGGCTCATCTTCCAATCAGCGACGACGCCCGGAGTTTTTTCGGCATGGCACTCGACACAGCGTCTAGCTAGCGGCGTAAGCTGCCTATTTACCTTTAAATTCTTCGTAAGACTAACGTTTACGGAATTGCTTACGTTCGCGTCCGACGCGGACATATTCGCATGCTGCGCGGGCATTTCTGCGAATGCAAACGATGCGATACAGGCTATTAAAATAGCGACTTTTTTTAGCATTGCTTCTCCTTTACTTGGTTTTGTTATTTTCTAGGTTGTATTTATCCCAATATTTGGTGATCTCTATACCCATATTTTTGTGACCGACATTTTCGTGGCACTGCACGCAGGTTTTGCCGGTAGTGCCCGCAAAATAATCCCTATGCGCAAGCCAGGCTTTATTTACTTGATTATTTTGCTCTTTTAAATTTCGATGGCAGCTCAGGCAGCCGCTCTCATAAACGAAATGATTTCGCTCCTTGCGTTTTTCTTGCCAATCGATCTTATCGGCGTCGGTAAAGACCGTCTTGTAGACATCATTTGCGGAGGTTAGAGCTTTGGTCCAAAGATACATAAAGGTATTTTCATGAGAGACGTGACAGGCGACGCAATCGGCCTTGAAGCCTTGCGGGTTATTGCCGCCGTGAACGTCGTTGTGAAAGGCGTTTGCCATCGGCTGCATCGTATGACAGGATACGCAGAATTTATCGGTGCCCGTAAGGTGAACCATCTCCGCAATCCCAAGAGAAAGTATCATTCCTATAAGCACACAAGCGCCCACGAGCAGCACAAGAGTTTTCTTTTTCATAGGTTTCCTTGATTTTAAAATTTCTTCGCAAAATTTTTAGTATTTGATAATTCGAAAAGTGGTATTTTATTATAAAAAGATTAAAAGCCGCTTATTTTCTAGCCTTTTGTTAAAATTTATTAAATGAAGATAAAATTTTAAACTAAGTTTTTAGTTTAACGGAATATAATCCATTAAAATTTCAATACAAGGAGAAATCATGAAAACGATCCAAGCGGCTGAGATTACAAAAGTAGTCAGCGAGCTTTGCAAAAAAGCCTGTTATCAAGTCACGCCCGATATGCGTGCAGCATTTGAGAAAGCGCGCGAGAACGAGACTTCGCCTATCGGCAAAGATATCTTAGGCAAGCTCTTACAAAATGCCGATTTGGCGGCGAAAGAGGTCGCGCCGATCTGCCAAGATACCGGTATGACGGTGGTTTTTGTCGAACTCGGTCAGGATGTGCATATCGAGGGCGGATATTTGGAAGATGCTATCAACGCAGGCGTCGCGGACGGCTACGTAGGCGGCTATCTGCGTAAATCCGTGGTCGCAGAGCCGCTTTTTGAGCGCAAAAACACCACGAACAATACCCCCGCGGTCATCAATACCCGCATCGTCCCCGGCAACAAGCTTAAGATCAAAGTAGCCCCGAAGGGCTTCGGTAGCGAAAACAAATCGGTGCTAAAAATGCTCGTTCCCGCAGACGGCATCGAGGGGGTAAAAAAGGTATTTTTAGAGGCTGTTAAATACGCTGGTCCTAACGCCTGTCCTCCTATGGTCGTAGGCGTCGGTATCGGCGGCACGATGGATAAGGCGGCGCTTTTAGCCAAGCAAGCCGCGGTTCGCTCGATCGACAGCAGAAATCCCGACGAGCGCTACGCCAAGCTAGAGGATGAATTATTGGAGATGGCACGCGCTACTGGCGTCGGTCCGCAGGGCTTGGGCGGCATAAATACCGCCGTTAAGGTAAATGTAGAGTGGTATCCGACCCACATAGCGGGACTTCCGGTCGCCGTTAATATCAACTGCCACGCGGCTCGCCATGCCGACGCCGAACTATAAGGAGGAAATCATGTCAGAAGTTAAAAGAATTACCGCACCTTTTGATAAAAGCGTAGTAAAAAGCCTAAAGGCGGGCGATAACGTACTAATCAGCGGCACCATCATCGCAGCTCGCGATGCCGCGCACAAGGCTCTAACCGAAACCCTCGCTCGCGGCGAGAAGCTACCCGTAAACTTAGCCGGCGAGACGATATATTATCTGGGACCGACCCCCGCCAAACCCGGTCAGGCAATCGGTGCTGCAGGACCTACGACTAGCGGACGCATGGATAAATACACTCCTACGATGATAAACGAAGTAGGCATCAACGGCATGATCGGCAAGGGCTATCGCAGCGACGCCGTCGTTGAGGCGATGAAAAAATCGGGCTGCGTCTATATGGTCGCTATCGGCGGCGCGGGCGCGTTAATCAGCCAAAGTATCAAAAAGTACGAAGTGCTAGCCTACCCCGAGCTCGGCCCCGAGGCGGTTGCGCGACTTACCGTAGAGGATTTTCCGGCTATCGTAGCGATCGACAGCGAGGGCAATAACTTCTACGAAGTCGGACAGGCGCCTTATAGAAAAATTTAAATTTTGCTAGCGGCGTCCGCGCGGCGCTTTTTGCGGCGCGGGCGTCCGTAAATTTCGCGGCATTCGCTTGGGCGCCCTAAATTTCGCGGCATAACCTGCGGCGTTTGTTTCGCGAAATTTTACGCTGCCGCGCAGTGAAATTTTATAGCGAAATTTAAACACGTCCGTAAAATTTTATCTACATTCGCGGCATGGAATTTTTAAAATTTCGCGCCGCTTAAATTTATACCGAAATCCCGCCTTTGCTCCATTTAAACAATCCGTCGCTAAAATTTAACCGTAAATTTACGCAAGTCTAAATTTTAAAATTTTGGCGCCGTTCGTAAGCAAATTTAAAGCCCGCAAGCGTCATAATCCATCTCAAATTTAAAAGGGGCAAAATGAGCGCAAGCGAGCTGGAGCAGATCAGGCTGGGGCTTTTGTATAAGGCGAAAAGAAATACGATCTTCGCGGCGGCGTGCATGCTCGGCTACGGCGCGTTTTTGTTATACAAACTGCGCGACGGAGGAGGCATGGCGGATTTGTTGCCGCTTATCGGATTATTCGCGGTTGTTCTTATAGTAGCCGTTTTGTGCGATGAAAGCTCCATAAAAGCTAAGATAATCTACGCTGCCTGCCTTTTTGCTATGAGCCTATTTTTAAACGATTTACAAAATCGCCCCACGATTTCCAAATATATCTTACTCGCGATTATAATTTTAATCTTGGCTGCTTATAGCTTATTCGTATTATTTAGAGGCTTTAAACAAGATTATTCGATAAAATTTCGGCGCGCTTTTAAAGAGCACTATCTAATGCCTTATTTTAAGGCGTTCGGCTACCGATATGAAATTTCAGGCGATATCGATCCCGCCAAACTCAAGTTCTCCGGGCTCTTTTTTCGACTAGATAAATTCAAAGGCGGCAACGACAGGGTCTCGGGCGTTTATGACGGCGTGAAGTTCGCATTTTGTGACGTAAGTTTATTTAATAGATTTTCGGAAAGCGAAATCCTCGGCACCTTTTTCTACGCGGAATTTAACAAACGCATAAGCGCCAAAACCCTGATCTTTCCCGCTCGCGCCGGCGCGCCGAACACAGGCGGGCTAAAAAAGATCGATATGGACGATGCGGAGTTTAACGCCGCCTTCGCCGTGTATTGCGAGGACGCGACGAGCGCGATGTATATTCTAACACCCGCCTTTATGCGGAGGCTCTTGCGCTTCGCAGGCGCCGTGGCCGCGCCCGTTAGCCTTAGCTTCGCAGATAGCAAAATTTACATTTTCGTAAATACGGGCTGCGATAATTTCGAGCCCGACATAGACGAAAGCGTGTTGCGCCGCGATCCTACCGCGCAGCTCAAGCGCGAGCTTTCGCACTTTTTGGCGATCGTAAAAAACCTAAAACTAAACGAAAGAATTTGGAGCTAGCGGGCGGCTCGCCGCAGCTTTGCGTGTCACAGCCTCGCACACTATAGCTTCACGCTCCGTGCTGCGGCCTCGCGCCTTAAAATTTG
>ERZ773079.1876-NODE-1876-length-12147-cov-23.880665_pt1 | contig 12147 bp, 9 predicted proteins | sample MGYA00511355_ERZ773079 | MGnify/ENA primary metagenome ERZ773079 (study PRJEB29015, sample SAMEA2737979) | human oral metagenome | biome: human oral; feature: human-associated habitat; material: dental | place: China | collected 2117 ... | reverse complement strand
GCACGCAGTCCGCTTCGGCCGTCCCTTACAGCCGCTTCCAGCAGCTCGAAGCCTTTGTCCGTGGCACGATCCCATTGAACGAGGACAATAAGATCGACCTGAAGATCAATGCGGGTACGTACCTCTCTCGGGAGTATCTCTCCCCAAGCGATGAGAAGTACTTCGCCCTGGCTCCTGTCATTGACCGCACACCCTTCAAGGACAACTGGGCGACCCTGCCCCCCTTCTTCACTGGGGGAAAGAGCTGGACGACGCAGGAAGTCAACTTCTATTCAAATCGCTTCCTCCTCTCACGCACCAAGGGCTTCGGGGGCTTCTTCCGTATGGACGATGCGCTCCACGCCCGCAACCTCCTCACCGGAGATGGTCGTGCCTTCAGCGAGATCGGCTACTCTATCGGCTGGGGTGACATAGCACGCTTTGGTCTCTTCGCTGGGTATGACTGGCAGAAGACACGACCACACGTTGCCTTCCGCATCAGCCTACCCGTCCTCTGCCTCTCAGCCAGCGCCAGCGAGCGCTATTAGCCTCCCCCCCCCAAGATGAAGCCACCCGATGCGATGCCGATAGCATCACGTCGGGTGGCTTCGTTATGTAGTGGCTGGCGAAGACTCTTGGGCAATGTCCCTATGCCTTTAAAGTCCCATGTAGTTACGAAGCGAAAGGCCTGCGGCAAGAGGACGTATACGTTCCCTGATCAAAACGTATACGTTTCATGCCCAAGACGTATACGTTTCACGCTCGAAACGTATACGTTTTCATCGCCAAACGTATACGTTTTACCCGCGATAGGTATACGTTACGCTCAGCAAAGGTATACGCTCTATCCAGCTCCCTCACATTCTTCCCTTTCGGAGGAAATCAAGCCCAGCCTTCTACGAGCCTTCTGCACAATAAATAGAAAGTAGTCTTCCCCCAAATCGGACACAAACGGCGCTTGATGAAGTAATGGGAAGTTTCTACCTTTGTTATGAGCTTGATGACGCGAGCTCCCACTCCCCACGCGGGATAAGACCACACGCCAAGCAACAACACATACATTATTAATCACCCTATGATCCACAGTACCCTCGACGAGTCCGCTCGCTACGAGTCCCTTCATCCTCACTTTAAGGAGGTCTTCGACTACATCAAGAGTCACGACCTACGGGCTATGGAGCCCCAGCGCTTGGAGCTCCGAGGCGAAGAACTCTTCATCAACCGAATAGACGCCCCATCCAATCCCCAAGATGAGCAGCCGATCGAAGCGCACGAATCCTACATCGACATCCAGGTCCTCCTTGAGGGCCGCGAGCGCATCGGCTGGCTCCCCCGTGCTAAATGCCTTAGCCCCCGTGCCCCCTATGATGAGTCGAAGGACATCATCTTCTACCATGATCAGCCGACGAGCTACGTCGACTTGCTCCCAGGAGACTTCGTCATCCTCTTCCCCGAGGATGGTCATGCTCCCTTCATCGGGGACGGAAGTCCCATCAGTAAGCTCATTGTCAAGGTCCGCCGATAGCAAAACCAGTACACATCCCTGTGGAGGCACCCTCCGTACGTAGCAGGATTATCGCTATCTTAGCCTAAGGATAAGAGCAAAATCATTCCCTTTAATACAAGACAAATCTCAAGTATATGAAGACAAATCAATGGATACGCCTCGGGCTATTTGCCCTGGCTACGACTGTCGCCCTACCCGCCGTCGCTCAGCGTAAGCGCCCCGCTAAGGGAAAGGTCACTAAGGTCACCATCACGCAGCCTAGGGCTGGCAACTACCGCATCGATGGGATGGCTCCCGCAGATGCCAATGGTCAGTGGGTCTACCTCTACAAGCCCAGCGGTCAGGGTGCTTCGGATAGCGTCCAGATCGCTAATGGCCGATTCACGCTGGAGCGTGCTGTAGCCGAAGATGGCCTCATCGCACATCTGGTCATCCCCAGATCTTACAACCTCTCCTTCATCCCCGAAGAAGGGATCATCAAGGCTGACCTCGCTGCGATCGCTGCTACAGGGACGGCACTGAATGACCTGCACGCACAGAAGGCCAAGGCACGCGAAGCCCTCGAGACAGAGACCAGAGGACGGCTCAAGGCTATCCGTGCAGACAAGAACCTGGACGACAAGGCCAAGGAAGAAGCCCAAGAGAAGATCGTCAATGAATTCTACGGCAAGATCAAGCCCCTCGCCGAAGCTGACCTCAAGGAGCACTCCAACGATGCTATCGGTCTCATTGCTCTTCAGACCCTCCTTGGGATGGAAGACGTGAACGTCGCTAAGGCAGAAGCACTCCTGCAGCAAGCCGGTGATCGCCTCCGTGCAGAAGAAAGCATTACGAAGATGGTCGAACGCCTTCGCCGTGTAGAAGCTACGCAGGCAGGTGCCCAGTTCGTAGACTTCGAGGGAGTAGATGACGCTAACAAGGCCGTCCGCCTCAGCGACTACGTGGGCAAGGGTCACTATGTACTCGTTGACTTCTGGGCTTCATGGTGCGGTCCCTGCCGTCGTGAGATCGCTCACCTGAAGAAGGTGCGCGATACTTACACCGACAAGGGGCTCGTCATCCTCGGTACGGTCGTATGGGATGAGATGGAAGATCACCTCAAGGCTATGAAGGAGCTCGAGATCACTTGGCCTCAGATCTTCAATAAGACCGAAGCTACAGAGCTCTATGGTATCGCAGGGATTCCTCAGATCATCCTCTTCGATCCCGCAGGTAAGATCGTCGCTCGTGACCTCCGCGGTGAGGAGATCAACAAGCTCCTCGACAAGGCACTCCAGGATAATGGCGGCAAGCTCTAAGCGCTTGGCACCAGACCTCTAAGCAGAAGCCCCCAGCTATATCTCTTCGGAGACGTAGCTGGGGGCTTCTGCTATATACCCCTGTATGAAGCACACCTCATACCTACCACTTTAGATACCGATATATGATGACAAGACTACTACTCTACTCCGCCCTTCTTCTACTCACATTCATTCCTCAACATCTCCTTGCACAGCAAAGCGAGATCATCGAACTCAAGATCACGGGAGAAGCCACAGAGTTCGATAAAGACCAGCAGATGCGCCTCATACGCGTCTCTGATGGAGTTGTCATAGATAGCGTACCTCTCAAGGCGCGTCGCTTCGAGAAGGTCCTACGCCTCCCGACCAGTGAGCCTTACTATGAGCTATGCACCGATGCAGGCAGTCGCGTCTATCTCTTCCCCGAGTCTGGTGCAGTCAAGATATCCTTTGAGCGCGAGGTGGCCTTAGGCACTCCCCTCAATGATAAGTTCGCCCAACTGATGGCTAAGAAGAATGAGCTGCTTCAGCGCCGAGAGGAGAAGGAGCGTACATTGAGCAGAGACAAGAGTATCTCCCAGCTGGAGTTCGCTATGCTGGCCGACAGCCTGCTCTCCGACTACGATGCCTCGCTGGCAGCCGTCTATGCGTCCCAGCTCAAGGAGCATCCCGACGATGCCGTAGGACTCTTCTGTCTCCGAGCCGTACTACGCACAATAGACGACGATACTCAAGCGACCAAGAATCTTGTATCTCAGGTCTCCAAGAGGCTTACACAAGATGAGGAAGTCAAGGAACATCTGCAGCGCATTCAGAAGAATGCCACCCCTCCAGGCTCAGATCTTGATCCAGCCATCTATATGCTACGAGGAACGGACATGAAGGGACAGCCCGCCTCACTCCGTGACTACCTCGGCAAGGGGCACTATACCCTCGTACACTTCTGGGCCTCATGGTGTCCTCCTTGCAGAGAAGAGATGGCTGAGCTCCGAGCATACTACATCACCTACGGCCGGCAGGGACTGCAGATCGTAGGCGTAGGCATCTACGATGACTACACATCACTCTGCAACGAAGCGGATCGCCAAGCTATCCTGTGGCCTCAAGTATTCCTCGATAAGTATCAGCATGTAGACGGGGTCAAGTATATCCCACGCCTGATCCTCTTTGACCCCAAGGGGAACTGCATCAATACCAATGTACCCCGAGAGGATGCCGAGGATACCCTCGAAAAGCTTGCGAGATCTATGGGCGGCAAGCTCTAACTAATCACATATCCATAAAGGCTCGCCCCCTATCTGAGGCACCCATGCGGTGACCTGAGATAGGGGGCGAGCCTTTTCTTTGTCCTAACGGAGCGGAGCACTACTTCTTGCGAGTGTGTTGCTTCACCTTCTGCTTGAGAAGCTCCTTGAGATACATACCCGTAGCGGACTCTGCGCAAGAGGCGACCTCCTCGGGCGTACCTTCAGCGACGATGTAGCCACCCGCCTTACCACCCTCTGGCCCCATATCGATGACCCAGTCGGCAGCTTGGATGACCTCGAGGTTATGCTCGACGACGATCACCGAGTGTCCCTGATCGATGAGGGCTTGCAGAGCATCCAGCAGGGTACGGATATCGTGGAAGTGTAGCCCCGTCGTCGGTTCGTCGAAGATGAAGAGCGTGGGGAGCTTCTTCCCCTTCCCGAGGTAGTAAGCGAGCTTGACACGCTGGTTCTCCCCACCAGAGAGCGTAGAGCCCGACTGCCCCAGCTTGATATAGCCCAAGCCTACACGCTGCAGAGGACGGAGCTGGTCGATGATCTTCGCTGTCAGCTTGGAGGACGCACTATTCGCCTCGAAGAACTCTACCGCCTCATCGACGCTCATATCCAGGAGCTGGGAGATATTTACACCGCAGTACTCGGCTTCCAAGAGTTCCTTGCGGAAGCGCAAGCCGCGACAGGCCTCACAGGGCAAGGTGATGTCCGCCATGAACTGCATCTCGATAGTGATGACACCTGCCCCCTGGCACGTCTCGCATCGCCCACCTTCCTTATTGAAGGAGAAGTAATAGGGCTTGAAGCCCATTTGCTTCGAGAGGGGAAGGCCTGCGTACAGCTCACGAATCGTATCAAAGGCACCGACGTAAGTGACGGGGTTGGAGCGGGAGCTGCGGCCGATATTATTCTGGTCGACGTACTCGATCTGGCTGATGGCACCGAGGTCTCCCGAGATACCACGCAGCTCGAGGTTGTCCACCGGCTCCTTGTTCAGCAGGCGAGAGACCCCTTCGTAGAAGAGCTCACGCATCAGGGTACTCTTCCCCGAGCCACTGACCCCACTGACGACAGTGAGTGTATGTAGGGGGAAGCGCACAGTGAGGTCCTTGAGGTTGTGCATCGTCGCACCCTCGACCTGGATATAGCTATTCCATGGACGGCGCACCGAGGGCAGAGGAATGGTCTCACGCCCCGTGAGGTAGGCAGCCGTATAGCCTGGTGTTTCCTTCGTTATTTCGGAGGCAGGTCCAGCATAGACGACCTCACCGCCATAGCGCCCGGCATCGGGCCCGATGTCGATGATGTAGTCGGCAGCACGCATCATCTCCTCATCATGCTCAACGACGACAACTGTATTGCCCAAGTCTCTCAGACGGTGAACGACACGGATGAGGCGCTCGGTATCACGCTGGTGGAGGCCGATACTCGGTTCGTCCAAGACGTAGAGCGAGCCTACGAGGCTACTTCCGAGCTGCGTCGCGAGAGTCACGCGCTGGCTCTCCCCACCGGAGAGGGTGCTGGAGAGACGGTCAAGGGTCAGATAACCCAAGCCGACCTCATCGAGGAAGGTCAAGCGAGAGCGGATCTCATGAAGTAGGCGCTTTGCTATGAAAGCGTCTCCCTCGGGGAGCTGGAGATTATCGAAGAAATCACGGGCTTCCCAGAGCGTCATCGAGACAACCTCGGAGATATTCTTCCCTCCGACCTGGACACAGAGGGCATCGGGCTTGAGTCGGCCACCACGGCAAGAGGGGCAGACCGTCTTCCCCGTGAAGTGCGCGATACGCACGCGATTCTGAATCTTATGGAGCTGGCTACGCAGATAGTCAAAGTAGGGCGTGATCCCGATAGGACCATACTCCTTCGATGGGACGCCCTCCCACAGCTGAGTCTTCTGCTCCTCTGTCAGCTCCTCATAGGGGCGATGGATGGGGAAGTGTAGCTTCTCAGCATAGCGAATGAAGAACTGCTTCCACTCCGACGAGACGACCCCACGCCAGCAGGCGACGGCATCATCATAGACCGAGAGTGTAGGGTCGGGAATTACTAAGCGGTGGTCAATACCCACGACCTTCCCGAAGCCTTCGCACTCGGGGCAAGCGCCGATAGGATTGTTGAAGCTGAACATCTCGGGGCTGGGCTCTTGGAAGACTCGCCCGTCAGCCTCGAAGATATTGCTGAACTCCTGCAAGCGCACGGGTTGGCGCGCTCCATCCTTCATCTCCTCGATAGCCAGAGAGCAGATGCCTCGCCCCTCGAAGAAAGCGGTCTCTACGGATTCACCAAGGCGATCCACGGCCTCCAGCTCTTCACTGAGAGCCAAGCGGTCGATGAGCAGATAAAGCCCTTCGGCACGATCATCCTTCCACAGCAGCGCATCCTCAATAGCTACGATGCCGTCTTCCGTCCAGAGACGACTATACCCCTGCTGCAGCTGGATCTCCAGATGAGCTGCGAGTGAGCGCCCTGAGGGGATATGCAGAGGGACGATGAGATAGACGCGACTCCCTATGGGGAGTGACTTGATGTAGGTCAGCACATCCTTCACCGTATGCTTGCGCACCTCTTCTCCTGTCGTGGGGGAGATTGTATGCCCTACGCGAGCATAGAGCAGACGGAGATATTCGTAGATCTCCGTCGAGGTAGCCACGGTCGAGCGGGGGTTACGGCTGACGACACGCTGCTCGATAGCGATCGCGGGAGGCAGACCACGTATCCAGTCGGCCTCGGGCTTTGCCATACGCCCGACGAACTGACGCGCATACGAAGAGAGGCTCTCTACATAGCGGCGCTGCCCCTCGGCATAGAGTGTATCGAAGGCCAGCGAACTCTTCCCCGAGCCACTCACGCCTGTGACGACGACAAGCTGCCCGCGGGGGATCTCTAGGTCTATATCCTTGAGATTATTGACACGTACGTGGTGCAGGAGGATATGCTCGGCCGTATCTTGGCGGTCGGCGGGTGTGGTGGGAGAAGTCTTCTTATTTAGTTTACGGGCCATCGAAGCTGAGTAATAGGCAATATACGGAGCGAAGGAGGGGCTTCTACCCCTCGCAAAGGACGCTTAACTATTCTTACAAAAATACGAATTATTAGCGCGCTAATCACCGATTAGAATAGGCGGACGAAGCTACCGCCTCGAAATCCCTACCCCCTATTGGGGCTGTGAGAGGATCATCCCTTCGGAGTGAAAAGCTGAAAGCAGTAGTGGTATGACCTCCTATGAGTACCAGAATTAGTTGCGGACGAATAGCTGATAAGTTCGATCTACGTGCGTGGCTCTAATATCTACGTGCGTGGACATTTGGATTTGCGTACGTGGTCTTTAAGACTACGTACGTAGACGAAGGGAAACCACTGCGGGCGGCTACTTTTTTATTCACAGAAAGACCATTTTTCCTCTGCTGGATAAGAAAAATCCTCGTGCTGGATCGAGGGGCTCACGCTACCACAGGTGAGAGATGCGACTATGGGAGGAAGGGGCGTACTACACACCGAAAGAGCTACATCGCATGGTGAGAATCGCGACATGAGCACCCCTGCTATGATCTTCTCAACCTTCGGTCTATACCGTATATTGATATATCGTATCTTTGCTAATGGACCATGGAGCCTCGAGGATTCAAAGCTCCTCCCCTCTTACACACAACCCAGTATACTATGGCATACTTAGAAGTAGATCACGTGACGAAGCGCTACAGCGAGCATACCGCCCTCAATGAGGTCTCGCTGAGTGCCCACGAAGGACGCATCTTCGGGCTATTAGGACCGAATGGTGCAGGCAAGAGTTCGCTCATCCGTGTCATCAATCGCATCACAGCCCCCGACAGTGGAGAGGTGCGTCTCGAAGGTCGCCCCCTGCGAGAGGAAGACCTCTTCCATATCGGATACCTCCCCGAGGAGCGTGGTCTCTACCCCAAGATGAAGGTCGGTGAGCAGGCCATTTACTTAGCACGCCTCAAGGGGCTTAGCAAGTCAGATGCCCAGCAGCGAGTGAAGGAATGGTTTGAGCGTCTGGAGATCACATCATGGTGGGACAAGCGCGTCGAAGAGCTCTCGAAGGGAATGCAGCAGAAGGTCCAGTTCGTCACGACCGTCGTGCATGAGCCCCGCCTGCTGATCTTCGATGAGCCATTCAGTGGCTTTGACCCCGTAAATGCTGAGGTACTCAAGCGGGAGATCCTTGCCCTCAAGGCCAAGGGAACGACCCTCATGCTCTCCACCCACAACATGCAGAGCGTCGAGGAACTCTGTGATGACATCACGCTCATCAACCGCGCCGAAGTCGTCCTCTCGGGTCAGACAGCTGAGATACGCCGAGCACACGGCTCTCATACCGCACGTGTCGTCTATGAGGGAGAGATCTCCCCTACCGACCTATCTCATCTGAATATACTGGAGCATGAAGAGCGCGAGTACTCCAAGATCCTGCGAGTACAGCTGCAGCCCGAGGAGGAGCTTCGCTCGATCATCGGTCAGCTCCCCTCTGCCATCCACCTCCAGAGCATCGAGCTGGAATACCCCTCGATGCATGAGATCTTCCTCGCAACAGTCCAAGCTAAATAGTATCTGGTATGAATAAGCTACACCTCGTCATCGAGCGCGAATTCACCACGCGCCTCCGCAAGAAGTCCTTCTGGGTGATAACCTTCGTCATGCCTATCCTGATGATTGGCCTCGGCTTCGTCCCAGCTGCTGTATCCTCGATCAACGAGGTGGACCAGCAGCAGGTGGCTATCCTCGACCATACAGGACGCTATGCCTCCCTCTTTGAAGGCAACGACAGCGACAGCTACCGCTTCGTCCGTGTAGACCGCCCCTTAGATAGCCTACGCAGCGAAGCCTCCCAAGAGTCCATTACCGCTATACTCGAGATCCGAGATGATCTCTTGAAGGACCCAAAAGCTATCAGCCTCTTCTCTTTCAAGCAGCTACCACAAGGGCTGGAAACTTATATCAATGAGGTGCTCTCCCGACACCTCACCGAGGAAAAGATCCGCTCGTACAACATCCCCCAGCTACAAGAAGCTATACAGGAGAGCCAAGTCCAGCTCCATGTCTCCACATATAAGTGGGGCGAATCTGGGGATGTCGATGCGTCGTCCAGTACTGTAGCCAGCATCATCGGCATAGGCCTTTCATTCTTCAGTTACCTCTTCATGATGACCTATGGAGGTATGGTGCTACAGGGGGTCCTGGAGGAGAAGAAGAATCGTATCGTCGAGGTCATCATCTCCTCAGTACGCCCTCAAGAGCTTATGCTGGGCAAGATCATCGGGATAGGTCTCTTAGGTATCGTACAGATCGCCATTTGGGCCATCTTGTTCTTTGTAGGAGCACAGATCGCCCAGGCATTCTTCCAATCAGAAGTCATAGGAGGAACTTCATTCCTTAGCCAGGCCACGACCTTCTTCGCTGTACTGCAGGGCGTGAACTTCGCAAAGATTCTGATATTCTTCATCCTCTTCTTCGTGGGTGGCTACCTCTTCTATGCATCCATCCTCGCAGCACTGAGTTCGCTGGTAAGCTCGGATGAAGAGGCATCACAGATGATGATGCCTGTCGTCCTCCTCCTCATCTTCTCTATGTATGCAGGTATGGGGAGTGTAGACAATCCTGATGGCACCCTCGCCTTCTGGGCTTCATTCTGCCCCTTAACGTCCCCCGTGGTGATGATGGTACGACTGCCTTACGATGTACCTCTCTGGCAGCCCCTTCTGAGCCTCGCTATACTATATATCACCGTCTTCCTGACGAGTGCCCTCGCAGGGAAGATTTATCGTACCGGCATCCTCATGTATGGCAAGAAGCCATCAATGCGTGAGGTATGGCGCTGGATTACTTACAGACAATAGCATCCCATTACCCCAACTATGATTCACTTCGTATCGCTGGGCCCTGGAGATCCAGAGCTCATCACCCTCAAGGCCCTTCGCACCCTACGCGAGGCCGACTATATCTACACGCCCGTCCCTGTCTCAGGCAAGGGCCGTCATACCTCGAAAGCCGCCGAGATGATGCTCTCACTCGGCATACGCGAGGAGCAGATCCAGCTCTACGACCTCCCGATGAGCAAGGATCGTGATGGTGCCCTCGAGGCCTATGAGATCGTAGCCCGAGAGGCCTGCGAGAAGCAAAAGGCCGAGCCCAGTGCCCGCATCGCCATCGTCGCGGAGGGCGACTGTGGCTTCTACTCCTCCTCCGCCTATATCGGAGAGCATATCGAGCAAGAGGGCTTCACCACAGAGCAGATCTGCGGAGTACCTGCCTTCATCGCCTGCAATGGCCGCCTCGGAGGTCAGCTCGTACAGCTCGAGGAGCAGTGTACTGTCATCCCAGGCGAAGCTACTCGTGAGGAGTGGGACCGCGCTTGGCAGAGCCGTCATACCATCGTCGTGATGAAGGGTTCGCTCTGCGAAGCGGAAATCAAGTCGGCTATCGCCCAGCACCCCGATCGCAAGTGGCATTACTTCGAGTTCGTAGGCATGCCGAAGGAGTACATCACCTCCTCTACGGATGAGATTCTCCAGCGGGAGTTCCCCTACTTCTCCATCATCATCAGTAAGCGCCGATAGGGCACCGCACCAAGTACCTCAAGCAGCGAACAAAGTCTATTTCAGCAGATTATACTATATTTGCTAACGAAAGCGTTCTCTGCTTGTAGGCATCTTTTGCCTACAGCCCATCTGAAGTGGAGGGAGTCAAAGTAAAGTACTGGCTCCCTCCACCTCGGGTGTTTAAGGTCCTTCCCACACGGGGGAGATAGCCTGCCTCACCTAAGTTAAGACAGGATGATTCGATTCAAGAAGTCATGCACTACCCTCGTAGTAGCAGCCCTCACTACCCTCCTTACCCTACCCGCAGGAGCCACCGACCTCAGCTCCACCCACGACGGAGCTCTGACCACAGAGACACACACCCAGCACACGGAGGCTTCACTCTTAGAGCTCACCACAGAGCTACAAGCCCCTGCACCAGCCCCCGCCCCCAGAAAATCAAGACATAAGCGCTCCAGCAGACGATACGCTGCAGGAAGGAGTCGCAGCTATGGCTCACACTATCGCCGTCGCAGTGGCGGCAGTGGCTTCTCCTACGATAAGATGGAGATAGCCTCCTCCACCCCCGATCTCATCAAGTCCGTCGTAGACCATGGGCAGCAGCTTTTAGGTCTACGCTATCGCACCTCGGGTGTCGCTAAGTGGCCCCTCGACTGCTCTGGCTTCGTCAGCTACATCTATTCTCTCGAAGGCATCAAGATTCCTCGCTCCTCGAGTGGTCTCGCCGTCTATGCGAATAATATCAAGGATCCTCAGCCTGGTGACCTCCTCTTCTTCAAGGGGCGTAACCGCAGTGCCAACCGTGTAGGTCATGTGGCTATGGTCGTCAGCAATGAGGATGGCAACATCAAGATGATGCACAGCAGCTGTAGCCGCGGTATCGTCATCGAGAACTTCAACAACAACGCCTACTATACTTCACGCTATGTAGGCGCTGGCCGTCTACCCGAAGTCAAGGAGCACTGGAAGGGTGTCCCCATGGCCCCCGAATCCTTAGACTAAGTATGCTTCAGGTCGAGCAACTCACCAAGAGCTTCGGGGACCGCGTCCTCTTCTCTGACATCTCCTTCTCCATAGAGCGTGGGCAGAAGGTCGGACTCATCGCACCCAATGGTACGGGTAAGTCCACTCTCATGCGTATCCTGCTCGGCAGAGAGCCTCAGGACTCAGGAACCATCACCTACGAGCGTGACATCAAGCAAGCCTTCCTACCACAGCTCCCCGATCTCCCCGAGACGGGGACTATACTCGAGGCGTGCTTCAGCCCCTACGATCCCGTAGCACAGCTCACCCTCGCTTGGGAGATAGCCGTAGAGGCAGGAGATAGCCAGACGATGGAGCGCCTCCTACCCGAGATGGAGGCCAAGGGAGCATGGCACTATGAGCAGTGTGCTAAGGAGATCCTGGGAGCACTCGGCATCCATGACTACCAGCGCTCCGTCAAGGGGCTCTCTGGTGGAGAAGCTAAGCGTATCGCCCTCGGGAGTACGCTCATCAGCCAGCCCGACCTCCTCTTCCTCGATGAGCCGACGAACCACCTTGACCTCAAGAGCATCGAG
>ERZ773079.1872-NODE-1872-length-12156-cov-3.078423_pt1 | contig 12156 bp, 7 predicted proteins | sample MGYA00511355_ERZ773079 | MGnify/ENA primary metagenome ERZ773079 (study PRJEB29015, sample SAMEA2737979) | human oral metagenome | biome: human oral; feature: human-associated habitat; material: dental | place: China | collected 2117 ... | reverse complement strand
GCGGCGGCGACTGACGTTGGCGATGATGCGTCGGTTGAATGAGGGGCTGGGTATCACGCTGGACATTCTGGTGCGACCGTATGAGCTGGAGCGGGGGGCGGGTAGTGCGACACATGCCGATGGTTGAATGGGCATGGCTGTGGTCTGAGCAGGCCCCGCGAATGGACTGGCGACAGGGCGCTCAGATCGTGCTCAAACTGCTTGATTGCCAAGGATCGTGGGCTATTTTCATTCTTGCTGTAAGTCCTGAAGAAATTCAGATTCAGGTTTTACGGCTGAAATATGAAGCTGGTCTCGTGCGCGGGTGCAGGCTACATACAACAGATGGCGCTCGGTATTGTAGATCTCTTTCAGCTCAGAGTCATCTGCAGCGGTATCAATGCGCTCCTGGGACGGAATGACTTCATCATCACAGGCCATGACCGCTACAACCCGAAACTCCATACCCTTGGCTAGGTGCATGGTGGTGATGTTGACGAAGCCGTCGTCTGTCAGCATGTCTTTACCGAGGACTCTATATTTCAAGCCTGAAGCATTGACGGCTGCCTGTGCACGCGCGAGCTGCACCTCAGATCTCACGAATACACCCATTTCCTGAGGGGGTACGCCATCAGCGTGACATTTTTTCAACCATGTACCAACGGATTGGATCTCTGCATCAGCACTATCATAGCTGCATATGATCGGGTCGGGGCCGTTGAAGACGGAAATGGTGTTGCTGCGGTTTTCTGTGTTTCCATCTACATCAGATATTTCTGCGTCAAGTAGGCGATCAGCCTGGAAACGAATTTGATGTGAAGTGCGATAATTGATGTTGAGAGTGCGTGAACGACCTCTAACATCTACGCCTAAAGCCTTCCATGAGAACGGCGTCTGGAAAATTCGTTGACCCAGGTCGCCTGTAAAGAACAACGCATTGGGGCGGTTTCTGGAAATTGCAGCCAAGAATCGTAGCTGTTGAACGCCAATGTCCTGCGCTTCATCCACAACAATGTAGTCGAATACCGGATTTCTTCGCTTCTCCATGGCATCAACCAAGCGGGAGAACATCATGGGTTCCGTGATCTTTCCTGCGCGTTGCAGTTGATCGATGACATTGGAAAATATCTTCCAGTACAAAGCTCGATGCGACTCGGGTAGACGTGTCTTCCGGCCAAGCCGTCTGGCGTCACGATAACCTTCCCAGTCCTTTATCTGCCAAGTGTCGACAACATCAATCCATTCCGTGAGCAAGAATGAGAGCTTGTTATATGGACTTCCGGTGCTCGCGACTGCGTTCATGAGCATGGAGGTTATGTCCTCGCGCTTTGCGAGGACGGGTTTTTTAACGAATTCAGCGGAATATAGGCGGTTACCTATACCATCCATCGACGCTACCTCAATGCGTTCTCCCAACTTTGGCGTATTCCAGATCAGTCGGTAAAGGCTGCCTCTTAGAGCATTGGCCAGCGTTTCTGAAAATGTGACGAGAAGAACTCTTGCATCCTCGTCCTGGTGAGCCAAGTGAACAGCTCGATGGAGCGCGACCACGGTTTTTCCGGTTCCGGCAGAGCCAGATACGCGTGCGGGCCCGCTATAATTACGTTCTACCAGCTGCCTTTGGGCAGGATGTAGGAATACGGTCCACTTGTCCCAAGGAAACTCCAAGGCGCGAGCCAGTTCCTCTTTGTCGGACATGATACGAAAGCGCCGTTGCGCATCCGGATGCAGGAACGGATCGTGGCCTTGATCGAGCGCTTGGGGTACGGGAGGTTTGCCTCCTGTCGCCAGTTCAAGTAGTGCCTCTGCTGCTTCCGCGGGTAGATGACCGACAAGCTCCAGAAGAGTGTCTTCATCAGCTACCTTTACATCGTGCAGCCACCCCTGTGGAACTCCGTAGGCCAAGAGTTGAGCATCGCTGTATTGCTCAAACAGCTTGGGTGTTGATACGGCGATGCGCGACTCATTTTCAGTATGCTTGGAGACGATGACTTCGCGGACAAGCTCCCGAATCTCCACAAGTTGTGCTGAACCCGTGGTTGGATGGACTTCCAGCTTTCGGCGCTCAGCCCATTGATAGGCATTATCGTGGTGTCCCACATAACATAGAAGCAGGCTTCCTGTGCTTCGGTGAACAATCAGCCGAATATCTCGATTGACACGAACCGACCAAAAACATGGATCCTTGGCTTTGTCAAGCTTGTGAAAACTCAGGCCCTTGCTAGTGGGGTCCATCTGAAGATCGAAGGCTGTGGTCTTGCTGGCCTTTTGCTCGTCAGCTGTCAGGCGCGCCAAGCTGGCCGTAAACGTGTCGGCGATCCGGAATTCCACGCTCAATCTCCATCCATATGTGTGATATTGACTTGCCACTCCTTGCAAAGTTTTCTGAATGAGCGGCTGTTGTCAAAAGCTAGTTGCAAATCGAATCTGGCTGAGAAGGCGGATTGATCCAGGACTTCACCGTAGCTCCTGCTCGTCATGTGTGTGCTGATCCAGCCTTTTGCGTCCCGTTTTGATTCAGGGTCCGTGCCCAGCTCGTTGGGGCAATGGAATCCGCGAATGCCATCAAGTGATCTCGCAGCGGCAATGAACCATGCTTCATATTCACGTTTGGCTAGCACAACAGAGAGTCGCACATGTTGTATGTACTCTTTTGCTCGTTTGGCTATGCCCGCCGCAAGAGAAACGGGGCAGTCGTCATCTGCATCCAGCAATATCAATAACCAACCATTCTCGCCGCATTGTTTCTTCGCCAGCAAGAGCATGCGGCGAAACTCATCTTCACGATTGAGAAAACGGTTGCGCTTCACCCGAATAGGACGAAGAGGGTTAGGGTAGGCGGGGCCGGGGCGCCATTCGTGCAGTCGGCGCAGAAGAACAGGCAGCGCTTCTACCTCTCCTTCACCCTCCACAATACTGGCTATGGAGATCATACCGCCTCCTCTTCGCCGAACAGCTCACGCTGAACAACCTTTGCCTGCTGTTCGACGCTCCCTTGATCAGCTTCCAGCTGGTTCATGCGCAACAACTCTCCGGCAGAGAAGAGTTGCTCTTCTATGGCCTCACGAGATGTATGTTTCAAAGGAACGATCTGAGTTTCGCCTGCATTGGAAACAACCGTCAAGATGGCATTCAGGTCGATGCCAAAATCGTCCAGTAGATCTGGGCTATGACTGGTGACAAGAACCTGGGTCGTTTTGGAGGCTTGGGTCAGCGCTTCCCGAAGTGCTGCGCTGGCGGCAGGATGCAATGCGGTTTCAGGTTCTTCTATTCCTATCAATGTTGGGGCGTAGTCCACATTGCCCTGCAACAATGCAGCCAGTACGCCCAAGGCACGCAATGTTCCGTCAGACATGTTCTGTGCCAAAAAGCGCCATGGGTGCTTGGCGCCGGCCATGTCCTGCCGAAACTCCAGTGTTTCCATCGGGCCAATGGACTTGCGCTCCACTCCATAGACCGTGGGAACAACAGAGTGAAGGTACTCCTGGATGAGATTCAACTTGGATGGCGCCGCCTTCTCAAGATGCCCAATGACGCTGGCGATGTTCTCGCCTGCAGGACGTAGAAGTCGGCCATCCTGTGGCTTCTGAAGTTCGCGCATGAGCTTGGGGTTCAGGTTATAGAATCCCATGGCTGTAAGAGCGTCGAACACGGGCCGAAAGGCTGTAAGGCCTGAAGCCGCAACCAGTGCCAACCTGTCCGAAGTAACGGAAGGGAAGGTGGGCTCGCTGCTGCCAACAAGCTTGCCTTTCTCTATGATGAACGAGGGGCCTTGGCCAACCCCTTTGATGACGCATTTTTCTTTCTGTACCTCATACCCGCCATTCTTCAAGGCACCAATGCCAAAGGCATAGTAACCGTCATCTCCGCCTGGAAGAACAAAATCAATACGCAACGCGAAGTGAGTGGGATGACCTCCGCTTCGCCGTCGCACCTCGTTGATGCCGCCTCGTTCGTTGAGTGCACTATCCAGGGAATTTGCCAAGGCATCACGTACGAAATGCAGTGCGTCCATGAAATTGCTTTTCCCCGCACCATTGGGGCCGACCAGGTAGGTCAGGGGGCTCAGATCCACGCTGCAAGACCCAATACTCTTGTAGTTTCGCAGAATAGCGCGAGTAATGAAGGGATGCGTTGGCATGATTCCTCCGTGTCAGACCTTGAACACCTTCATGACTTCGTCACCCAGGTGGTTGATGACTTTGACTGCAAAGCGGCCTGTACTTGGCTTGGGGAAGGGGCGAGAAGTGTCGCTGTTGAGCGTTGCCCAGGCTTCGTGGTCGATCTCCGCCTTGAGTGTGGTTTTGAGTGCCTTGTAAGGGTCGTTTGCTCCCAGGAAATATGCATGGCGAACGAAGAAGGACTCTTCGTTGTAGTCAGTGTCCAGGAACCAGCAAGCAATGCCCTCTGCGCCATCACTACGCACCTCGCCTGTACTGGGATGAAATACGTCGACACCTCTGATACGAACGACCAACTGCCCGTCGGCTGGAACCTCGATGATATCGCGTTTACCGTTGTACCTGAGAATGCTGTGACCTTGTGTGTCCAGGACGTCAACATCGGGCTCGCCGAAGATGACGAACAGATTACCCTTTCCTGTGCTCTTCAGGTCTTCTGCCATATGAAGATCGGCGTTCATTCGCGCCTTGAGAACCGGCATATGACCCAGCTTCTTGAGCTCGCTGGCTGGTGCATCATAGTTGAAGGCACACGCAATGAGCACGTCAAAGTCGGCGTTGCCTGCTTCACGTGCGGCATCAACAAGGTCCACACGGGTGACTGATCCGAGCTCGGGGCCTATGAAGATTGCTGCACGTTTTGGATTATGGTGTTCATCCAGATAGATGCCCTGGGCGCATACAAGATCGCCTGGCCATGGTTTCAATGAAGTAAACTCGATTCGGTCACTCTTATGTGCCTGCTGGACGCCTGCAGCTCTCAGATTCTCCAGAATCAAACTGGTGAAGTCCTGTCCGTATGTTGCTTGAGTCTCTGCTACCGTGTCGATCAGGTTGTCTTCTTCATCCACGCCCAGCATTCTATGGGGTGAAAGAGATTCGACCGTAAACGGGCCAGCAACGCGCACACGCTTTCTGTCTTCGTAGGGCTTGTCGTAGAGGTACTCGAAATCTGCCTTGGTAGCGATCGATGCATCAATTTCTTTCTGGCGATCGATGCGCAGTTTCCACCACGCGGCATGAAGTTCCCTGGTCTTCGTGCTCCAGTTGGTGTCGACGTCGCGCGGGATCTCCCAGTCCTCCCAGTTCTTGGATAGTGATTCATTCAATGCTGTACGCAGGGGCTCCAACTTCAATTGAAACTCATTCCAAATCACATCGATTTCTGCGTTGTTTGCAATAGATTTCAAGGTAATGTGAGGCACGCGCTCATAGACAAAGCCGTGAGCAATGTTTCCATAGGTGGGGCGGTTGGAGGGAGAGGTGCGCGTGATCTCAGCCTCTTTGAGTTGGCCTTCGGGTGAGTCTGCAAGCAAATAGTATGGATAGCGGGCGCCCATGATCCGGGATCGTGCCAACGCCAGCGCTACACGCGAAGTGTCGATGGTTATCCAGCGACGGCCCCATTGTTCTGCGACATAGGCGGTTGTTCCGGAGCCGCAGGTGGGGTCTAGGACTAGGTCCCCTGGGTCAGTGCTCATTAGGATGCAGCGCTGAACTATCTTTGTGACTGTTTGTACGACATAATTTTGTTCTTCCGTGAAACTTCCTGCGCCGCAATCACTCCATAGATTTGTGATTGGTTGGGAGGGGTTGTCCTTAAGAAGGTATGCGTAACGAAGATTTGCACCGGCAGAGAATATTCTTGAAGACTTCATTAACCGGTCCAGTCCGTTTTTGTCGACGCTCCATTGCCTGTTCGTGGGAGGGGTGTATGCTGTTCCTTGGAAGTAGTATGCCCCGGATCTTGTTTTGCTCTCATGTTGTGATGTAAGAGAAACGCTTTGGGCTAGGTGGCGGTTTGTGAGGTGGGTGTTAGATGATTTTGCTTGTGATTCGGTTAGCATCGTTCCGTCAATGTCCCAGTAGTAACGAAAGCTGGCTGATTCTGCGCCGTTACGTTGGAGTGATATTTGTCTGAACTTTATATTGGACTCTGACTTTGCGTACCAAATCAGGTAGTCGCATACTGATGCTACAGTCTTCCCTGTTAGGCTTCCTGTCTTTTTGAAGGATATGGTGGTGATGAGATTTTCTTTTCCAAAGACTTCGTCAAGAACTGATCGGACATGATGAAAATTCTCTTCGCCGATTTGTACGAATATAGATCCTGATTCATTTAGAAGGTCTCTGGCTATAATTAGCCTGTCTCGGAGGTAAGTTAGATATGAGTGAATCCCATCGCGCCAAGTATCCCGAAATGCCTTGACCTGCTCCGGTTCACGAGTGATGTGCGCTGCATTCCCGTCCTTGACATCGCGGCTGGTGGTCGACCACTGGAAGTTGCTGTTGAACTTGATGCCGTAGGGGGGGTCAAAGTAGATGCATTGCACCTTTCCGCGCAGTCCTTCGCGTTCGGCCAGGCTTGCCATGACTTGCAGGCTGTCTCCCAGAATCATTCGATTCTGCCAATGTCCTTCGTGTTGGTAGAACTCGGTTCGGTCTGCCCCTTCTGGCAGACCGTTGAAGTCTCCAAACAAATCCAGGGTGTCTGAACGGTCGGTTCCGGCAGCGCTGATTCTGAGGAGATCGTCGATCAGTACTTTGGGCTTTACCTTTTCTTGAATGTACAACGGCGGCGCGTTTACGATCAGGTCCGACCAGTCCTGTTGATCCTTGCCACGCCAGACGAGTTGGGGGTCGAGGTCACGATTTCGGTGCTTCTTCTCTTCGTCCAGTCCTTTTGATGCGCGTGAGTACTCGACCTGTACTGGAGCGTGCTCATGCTGAAGCATCACGGACTGATGTTCAACCGTGGGAATATTCTTACGCCTGGCTTCCGTGTGGGTGATTTGATCGACTCGCTGGGCAGATTTCACAATCTTTGTGGTTGCCATGTCAGTATTCCTGGGTTGTCGCCTTGGCTGTCACTGCATTGACCATCTTGTTGAAGCGGGTTTCAACTCTTTTTGAGAAGTCATTCTGCATTTCGTATACATCGCAGAACTCTGAAAAGGCCCAACGCCCCCATGTGCCAAGATGATTGATGCCGGGAATCCAGTAGGTGTCCATGGTCAGTTTCTTCTCTTTTGCATCTTCTCGGCGGTATCCCTTGATTTCTACAATCAGGTTCAGGGGGTTGTTTTTTCCATGGCCGTCGTCTATCTGAACGATGAAGTCCGGCAGATACGTGCGGTCGGAGGATCCTAGTCTATAGGGGATCTCGAAACCCAGGTTATGATTCTTTGTGTAGGACAGAACCTTGGGATGAGATTCTGCTACACGGCAGAATTCACTCTCCCAACTGCTGTCCAGTATGACCCAGTTGATATGGTTCTTTGGAGTGTTATTGATGCCGCTGGTTTCCCAGCGCTGGTTGCTTGGGCGGGACGTGTTGAATCGTACGTGTGCAGTACTGCCGGTGGGGTTGAAGGGATCCAGAATGGCCTTGATCTGACGCCCTTTTCCCAGTTCCTTGGCGGTAATGCCCTTGGTTATGCGTTCGCACGCCATGTTTGCCAGTTCGCGATACATCAGCTGTGCAGGGTAAGTCCCTCCCTTACACTCCAGGTAATTTTCCAGCCATTGCCGAACGATGCGCTTCATCTGGCCAAACAAGCCGCAAGGAGCGTGGCTGCCCTGCTCGCGCCAATGATGATGGATGAGATGACTGGTGAGACCCATTATCAGAGTTGAATGGCGCGCTTTGTTCAGGTGCTGAACGTTCAGTTCTACGCCTTCTCCGATGATGCCGGCGTTATGCGTTTTTGTTGCTCCAACCATTTCTGGAGTAAGTACAAGCCGATGATCGTCATTGAACTCTGCCTCCAGTTCTTCTTCTGGAAGTTCGACACGATAGCCTTGTACTTTGGGGAAGCGAATTTCCAGATGGTCTCGCTCGGGACGCACTGCCTTGACTATGATGGTTTCGTGGGGTGGGGCAGGGGTGGCAATTGTTGGCTTGGCTGTGAAGTCGAAGGGAATGCCGAAGATGTCAGCATATTCCACGTCGAACAGCCCATTTTCGTTGAGCTCGTAGGACTGGCGGCGCAGGGCCCTGCCGATGACTTGTTCGCACAGCAGTTGTGTTCCGAAGGCACGAACACCCAGAATATGTGTGACCGTATTGGCGTCCCATCCTTCGGTCAACATGGAAACCGATACGACGCAACGTACCTGCTCTCCCAGTCTTCCTTGCTTCCCAATGGTATTCATGACTTCACGCAGAAGTTCGCTATCGCTGAGGTTCTCAGCCTGGCGACGGTCTCTGGTTCGTTCTATGATTTCTCGCTTGAATCGCTCGATTTCATCGGCTGCCATGCCTCTGAAGTTATCGTCCAGTATCTCGCCTGACTCCAGTTGCTCGCTGTCGATCAATAGTGTATTGGGACGTGCTAACGGCTCGCCATGCTCGTCGTAGTTGCGGAATAGCTCTAGACGTCCAGCCTCAAAGGTGCTTGATCCGTCTTCTTGTACACGATTGAAGCCGGAAATGTAGTCGTATACCAGCTTTGAAGTTGCCGTGTTGTTGCAAACTACGATGAAACAAGGAGGGACCTTTATGCCAGCTTTCTTCCATGCATCATAGGTTGTGACATAATGACCGTACAGCGCTTCCAGCGCTGTTTGAAGCTCAACCGGGATCGAGTGCGGATCCAGCTGGTTGTTCTTGCCTCGCCCTTTTCTGGGCATTTTCTTTCCGATGTGTTTCCATAGCTCACGATAGATGGGAACGGCTGCGCCAGGGATATTGTCTGCCACAGGGACCCGCGGAAGCTTGACGATGCCGCACTCGATGGCGTCCATCAGCGAGAAGTCGCTCATGGTCCAGGGAAACAATGTGCCTTCGACATAGCCAGACCCAGCCAGAAAGAATGGGGTAGCTGACAGATCGATGACTTGTTGGAGGCCTAGCTTGCGATGTACGGCTTCCAGGCCTGAGATCCAAAGTCTGGCTGCCTTGTTGTTCTCTTCGGCTTCTGTCTTCTGGTCTTTGTCCAGCGTGCTTTCATCTTCTTCTGAAGCGGGCTTTTGGCGGTAGCAATGGTGTGCTTCGTCGTTCAGAACAAGGATGTTTTTCAGGCCCATCAGTTCAGGCATCACCCGTTGAAGCATCTGACCTTCTGTTTCCAGCGTGTTCAGCTCTTCTCCCAAGCGCCCCTGCAAAAGGCGACGACCTCCTTTTGAGATTTCCACACGCTCACGCAACTTGAATGCGTGATAGTTGGTGATGACAATTTTGGCCTTGTCCAACGCTGTCATCATGTCATATGGCACGATTTCGCGGCTGGCGTAATAGCTGTCCGCGTCATTGGGTAGAAGCACGCGGAGGCGGTCCTTGATGGTCAGTCCAGGGGCAACCAAGAGGAAGCCACGTGTGAACTTCTTGTTCTGCGGGCTACGCACTGCGTTGACGGTCTGCCATGCAATGATCATGGCCATGACCGTCGTTTTCCCTGCCCCTGTGGCCAGTTTCAGTGCCAGGCGCATCAGGCCCGGGTTGGCGTCGTGACTTGCTTTTTTCAGGCGTTCGAGAAAGCGTCTTCCTTTGGTGCCGAGTTGTGGAGCAACCTCAGTCAGCCAGATGGCGGTTTCTGCTGCCTCGACCTGGCAGAAGAACGGGCGAATGCCATGGAACTGGTGTGTTCGCCAATGCTGGAGCAACCGGGTTGTTTCTGGGGTGACTCGCCATTGTTCTGGTGGCAGTTTGCGCCACTCATCCACTTCACGCCGTACGGCGTTGATCAGTTCCGAGTGATGATAGCGCTGCCCGTCTTTGGCAAGGTTATCGATCTCGTCCAGTGCCAGCGTACTCTGCTGGCCACTTTGCTGCCGCGGTTTTGGGATCGGTGTAATGAAGCTGGATGCCCGGCGTGTTTCGATGATTTTCTGCGTGGGCTGACCGCTGTCATCTAGCTCCCAATGCCTGGAAGGATAGTCATAGGGTGAGTTGAGGATAGGTTGTGTGAAAAACTGATCGGTCATTTACCCTATCCTCCGGTCCCTCTAGGTTTGAAAAAACCTATTGTTCTGCATGAATTTCGCCTGTCGGTTGATGGTATCAGGCAGGAGGCGATAGGCCTTGGTTGTGGGTGCGCTGGGTCTCCTGCCAGCAACGTTCAGACATTGAACAGGAAGCTCAGCACGTCCCCGTCCTGGACGACGTAGTCCTTGCCTTCGGCGCGCATCTTGCCGGCTTCCTTGGCGCCCTGTTCGCCCTTGTACTGGATGAAGTCGTCGAAGGCGATGGTCTGGGCGCGGATGAAGCCGCGTTCGAAGTCGGTGTGGATGACGCCGGCGGCTTTGGGGGCGGTGTCGCCTTTGTGGATGGTCCAGGCGCGGACTTCCTTGACGCCAGCGGTGAAGTAGGTCTGCAGGCCCAGGAGGTCGTAGCCGGCGCGGATGACGCGGTTCAGCCCCGGCTCGGTGAGGCCGTAGCTGGCGAGCAGTTCGCCCTGTTCTTCGGGGGCGAGTTGCGACAGTTCGGCTTCTATTGCGGCGCAGACGGTGACGACGACGGCGTCCGCCTGTGCCGCCTTGTCGCGCACCTGTTGGACGTAGGCGTTGTCGCCGTCGATATGGGCTTCATCAACGTTGGCGACGTACATCATCGGCTTCATGGTGAGCAGGAAGAGTTCGCGCAGGGCTTTTTTCTCTTCGTCGGTAAGCGGCAGGGTGCGCGCGAGATTGCCGTCTTCAAGGTGCGGAGTGAGGCGGGCGATGATATCGAGTTTAAGCTTGGCGTCTTTGTCACCACCTTTGGCAACGCGGGTCAGACGCTGTTGGGCTTTTTCCAGCGAGGCCATATCAGCAAGGATAAGTTCGCTTTCGATGACCTGGATGTCGCTGAGCGGGTCAATTTTGCCGGCAACATGGACAACGTCGTCGTTATCAAAGCAGCGCACAACTTGCGCGATAGCGTCCGTTTCGCGGATGTTGGCAAGGAACTGATTGCCCAAGCCTTCGCCTTTGGATGCGCCCGAGACGAGGCCAGCGATATCCACAAATTCCATGGTGGTCGGCAGGACGCGTTCAGGTTTGACGATGGCAGCCAGCGCATCCAGTCGTGGATCGGGCATATAGACAATGCCGGTATTTGGTTCAATGGTGCAGAAGGGGTAGTTTTGGGCATCAATGCCTGCGTTGGTCAGGGCATTGAAAAGGGTGGACTTGCCGACATTTGGCAGGCCGACGATGCCGCAGTTAAATCCCATATAGTGTGTCCTCTTGTTTCGTGTGAAACGGCAATGTTGTGAAGCTGGTATGTCCGTATAGCAGGTTATTCGGTACTGTGCAGACGGTGCATAGCTTTTTCCGCACCGTCTTGCAGCAGGATGGGCAGGATGTTCAAGCCGCTTATGATGGCAGTATCAATTTGTGCCTGTTCTGCCTTTCCGGGCGGATGCAGGACGTAGTCCACAACTTGATTACGATTGCCGGGATGGTTGATACCGATGCGCAGACGGTAGAAATCTTTACTGCCAAGTGCAGCGATAATGTCACGCAGGCCGTTATGGCCGCCGTGGCCGCCGCCATATTTAAGTTTGACCGTACCTTCCGGCAGATCTAGTTCGTCATGGACAACTAAGATTTCTTCCGGAGTGATGTCATAAAATTTGACTACAGCACTCACCGCCCGCCCGCTAGCGTTCATGAAGGTCAGCGGTTTGAGTAGATGTACGGGCTGATAAGCGAGGGCGATTTTGCCGTACTCGCCCTGAAATTTTTTGTCTTCGGCGAGCCGCCCGCCTTCGCCGGCAGCGAGCTGATCCAATAGCCAAAAACCCGCGTTGTGGCGGGTTTTTTGGTAGCGGTCTCCGGGGTTGCCGAGGCCGACAATCAGTTTGATCATCCGCGATTACTCGGCAGTGCTTTCGCCCTCGTCTGCGGCAGCGGATTCTTCGCTTTCAGCGGCACTGCGTTGCGGGTGAACGATTTGCGCAACCACGGCTTCAGCGCGGTCATCGTCGTGCAGCAGGCGCACGCCTTGCGGCAGTTTCAGGTCGCGCAGGTGGATTACGTCGCCAAGAGCCACGTTCGCCATATCGACTTCGAT
>ERZ773079.1871-NODE-1871-length-12159-cov-5.910278_pt1 | contig 12159 bp, 9 predicted proteins | sample MGYA00511355_ERZ773079 | MGnify/ENA primary metagenome ERZ773079 (study PRJEB29015, sample SAMEA2737979) | human oral metagenome | biome: human oral; feature: human-associated habitat; material: dental | place: China | collected 2117 ... | reverse complement strand
TTATCTGCCTAAATACCTGCGGACTTCTTAAACGCGCTTCGCTTGAACGAAAGAAGTCCACAGGGGGCAGAACACGCACTTTTCTCACTTGCTTCACTAAGGTTCGCTTTGGAGCGCTGCATCATGCTGGCGTATAGTAACTGGAGGAATACGATGATCAACTGGTATCTGGGCGATGAGGACATGGCCGCCCTTCTCGCGGAGCTAAAGGCGGCGATGCCCGCGCTGAATGAGCAGAGCCGAAAACTGCTGAATTTTCTCTTTTTCCGCATGGACAAAAAGGGCGAACCCGACTATGACTGGGATGTCGTTGTGGCGAATTTCCGCCGCAACAAGAAGGACGTGGTCTGTACGGTGGACGATGATGTCCTGCCGCCCGCGCTCTACCCCGCCTTTGACCTCATGATGGGCGAGGCGCTGCGGAAAGACCTCGTCGCTATCGCACACAATCTTGCCGACTATCCCTACACGACCCGCTATACGCGCCGTCTCATCCGCTCACGTGACTATCATCAGCACGTCGGGCGCATCTGGGCGCTGGTAGAGCGGCTGATTCGCCAGCGTTTCTCCGGACTGACCGTGCCGCAGATTCTGCGCGGCGCCTACGATGTGGAAAAGTACGGCAGCAGCTTCCTCGTGCCCGAGCAGATCGCCGTGTGGATTGACCGCGGCGATGAGGAAGTCCTCTCCATCATCCGCGAGATGCTGCTCAGCGAGAACAATACGAACATCCTCACCTACGAGGCGCTCTGCGGCATCTTTCAATCACGCAGTGCAGAGCTTGTGGAACTCGTCGGAAAACTCCTGCTTGCGGGCAAGCTGCAGGAGGGGCTGCGGCAGGCGGTCTGCGAGACGATGGACTGCGGCAGGCAGGAGCACTTCGCCTATATGATGGAGCTGATCGCAGAGCACGACCTCATCCGCTTCTCGTCCGTGCGCCGCGCGATTGCCACGACCATCGGCATCGGCACGGACAGCGAGCGCGTGGACAAGAAGCTCCTCGCGCTCATGATGCGCGTGCTGCGCGCCCCTGCGGAGGCGGACGCACTCATCGAAAGTGTGGACAATGTTGAGGCAATGGTCGGGCTGTGGAGCAAGGGAAGCCGGGATCTCACAGAACTGATCGCGGGTATGGAACATATGATAGAGAGAGGCAAGCCGCACTCCGTTCTGTTCGTCTCGTATTATCTGAACGTGATACAGGACGAAGCATATGCACGGCGCACAGCAAAGCGCGTACTCGCGGGAATCACAAATGCCGTGCCCGATGCTGAGGACATGAAGTGCATTGCCTGCTATCTCCCCTTTGTGACGGCGGATTTCCGCATTTATTATGCCGCTGAATTTATGAAAACCTTCGACCCGTCTGCGTATTTCGCGAGCACGGAGGAGGCGGCCGCCTTCTTCGATCTCTGCGAACGCGCAATGGATCAGATGAAGCGCAAGGAGATCGAATACCGCCCGTGCATTTTCCCGTGGTACGGCGTGACGCTGAGGAAGGAATCGCTTGCAGGCGCAATGATCCTCGCCGCGCTCTGCGCAGACGGTACGCTGACGGATCGCGTCGCCCCCGTTCTCTCCGTCACGTGGGTCGGCGCGCAGGCAGCGGAAATTCTGCTTGCCGTGCCGAGAACAGCGGTGCAGGAAGCGGCGCTCGTCGATCTCCTCCGCACTGCCCCCGATACGGCAAAGGACATTCTCGCAAAAAACAAGCTCATTTCGCGTCATCATACAAACATCGCCGCCCTGCTGCGTCTGAAGAATCCACAAACGCGCCGTGCTGTGCTCGACCTCCTCTACACGCAGGAGGACGCTCCTCTGTACGCGACCATCGCGGAGCTGCTCGCACAGAAGGACGTGAACAAGCGCCTCGGCGGTCTCGACCTCCTCCTGCGCTGCAAGGCGGACGGGCGCATCGCACAGGAGGAACTGCTCTCCCTCGCACATGGCATCCAAAAGCCCACCTCGGACGAGCAGGTGCTGGTCGACGAACTGACGGGAGGAACGAACGCAGATCAGCAGGAGCGCGCACTCTATGACGCATCCTATACGCCGGACTTCAAGATCGAGATCATGGAGGCAGAGAACGCAGACGGCATGACAGGCGGCTGCGATGCGGCGACGCATACCGTGCGCGTTGTCAACACGCTCACGCTTGCGGACATTTTTCCGCGCTCGGATGAAGAGCTGCTCGCCATCATCGAAAAGCTAAGTGCACTCTACACCGAACACGAGGACTATGAATATCGGCATCGCTACTATGGCAACGAGGAGGTGACGCTTGCATCGGGGTTCTATGAAACAGCATCGGATCCCGCAGCCGGCTTCGATGCTCCTCTTTGCCGCCATCCGCTCGCTGCCATCTGGGAGAATTTTTACGAAAAGGAAATCAAGGACTTCGCAACGCTCTATCAGCTGGCCATTGCACTTCGTATGCCACGTGCAGAGGACGCCCTCTTTACGGAGGCGCTTGACCGCATTACGGAGCGGGACTGGACGGCTCTCCCCGACGGACTTGCCGCGAAAAAACTGAACTACTTCGGCGATGGCTATGGTGGTCAGACATCGGGGCGCGAGGTCATCCGCATCCTCTACGTGACGCACGCGCACAAGAATCAAGCGTTTGTCTTTGCGGCAGGGCTGCTTCTGATGAGCCGCGCCTATGAATGCTTTGACGAAAAACTCTTTCTCGTGGAGTACAAGAATCAGTGGCGCACAGGGAACACGCGCCAGATCATGCACCACAGTGCACTCATGCAGACCGCCCTGCACGGTGCGCGGCTCTATCAGGGTGCGGCGGAGTTCGCAGAGGCTTACGCCCTGCGGCTGCGCATGACGGAGCGCACCGAGGCGCATCTACTCCGTACGGAGCAGGAGCCGGAGGCGGGGCTTGTCGGCATGATCGAGCACGCACAGGCGCAGATCCTCGGCATGGTGAAGAAGGACGCATTCTACAAGATGCTCCTCGGCACGCAGGCGGACGGGATGAGCGAGGATGCTGCACGCAAGCAAAAAGCAGTGGAAACGAATCGCGTGCAGGTACTCGAACGCTATCGCAGCGGCAAACTGCCAAACCCAAGTGATCCCGAATTTAGAGGGGCGCAGACGGAGGACGTGCTTTCCTTTGTCAAGGAGGAGGGGCAGCGGGTCATCGACTGCATCGTCACGGCAGAACTGCGGCGCGGCGACACGCCCGCACGCCACTCCGCCGCCGTGCGCAGCATCCTCCGCGTCGAGGGCATCCCGACGCTCGTGCGCATCCTACAGGCGCTCGGTGCGCTGAAACTCGACCGTGGCAGCTGGTACTACGGGACGAACGAGGCAAAGGCATCGACGCTGAGTCATTTGCTGAAAGTCTCGTATCCGCGTGCGGACGAGACGGCGGCAGACCTGAAGGCGGCGCTTGCAGGGACGGGCATCACGGAGCAGCGCCTCGTCGAGACGGCAATGTACGCGCCGCAGTGGATTCCGCTCATCGAGGCGCACCTCGGCTGGCGCGGCATGGCGAGCGGCTGTTATTACTTCCAAGCGCATATGTGCGAAGTTCCTCGGGACATGGAGAGCATCATCGCCAAATACACACCGATCGCCATCGAGGACCTGCAGGATGGTGCATTCGATATCGACTGGTTCCATGCGGCATACAAGGAACTCGGCAAGGTGCATTTCGACGCGCTCTATGAGGCGGCAAAGTACATCTCCGACGGCGCGAAGCACACGCGGGCGCGCAAGTTCGCCGATGCCGTACGCGGTGTGATGAAGCTCGCCGACGTGGAGAAGGAAATCACGGCGAAGCGCAACAAGGACCTCGTTATGAGCTATGGTCTCATCCCCCTCAAGCGTGCACGCGAGAAGGACATGCTCGCACGCTACGCATTCCTGCAAAACTTCCGCAAGGAGAGCAAACAGTTCGGCGCACAGCGCCGCGCGAGCGAGGCGAAGGCGGTCGAGATCGCCCTCGCGAACCTCGCGCGTGCCTGCGGCTTTGCCGACGTGACGCGCCTCGTGTGGACGGCGGAGACGGGACTTATCCAGGAGCACGCCGCACACTTTGCGCCCAAGACGGTGGACGGTGTGGAGCTTTGGATTGACGTGGCAGAGGACGGCAGGGCAAGTGTCGTCTGTGCGAAGGACGGCAAGGCACTCAAGTCCATCCCCGCCAAACTGAAGAAGCACGCCTATGTCGCGGAACTGAAGAAAACGGAGAAACACCTGCGTGAGCAATACCGCCGCGCAAAGAAGATGCTCGAGGAGGCGATGGAGGACGGTACGCCGCTCTTCGCTTATGAAATCGCAAACATCATCGAGAATAATCCCGTGATTGCGCCGCTGCTGCAGACACTCGTTTTTGAGTTGGACACGGCACTCGGCTTTTACGAGGACGACGTACTCGTTGCCCCCGACGGCACGCGCACGGAGCTCGCGGAGGACGCGGAGGTAAAGATCGCCCACGCGCTCGATCTCTATGAGAGCGGCACATGGGCAACGTATCAGAAGTATCTCTTTGAGAAGGGCATCAAGCAGCCCTTTAAGCAGGTATTCCGTGAGCTCTATGTCAAGACGGCGGACGAGCACGGCAAGGAGACGAGCCTGCGCTATGCGGGGCACCAGATCCAGCCCGCGAAGACCGTCGCGCTGCTCAAAACGCGCCGCTGGGTCATCGACGGCACGGAGGGACTGCAGCGCGTCTACTACAAGGCGAACATCATCGCACGCATCTACGCACTCGCCGACTGGTTCTCACCTGCCGACATCGAGGCGCCGACACTGGAGTGGGTCGAGTTCTTCGACCGTAAAACCTTCCAGCGGCTGCCGATCGACGATGTCCCTGATCTCATCTTCAGCGAGGTCATGCGCGACGTCGATCTCGTCGTCTCCGTCGCACACGTCGGCGGCGTCGATCCCGAGGCGAGCCACTCGACCGTCGAGATGCGCCGCGCCATCGTGCAGTTTAACCTGCCGCTGTTCAAACTGGACAACGTGCGGCTCGAGGGTACGCACGCGCACATCCACGGCAAGCGCGGCGACTACACCGTCCACCTCGGCAGCGGCGTCATTCAGCAGAAGGCGGGTGCGATGATCAACGTTCTGCCCGTCCACAGCCAGCATCGCGGGCGTCTCTTCCTCCCGTTCCTCGACGAGGATCCGAAGACGGCGGAGATCCTGTCGAAGATCATCCTCTTTGCCGAGGACGGCAAGATCAAGGATCCGTTCATCCTCGACCAAATCCGCGTGAGGAGGTAAGGAAGAAGCACAGCACAAAAACAGCGGCAGGAACAATCATGTTCCTGCCGCTGTTTTTTGCTTTCAGTTCTGCTGTGCAAACGCAGCGCGGTACGTCTGTCCCGCCGCCGTGTTCGCCTGCTGTGCCTTTGTACTCAGTTCAACCACGTACGCGTCCCCGAACATCTCACGCGACGCCTCCTTGCGGATATCCTCTTCCAGCGAGTGAAGCGAGCGCGCCAGAGACTCAATGTCGACCGCATACGCATCTTCATCCATATGAGCCAGACGGCGGATCTGCTCACGCTGAGCAAAATGCTGCGAGCGAATATCGCCGACGTTAATCCCATCCTGCGCAAGCGTCGGTGTCGCCGTCCGCATAATCAGCGGAACGGGGATCTGCCGCGCGGGATCGTCGAGTATGGATGCAAGTGATAGTACAGCCATCACAGTCACCTCATTTCCTTATGAGTATTCTGCCGAAACACCGATAAACTCAGTGCCGCCGAATGGACGGACTGTATTTCATCAGCAATTCCTTGGACATTTCCTTTGTCCTGTCTCTATTATAAGATCTTTCCCTATTGTTGCATACAGACTATTTTCCTAATTTCCTGCAGTTTTTGCTTGTTTAAGATGAGAATTTCATAAAAAATTCATTTTGCTATTGAAATTCATTATCTTATTTGATATACTCCAGACAGTTTTTCAGTGGGATTTCTCCATGAGAGGAACTTTCCACACTCTCCTAAGGATATGCACGCTTCCTCCGCATATCCCACAAATACACAGCAAAAACACCGCACAGCTGCTCACTGCGCGGTGTTTTTGTATGCTCATGCCTGCTGCGCCTCGTCCGCATGGGGCAGCCTGCAGTCTCGTCCTTTGATGTGGTCAAAGAGCCAGCGTGCAAGAAAATCAAGGATGTTCAGCAGGTACTCCTGCTGGTTCTCATCCACCTTTTCAAGGTCGATCTCGCCGACTTTTTTCATAAAGCGCAGATGCAGGGCACGATGGCTGAAACGATGCGGGTCGCCGACACGCTCTGCGTATGCCTCCTCGCTCGCAAAATGCGTGCCGGCATACGTCCCCAGCTCTTCCAGGATATCGACGATCTTATCGTATTTGTCCTCTGCTGCGCTCTCCATCACGAGATCGTAGCACTCGTTCGTCAGGTCGAACAGCTTCGCATGCTGCTCGTCCACCGAAGCGATGCCCGTCAGATAATCATCCGTAAACTCATACTTCATGATGCATTGTTCCCTCTCCCGTCCGACATCCGAACGGCTTCCGCTTTCTGTGCGAGAAACATGCCTACTGCGCGGCGGCGGCCTCTTCCTTCGGAATACGGCAGTCCATGCCCTTGATATGTCCATAGAGCCAACGCGTGAGAAAGTCGAGGATGCCGAGCAAATACTCCTGCTGGTTCTCGTCCACGCTGTCCAGGTCTACCTCGTTCATTTTCTGGATGAAACGCAGATGCTGATAGCGCTCGCTGAAGCGCCGCTCGTACTGCACACGCTCCATATACTCCTCCTCGTGGGCAAAATGCGTCGCTGCATAGTCGCGCAGTTCGTCGAGAAGCGCAACGATGCGGTCATAACGGTCGACTGCCTCGTTGTCCATCACGAGTTCATAGCACTGATTCGCAAGATCAAAGAGTTTTCTGTGCTCCGTGTCGATCATGTCAATTTCGGTCAAATATTCCGGTGTCAGTTCATACTTCATCGTTCGTTTCCCTTCTCTCCATAATTCTGCTGTCTGTGTCTCTCTTGGGCGCCGGCCTCCCTCCTCAGGGCTGACGCAGATTTGGTCCGCTTTCCTAGTCCCAGCCCTGGAGGGCCCAGTAGCGCTCCGCCGCATCGACGAAGGCAAAAAAGCCATGCTCATCCGCCGCCGTCCGTACGCGCACGAGTTTCCACCGCCTGTCCTCCGCACGCACCAGTTCAAACGTAACGGCTGCCGACGGCAGGAGCCTCCCATAGGTGCTGTCATTGCCGCGCAGAACGGCATCTGCCTCTGCACGATCACCGTCCGTGCGCACCGCTCCCACGGTCACGGTATATGCGGCGGCAAAGGCACGCATCTCGTCGGATGCCCATCGCGCCGCACCGTCCGTGCGCGAGATCGGTACACGCGAGGAGTCAAAGTAGTAGTCCAGCGCGGCGCGCACAAAGGCGATGTCCGCCGCGCGCCGCTCCGCCATATACTGCTCCATAAAGGCGGCATCGTGGTGAAAGAACCAGTCGCTCGGGTGCCGTGCGTGCAGGGCGTCGATGTTCTCCGCGAGCAGTGCCGCCGCATCCTCAGAGAGCCCCGCAAGGACGGCATCCGTATCGACGTATTGATCGAAGCCATCGCGGTCCTCCGCCGCAGCGGCATGACCGATATGCGCGAGCGCCGCCTCGGGCGTATGTTCCTTCCAGTATCTGAAGCCCATATATGCACAGAATATGAGCAGCACGGCCAGTACAGCGGCACTGCTGCGGCGCAGGTGTCGCATGACACAGGCTCCTTTCATCATCTTTTATACTGTATATCTCATACGCCATAGGGAAGCAAGCGGCGCAGCGCGTGCGCCCTAATCCCTACTCTCCCGTCTCCTGATAGATCCGCAGACGCCGCTCCGCCGCGCCCACCGCATCGGCGAAATTTCTGCGCAGGTAGGCATCCACCGTCTGCCCAATGTACTTCTTCCCCGCGTCGTCGGGGTGCAGCCCGTCCGTCGTGTACGACGCCTCGAGTTCTCCGCCCGCATCCGCGAGCACGGAGGAGACATCGACGCTGAACTCCTGCTGACGTATCCAGTTGTTGATATAGTCGCGGTGATCCATCCAGTCTGAGGGCGGCGTCATGATCTTCATACGCGTCGTCATCCACGCGGGACGAATGGGCGTCACCGTCAAGAAGATCGGCGTGATGCCGTGCGCACGGCATTTCTCCCCCAGTGCAGCAAGGTTGCGTACCGTCTGCGCACCATAGATGCCCGTGCGATAGTCGTTCACCCCACCCATGATGACGAGGACGCGCGGGGCAAACGGCAGGACATCCCGGTCAAAACGTGCGAGCATATCCCCTGTTGTATCACCGCTGTGCCCGAGGTTCTTGACGGGAACCGTACAGTATGTCTCCCAGTCATAGAGCGTGTAAGAGGGGGGCAGGCTGATCGCACCGCCCCCGTGGGTGATGCTGTCCCCCAGCGCCGCAATCGGCGTGTGCGGAACGACATCGAGCACGCCGCCCGTTGACCAGTCGGAAATGGGGGTCCCATTGATCGTGACGCCGCGGACACGATAGACATAGTGCCCCGGCTCCGTCAGCGGGGCATCGTCATAGGCATCGTATTCCCCCGCCTGAATGCTGCGCAGGAAAACATCATGCCCATTCGCGCGGCGGTAAACTTCGACCACGTGATGCTCCTGCCCGCTGAGCGGGATCCACGAATAAACGGGATAGAGCGGCGCATACGCCATCTTGTCATATTCTGCTGTGAGCACAGGCGCAGGCGGGTCTGCGCGCTCTCCGCGGACGGGACGCGGAGCAGATGCCTCTGCCAGCGGCGTTCCGTCGTAGCCCAGCGGGCGCACCGTCCAGCAGAGATCATCCTGCGGCAGGATGCCCGTAAACGGCACATGAACCCCCGTCGTATAGATGCGGCTGAGCTTTTGCTGTTCCACCATACGCCCCTCCGCCGTACGCACGAGAATACGCACCTCATAACGCACTGCCCCCGGGTAAGGCTGCCAGCGCAGGAGAACGGAGGACGGCAGCGGCGCCGCAGCGGACGCGTTGGATGCGGCGGACGCGCTGCGCACCATCTGTGCCGTACCGCGCTCCACCTGCCGCACCTCAGCAGAGGTCTGCACTGCGCTCACCAAAACGAATGCGGCGAGCAGTGCCTCCACGCCGCGCCGTAAGATCCCAAACTGCATTTAGTCCTCTTCCACATATCTGATATGTTCTTCTCCGATCGCTGCCTTCGCCGCTGCAAGCGTCGGGGCAAGGAGCGTCCGTGCCTCGTCTGCCGTCTTTGCCGCCGCCGTCACACGGACGAGGCAGCCATCCTCCTTTGCATAGGTCGCCACGGTCGGGTTCTCCCCATCGACGAGTGCGCCGAGGCGGTCGGCGACCTGCGCCTCACCGACGGGAAACCCCTGCTCCGCCATGGAGTAGAGCTTGATGTTCATGGAGACGAACGCCTTGTCACTCTGCTTGCGCAGGAAGACGTCACACGCCGTCTCAAACATCGGCTTCATCTCCTTCGGCGGACCGGGGAGCATGATGCACACGCGGCCGTCCTTCTCGATGATAACGCCGGGTGCCGTGCCGTGGTCGTTCTGCAGTACCACTGCACCTGAGGGGACCGTTGCCTGCTTGCGCATGCTCTCTGAAAGGGGAACGCCGCGCTTTTTTGCGCGCTCCTCCAGACGGCGCAGCGCCTCCTCGTCCTCAACGGGCGTGCAGCCAAAGTAGGAGATCAGCATCTCCTTTGTCAGATCGTCCTTCGTCGGGCCAAGACCGCCCGTGGTGATGACGCAGTCCCCGCGCGTATACGCCACATCGAGTGCGGCGCGCAGGCGCTCGGGATTGTCCCCGACCACCGTCTGATAGTAGGCATCCAGTCCCATGTGCGCAAGCTTCTGCGCGATGTGCTGCGCATTTGTATTCACGATATTTCCCATGAGCAGCTCTGTGCCCACGCTGATAATTTCTACAACCATGCGATTCTCCTCTGATGGAAATTTTTCAATGAAAATTAGTTATTTTATTCATTCTACTACAAAAATCCTGCCTAGAAAAGGTAATTCCGCCTTTTTTGTCGAAAATAATACAATGTGCGTGTTTCTGCACAAATCCAGTTTTATCCCAAAATGATGGAAGGAATGTCCATGAAATTCACAAAGCTGTTTGCGGCACTCCTTGCTGCCGCACTTCTCACGCCTGTCCTCGCCCCGGCGGCTGAGGCGGGCATCGGCGGCAGCATCGGCATCACCATACCGACCTCGCATGCACCCGCCGTACGTGCAGCCTCCAACACCTACGCAGGCGTGCGTGTCGGCGGTCTTTCCGAGGAATTGACCGTCGCTGAAAAGAGCGGACGGCTCCTGCTGAAGCTGACCGTGCGCAACGAGGGTACGGAGCCTTATGCCGTCGAACATTCGACGGGACAGAACTATGACTTCGCTCTGCTCGACGCAAAGGGACGCGAAATCTGGCGCTGGTCGGACGGCATGACGTTCACACAGGCTCTGCAGACGTATACGCTCGCGCCGGGTGCATCCGAGGAGCTGACCGCCGAGATCGACCGCAAGACGTATAAGGAGCTGCAGGACCGCGCCGTCCTCGCCGCAGCGGGACTGAAGGACACAAACATCCTCGTCTGTGCCGAGGTGCCCGACCCGCGGCGTGCGGGCAGCACAGCGCCGCGCATCCACGGCGACATCGTGATCGGCACCGGCGGCTGGGATCGCTGGTGATGTTTACGTGCTTCACGGCAGCCCCCTCGCTTGCAGACGGTCGTGTGCTCGTCCGCCTAAATACCTGCGGATTCCAAACGCGCTTCGCTTGGACGGTAGAAATCCGCAGGGGGCGGGTCGCACACTATTCCCGCCTGCTCCGCTAGGGGGCTGCCGTGAAGCATCGTCGCACTGGGGTTTTATAGAACGATCAGCAAAACAGGTAAAGCACAAGGATAACAGTCTTGAAACAGATCATCATCAATGCGGACGACTTTGGGCGGCACGTGCTCATCAACCGCGCCGTCGAGAAAGCTGTGCACGAGGGCATGCTGCGCTCTGCGACGATCATGGCAGGCGGCGCGGCGTTCGCGGATGCGGCGGAGCTCGCCGTGCGGACGCCCGCGCTCGGCGTCGGCATCCACTTCACACTCGTGGACGGCACGCCCGTTCTGCCGCCCGCCGAGATTCCGACGCTCGTCACGGCAGAGGGCAGATTTGCCCCCGATCACACAGCGCTGACCGTGCGCGTTCTGCGCGGCATGGTCCGCATGGACGAGGTGCGGGCAGAGCTCTCCGCACAGCTGCAGCGCGTCACGGCGGCAGGCATCCGCCCGACGCACGTCGACAGCCACCAGCACATGCACGTCCTGCCCGGGGTCATCGATGTCGTGCTCGACCTCTGCACGGCGGCACATATCCCTGCTATGCGCGCGCCCTATGCGCCCCTCTTTGCGGGGCAGTTCGGCGGCGTGGCCCAGTTCGTCGGGCGCGCGGGGCTTGCCGTCCTCGCCCATCGCGCGGCGGCAAAGGCACGGCGGCACGGCATCGCCGTCCCCGACCACTTTGCGGGCATCGTCGCGGGCGAGGCGGTCGACACCGCCGCCCTCACGCATATCGCCGCACACCTCGCGGGCGGCGTGACGGAGGTCATGCTCCATCCCGGCACGGACAGCGATATCCTCGTCCGCGCCTGCCGCTGGCAGCACGATTTCGAAGCGGAGCTTGCCGCCGCCTGTGCGCCCGAGGTGCGCACGGCTCTTGCAGCGGGAGGCGCGGCGGTCGTCAATTTTCAGGCACTGACACAATAAGGAGGGCACATGGACAAGATCACCATCATCGTGCCCTGCTACAACGAGGCGGAGGTCATACAGCGTTTCTACGATGCGGTGGAGGCGGCGGCCGCTGCCGTCAAGAACTGCGCCTTTTCCTATCTCTTTATCGACGACGGAAGCTGTGACGGGACGCTCGACGCGATTCACGCGCTCGCTGATGCGCATGAGAACGTCCGTTACATCAGCTTTACGCGCAATTTTGGCAAGGAACCTGCGATGATGGCAGGGCTCGACTTTGCGGACGGCGACGCCGTGCTCATCATGGATGCAGATCTGCAGCACCCGCCCGCGCTCATTCCGGCGATGGTTGCAGCGTGGCGTGCGGGCTATGACGATGTCTGCGGCAAGCGCACGGATCGAAGGGA
>ERZ773079.1870-NODE-1870-length-12159-cov-30.987607_pt1 | contig 12159 bp, 10 predicted proteins | sample MGYA00511355_ERZ773079 | MGnify/ENA primary metagenome ERZ773079 (study PRJEB29015, sample SAMEA2737979) | human oral metagenome | biome: human oral; feature: human-associated habitat; material: dental | place: China | collected 2117 ... | reverse complement strand
CTTTTTGGAAAAATCCGGATTGGCGATCTCAATGCCTTAGCAAGTTGGCAAGACTTCGATCATTTACCAGACGGCATTGTCCAACGAGCTGTGCTTCATTTAGCAAACCTAGTTGATCACATCATCGCAACCGCAGCTTCTGGAACACTTCCTGGATCATATTCCAGAAGCTATAGCCACCTTTCTATTTTGGTGCACCTCAATATTTCGCACCCTCACTGTGCGAATTGGCGGCCTTGCCTCAGGATGTTCAATAATCGTGTTTCTTCAATAGATTTGGTTCCGGGGATAGAAACAATGATCGATGAGTATCAAAAAATCCCCGCAGATGTTGTACGTGATATGAGGGAACCTCTGATGAGGCTGACGGGGAAACATGAGAAGTTGAAGATCATCTATCCTGACAGGGATGCCGATGTTCGTGGTCCAGCGTCGGCATTATTAGGGTTGCTATTCCCCGAAGATGTTCCAATGACTAAAGTCGCCCAGATGCTTCGGGGAGACGCAAGTTTAGTGAAGGCCGCAGTAAAGATTCTTGCCCAACGCAAAGAAAAATTATCGTTATCTTTGTTCGCTAGGTTGAGTAAGCATGATAACTTCGAGGTGCGGGAAGCAGTCGTATCCGCGCTGGTCACATGGATTCTTGAGGACGTTCGCGCGGAAGAATCCTTTTCCCTGCTTACAGAGATCGTTGCAGATGCCAGTGTTTGTTTGATCAGCACCATATTGTCTCTGGTGTCTCAACATCCTCGCTCTGATGCGGCCGAAAAACTACTAGGCTTAGTTGCGGAAAAGGACTACGCGGTGGTTCCCCGACAGCTAGAGATTATCAAAACAAAATGGGAGAGGCAGTGACCTCCCCGATTTGCCGTGGCCCCCATGTGGGGTGAGTGGCGTGTCTTCACTAGTGCAGGAAACTGCGTTCGGTGACCCCAGAAATGGGGTCTTTTTTGTTGGTGTGGACAAAGTGTCCGGGAAAAATATTCCAAAAATGCTGCATATTTGGGGAATATCCTTCCAATGCGAACATTGAGCCGGGGACCTGTAAAAAGAGGGCTTTTCATATCAGGTAAAGCACAGCTAGTCTCAAATTATTAATAATATTCTTTCTATTTTTAAATAATAGGAGGTAAATACTGGTCTGAGTGTATTGGTTAAATATAAGGATAGTGGAGTTAACAATAAGAAAATATCAAACTTATTGTCGGTAATTATTCTTATGTCGCATCTCATTTCTTGAGTGCCAGCGGATGATGGCGATCTCAAGATCTGCAAGTATTTTTCTCTTATCGAATGGGATTCCATTGTGAATGTAAAACGATTTTTTCGTGCCTTCTGCGCAATAACAACTGCCGTGATACTCGCAGTGAGTACTACGACGGCCGCAAATGCGGGCGTAATATCGCTTTGTCGAGGGCAAAACTCTTATCACTGTCTCGCGTTTTCGGGCTATGGGCCAACCACCGGAACTTGGGCGGATGTACGCTACCCGGGTTCTCCTAATGGGCATAACTGCACCAGATATGTCGCCTACCGGCTGGCTAAAGGAGGTGTGCCGGATCAAGGGACATGGGGTAATGCCGGGGAATGGATCCGCCGGGCCCCTAACGCTAAAGATCATAATCCCACGGTGGGGGCGGTAGCCTATTGGAGCCCCGATTGGACCCGCCGCTATTGGGGGCATGGTTGGGGACACGTGGGGGTGGTTGAAGCTGTTAATGGTGATGGTTCCATCGACGTTACATGGGATAGCTATGGTGATGGCTTTGCCGTTCGGGAGCGGGTGAGCGCTGGGCATCTGCCCACCATGTACCTGCATATTGACGATGGTGCTATTGCCCGTTCCGGCGGACACACAGGCCCACCACCCGGAAAAATCCCGGTAGGCCATTTAGATACAGCCGAGCCTGGTAAACCGGGAGAGGTCCATGTGCGGGGCTGGACCTATGATCCCGATGATGCATCGGTACCCTTACGGGTTCATATTTATATTGGCGGCACTTTTGGTGACCCTCAAGCTGAGGGGCATGAAGTCGTGACAAATGTGTCACGCCCCGATGCCCATGCGCAATATAATGTTGGTTTTGATCACATGATTCCTACTGCTAAAACCGGAGTGCAGGATGTGTGTGCCTATGGCATTAACATTGGGGGCGGCACCGATAACACATTCCTTGGCTGCATAAAATCTGAAATAAAAACAGCTAACCCGGTGGGGCACTTGGACACGGTGGACTATGCTTCACCAGGAGTAATCCATGTGCGGGGCTGGAGTTTTGACCCTAACGATGAATCTGCATCATTGATGGTTCACGTGTATGTTGGTGGTCCTGCAGGTGATCCCAACGCTGAGGGACACCAGATTATGACGAATGTGTCACGTCCCGACGTTCATGCGCAATATAATGTTGGTTTCGACCACATGATTAACACTAAGAAGACCGGGGTGCAATCAGTGTGCGCCTACGGGATTAACATTGGTCCTGGTAACAATAATACGTCTTTAGGGTGCAAAGACGTTGATATTAAGGAAGGCCCAGCCCCTGACCAACCACCAGCAGACGATGGCGATCCGCAACAACCAGACAAGAAATCACAATCGTCTGGTATGGCTGGTGTGCTACTAGCGATTGGTGGTCTTGCGGCAGCAGTAATCGCTATCATTGCGGCTCTCATGCAAGCTAAGATAATTCCACCAAATCTCATTCCGCTGCACATGTAGCTGTATGGAGTTTTGTGAATATTGCTACACATTAAAGGCCCTAGAAATGGGGTCTTTTTTGTGATTTTTTAATGCTCAAATATGCCAATGGGGGAGTGGGCAGCCACTCAGTGCCGGTGCACGTCGATACTGTAACTGGTTTACCAGTTTTACCGGAACCTGCATCTGCAGCAACAGTGTCTTCGGTTGGTGAGAGTGAAACATTACTGAAATGGGATGCGCCAGTTAACCCCTCGGGCGGATGGATCATTAAGGTAGACGGTATTCCTTTAGGGAGAACCCAACCTGGTGCTCGGGAAATTACCATTACCGACTTCAAGCCTAAAGATAATACTGAATTTGGGGTAGCACCTGTCAGCTCGGAAGAAATCGTGGGTATAACCCGGGTTGCATACCTGAATAAGGCAACTCCGCCATCTGATCCGGTTCCTGAACCGCCTAAGGACAATGGCAGTGTCGATAAGACCGTGGATGTACTCCTTACAATTGCTGGTGTAGCGGTGTTCCTTGTTAACCTGTTCTATGCTCTTGTGAAGGCCGGCATCATTCCAGCAAGTATTTTACCTGCGGAAATCCGTAAGATTCTCGGCGTGTAGCTCCTATGCGTGATGGCTATAATTTATGGCCATCGCACATTTCGCTGCTCTAGGGATATAACAACTCTGTGTACCGATCCCGCAGAGACTCCAAATCGCCAACCTGAGTTATAGCGGCGAACCGGAAACAGTTTTCCCAATCAAGCGCAACAATCATCATTCACCCACGCGGTAAGAAACGGCTCCTTCAAATCCACGATTATTCTCCCCGTCTGGTTGGTGTTCATAAGAATGTACCACTTTGATGACTTTGCAGCTCCTGGTGAAGCATGAAAAATAGCGGTTTTATCGGAAGCCGCACAGGAACTCCGTAATGGTAAAGATCCGCTGTTTTTTGAGATAAAATAATGTTCTGCGCACGCGATATACCCCCAGTCCACCCCCTAATGAAGACAGTAGCCCAGCCCCAGCGGCAAGAGAACGTTGAATAATGGTGGCGTCGTCAAACGTCGTTAAGATAATGACCGGCAAGTCCGGCCAGTGCCTGCGACACTCCGCAACCAAGTCGGGGCCATCCATGCCGGGCATGACCGCATAGTCTCCGGCGGATTAGTTGTTGGTCGTCGACAATAAGGGTACGAATCGGATCAGTCACGTCACATATTCTCCGTCCGGGGCAGAGAAACATCCAGGTAAAACCCCGTGTCGGTGGGGCCGGCGGTCATAGTGCCACCCAGCTGCGTGGCGCGTTTCCGCAACGATCGAAGCCCATAACCGTTCTCGGTGCTGCTAGCCTTGACAGGCACCAATGCATGTTCCTTATCCGAATAATCCTCCACCGTCAGCGTGATGGAATCCTCATTGACCCGCAGATGAAAGTGGATCATCGTGGGCTGACCGTGTCGAAGCGCATTCGACACACCCTCCCGCACCGCGATCTGGAATAGTTCCCCCTGCGCCGCCGCCAGCGCATAATTATCGTCTGGTTTATCAATCTGAAACTCCAGGCCAGTGCTCGAAAACGTTTGCGATAGCGACTGCATGGCTGCCACAAGCTGATCGCTGGTGTGCGGCGTGGGGGTTTCCGGCGGGTCGAGTGCCCGCACCCACCGTCGCAGATCAACCAGTGCTTGCTTTGCGACGGCCTGGGCGTTGTGTACCTCGGACCATGCCGCCTGCTCGCTTGTCGACTTCAACGCCTGTGCCACGTCGAGGGCCACAATGGTGGTGACTAACTGCTGGCCCAGGCCGTCGTGAAGCATGCGTGCCGACTCTGCCTGCTCCATGCTCACCGCCGCCTCTACCGCATATCGGCGTTCTTTCTCGGCGCTTTTCTCCAGCGCGGTGAGAAGCCAAGCAAACGAGAAGTGAACGATGACTATTGTCTCTAGGAATAAAATATAATGAATATCGTCACGTTGGTATTGGCCTGTTAACGATCGGGGAAGTGCCATGAGGACCATGAGGATTCCTGCGATGCCCATGCATTGTCGCATACCGAATGCCTGCTGAATAACCCAGAACACAATCGCTAATGTCGCAGTCGAGTAAGAACCGCCTATTATAAATAACACAAAACTGGTGGCTGCTACTGCACTAGCTAGACATTTGTCATCGGGATTTCTTGTCCATCGTTTGATGAGGACCACATCAATAATGGTGGCGATAACTGCCACAACCATGAGGAAAATTGTTTGAGGATTAAGTTCATAGCAAAATATCGTGTCGCAGAACGTGATGAAGATGGATCCCAGGGCGAAGGCAATGAAATAAAAGTGGAGGGGGCGACCGGCTATAGTCATGATCCCAGGTTAATGAGGAATATCATGGGAAAACATGACAACAGTCATGACTTCATGACGAACAGCACAAATTACCCCCTTATGCGTGTCATAACCATTTCATGACGATTCACACTGGTTATTCCCGACATTTTGTTCGATCATAGTATTGATGGAGTTCTTCGGTAATCCTGTTTCGCAGTATTGCTGCTCCATGTTGTCAACCTAAGCTATCGCTATAAGGTGCGCCAATGAAAGTTCTCCCTATTATTCTGCGTGTTGTCATTGCGGCGGTGCTCATGTTCGCAGCCTCGTTTTCCGGGGTGCTGATGCAGTTCGTCCCTGGTTACGAGAGCATTCTTGCCGGTACGGCAGTGGGGCGTAGCACCACCGGCTTGCTGTTGGCATGCGGCGCAATGCTCATGCAATTCGCCTGCGCCACCGCCGTCGCCTACGTGGGGGTGCGACTTTTGATCCGCTACCTGGATCATCAGCCGCCTACCATGCTGAAACTACGCCCCACAAAAACCGGCATGCTTTGGTTTGCCGCCATGATCGGGGTGGCGATGGTCATATTGCTCATTGCCGGCGGGGTCACCATATTATTAGGCACCACCGGTGAGCCCCTCGCCCAACACGGCGACCAGTGGTGGGTCACCCTGATCGCTGTGTTAGGCATGGCCTTCCTGCTGCAAGGCATCCCCGAAGAACTCGTGTGGCGTGGCTGGCTCCTACCCTCACTGGGGGCAAAAACAACCATGCGCTGGTCTGTGGGTCTGAGCGTGATCGTGTTCGGCACCCTCCACCTCACGTCGAACGGCGGGCAAAGCAACGCCATCGAGCACGTCATCTACCTGGCCATGCCGCTCGGGTTCGCCTACGCCGCCGCCATGGCCAGGCTCGCCGCTGACTCCACCTGGGCCGCCATTGGGGTGCACGGTGGATATCACACCGCCATGCTGCTTGCCAACGTGCTCCCCATCAATAACTCACCAACCCTGTGGGTGCTGATCGGCGCGCTGTGGTTTGCTGTTGGCCTCGCTATTCGAGCCTGGCAACGCCCGTTCGCACCAGCGCAATCTGATCCCCAAGAATCTGCGCCTGCGTGAGATCGCCCGTCTGAAGATACGCATCTACTGACTGCATTGCCGACCCCGTGAGCTCCCGCCAATAGGATGCCGATATTGGTTGGTTATAGGCCGCGGCCTCGGCAAAGACCGATTGCATCGACCCCAACACCTGTCGGTGCAGCGGGGACAGCTTGTCCTGGTCAATATAAAACACCGGCACGTTCGTGTCATCAACCCGTGAGGATGAAAGCCATATCGGAAATAACCCTGAGATCGCGCCAAGAAGGTACCACGCCTTGGTTACTGCAATCAGGACCGCTATCAGTGTGAAAAGCAGCAGCGTAAGAGTCACATGGAGCGCCATGGTGCTTCGCTTCTGCGGAAACCTATTCCGCTCGGCACCTATTTTCTGTAGGAACTCCTTCCTGTCTTTACACACCCACGCCGACTTTCCCGACGCCAGCAGTCCTATCGAATCCGCGGCCAGCGGCACCAGCGTCTTGCTTTGCTCCGGTGGGGTTTCAAAAAGCGCCGACAAGAATTCGCTATGATCCGGCTGGTTAGCCAGCACCCAATCGCTGAAATCCGCCACCGATACAATCGGCTTTCCATAATCGGCGGCCCGCCGCACCTTGGCCGTCGTCAAGCTGTCTGCCACTACCGCGTCACAGCCGGTTTGCGACACCGCGGTCTTATACACCAGCCCCACCTCGCTGCACAGTTCGCGTAACTTCTCCCCCTGCGGCACCAATTCGTTATTCACCGTGATCCGGCCACTAAATGCCACCCGCGCCCCGGGCCGTAACACCACACCACCAGATTGATAAGAAACCATGATTCCTCTCCTTGATGATTATTAAAGATTATTTTATGCATGGCTGATTATTTTTAAATCTGCCACATAAGGAAGACACGTTAATGGCGCTAGCAACCCTCTTATCGCAATAGCAAAATTCCTACTGTAATGAGGGGGAAGGTGCTTCTACCATTTACGATAATCGCAACGATGGTCAGACGGGGGTAATTTTGGGGTTATATAAGGGGGCGATGTTATCCATTTATCTATCGTTATAAAACTCCATACACTGCACATATAGATATGGCGGGGAAAAGATGAAGGAATTTTCATCGTGTCCACATGTTCTACTAATTAGCGATTACTAAGATTAATCACCGAATCGTTATGGCAAGATTTCGATTTTACCTCCGCAAACCAGTGCGGATGAGTGCAAGCAAAACATTAGTAGATAAAACAGAAAAGGCTGGTTATGGCCCTATATGGCTTATTGACTGTCGCAGCGTTGGCACTTATGGGATATGCGGTGACACCCCGGGGGCGGTCAGTTTTCTTCCGGAGATTCGCCGGGGGGACGCAATTGCAAATGGCATACCTTATGGTGTTTACCATTATCATCATCGCCCTCGTTGCCCTGATAGTCATCCATCATGCCACTCTCGCGGAAGAAGTCGCCGTTTTTGCGGCTTTAGCAGCGTGTTTTGCCCTCATTGTCGCGCTATTGCGGAACCGGATTGCCTCCCCGCCGAAAACTGCCACCCCTTACACCGTTCTCACCGTCGGTGCCCACCCCGACGATCTAGAAATCGCCTGCGGGGGTACTCTTGCTCGCCTCGCCGATGAGGGGCACAAAATCCACGCTATCGTCATGAGTGACGGATGCGCAGGGGGCGATAATAGCGTGCGCCCCACCGAAGCCCGGAACGGCGCCGCTACCATGGGGCTGGAAAAAATCGAGATTCATTCCCTCACCGACACCCGGTTAGAGGACCACAACATGGAAATGGTGGACATTATTGAAGCAAAGATCAACGAACTCAAGCCCGACCTGATCCTGACTCACTCCAGTCACGATCAACACCAAGACCACAAGGCCGTGCACTTCGCCGTGCTGCGGGCCGCCCGTAAACAACCGTCAATTTTGTGTTTTGAATCCCCCTCCGTGACCAGCGAATTCAACCCACAACTCTTCATTGACATTACTAACTACATTGACATTAAAATCCATGCTGTCCAAGACCACCGCGACCAGGCCGGTAAACGCTACCTCCGGTGGGATCGGCTCAAAGGCATGGCCAATTTCCGCGGCGCCCAGGGGAAACTGGAACTCGCCGAAGGATTCGAAATCGTCCGTCTCAAAGACTCCATCGCAGGATTGAAATAACCATATGAACATTCTCATCACCGGTGTCGGCGGTCCCGCCGGCCGTGCTCTCGTCAGCCAACTTGCCACCACCAGCCATAATGTTGTGGGCGTGGACATGCAGGAAGTTGCGCTCGCCGACATTGATTCTTTCGAACTGGTGCCCGCCGCCAACGATCCCGACATGATTAACCAACTTGCCGCACTGGTCGACCATTACGACGTGGATCTACTCATCCCCACCGTTGCCGACGAGCTTCCCATGGTGGCGAAAGCATCCCAACTGGGTCAGCTGAGCAACGCCCAGGTTGTCATTTCCCCCCTAGAGGCGGTGGAAAAATGCTTCGATAAGCTGCTGACCATGCGGGCGCTGCGGGAAGCCGGTGTTTCGGTGCCTCCCTTCGGCCTCCCCAGCGATTTCACCTCCTCATACGATGTGTTCGAACAGCTCGGCGGTGCCATTATCACTAAACCGCGGGTGGCCCGTGGCGGTCGGGGCTTCGCTATTCACACCAGCCCCGAAAAATTCCAGCTCGAATCGTACGACGACTCCTACATCATCCAGGCATTCGCCCCCGGGGAAGAATTCGCCCCCATGGTGTACATCGGCGACCAACCCGGCAACGAAACCGTTTCCATCGTTGCGAAAACCCAGGAAGAATTCTGCGAAACCGCCGCCCCCATCGTCCGCTCCGTCGACACCGCTAACGCCCTTGACGTGGCACTACTCGCCGTCAAGGCCTGCCACGCCCTGAAGTTGAAGGGGCCCATTGATTTGGATGTGCGTCGCATGGCTGACGGTCACCCGGTTGTGTTAGAAGTGAACGCCCGATTTGGTGCCAATAGCTCCCTTGCACCAGAATTATTGGCAGAAGTTCTTAAGTCAGCCGCATAAAAAAATAAGGAAACACCCATGTCTGCGCTAGCAGTCGTTGTTCTCATTGGGCTCAGCACACTCATTTTTTGGGTGGGCATGATTAAGCTCCTTTTCATACCCCTGTCCCTCTATTTTGAGATCCGCCAAACCTGGCGCAACCACCGAAAAATAAAAACTGCCCTGGACGATGAGCCCCTCGTGAGCATCATCGTCCCCGGCTATAACGAGGAAAAAGTGTTGGGCGCCTGCATCAGCTCTATTCTGGCCAGCAGCTACCAGCACTTCGAACTCATCATGGTTAATGATGGGTCCACCGACAGCACCGCCAAGGTGATGCGGGACCTCGCCGAGGCCAACCCCTACACCGTGATCTTTGTCGACCAACAAAACTCCGGCAAAGGGGCTGCGCTGAACACCGGCACCGCCTATGCCAATGGTGAGTTCATCATGTACGTGGATTCTGATGGAGTTTTCGGCAAAGACACCATTCGGCAGATGCTCAAGGCCTTTGATAGCCCCAAAGTGGGGGCAGTCAGTGGTGACGATCGGCCGGTGAATCTCGACCGGGTACAAACCACCCTGCTTGCGCTCATTTCTCATGTGGGCACTGGGTTTATCCGCCGGGCGCTCGCCGTGGTGAACTGCCTGCCCGTGGTCTCCGGGAATAACGGCCTGTTTCGGCTCAAGGCGCTCAAGGCCACCGGGCCACTGCGCACCGACACGCTGGGGGAGGACCTGGAGCTGACCTGGCGAATTCACCGCGCCGGTTACCGGGTGAACTTTGCCCCGCAGGCCGTCGTGTATGCCGAATCACCGTCCACACTGAAAGGGCTATGGCGGCAGCGGGTGCGGTGGGCACGGGGGATGCTGCAGGCCACCCGGATTCATAAGAATATGATTTGTAATCCCCATTATGGGGCATTCGGAGCATATTTGCTGTTTAACCTGCTCAGCATGATTATTGTGCCGGTCGCGCAGATCTTTGTGCTGCTGGGTATGCCTATCGTTATTATTACCGACCCCGACGCGCTTCCCACAACTGCGTTAGGATGGGTGGGGTTCCTCGGGTTGGCACTAGCGCTTGTTATTTTGATATATTCAATCGCACTAAACCGGGCCTGGGGAGATTTACGCCACATATGGGTCTTTCCCCTTTGGCCCATATACTCCACACTGGTTGGTTTCACGCTTGGTTGGGCCATTATCTTGGAAGTGAAGGGGGCGGAAAAGAATTGGAACAAACTGGAGCGTACCGGCACCATTAGTGTGAGTGGCCTCAGTGTCGATAAGCAAGAAGCGAGTCCAGCATGAAACGCAGAACATTTTTAAAACTTTCATCCTTATCATCCATCCTGTCGTTCCTACCGTTTGGGTCTTCCTCCTGCGGAAAGGGTTACGAGCTGCGGAAACTCAAAAATTCGCCGCTGCCGGAAGAGCGTAGCGTGAACTTTGGTTTCGAGGATGTTTCCAATCCTCATTATGACTGGAAGGCCATGTCGCAGCGGCTTTCCAACGTCAATGCCACCGCCGCCTCTATCTGTGTGGGGCGGATCGAATGGGTGTGTTTCGACTGGGAGGGGCACCCAGATACTCAGGCCTCCATTAATGGGGCCGACTGGGTGCAGGATGCCATTGATGCGCTCAGGCCGCTCACTATTAACCTCACCATTGATACTTTAGTGCCCAATACGATCCATAAAAACCCCGAACTAGCTGGGGTTGATCCCGGGGGAGAGCGTTCCGATAAGTTCGCCTCGGTGACCGCTATCCGCGATGGGGCGGTGGGGGATGGGATTGTGGAGCTGGCGAAAACCATTTCGCACCGCTACAACCCTGACAGCATTTCCCTGACCGAGCTCATGTTTGACAATTACACGTTTGGGGAGGATGACCTGGCTTCGTATAAGAAGTTCTCCGGGGCATCCGACTGGCCGCGGAAAGACGGTGAGATCAATACTCGGGATCCTAAGCTGGGGGAATGGCGTTCCGAGGCGTTGCAGCACCTACTCGACCGCATTAAAGGGGTCATCCCCAGCAATGTCGCCCTGGACATGGATGTGCGGGCTCCCTGGAACGATCCGGGGGCGGATCGGGCTATGTCCGGCCACGATTATGACCTGCTGCTCACCGAGGCCAGCCGCATTGCCGTGTGGAACTATAACGGCATGGAGCCCAGCGTGCAGCCAGATTATTCCGAGAAGCTAGCGGAGAGCTTTAACCGACGGTTTGGGGATAACCGTTACGTGCTGTCGACGGGCCTGTGGGCGGAGGATGAGGCCAATACTATCTCCGCCGATGATATGGCCCTTAACCTGCGGTATTCCGCCAAGGGTGGTGCGTCGGCGGTGTCGGTCACCCCGGCATCGCGGATGAGCGATGAGCATTGGAAGATGCTGGAGTCTGCCTGGAAGGGCTGATAATAGCCTGGCGGCAAACTTCGTAGAATGGCCGGTGTGGCAGTACCACCGGCTGTTTTTTATCGCCTATCGACGGATTTCCACCCCATAAGAGGGTAATTTGGTGAAAAATTAACATGATAATTGCCCACAACTATAGTGAAAAGGGGCCAAATTCTTGCCAAGAGATGTCTGAACTAAATCGTCTGATCTTAAGCAAATCTCGAAAAAGTCGCATGTGAGTATGGTGAATAATGTCCGATTGGTTGGTTCGGGATTTATTCGTGTTGCCGAGGTGGGTCCATAAGGGGGTGAATGATTCTGTGAGATACCACAAAAAACTAGGCATAGTTGTGTAGATGGGGCGAGTGACTTATTACAATCGGAACCATTCGGGTCCGCACAGTATTGAAGGAATAACATGCCAGAGTACATTAACCTCAACCCGGTTATCCGTGAGATCAGCGACGTGCAGAATAATATTCTTCTGCTCAACGGCAAAATGGACACCATGGGTGCGCAGGTTGGTGCGGTCACTCAAGACCTCAACACCACCCGCCAGAAGCTGCAAGAACTAGCGGAGGCCTTCGAAAAATTCTCGCGGCAGGCCGAACGTAT
>ERZ773079.1861-NODE-1861-length-12208-cov-3.823912_pt1 | contig 12208 bp, 9 predicted proteins | sample MGYA00511355_ERZ773079 | MGnify/ENA primary metagenome ERZ773079 (study PRJEB29015, sample SAMEA2737979) | human oral metagenome | biome: human oral; feature: human-associated habitat; material: dental | place: China | collected 2117 ... | reverse complement strand
TCAATTGTCAGGACGCCCCCCCGGTCAACCGCATGCCCACGACCTGGGGGCTCACAACCCGGCGGACGGGCGTTCCACTTCTGCGCGTCCCGCCGCCGGGGGCAGCACGATCCCGTGCTCCTACGAGGCCCCTCCTCCACGATGGCGTGTGGATCCACGTGCACAGTCGCCTCGTGGCTGATCGTGCGCCCACCGGCTGCTGGGGAGCCAGCACATGGCGCCCCACCCCCGCCACGCGCTCCGGGCCTTGAGGCGCCCGCTGATCCAGCGGGGCGCGCACACCCCGGGGCCGGGCCAGGCACGGGACCGCAGAACAGGGGCGGCATCGAGGGCGCGCTCCTTGGGACGGGCGCGTCGGCGTGCGGCCATGCGCCCCGCCTCCTCGCCCCTGTAGCACCCGTCGGCGCCCGCGTTGCGCTTGATCTCGCGGCTGATCACCGACGGGGACCGGCCGAGCATTCTGGCGATGCGCGCCTGGCACAACCCAGACTCCAGCCCCGCACCGATCGCAGCACGGTCCTCCATATTCAAAGGCCGACGACAACCCACACCCAACCCCTCTCAACCAGGAAAATTGCTTACACCCTATGACACCACCAGGTGCGGTCCTCGTCGTAGGGGTTGGGCATTGCGGTCCTCCGGGTAGTGGGATGATGAGGTGTAGCACAGTGAGTTGCAGCATGACGGTATGATGCAGTTATAGTGCAGGACTATCGTGCTTCAGTATTCGAGACGCGCATACCTATAGTCGGCAAGTAATTTTGTAGTCGATAAATTATCTGACTAAGTGACGAGTTCTGATTGCAATCTTGTAAGCGTCGTGGCAGTCGTTGAGGATCTTTGGCCAGAATTCCAATACACAGTTCTTGTCGGCCCGGGTGATCAACGAAGTGACTACCGAATCAAGGTCTCTCGGGGACGATGTCACCCCATGATGGTCGTTGGGACTGTAATGTTCGCCAAGGTGTACGAGGCAGTGGTAAAGAAGACTTGAGTCGTGAATGGAAATAAACGAAGGGTCAGGTTCGAATGCGTCAAGATACAAACTAATGTTATCAAGAACTCGTTTCACTGACATTGTGAGACACGCGTCTCGCTCTTCTTTACTTGTGAGATCGTTGGGCACCGATACGGGGCCGCGGAAAATGAATGAATCGAGAGAAGGGAATATGTGTTCGTTATCGTAGTGTCTGGCGACAAGCTGGAGATTAGGACGGTTAATCGCAAAGTATCCGCGTTCTATGATAGCGGCTCGGTAGTCCTCGCGTATTTTATGAAGGTCTTTGAATTCAAGGCCTTGAATCGCATCTTGTGTGATCTGTTTAAGCCGAGAAAAGACATGATCGGCGCGTACCCGATAGTAAAATGGCAACGGGCTGTCAGAAACTGACCGAAAATACTCACACTGCGTGATGCAACCGATTAGCGCGTCAGCATATTGAAGTGGCTTGTTATTGCGCATAAAAGGAAAGGAATCGTCGTCATCATCGAACGCGAATAGATAACAGTCAATCTGCTCGCGTAAACGAATCTCATCTCGTGTTGAACTGTACGCGTCTAAAATTCTCTGTAATAGAAGATTGTCGATCTTGGCGAGCTCTTGCACGAGTTCGGACGAGTGGTCCGAGTGGATCAGGTATCTACGCAAGACGTGGGCGACAGAACTGGTGGCGTCGTCGGTTCTCATAGCGATGGTGTCGAGTATCTGCTTGAGAGCATGTGTAGCATTACTATCACAGCGGTTTTCAAAACAGTAATCAAGGATACTCGGATGAACTGCAGCAGGGTTAAAAGTAAAATAAGTGGACTTGTGGTCAACAATGGCCTTCGCGGATTCGGCGCTCAGAATATGCTCTTCGCTTGAATCAACGCATACGTATTTCTGTAGATGGCTGTAAAAATAGTAACGTGCGCTTGCAGATAGATAATCGTCTCTATAGGTGGAAAGATACATCGGGTAATGTGAGTTGATGTATCCTGCGTATAGTAACTTTACGAGAAACGAGTTGGTTGAAGTCAAAGCGTTCAGTTGAAAGCTCTCGGCGCGGACACTGGGATGCCTGCGTTTTGCGCCTTTCCATAATTCGATTGGATCAGACTGCTGAACTTCAGTAATAGCCTCTTGTGTTGCGCTTATGCATTCCTCAACTGCGGCCACTAGCAGTCTGTCGAGGCTGTCGTGTCGTGCGATGGAATGGGCGCGTTTACCGTTGGTGACATTTTGTCTGTATCTGTTATGCGGCATGTCAATTTCTTTGACGATTCTGCCTAGAGGCCCGGACCAAGATATGTCCATTATGTCGAACCTGCTTTCGTCTGATTCTTTAGCCGCATAAGTGCGCAAAATGGAGCGTACTCTTTCATTAATGTAATGTCTGGACTCAGAATCTTTGATTGCAGCGGCGCGTTGCCCGCATCCTTGCGCCCGTATAGTATAGAGGTATTCCAGATCGTGTTCGTGTGCGTCTATTAGACGGTTCTTGTAGAGTTTTGCATCGTTGAGTATTTTGTCGAGAGTGGAGTAGCCGCACAGGGATTTCTCGTAGTCTAATGGCATTAACTGTTTGTACAGCATGACGGCGAAGAGAGTGGTCGCGTCGAGGTGAAGATCGTATTGCTCGCGGTTCACCTGCGAGCCGTTGGAGTAGACTGTTGGCAGCGCGGGACTCGTTGGACCGTTATTTTTGGCGACCAACGAAGCACCACTATCGGGTAGGATTTCAAGCTTGTTCGCGTATACAAGGAAGTCGTTAATCAAACTAATTGCCGCCCGAGTGTCGTAAAGGGCGTGCGACGCGATGTCGAGCAGTTCCGCGGGCATCGTGTAGCCCCGCTTCGACAGTTCGCCCTTCATAAAGGAACTGATATTTTCACTGTTGGCGAATGGGACTACAGATAATGTGAAGTCTGCAAATTTTGCAGAGTACGCGTGATCGTAGTCAATCGTGTCTTCGGTTTCTCCGCGCTGCCTCCCCGAGGCATCTCGCTCTTGTTTTGGACGGAGTACGGAGGGCCGGATTGCGTATATGAATCGAATCGGCTGTCTTGGCTTGTCGCTGTTGTTGCCGTACCTGCGGCTGATGTTGACGAGGTGGTTGATGTTCCGCAGGTCATCCAGTGTTTCCGGAGAGTCCCACCGATCAAGGTCCTCGAACACCACGGTGCGCACTGATGTGGCGGAGAAAAAGTACTCGATTTCGTCGAAGTACTTGTTGAATACGGACTCGGAGCGCTCGCTATCGTTGCCTGCCTTGATGTAAGGGAGCTCCACGTAGTTTATTCTCCATGGAATGATGACACGACGCGATATAATCAATACGAAAAATAGGATACTCACCAGTGTCAGGATGGCAAGCAAGGTTGATGTTCCCAAAGTGGTGCGGGGCGCGAACAGTGGCAATTGGAATTCGATGACGATTTTGGAGTATGCGCCCATTATGGATAATATGGCCGTTATAAGGGTGCTTAGTGTTACCGCTACTATTGCAGACAGTTGCTTGTGGCGCCTGCTGGGCTGCTGTTGGATTCTTTTGAAGCGCGAGTCTGGCAAGCGGTCGGCTGGAAGGCTATACAGGAGCTGTTTTACAATCTCCTCCTGTAGGAAATCGATTTCCGTCTCATTGCTTTTGCTTTCAGTTCCTGAATCTGTGGCTGTGTTGGTTTGTGGGCTGCCGACAACTCTGGACACGTTGATAACAATGGTGGAACCAGGCTCCTGTGAAGCGTAAAAACCTTTAATGATCGAACTTTTGCCCGTCCCGTACGGTCCCATAAGGGCGATGTTGCAGACATCGTCTTTCGTGACGGCTTCTTGGAGAAGCTCCACGTAGAGCCCGTGTTGCGCCTGGTCGTAATGGGGAGTTGTCGTGATGAGCTCCAGGGGATGTGGTGCGAGATTATCCATGCCGTCACCGTTCCTGTTGCTTGCGCTCATATTCCCCACCTCCGGCTTAGCGTCACCTGTGCTGCTGATCAATGTTACCAGACAACGTTCCTGGTCTGGTTGGTTCGACCTGTCGCCATCGATGGTTCCGTGCGAGGTGGGGGGCGCGCCGCCCGCCCCCTGCCGGTAGGCTTGGGGCACCCGAGCGCCCACAAGGAGGGGACCAATGGCAATGTCACCGCGCACCGACATCCTTCCCGTCATCATCGGGGGGGACTTCGGCGTTTACGGCATCGGCAGGTGCTTCAACGAGGCCTTCGGCTGCAGGTGCCTGTGCGTGGGCAGTCTGCCCACCGAGTCGATCACCGGGTCGAACTTCTTCGACGTGCGCCGCATCCCGGCCCACGCCTCGGACGCCCAGCTCATGGACGCCCTCATGGGCATCGCGCGGGACCACCCCTCCAAGCGGCTCGTCCTCATGGCCAACCACGACATCTTCTCCGCGTTCGTGGCCCGCAACCACGAGGAACTGGGGCGCCACTACGCCCTGCCCTTCCCGTCGCTGGAGGCCATGGCCGCCCTCACCGACAAGGCCCGCTTCACCCGGGCGTGCGAGAAGGCGGGGATCCCGACGCCGCGCACCGTCGTGGTGGACTTCTCCGGGGCCGACGACGGGGCGTGGGCCGCCCCTGCCATCGACATCCCCTTCCCGGTGGTGGCCAAAGCGGCCAACGGGGAGCCCTACGACGTCCTCGAGTTCGAGGGGAAGCGCAAGATCTGGTTCATCGACTCCCCGGAGGAGCTCGACGGGCTGTGGCGGACCCTGCGCTCCGCGGGGTTCCGCGACTCCTTCCTGGTCCAGGAGCTCATACCCGGCGACAACACGCAGATGCGCTCCATCACCGCCTACGTCGACTCCCACGGGGAGACCACCCTGATCGGGTCGGCGCGCGTCCTGCTGGAGGACCACGCGCCCACGATGATCGGCAACCCCGTCGCGATGATCACAGAGGAGTTCCCCGAGCTGTGGGAGGGGGCCGTCGAACTGCTGGCGGGCTCGGGCTACCGGGGCTTCGCGAACTTCGACGTCAAGATCGACCCCCGCGACGGCCGGGCGGTGTTCTTCGAGGTGAACCCCAGGATCGGGCGCAACAACTGGTACATGGCGGCCGCGGGCGCGAACCCGGTGGTCCCCATGGTCGCCGACCTCATCGACGGGCAGCGCTGCGAGCAGGTGCGCGCCACGCGCGAGATCCTGTACACGATGGTGCCCGACTCCCTGCTGCTGCGCTACATCGTCGACCCCGCCCTCAAACGGAGGGTCAAGGGCATCATCCGCGACGGGCGCCGCTTCGACCTGCTCCTCAACCCCGCGGAGAAGAACCTGCGCCGCAACCTGGCCGTGTGGTTGCAGAAGCAGAACCACCGCCGCAAGTTCGCGCGCTACTACCCCGAGCCCACGCAGACCTCCTACTGACCCCGCCGCCCGGTTCCCCCCCGGTGGCGCCCGGGGCGCGGCCCGTCCGCCCTCATGCGGGGCCCGGGGGCGCGGCCCGTCCCGCTGCGCGGAGCGCCCCAGTCCCTTGCAGGACCGGTCCGGGCGCCGGGGCGGCCCGTGTGGAGAACAGCACGATCGCCCCGCTCCCGCGGATCGGGGGAGAGCGCTTGTTAGACTCTGACCAGCCACAGCCCGTAACGCGACGAAGGACAGCCATGCCCGAAACCCAGCTCATACCCATCGGCGTCGAGGAGAAGACCGCGGCGGCCTCGGGCTTCCAGGACAGCGCGCTGCCCGTCGAGCAGGCATGCGTGTGGGAGGCGTTCGAGGCGTCGCAGGGCCACTCGCTGTGGGGGCGCTACAAGTGGTGCGAGGACGGCAAACTCATCGCCTTCCTCACCCTGTACAACTACTCGCTGCGTGGAGTGCGCTTCCTGTGGGCGAAATGGGGGCCCGTGTGGCTGCGCGAGGCCACGCCCGAGCGCGAGGAGGCGCTGCGCGCCGACCTGCTGCGCGAGATCCGCTCCCGCGACCGCTCCGTCGCCTTCGTCCGGCTCCACGCCTGGTACCAGCACCCCGACCTGCACATGCCGATGCAGACCATCAGCTACGACCGCACCGTCGTCATCGACACCTCAGGCAAGACCGAGGAGGCGATCCTGGACACCATGCCCAAGTCGGGCAAGCGGTCGATCCGGAGCGGCCTGAAGAAGGGCAAGGCCGAGGGCATCACCTTCCACGAGGACACCGGCCGCGCCCTCGAGGTCATCGACGAGTACTACGCCGTCATGGAGGAGACCGCCGAGCGCGACGGCTTCCGCCCCCACCCCAAGCAGGTCTACCTGGACCTCCTGTCGTCCCTGGGCCCCGAGCACGCCCGCATCTTCTCGATGCGCGACTCCGAGGGCGCCGTCCTGTGCTGGGACCTCTGCCTCATCCAGGGGATCCGCGCCCAGGCCGAGTACGGCGCCTCCACCGACAAGGCCCGCAAACTCCGCCAGCCCCCTGCCCTGGACTTCCTGGCCGCCGCCGCGCTGGCCTCCGAGGGGGTCAGGGGCTTCGACCTCATGGGCGCCCACTCGGCGCGCTGCCCCGAGCTGTTCCGCGTCGGCAAGTACAAGATCGCCTTCGCCTCGCACTTCACGGACGTGCCCGGCGGGTGGGAGATGCCCGTCAAGAGGACCACCTACCGCTCGCTGCGGACGGCCATGTCCGTGAAGAGGAGGATGCGCCGCTCCTGACGCCGCCGCACTAGCGGGTAGAATCGCCATTGATCCCGAGCGCGGGGACTCCCGCGCCTTCGAACACACCGACCCGAGGAGCCACCGTGCCCACTTTCGACCTCGTCATCGACGGACAAGCGACCACCATCGAGGCGGGGACCACGGGCACGGCCTGGTACGCGGGCGACCGCTCCGTCGTCGCCATCAAAGTCGACGGGGCCCCCCGCGACCTGGACACCGAGCTCGAGGCGGGCACCCGCGTGGAGGCCATCGCCCTGGACTCCCCGGACGGCCTGGACATCCTGCGCCACAGCGCCACCCACGTGCTCGCCCAGGCCGTCCAGGACGTCTTCCCCGACGTGGACCTGGGCATCGGCCCCTTCATCACCGACGGCTTCTACTACGACTTCGGCAACATCGACGCAGTCACGCCCGAGCTGCTGCGCGACCTCGAGAAGCGCATGAAGCGCATCGTCAAGGAGGGCCAGCGCTTCGTGCGCCGCGAGATCAGCGAGGACGAGGCCCGCCTCGAGCTGGCCGACCAGCCCTACAAGCTCGAACTGGTCACCACGAAGGGCAAGGGCGCCGAGGGGGCCTCCGTCGAGGTCGGCGGTGGCGGCCTCACCATGTACGACAACGTGCGCCGCGACGGGACGGTCGCGTGGAAGGACCTGTGCCGCGGGCCCCACCTGCCCTCCACGAAGCTGATCGGCAACGGCTTCGCCCTCACCAAGTCGTCGGCAGCCTACTGGAAGGGCGACCAGAACGGCGACCAACTGCAGCGCATCTACGGCACGGCGTGGGCCTCCAAGGACGACCTGGTCGCCTACCAGGAGCGCCTCAAGGAGGCCGAGCGCCGCGACCACCGGCGCCTGGGCGCCGAGCTGGACCTGTTCAGCTTCCCCGAGGAGATCGGCCCCGGCCTGCCCGTCTTCCACCCCAAGGGCGGCGTCCTCAAGCGCGTCATGGAGGACTACGTGCGCGAGGCGCACATCGCCAACGGCTTCCAGTACGTGGGCACGCCCCACATCTCCAAGGCGGAGCTGTTCCACACCTCCGGCCACCTGCCCTACTACGCCGACGGCATGTTCCCCCCGATGGACGACGAGGGCCAGGCCTACTACCTCAAGGCCATGAACTGCCCGATGCACAACCTCATCTTCCGCTCCAGGGGCCGGTCCTACCGCGAGCTGCCGTTGCGGTTCTTCGAGTTCGGCACCGTCTACCGCAACGAGAAGTCCGGTGTGCTCCAGGGCCTCACCCGGGTGCGGTCGATCACCCAGGACGACTCCCACTCCTACTGCACCCCCGAGCAGGCCCCCGGCGAGGTGCGCCACCTCCTGACCTTCGTGCTCACCCTGCTCAAGGACTTCGGCATGGAGGACTTCTACCTGGAGGTCTCCACCCGCGACGAGGACGGCGCCAAGAAGGACAAGTTCATCGGCTCCGACGAGCAGTGGGCCGACGCGACGCGGATCCTTGCCGACATCGCCGCCGAATGCGCCCAGGAGAACGGGCTGCGGGTGGTCGACGACCCGGGCGGCGCGGCCTTCTACGGCCCGAAGATCTCCGTGCAGGCCAAGGACGCCATCGGGCGCACGTGGCAGATGTCGACCATCCAGTACGACTTCAACCAGCCCCACCGCTTCGGCCTGGAGTACACGGCCGCCGACGGGGCCCGCCACGAGCCGGTCATGATCCACTCGGCCAAGTTCGGCGCCATCGAGCGCTTCATCGGCGTGCTCACCGAGCACTACGCGGGCGCGTTCCCCGCGTGGCTCGCCCCCGTCCAGGTCAGGCTCGTACCCGTGGCCAGCGCCTTCGACGACTACGTGGAGGAGGTCGCCGCCAAGCTGCGCGAGCGCGGCATCCGCGTGGAAACGGACCTCTCCGACGACCGCTTCGGCAAGAAGATCCGCAACGCCGCGAAGGAGAAGGTGCCCTTCACCCTCATCGCCGGCGGGGAGGACGCCGAGGCGGGGGCCGTGTCCTTCCGCCTGCGCGACGGGTCCCAGCACAACGGGATCCCCGTGGACCGGGCGGTGGAGCTCATCGCCCGCCACGTGGCCTCGCGCGCCAACCACGACGCCGTCGAGGGCATCGACCGGGCCTGACCATGAGCGAGCAGAACCCCGGATCGACCGGCGCGGGCCCCCTCGGGGCCCAGGCGCCGCTGCCCACCGAGGACTCCCGGTCCCTGGCGGGCGTCCCCGACGCCTTCAACCGCTTCTGGACGCCGTACCGGATGGCGTACATCCACGGCGAGGGCAAGCCCGCCGACGGCTCCCGCGACGAGTGCCCGTTCTGCGCCGCCCCCGGCAAGGAGGACGCCGACGGGCTCGTCGTCCACCGGGGGAGCGAGTGCTTCGTTGTCATGAACCTGTTCCCCTACAACTCCGGCCACCTGCTGGTGTGCCCGTACCGCCACGTCTCGGACTACACGGAGCTCACCGGACGGGAGCGGGTGGAGCTGGGGGAGCTCACCGCCACCGCCATGCGCGTCCTGCGCGGGGTCTCGGGCCCCCACGGCTTCAACCTGGGCATGAACCAGGGCGAGGTCGCGGGCGCGGGCATCGCCGCCCACCTCCACCAGCACATCGTGCCCCGGTGGTCGGGCGACGCGAACTTCCTGCCGATCATCGCGCGCACCAAGGCCGTCCCGGAGCTGCTCGAGGACGCGCGATCGGCCCTGGCCGCCGCGTGGGACCAGGAGGACTGAGGCATGCTGGGCAACCACGGGCGCTCCATCCCGAGGGCCGTTTTCACGCCGCTGGCCCGGCTCCTCACCAAGGCGGGCGTCACCCCCAACATGGTGACCGCCTTCGGCACCGCCGCCACGATCGCGGTCGCCTTCGGCGTTGTCGCACAGGGGTGGATCTGGCAGGGCGGGACCGCGTTGGCGGTCATCATGTTCGGGGACTCCGTCGACGGCACCCTGGCCAGGATGACGACGGGCGGCACCCGCTTCGGCGCCTTCTTCGACTCCACCCTGGACCGCCTCGGCGACGGCGCGGTCTTCGCCTCCCTCACCTACTACGCGGTCTTCCACATGGAGGAGGGGACCGCCCGCACGTGGGCCGTCATCGCGGGCCTGGCCTCCATCGTCGGGGCCGCCGCCGTCCCCTACGCGCGCGCCCGCGCCGAGTCCGTCGGCGTGACCGCGAAGCTCGGGATCGCCGAGCGCACCGACAGGCTCCTCATCGCCATGGGCTCAGCGATGATCATGGACCTGGGCGCCAGCGCGTGGGTCTTCGTCGCGGGGCTGACGTGGGTGGCCCTCGCCTCGTTCATCACCGTCGGCCAGCGCGTGTGGTACACGGCGCGCCACATCGACGAGGCGGAGGGCGCATGAGGTTCTCCGCCCTTTCGGTGGCCTTCGCCCTGGCCCCCCGCCTCCCGTTGCGGTGGGTGCTCTCCGCTGCCCGGGCGGGCGCCCGCCGGGCGGCGCGCAGGGGAGGGGCCAACGTGGACCAGTTGCGCTCCAACCTGCGCCGCCTCACCGGCGGGGAGCCGGACCAGGAACTGGTGGTGCGGGCCGTCGAATCCCACATCCGCAACTACGCCGAGCAGCTCGTGCTCGGCTCCCCGAAGGGAGCGCCGCTGCTCGAGCGCGTTGTCTTCGAGGACTTCGACCGCATCGAAGGCGCCTCCGAGGACGGCCCCGTGGTCCTCGCGCTCGGGCACTCCGGCTCGTGGGACCGGGCCGGGGCGTGGGTGTGCGCGCACGGGCGCACCGTCGTCACCGTCGCCGAACGGGTGGAGCCGCCCTCCCTGTTCGACTCCTTCGTGCGGCTGCGCGAGGGCCTGGGAATGGAGATCATCGGCGTGGGCAAGGGCGAGTCCGTCTTCGACACCCTGGTCGAGCGCGTCAGGGGGCGCTCGGTCCTGGTGCCGCTGCTGGCCGACCGGGACATCTCAGGAGCCGGGATCGAGGTCGACTTCGCGGGGCACCGCGCCCTCGTGGCAGCGGGGCCCGCCGCCCTCGCCCACAGGCTCTCGCGCCCCCTGTACGCCGCGTGCGTGTCCTACGCGGACGAGGACGCGCCCGTCGCCTCCGTGCGCGTCGAGCTCGCCGGCCCCATCACCGCCGCGCCCAGCGGGGGCGCGAACGAAGTCGAGGCCCTCACCCAGGCGTGGGTGGACGCCTTCACGGGGATGCTCGCCGACAAACCCGAGGACTGGCACATGATGCAGAAGGTCTACACCGAGGACCTCGACCCCGAGCGCCTCGCCCGCGCGCGCGCGGCCCACCGCAGCAGGGGGGCAGAGGAATGAGGATCGGCATCGTCAACCCCTACTCGTGGGACGTGCCCGGGGGGGTGGGCTTCCACATCCGCGACCTGGCGCTCAAGCTGCGCAGCCGCGGGCACGACGTGCGGGTGCTCAGCCCCTCCAGCGCCCCCGGCCTGCCGGAGTGGGTCACCAGCGCCGGATCGTCGGTCTCCGTCCCCTTCAACGGCTCGGTCGCCAACATCTCGATCAGCCCCGCCGCCTTCGCCCGCACCCGCAGGTGGCTGGCCGACGGGGACTTCGACGTCGTCCACGTCCACGAGCCGGTGGTCCCCTCGGTGTCCATGGCCGCCACGATCCTGTCTGGCGCCCCCCTGGTCGCCACGTTCCACGCTGCGCTCACGCGCTCGCTGTCGCGGTCGATCGCCTCGGCCCCCATGCGCCCCTACATGGAGCGGATCGCCGTGCGGATCGCCGTGTCCAGCGAGGCGCGGCGCACCCTCATCGAGCACCACGGAGGGGACGCGGTCATCATCCCCAACGGCGTCGACACGGCCTCGTTCCGCGGCGCCGAGCCCATCGAGCCGTGGCGGGCCCGCGACGGCGCCCCCGTGGTCGTCTTCCTGGGGCGCCTCGACGAGCCCCGCAAGGGCCTGCCGGTCTTCGCCGCCGCCATCCCCCGCGTGCTCGAGGCCGTCCCCGGCGCGCGGTTCCTCATCGCCGGGCGCGGCGAGGCGGACGCGATCCGCTCCGGACTCGCCCGTTTCGGGGACAGGGTCCAGTTCCTGGGCGGCATCACCGACCCCGAGAAGGAGTCGCTGCTGGCGGGCGCCAGCGCCTACGTGGCCCCCCAGACGGGCGGCGAGTCCTTCGGGATCGTCCTCGTTGAGGCGATGGCCGCCGGCACCGCCGTCGTCGCTTCCGGTATCGAGGCGTTCCGCGCTGTGCTGGGCGACGGGCGCTTCGGCGTCCTCTTCGAGACGGGCAGCGCCGCGTCGCTGGCCGATGAGCTGATCGCGCTGCTCGGCGATCCACAGCGGCTCGAGGGGATCGCCAGGGCAGGGGAGGCGGCCAGTCTCCAGTACGACTGGGAGGTCGTGGCCGACAAGGTCTACGAGGTGTACAAGCTCGCCATCGACACGGGCAGCCCGGCTGTCTCTGGGAGCCGCAGCGCCCGCAACCTCATCCGCGGCAGGGGGGAGGAGGGCCGATGATGTACTTCCAGACGCACCTCGTCGTCATCGCAGTGGTCGTGGTCGTGCTCACCGCCGTCGTGGCCTACCTGTGCGTGATGGGCGCCAGGAGGCTCGACCGCCTCCACCAGCGCATACTCGCCAATCGGGACGCCCTTTCCCGCCTGCTCGTGCGCCGCGC
>ERZ773079.1860-NODE-1860-length-12208-cov-7.201679_pt1 | contig 12208 bp, 12 predicted proteins | sample MGYA00511355_ERZ773079 | MGnify/ENA primary metagenome ERZ773079 (study PRJEB29015, sample SAMEA2737979) | human oral metagenome | biome: human oral; feature: human-associated habitat; material: dental | place: China | collected 2117 ... | reverse complement strand
GCGGGACCCGTGGCCCGGTGTCGTCGAGGGCGGCACCAGTTACGACGTCGGGCTCACCCGCGCCCACCCCGGCTCGAATTACCGGGCCGGGCTTGCGCTCGTCGCCGAGGATGCGCTCGGCGCCGTCGTCGATGCCTTCCTGGCGGTCGCGCCGGAGCGCGGGCTGGCGGGATCGTCGGCGTGGGAGGCGCTGCGGGTCGAGGCGGGGCGTCCCCGGTGGGCCCGCGAGGCCGATGAGCGCGCCATCCCGCATGAGCTCGACTGGCTGCGCACCGCCGTCCATCTGACCAAGGGCTGCTACCCGGGGCAGGAGACGGTTGCGAGGACTCTCAATCTGGGCAAGCCTCCGCGCCGTCTGGCCATCCTTCAGCTCGATGGGCTCGCCGGCGCGCTGCCCGAGCCCGGCGCCGTCGTGAGACTGGGGGAGCGCGCCGCAGGGGTTGCGACCTCGGTGGTCCGGCACCATGACTTGGGGCCGATGGCTCTCGCCCTGCTGCGTCGGGGCGTGCCCGCGGATGCGGCGCTTGCCGTGGAGGTCGCTGAAAGTACTGAAGGTGCTGAAAATACGGAAAGTGACGGGCCCGCGGTGCTCACGCGTGTGGACGCCGCCCAGGAAGTACTCGTCTCACCGGAGGGCAGGGCGCAGGCCAGTCCTGCTGAGCGTCCGGGGGCGGGGCTGCGCAAGAGTCTGCTGCACTGAGTCGCCACTGAGCTGCGAACGAGCTGCCACTGAGCCGCGCCACTGACCGCCCGCTGATGACCGACTCCCCGGCATCCCCGCTGTTCTCGAGTTTCTTTTCATGTTCTCCAAGGCCTTCTTCACTGCGGTCCGCTGCACGACCGGTAGGGTGGGCATGTGACCGCTCTTCTCCTGACCGCTTATTACCTGGACCTCGCAGTGGCGGGGATCTGGTATCTGACTCAGATCGGTGCCGTCGTTCTGGGCGTTTGGGCTCTCATTGACACCGGGCTGCGCCCGAGCCAGAACTTCATCGCAGCGGACAAGCGCACTAAGGGCTTCTGGCTCGGTGTCAATGTCGTCGGAGTAGTGGTGGTCGTGCTCATGGGGATGAGCTCGATGTTCGGACTGCTCGGCGTGGTTGCCAACGCCGTCTATCTGGCGGATGTTCGCCCGACCCTCAACTACTACCAGCCCGTGCATGTGCGCACGCGCATCCGCCGGCGCGGCCAGGGAGGTTCGGGCCCTCGGGGGCGCGGCGGCTGGCGGCGCTGATGCGCGCGGTTCTTCAGCGGGTCAACCGCGCTGCTGTCCATGTGGACGGCGAGGACGGGCCGGTGACCGTCGGGGAGATCTCCCGTCCCGGGCTGCTCGCGCTCGTGGGCGCCACCCACGACGACGGCCCCGCCCAGGTCGCCACGATCGCCCGCAAGATCGCCGAGTTGCGCCTGTTCGACAGCCCCGGCGATGACGGCGGCGCCCCCGGCCGCGAGGTCTCGGTGAGCGATCTCGGGGCGCCGGTGCTCGTCGTCTCCCAGTTCACGCTCTACGCCGACGTGCGCAAAGGGCGCCGGCCGTCCTGGAACGCCGCCGCGCCGGGGCCCGTGGCCGAACCGCTGGTCGATGCCGTCGTCGAGGCGCTGCGCGGTCGCGGCCTGGAGGTCGCCACCGGGAGCTTCGGAGCCCATATGCGGATTTCCATGGAGGCCGACGGTCCGGTGACGATTGTGGTGGAGGCGTGAGCTGCTGGGCGTGTCAGCGGTGAGGAGGCCGACGGTCGCTACGGCTTACTACGCTCCTTCTCCCCGTACAGTAAGGGGAAAAGGAGCGTAGGAAGCGTTGAGGAAGACGCGTTGACCTCGATAGCCACATAACGCTACGCTACGTAGCGTAGTTAATGAGGTCGGAGGTGATGCCGTGTGCGACCGGCTGGGAGGGTTGATTCGACGTGCGCCCGCTGTCCTGTGGGGTGGCTGCTCCTTGCGGTGGGGTGCGGTACTGCGCATGCGGTCTTCTCCGCGATCTGGGCGACGGGCAGTGATCTTCTGCTCGTGACGGTGGGAGATGTTGCTGATCGGGTGGCTGCCATGGGGGATCAGCGGCGGATGCTTCTGCTTGGCGGCATCGCCCTGCTCAAAGGCGGGGTGACGCTCGGTCCTGTGCTCGATTACCGCGGTCTGCTCGGCAGGGGGCGTGTCCGCGATCTGGTTCGCAGCGGTGAATTCGTGGTGGGTGCCGGACTCCTCGCCTATGGGCTGGCGACGATGGTGGTCAGTGGTTGTCGACTTGTCGTGGCGCTTGGGACGTCCGAGCCTGAACCGGCGACGGTGGCGGCCTCGTGGGGGCATCTGCTGATCTGGGATCCGCTTTTCGTGCTTTGGGGAGCGGGAACCGCCGCTTATTTCATGAGAGTGTCGCGATGCGCGGGCGGGGAGTGATGGTGCGGCGGTGTGTGGCCGCTCGTCGGATCTTATGAGCTCTGCTTGATCAGAAGAAGAAGGTGGTCGGTGAGCTGCTCGATAATGTGATTCTTGTCGGTCTCGTTGAGTATGTGGATCTGGAAGTAGGGGACGCCCAGAAGGGTGGCATGGAACTCATTGATGTCAACGGCGTTCGAGGTAATCAGACCGAGGGCGGAGGCGATGTCCTGCTGGGCCTTCTTGACGAAAAGGCTGTTCATGGTGGATCGCAGTCCTTCATTTCCCTGCATGTCCGCCAGTAAGCCGGGAATAATGGCGAGACCGGATGGTGAGGAGATCATCTCGACGGCGTTCTCTGCGAGCTCCCTGAGGCCGTCCCGCATGTTGTCAGAATTGATGTCCTTATCTTTTCTTCCGCGCGGGAGGTGAATCATGAGTTCGAAGACCATCTCGGCCTTGGAGCTCCAGCGCCGGTAGATGGTGGTCTTCGCGACCCCCGATTCCCGTGCGACGCTCTCGATGGTCAGGGCGGCGTAGCCCTGCCGGGCCAGGAGGTGGTTGACGGCTGCGGTGAGTTTGGCGTCTGTTCGGGCACGTCGTGAGGCATGGCGATCGCCGGGGTCCGTCGTCTGGCTGTCCATGACTGTATATGGCTCCTATGACTCCGCTCGGTGGGTGAATGGAAGATCATTCTAGCGTACGAGAATAGTGAAGAGGTGTCGGATATGCCTCTGGCTCTTGTTGAAGGAGAAGACTCTCATGAGCATGATGAAAGCTGTTAGATATTGATGAATACGGGGATTCCTCGGTGCTTCAGGTCCGAGATGCTCCTGTCGCGCCGCCCGGTCCTGGTCAGATGCTCGTTGAAGTCGCTTATGCGGGAATCAATCCGGGGGAGATCATTATTCGGGAGGGGGTCATGCATGATTTCTTCCCGGGGAATTTTCCCGATGAGGGGCAGGGAAGTGATTTTTCCGGAACCGTGGTCGAAGTTGGTGAAGGAGTGAACGACGTCAAGGTGGGGGACGCGGTTATCGGCATGAGCGACGAGCGCAGCGCTCAGGCGGAGTATGTCACCATCGCCCAGGACCGCCTCGTGCCTCTGCCCGAAGGGCTTGATCCTGCGGTCGCCGCCTGCCTGTACGTCGCCGGGACCACGGCGTGGGCCGCCGTCGGTGCGGTTGCTCCCCAATCGGGCGAGACCGTGGTGGTGTCCGCCGCTGCGGGCGGCGTCGGACTCCTGGCTGCGCAGCTGGCCCACCGGGCTGGAGCCGACGTCATCGGCATTGCTAGTGCCTCCAGCGCACGGGTCTTGCGCGACATCGGGGTCCGTCCGGTCGAGTACGGCGACGGGCTGGTCGAGCGCCTGCGCGCTGCGGCGCCCAGTGGCATCGACGCCTTCATCGACTGCTACGGCAGCGGATACGTCGAGGCGGCGCTCGAGCTCGGAGTGAAGGCGGAGAGGATCAATACGATCATCGACTTCGAGGCGGTGCAGCTTCATGGCGTCCAGATGGCCGGCATGGCGGTCATCAAGGACCCTGCGCCCGTGGTCTCGCGGATCGCCGAGCTCCTCGCCTCCGGGGAGATCGTCCTCCCCATCCGCGCCGTCTATCCGTTGGGCGAGGTCCGCTCGGCCTACGAGGATCTTGCCACTCGGCATGGCGTGGGCAAGATCGTCCTGCGCACGGGGCGGCATTCCGTACTCGCTAGGGCTTAGTACGCTCCTTTCCCCCTTACTACGCTCCTTTTCTCCGTACAGTAAGGGAAAAAGGAGCGTAGTAAGCGATGGGGCGGCGGGTCAGGCCGCCTCGGTGAGGCTCGCGGCGCCGGCCAGCCCGGCCAGCTCGCCGTCGTCGGCATTGCCGCCGGTGCAGATGACGGCGCAGGGGCCGCCGGGCGCGGAACTGCGCGCGGAATCGGCCATGAGGCCGGCCAGGCTCGCGGCGCCGGCCCCTTCGGCCAGGGTGTGGGCGTGGGTGCTCATGAGTCCTACGGCGCGCAGGATCTCGTCGTCGCCCACCAGAATGAAGTCGTCCAGGCTCTGGCGCAGAATCGACTGCGTCAGTGCGAAGCTCGCCCCCACCGCGAGACCCGCAACCCGCGTGCGACTGGGGTCGTTCGTCGGCTCTCCGGTTCGCCAGGCGCGGTGCGCGGCGGGCGCGGCGCTGGACTGCACCCCGACGATCCGGCAGTCGGGGGCCAACGCGTCGCGCACCAGGCAGGCCCCTGCCGCTCCGGATCCGGAGCCGACCGGCACGTAGACGGTCCTCAGATTGCGATGTCGGCGGAAGAGCTCCAGATACACGGTGGCGTGCCCGAGGACGATCGCCGGCTCGTCGCCCGGCGACACCAGTCGCATCCCCTCCGCAGCGGCCAGGCGGCCGGCGTGGGCGAGGGAGTCGCACATGGTCTCGCCCTCAACGATCACTCGGGCGCCCAGGGCGCGAACCGCGGAGATCTTGCGGGCCGGGGCGCTCGTCGGCACGACGACGGTCACCGGCGCGCCCCGGCGGGCTCCCGCCCAGGCCAGGGACTGGGCGTGGTTGCCCGTGGAGGCGGTGACCACGCCGCGGCTCCGCTCCTCCTCGCTGAGAGTCGCCATGAGCGCCACCCCGCCGCGCACCTTGAAGGCGCCGGTCGGCTGGACGTTCTCATGCTTGACGACGACGTCGACTCCAGCCGCCATGGTGAGGAGGGGGTAGGACCAGGCGGGTGTTTCGGGCAGCACCGCGGACAGGGTGTCATGAGTGCGCACCACGGCGTCGAAGTCGAGGCTGGGCGGGGCGGGATCCGGGCCGCCGACGCCAGGAGCCTGGCCGGTGTCGGGAGTCTGGCGGGTGTGGGGAGTCCGGCGGCAGTCGAGCGCGGGGGTGGTCCCGGTGGGTTCAGCGGATGCGGCGGGTGTCGCGGATGCGGTAGGCGCGGCAGGTGCAGTCGGCATAGTGGGCGTAGCGGGCGTAGTGGGCGCAGCGGGCACAGTCATGTCGTTCATGATCAGCGCCATCGGCCTATCGGTCCAATGAATGTTTTATTCCATATCTATCGATGTGGAGCATAATATGCGGCGTGATCGATGTGCATCAGCTCCGCGCCCTCGTGGAGCTCTCCCGCCTGGGAACCGTCTCGGCCGTCGCCGAGTCCCTGGGCTACAGCCAGTCCACCATCTCCCATCAGCTGGCCGCGCTATCGCGGACAACTGGCGCCGTCCTGCTCACCCGGGCGGGGCGCGGGGTCCGTCTCACCGAGGAGGGGCGGGCGCTGGCCGACCGCGGTCAGGAGGTTCTCGACCTGCTGGAGCGGACCGAGCGCGAGGCGATTGCCATGGCGCATGCCGAGACTGGGCGCATTCGTCTGGCCGCCTTTCCGTCGGCGGTGGCCGCCCTCGTCCCGGGAGTGCTCGATGTCGTCTCCCAGCAGTATCCGGGCCTGGAGGTCGAACTGGTCGACGCCGAACCGCCCGAGGCGCTGGACGCCCTGCGACGCGGGCGGGTCGATGCGGCCTTGTCCTTCTCCTACATCGACGACGACGCCGGCCCTGGGCTCCAGGCGGTTCGCCTCCTCGACGACGTCCTCTACCTCGTGACCCATCGCGGCGGCATCAAGAACATCGCCGACGGTGCGCAGTGCCGCTGGGTCACCGGGTGTGCGCGCTGCCATGAGGAACTGATCGCTGTGGGGAGGGCCAACGGCTTCAGCCCCGAGACCGCCTACGCCAGCGACGACTATGTGGCGGTTCAGGCCTTGGTGGCTGCCGGCGTGGGGGCGGCGCTCCTGCCTGGAATGGCGCTGTGCGCCTATCGTCATCCGGCGGTGGAGGTGCGTCCGTTGGCCCAGGAGCATCGTCGGGTCGAGATCGTCACCCGGAGTGAGCGGCCGCGCCCCGCCGTCATTGATGTGATCGTCGAGGCCTGCCGCACGGCGGCGCGGCGTACGGACATCTCCCGGCCCGCCCTGCGGATCGCCGGGGCCTGACTGGGGCCCGACTGGCTCTCGACTAACCTCCGGCTGACCTCCGACGAGATTGACTTTTTCGAACGAGATCGACGGTGCCACCGTCGATCTCGTTCGAAAAAGTCAATCTCGTCAACCTCGACGCAGGAGTCCTGCCACACTCAGCCCCTCGCGCCAAGTCTCGCCGAGATCGGTCCGGTTCCGGCGCGAGATCGGTCGTAACCCGTGTCGAGATCGGTCCGCTTCCGGCGCGAGATCGGTCGCACTCCGTGTCGAGATCGGTCGTACTACCGGTGCGAGGTTGTGGTGTGTCAAAACATCTGGGACAGGTTGCATGCTTCAGGTGTGCTAGTCCCCCGGTGGGATGGTTCTCAGGGCTGGGGTCGGATGAGTCGGGCCACGCCGTCTCGGGCAGACTCCGCCGACACCCGCACGTGCCCGGAGAGGTCGATAGTGCACATTCGCGTGCACTCGGCGTCGGTGGAAATCGCGGAATCATGCGGAACAGCTATCTCAGTAGCGGCAATGGTCCTGCTCCCATGTGCACAGACCCCCTTACCGCACATGGGAGCCCGACCACCATACGCGACGATCGCCAGAAAAGCGCGTCATTCCAACAAGAACCGGCTCCCGCCCTGCGGAGGTCCCGGTCTCCTATGTGCAATATCGAGACAACCGACACCCGCCAGGCACACTCACTACGCCCCGCACTGAGATCGGTCCGATTCGGCCCGGCCAACTCGACGTCGAGGCGCGCACGACGAGCTTGAGGGCGAAAGCTGCATGCTGCGCACCTCAGAACCGCTGGCGAACAGCAGGCCCGCGGAACCGGACCGATCTCGACGCGGAAGTGGACCGATCTCGGCGAAGGGGGAGGCTGGGGAAAGGTGAGTCGAAGAAGGGAGGGGGAGGCGAGGGGTGTCCACCGATCGGTGGACACCGCTGTCGCTCGGCCGGTTGTCGCAGGTATCGTACCTCGTTCATAAAATTGAGACCCGTGGCACATTCTCCTGCGATCCAGATCAACAACCTCACCAAATCCTACGGGGACAAGCACGTCTTGACCGGCTTGAACCTCGATGTTCCCACCGGCACTGTTCTGGCTCTCCTGGGCCCCAATGGTGCAGGCAAGACCACCACCGTCGAGATTCTTCAGGGTCTGCGACGGCCCGGCTCCGGCACCGTCTCCGTTCTGGGGCAGGACCCCCAGAACGGCTCGCGCGCCTGGCGGGCGCGCATAGGCGTCGTCTCCCAGTCATCGAAAGACATGGAGAAGCTCACCGTCACCGAGGCCATCACCCATGTCTCCCGCTTCTACTCCTCACCCGCCGACGTCGCGGCCACCATCGAGCAGGTCGGCCTGAGCGACGATGCCCGCACCCGGCTCTCGCGCCTGTCCGGGGGCCGGCGCCGGAGGCTCGACGTCGGGGTGGCGATCGTCGGCCGTCCCGCCCTCCTCTTCCTGGACGAGCCCACCACGGGATTCGACCCGGAGGCGCGTCGCGAGTTCTGGGACCTGGTGAAGAATCTGCGCTCCGACGGCACAACCGTACTGCTGACCACTCACTACCTCGACGAGGCCGCTCACCTGGCCGACGACGTCGCCATTGTCCTGGGCGGCAAGATCGTCACCCGCGGCACCCCCGAGGACCTCACTCGGCAGGCCGGCAACGAGCGCACCGTGAGCTGGATCGAGGGCGGCGTCAGGCGCTCCGAGCAGGCTGCCGCTCCGACCGCCGTCGTGCGCGACCTCATCAACCGCCTGGCCGGGCCCGACGGCGAGGTCCCCGGCCTGGAGGTGACCAATCCCTCGCTCGAGGACTTTTACCTCAACCTCGTCTCCCGCCACCACGCCGCCTGAGTGCGGCCATCGCGACCCCGCCCCTCACTGGACTTGAAGGACTTCCCCATGACGACTGCCAATCCGACCTCTCCGACTGCGCCGGCCGGCGCCAAGCATCCCGTCTCCACACATCGTTCCCAGGCGCCCGGTTCCAGTCTCGCCGCTGTTGCCGCTCTGACCCGGTCGAGCCTGATCTCCTTCGTGCGCGAGCCGGTCGCCTTCATCATGACCATCTTCTACCCGCTGCTCATGCTGATCATCTTCGCCTCCGTCTTCAGCAACGACGTCGTTCCCGGCGTCAGCTATGCCGACTACATGCTGCCGGCCATGATCAGCACCGGAACCATCATGAGCTGCCTGCTGACCCTGGCCATCGGGGTGGCCAGTGAGCGGGAGAGCGGTGAGCTCAAGCGCCTGGCCGTCCTGCCTGTCCCCACCTGGGCGTACGTGGCGAGCAAGTGCGTCTACAACACCATCCTCGCCATGGTCAGCGCCGTTCTCCTCCTGCTCGTCGGCCACTTCGCCCTCGGCGCCTCACTGCCGGCCGATGGTCGTGCCTGGGGGCTGTTCATCGGCGGACTCGTTCTCACGGTCGCCGTCTACACCCCGTTGGGGCTGGCCGCGGGGCGCCTGTCTCCTTCTCCGGGGGCCGCCTCCGGCGCGCTGCTGCCGGCGGTCATGGTCTTCCAGTTCGTCTCCGGCCTCCTCCTGCCCCTGTCCATGCTGCCATCCTGGATGGTCCACGGCTTCTCGGTCTTCCCGGTGCGCTGGTCGGCGGGGCTCATGCGCCAGGCGTTCCTTCCCAACTTCTTCGCCTCCACTGAACCGACCGGCACGTGGGAGACCGGCAAGGCGCTGGCCGTCATCGCCGCCTGGATCGTGGGCGGGGTCGTGGTTGCCTTCATCGTCTCCCGTCGCGATACGGTGGATCGGTGACTGACGACGCGGAGGTCTCCTCCCGCTCTTACCTGCGCGAGGAGACCTTCGGCGCCTTCTTGGTTCGGGGCTTCCGGGGCACCCGGGGGCTCAAGGGCGTGCACCCGCCACTCAACAGGATCGGCCTGCCCGGATGGGCGTGGCGCGCCCTGACCTGGGCTCTCGCGATCGCCACCCTGGCGCTGCTGATCCTCACCCCCTGGGCCTACGCTCTTTTCTTCGTCGTCTTTCCGCTGCTGTGGCTCGTCCACCGCCGGCTGTGGGTGGCGATTCTGGCCCATATCGCCTTTGGTGTGGGCCTGGCGATCGTCTTCCGCGTCTTGGGTGAGGAGAGCTGGTGGGTGGCTGCCGTGGTGACGACCCTGGTGGACCTTGTGGGCGGGATGTGGGTGACCTGGATCCAGATCGCCCGCTTCGACGCCGTCGTGGCGCTCGCGGACAGGGAGAGGGCGCTCGCGGCGCTGGCCCGCGCCCAGGATGAGCTGGCTGCCGCCGAACGCGCCGCCGGCATCGCGGCCGAGCGCGAGCGCTGGGCCCGGGAGGTCCACGACACCCTGGCGCAGGGGTTCATCTCCGTCATCACTCTGGCGCAGGCCGCTCGCGGCGAGCTCGACGACGGCGAGACCGGGGCGGTTGACCGTCGTCTGGCTCAGCTGGAGGCGGTCGCCCGTGACAATCTCAACGAGTCCCGGGCGCTCGTCGCCGGCGAGGGGCCCAGTGCGCTCAAGGACGGCGATCTCGCCCAGGCGCTGCGACGTCTTGTGGGCGTCCAGCGCGAGCATGGGCTGAAGGCCGGTCTCGAATTGGATCTCCCGGCGGGGCTGTCCTCGGCCGCGCGAGTCGCGGTCCTGCGAATCGTTCAGGAGGGGCTGAGCAATGTGGTCCGTCATGCTCATGCCGAACGCGTGGAGGTCGTTGTGGGAGTGGAGAGCGCGGGCCTGGGGGAGGAGCTCGTCGTCACCGTGGCCGACGACGGCGTTGGCACCGGGACCCGCTCGGAGGGGACGGGGCTGACCGGGATGCGCTCGCGGGTGGAGGCCCTTGGCGGAACGCTGACGGTCGATCCGCTCCACTCGCCGGACGAGCGCAGGCATGTCGGAACCGTGATCGAGGCCAGAATGCCCCTGTGAGCACAGCCGTTCTTTCGTCTAGTTCTTCGACAGACCCGGGCATGGGCCGGGTCCGCCTTGTGGTGGCTGATGATCACCCGGTGGTGCGGTCCGGGATCGTCGGCATGTTCGCCTCCGAGGCGGATCTCGCCGTCGTGGGAGAGGCCGCCGATGGTGCGCAGGCCGTCGAGCTCGTCGCCGAGCTCGCACCCGATGTCGTCCTCATGGATCTGCGCATGCCCGGCCTCGACGGCGTGGAGGCTATCCGCCGTATTTCGGCTGGGGCGGGTACGGCGCATGGTGCTGCTGGGGCGGGTACGGCCGCTCATGCTCCTGCTCCCCGCATCGTGGTTCTCACCACCTACGACACCGATGGTGACATTCTGCGTGCTGTCGAGGCAGGTGCCATCGGTTACCTGTTGAAAGATTCTGCGCGCGAGGACATCCTCGCGGCCGTGCGGGCCGCCGCCGTCGGGCGCAGCGCGTTGAGTCCGACCGTCACGACGCGTCTGCTGGGCGCTGCGCGCGGCGCGGGCCAGAGCGCTGCCGGCGCTCCCAGGGGCGCCCATGTTCCGGTGAGCCTGTCGCCGCGTGAGCGGGAGGTGCTGGCGGCGGTGTCGCGGGGGCTGTCCAATAGTCAGATCGGAGTCGAGCTGTATATCACCGAGGCGACCGTCAAGACGCACTTGCTGCGCGCCTACGCCAAGCTCGGCGTCGACTCGCGCGCGGCGGCGGTTACTGAGGCTTTGCGTCGTGGCCTGCTGGAGCTGGACTAGCCATTGGCTCGGCTGTTGTGCAGCGTCCTGGTCCTGACGGCCCTATGACGCCGAGATCGGTCGTACTCCGCATCGAGATCGGTCCCAATCCGGCTCGAGATCGGTCGCAACCCGCGTCGAGATCGGTTCAGGGCGGGGCGCGCGCCTCTTTTTTCGGGTTCTCGGAACCTCTCGATTTCGAGGCATCTCGGCTTGCGCGGTCCGCAGATCTGAATGCTGACGTGCTCGAGCGGCCATCCGTCGGGGCGCATGGGCGGCTTTGAAGACGCCCTTTCCTATGGGGTTGCAGGCGACCGGCAGCTTCAGGCGTTGAATTGACTATACTGACAATATTGCACATTCGTCCGCGATCTGCGCCGATAGAAACCTTGGAATCACGCGAAAAGAGATTCTGGTGAGTGCTGTTGCTCCTGCTCCCATGTGCACAGACCCCCTCAGTGCGCATAGGAATGTGATGACTGGTGCTGACGCATCTTGCCAATCCCTGGATATAAGCGAAAAACAGCTGTCGCTTTCTGGGGGCCTCTTCTTCCCATGTGCAGCCCCGTTTGAGTCGACCGATCCGAGGAATGAGCGAGATGTGCTCCTCACGTTGACGGCGGCTGGCCGTAAGAACGGTTCTCTCTGATCTTCTCGTGTTCCTGTCTTCGGATTCCCGTCCTCGGAACGATCGGGACGAGGGCGGAATGCGCTCTCAGATCTTGAGGCTGCACCTCGAGTCTCCGTCTCTGAGTGTCCGGAACTCGGTGCGGAGTGCGACCGATCTCGAGCCGGAAGTGGACCGATCTCGACGCGGAACTCGACCGATCTCGCGGCGGAGTGCGACCGATTTCGACGCGGAACTCGACCGATCTCGAGCCGGAAGTGGACCGATTTCGACGCGGAACTCGACCGATTTCGAGCCGGAAGTGGACCGATCTCGGTGCGGATTGGGGCCGATCTCGGCGGGGAGGCTCCTCCGCCTGCGATGGCGCCGATTTGCGGCCCGCGAGTCTTGCCCTGAGCGTCATCGACTCAACTCTTGCTCACGCCCACTGCGAACAGGGGCATGAGTGTCGTGCCGGTGCCGTTAGCCTTGTCAGCACGTGCCAGCGCCCCATGTGTATCTGCACCATTCCCGGACGGGCGCCCTACCGACCGCACGTGCCGAGGAGATACCAGCGATGTTCGAACGCTTTACCGACCGCGCCCGCCGCGTCGTCGTCCTGGCT
>ERZ773079.1858-NODE-1858-length-12219-cov-3.426258_pt1 | contig 12219 bp, 9 predicted proteins | sample MGYA00511355_ERZ773079 | MGnify/ENA primary metagenome ERZ773079 (study PRJEB29015, sample SAMEA2737979) | human oral metagenome | biome: human oral; feature: human-associated habitat; material: dental | place: China | collected 2117 ... | reverse complement strand
AAATTTAAAATGCGAGCGTAGCCAAATTGCGGGCGTGCGGCTAAATTTAAAGCGCCGCGACTGGGTTTTTAAAATTTGCGGATAAAATTTTAAGGTGCGAATTTTACTTCGCGAAATTTTAGCCGCGATCATGAGCCATTTATGAGCGCAGAAAGGTGAAATTACGCAAAATAAAATTTCGGCGAGCTAAATTTTGCCGCCGCGATCTTTAAATTTACGCGATTAAAATTACCGACTTGCGCGAGCCGCCGTTCGTCGCCAATCTTTGCTAGTTTAAATTTCGCCTTGCGAAATTTAGCTTGCAAACTTAGCGAGACGGCGGATTTTGCCTCGCAAAATTCAAGCCGTAAATTTAAACCACGATCCGTGCGTTAAAATTTAAAAACTAAATTTGAAGTCTAGTGAGCGGGTCCACCGCATGAATGCTCGTATAAATTTCAAGCACATAATGCTCATATTGAAATTTTGAGACTGAGCGTGTATGTGAATCGCTCGTTAAAATTTCAAAGTCGAGGCGCATGCAAGCGCACACGTTAAAAATTTTAGAGCCGAGCGGGCTACGACGCACGCGTTAAAATTTTAAAGCTTAAGGCGCATTACGGCGGCGATTGCGTTAAATTTAAAAACCGATCGGCGGTCGCGCGGAATTTTAGGATTGATCCATTCGCGAAGCTGTGCGTCATCGATCTATTCGCAAAGCCGCGTCCATAGGTTTTTTCGCAGCGCCGCGTGCCGAAATTTTAGAGCAGTTTGGGGAGTACAAGCAAAAGGATGCAATCGTTCGTACAAGGGGTTTTGATGGGTCTGGGCGTTAGCGTGCCGATTGGCCCGGTAAACGTGCTGATAATGTCCTACGCGCTGCGAAGCTACACCAAGGCGCTGTGCCTGGGCATCGGCGCCATGAGCGCGGATATGCTCTATCTGGCGCTATCGGCGTTCGGCATATCGCAGTTAGCCAAAACCCCGATCGTTTTTTACTGCATATCGATATTTGGCGCGTGCTTTTTGCTCTACACGGCGTACGCGATCTGGCATGGCGCGACTCGCTCGGTGCAGCCTGCAAGCGTCGAGGCTTGCTCGGGCGCGGCGCTTTACGGCAAAGGCTTTTTGATAAATTTACTAAATCCATACGTCATTATATTTTGGCTCAGCGTCTCTGCCAGCACCGCGCGAGCAGATTTTGCGCTTGCCCTTGCGGGGCTTGTAAGCGGAATCTTAGCTTGGATCACGCTTTTTCCGCTTGCGATATATCTAGCTCGCAGCAAGCTTCCAAACATAGTAGTGCGGGCATTTGCATATATCTCGGCGTTTATTTTGGTATTTTTTGCGCTAAAGCTTTTATACGCTATAATTTTTGCTAAAATTTAAACCGAAGGAAGGCTTATGAAACCGATTGAAATTCTAAAAGAGCTCATCAAATTCCGCTCGCTCACACCTAGCGACGACGGAGCTTTCAACTACGTCTCGATGCTGCTGGCAGACTTTAGCGAGGATAGATTCGAGCTAAACGGCGTAACTAACGCGATTTTTACCAAGCGCTTCGGACAGGGTCCGCATCTGTGCTTTGCCGGACACATCGACGTCGTGCCGCCGGGCGAGGGCTGGGCGAGCGATCCGTTTGTGCCGGTGGAAGCGGAGGGCTTTTTATACGGGCGCGGCGCGCAGGATATGAAAAGCGGCATCGCAGCGGCAATCTGCGCGCTAGCGGCGGCACGCGATTTTAAGGGCACGCTAAGCCTGCTGCTAACCAGCGATGAGGAGGGTGACGGCATCTACGGCACGCGCGAAATGCTTTCTAAATTGCGCGAGCAAGGTGCCCTACCCGACTTCGCAGTCGTTGCGGAGCCTACATGCGAAGTGCGCTTCGGCGATACCATTAAGATCGGCCGTCGCGGCTCGATTAACGGCGTCCTCACGCTCACGGGCATCGGCGGGCACGCAGCCTACCCCGATAAATGCATCAATCCTGTCCACATTTTAGCGCCGGTTCTCGCAAGCCTCGCGGGGCATGATCTGGACGCGGGTAGCGAGGATTTCGCTCCAGCCAAGATAGTCATCACCGACATTCGCGGCGGTTCGCAGGTAGTAAACGTAACACCCAAGGACGTGCGCGTGATGTTTAACGTCCGCGGCGGCGTAGGGCTGGGGCTAGAGGACGTGCGAGACTACGTACTGAGGTTATTTGAACTGGACGCTAAAGACGCGCTATGCAACGAAAGCGAATCCTGCGGCAAGCTAGAAATGAGCTGCACCGCGCAGCTGCGAGCAGGCGCGTCGCTACACCTTGCGCTAAAAAGCTCCTCAAAGCCTTTTTTAACTCAGCGAAACTCCAAAATCGTGCAAAAACTAAGCGCTAGCGTGCAGAAGATCTGCGGCGCAGCAGCCGAGCTAAACACCGCAGGCGGCACGAGCGATGCGAGATACTTCGCGGAGTTTGGCGTGGAGACGGCGGAGTTTGGCGTGCGAAACGACACGATCCATCAGATCAACGAACGAGTAGAGATTAGTGATGTCGAAAATCTAGCTAAAATTTTTAGCGATCTGATAGAAAATTTCGACTAATTTAGGGATTTGGCAAAGCTACGTAGATTTGATAAAATTCTGCGTTCTACCCAAACTTTGCTGAATTTGCCGGGGTTTTCGCTCGTAGTTGCTTGGCAAATTTTATCTCTGCCGTGATTTTGAATGGGATTTCGCTCTGATATGCCACTTTTGCCAAGAATTTTATCTACAGCACGCTCGCCGCTTTTACAATTACTTTGCTATGCAACGTCGCTTTCGCAAGAAGCTTCAGTAAAACATTGCCGCTTCGAAGGCGAGTTTTGACGACGATAACGCTGCCTCTATTAGGATTTTTTATAAAAATACTGCTTCTGCGAGAATTTCAGCAAATAGCGCGATCTTTGCGCAAAATTTCCCTCGCTCTCTTCGCGCAAAATTTCATATTCGCTAGGTGCCCCTAGCGGCACACTGCTGTACTTTGCCGTCTCCGTGAAAAATTTTATCTTTGACGCGCCCGCTGCTTACGCAAGAAGCTTGGCTAGGACAATGCCATTTCTGCTGGGATACCGCCTGCTTCGCGGATTTATAAAATTTTACTTGGTCACGTTGCCGCTGAGATAATTCCGCCCCGCTTACCGCTTCTGCGCAGATTTTAACCCTGCCTGACAAGCGCGATTTAAGAATTTTACTTTGCTTTGATACGGCGGCGTGGAATTTTACCCATACGGCGTAGCGGCACAGAATTTTAACCTCTGCAAAATTCCGCCTCAAAACTTGCTATCCTTGCCTATCTGCACAAAAGGATCGGCAAAATTTTGCTGCTTTACGCGCTGCCGCACTAAATGCACGCAGGATAAAATTTATCGAAGGACTTCAGCGTAGAATTTCGTGAGGCTAAATTTTACCGCTGCGAAAAATTTCAACCACTCATAGCAAGCGTCTAAGGCGCGATAAATTTAAAATTAGGGCTTTAAGTCAGCATAGCAAGTTTCGCTTCTTGCAAAATTTCAACTATCTTGGTCGCCGCAAAAACTAGAAATTTACAAAATCGCTTTATGAAATTTCACAGCGTCACGCGGTGAAATTTTAAAATCAGCGCCGTACCTGCAAAGCAGAATTTAACGGAATTTTACTTGCCAAATTTGGCTAAATTTTCTCTTTCGAAGTTTAGCAGCCACGCTTTGGTCGCTACGCCGCCCGCGCCGCTGTATCCGCCGAGCCCGCCCGCAGCTACGACGCGGTGGCACGGCACGATGATTGGGATCTTGTTTTTGCCATTTGCGCTGCCTACTGCTCGGCTTGCGCGCGGTCTGCCGATAGCCGCGGCTAGCTCGCCGTATGTTACGACCTCGCCATAGGGGATATCTAAAAGCGCGCTCCACACGGACTTTTGAAACTGCGTGCCATTTTGGCTCAGTTTAACGCCAAAGCTCTCAAGCTCGCCCCTAAAATAGGCGCTAAGCTCGTCGGTGCAAAGAGCCAAATTCTTTTTTAAATCGCTAGGCCTTAAATCGCGTCCTTTATCATCCGCTGCACGCACAAAGCCGAATTTAAGCCCTGCGTCGTGTTTTTTAAAGATCTCATCATTGGGGCTGCAGGCAGAGCTTTTGACCCAGTCGATACTGCAGATCCCGATCTCATCATCCCAAATTTCAAGCATTCCAATGGGCGAATTAAAAAAGGCTTTTTGCATCTCAATCCTTTCAAATTTTTACTGGTTTGATCAAAAAAATTTTAAAAAGCGCTTGTTGCGGTGCGAGCTAAAGCTCGAAAACGATGGAATTTCATGCGGTAACGCGAATTTTTTAAAATTTACACGCAAGGCGCCGCAAAGCCTCTACTCAAACCGTACGATGTTTACCAAAACCCCGTCGAAAACGTCTTGCTTAAAAAGCTTGATCTCGCGCACGATATCTGCGTTATCATCGTCAATGACGCCGTTTTTGACGAGGCTGTCCTCGACGAGCTTGAAAATAAAGGCGTGGTTGCTGACGTCGGAGATACCGCTTTTAAAGCCCATTTCAAGGCGTACCGGCACGCCTATGTGCACGCCGCGCAGATCCTTAGCGATGTAAAGATCGGCGATCGTGCGCACCATCTTTTTCGCCGTTTGGTAGTTCGCCGTGGACGACAAAATATCATTAAGACCGAAATTCTCCATCAAAAGCGGAATACGAACGCGCGCCAAAACCCCTTCGCCGGGCTCGCTCGCGCTCTTTTTCAAAAACGAAATTTTAATCCTATGCGCGATGCCTATGAAACGCGGCTTAAGCTCGATGAGCCTAGCTTTAGACGCTTGCGGTAGCGAGATAGGACGCGAAGTGCTTGCAATAGGCAGAGCCTGCGGACGCCCCGTCAGGCGCGCGCGCTCTTTCGCAGGCGCTTTGCGCGCAGGCTTGCCATAGAAATTTACGGGCTTAGTCGCAAAAGTTGATTCGCTCCCAAAAGCAGCAGACGCGGGCTCATCACCAAGCGCCCCCTCCGCCATAGAAGAAGCAAACGTAGAATTCTCACCCGTTAACGCAGACTGCGCGGATTGCTCAAATTCGGGCACAAATTTATTTCCCGCTTGCGGCGGCAAATTTGAAGGGTGCCGCTCTTGTGCGGAGATTTTCTGTGCTAAATTTTGCTCGTCGGAATTTTTTAGCGCGTAATTTTGCCCTTTTGCCAAAAATATTGAATCCTCACCGACGAAATTCTCATCTTGAAGCGCGGATTCCGAGGCATTTTCTAAGGCAAAATTTGCGGCACGGCAGCTAGCGGAATTCGCGATTTGCCCCTTAGAAAACTCGGAGCCTTGAGGCCCACAATCATTTGCGCACTTTATATCAAGCGCAGAATTTGCGAAAGTGGAATTTTTTGATGCAGAGCTTTGCGCCGTAGAATTTTTACTTCGTAAGTTCGCGCCCTGCTCTGCTACAAACGAATTTTCAGCTGCAAAATTCTCCGTTTGCGCCATAAAATTAGAATTTTGCGCCTCAAATGCGGAATCTTTCACGAGCGCAGAGCTTTGCGCGGAAATAAAATTTCGCGATGCAGGAATGAAGCTTTGCCCTTTGGCAGAATTCGCAGACACAGAGCTTTGCGGCATAAAATTTTTACTCCTCGCATTTTCGCTCTCTTCGAAATTAGCAGCAAGCCCCACGCTCATGTCATTCTGCACAGCGTCATTTTGCGAAATTAAATTCTCGCACGACGTATCCCACGCGGTATCTACGCAAAATTCCGCCCGAGCCGCACCATAAAATTCTGCTTGCGAAACATCTTGAAATTCTGCCTGCGAAGTAAAATCTTGCGCGTTATGAGCGCTGCGCGCAGAAAAATCTCGCTCGCCGCGCCTTGCGTTTGTAGTATACGAAGTCTTTGCCAAGCTGCCGCCAGCTTCGGGCGAAACTGCGCCCGAATCTCCTTCGCAAAAGCTACCAAAATCGCAGGCGCCGTCAAACTCCGCATAGCCATCCGCTGCGCGGAGACGATCTGCGCGGGCTTTCTTTTTGGGCGTAGAAGAGAGCGTGAGCCTGCCTGCAAGCTCGCGTCCGCCAGAGTTTAAAATCCCAAAAATTCTAGCTCTAAAACGCTCAAACTGCTCGCCACTGAGCGAAATTTTGTCGTTTAGGCTCTGCACGCCGAAGTCTGCAGCGGTAAAATTTACGATCGCTCCGTCCCTACTCGCGACGCGCACGCGGCCTTTGACCGAGCCTTTTAGCTTAAAATCGCTGCCTGCGAGAATTTTTTTCATCAACTCCTTCGGATTGTAGGGCATTTTAGCGCTCGCCAAAAACTGCTTCGTTGAATTTAGCGACGAAGCTTAGCGGATTGACGCTAACGCCGTTGATCGCGATGCCGAAGTGCAGATGCGGGCCGCTGACTCTACCGCTCTCGCCCGAAAGCGCGATTTCATCGCCTTTGCGAACGTAATCGCCAAGCGCCACTTTGATCTCGCTTAGATGATAGTACTGCGAATAAATGCCGCCGCCGTGATCGATCACGACCGAACCGCCGGCGTAGTAGCGATCTTTGGCGATGACTACGACGCCGTCATTGGCTGCGCGCACCGCAGTGCCTACTGCGGCACGATAATCGGTGCCGCTGTGATAGCTTTTAAGCTCGCCATTAAAGGTGCGGGCATTGCCGAACGCAGAGGTTATTTTGGAGTTTAAAGGCAGCTCAAACGGCGTGGAAAAAAGATAGCGCGGCGTGGTAATCGCATAGATCGCGTTGGCTTCGTCGAGCTCTTTTTTGATACGCGCGGCGGCTTCTTTAGGTGGTTTAACTTTACCAGGAGCGACACTTAGAGCCTCTTTTTTATACTCGCCCTTTTTCAAAGCGACGATCTGCTCGTGGCTGCCGCTTTGATCTACTATCCGCAGCGCGAAATCTCCCTTAGCACGGTAATTCGCTGCTAAAACGGCGATTTTATCGCTAGAATTTGGCGCCTCGATGAGAGGGATTTTCTTTGAGCCAAAGCTCAACTCGGTCGTGCTTTTATCTAATTTTAAGATAATAACGTCACCGTTTACTATGTCTAAAGCGAAAATTTTGATCGCCAAAAGTGCAAAAATAGCTAGAAATTTCATAAATTTTCCAAAATTCGTTATTTTTCATCAATTTTTTGTTAAAAATTAGCTAAAAAGAATGAAATTGCTGTTATAATAACGAAAATTCAATTTTAAAAGGATTAAATGATGAAAAAGTTTTTGCTTCTAGCATCTGTTGCACTTTGCGGTCTTTTGCACGCGGACGTCGTGGCAAATCAAGAGGTTATAGCGGCGACTAACGTCGTTAGATCTTTCGTAGCGGCTAATAACTTCGGCACCGATGAGCGCTATCTAACCAGCGCCAAAGCCGTCGCAATCCTAACCGACGTAAAACGTTTAGCTGCGGGCGCATCGCTACAATACGGCGATGGAATTTTTAGCGTCAAAGGCGAGAACGGCGAGTGGAGTTCACCGATTTTTATCAAATATAAAGGCTACGGCGTGGGCTTGCAAGCAGGCTACGAGACGAGCGACATTGTTATGATATTCCACACTACAAAGTCATATCAAGACATTTTTACCGGCACAGACACCCTTGAGATCAATGTAGGTGCTGCAGCAGGCGGCGTAGGTAGAAGAACAGGTCGCGCAACCGATCTACCTGATATTTCTGCATGGATGGTAAGCCCGGGCGAGCAAACAGGCGTCTACCTAGGCGTATCGATCGACAACGGCAGAATAACTATCGACGATCAGCTAACTAACGACTTCTATGAGAGAATTTACGACTACGAGGATATCTTAAACGATTCTCCGCGCGCGAATAAATACGCAAAAAGATGGAAAGAAGTGATGAGGAAGTATTTCACAAACGGCGAGAAATACGGCGCTAGCAGCAGTGCGGCGATACCTGTAAATCACGTGCAGAAAAAATATCCGGACGGCAAGCCGATCATCTCAAGCCGCTCTCCTAGAACTCATGCTAAGGCTACGCGAAGCAAAAAGGCTAAAAAAGCAAAATAAATTATCGAGCCAAGCCCCGTTTATGGGGCTTCTTGCTTTGGCTTTGCGTTGGGTTTGTGCAAGAGCGTTTAGATGTGAAATCGAAACGTATAGGTTATTTTTTAAGAAAATTTATTGATTCTTTACTAAAATATTTTATAAATAAGGAGTCTGAATTGTTGGATATTTTGCAGGACGCTATCAAAGATGACGCAGTTGTGATTAGTACCTTAGTAGACAGTCATTTGGCAGCAACTGCGAGGGAATTTAGCAGAGTCAATCATTTATCTTATTTGGATTTGATGAATCCGTTTTTTGAGATTATCAAGGAAAAAACAGGTATGCAACCGATTGAAGTTCCGGGAGTTCTGCACCGTTTGGACACGGAATATTTCAATAAAATTTCAGCTATTGAATTTGCTGTTAAATATGACGACGGCAAGAATCCGCAAGGATTTTTGGAGTCAGATCTTGTGATTCTAGGAGTTTCTCGAACTTCCAAGACTCCGCTCAGTATCTATTTAGCTAATAAAGGTTACAAAGTGTCCAATCTTCCCTTGATTCCAGAGGTTCCGCTACCGCAAATCTTGAATAAAGTAGATAGAAGAAGAATGATTGGGCTGGTTTGTGAACCGGATAAATTGGTCAAAGTAAGAAGTAACCGTTTGGATGCGCTCGGTTTGACACAAGCTACAAGCTATACAGATGTAGAAAAAATTTATGAAGAATTGGATTATTCTAAAAAAGTATTTCAAAAATATCAAGCACATGTTATCAATATGACAGATAAATCTATTGAAGAAACGGCTTGCATCATTGAAGAACATTTAAAATCTCTGGCTTCAAAATAAGAATTAAAGCCCTAAGGTGCTGTATTTAAACGAGGTGAACGAATGGAGCAATACAAACGAATTTTATTAAAAGAGTTTGATTCCAAGCAAAAAGTCATTACAGAGTTAATCAATCTGGAAGCTATTTTAAATTTGCCAAAAGGGACAGAATTGTATCTTAGCGATATTCACGGTGAGTTTGAGGCTTTTGACTACATCTTAAGAACCTGTGCGGGGAATCTGAATGAAAAAATCAATGACTGCTTTAGAGAGGATTTATCAAAAGCGGAAAAAGACAAGCTGACCTTGTTGATTGCTTACCCTCAGGAAGTTTTGAGCGATGGTTTTCTTTATCCTTTGAAAGATAAAAGATGGTATGGAGAAATTATTCAAAACTTGTTGACTTTGCTAGCTTTTGTGGCAGCAAAATACACTCGTTCCAAAGTGAGAAAGGCTTTGCCGCCACAATATGCTTATGTGATTGAAGAATTGCTCTATACAGATCGCAATCTGCCGGATAGTAATATTTATTTTGAAACGATTCAGAACTATTTGATTGATCTAGGCGAGGCAAGTCAGTTTATTTCGGCATTAGCAAAAGTAATTCGGCAGTTAATCATTGATCATCTTCATATAGTCGGCGATATTTTTGACCGTGGGGCAGCCGCAGATAAAGTAATGAATGAAATCATGGCTTATCATTCTGTTGATATTCAGTGGGGCAATCACGATATTATCTGGATGGGGGCTTTCTTCGGCTCAAAAGAATGTCTACTCATTCTCTTACGAATAGCTGCTAGGTACGGGTATCTTTACGATATTGAGCGAGCTTATGGTCTTAATCTAAGACCACTCGTCCTCTTTGCTGAAAAGACTTATTCGGAAAATGCAAAGTTCAAACCAAAATTAGGAAAAAGAAGCGATAGCTATTCTCCTAAAGAAATCCTCCAGCTGGAAAAGGTTCACCAAGCACTAGCAATCATTCAGTTTAAATTGGAAAATCAGCTCATCAAAAGACGACCAGAATTTAATATGTCTCAACACCTTGCTCTGGATAAGATTGATTATTGGGAAGAAAGTATTCTAGTTGGAGAAAAGAAGTATTTTTTAGCTAATACTTGCTTCCAAACAATCAATCCTCAACAGCCAGATCAGCTGACAGATGAGGAAGAAGAAGTGGTTGCTACTTTGCTGGATTCATTCCAGCATTCTATTCAGCTCAAGAACCACATTTCTTTTTTGATGAACAAGGGCTCCATGTATAAAATTTATAACAGTCATCTCCTTTTTCATGGTTGCATTCCTTTGGAAGAGTCTGGAGATTTTCAACCTTTGCAGATCAATGAAATTCGCTATGCTGGTAAAGAATTGCTCGACTTTTTTGAATACCACATTCGAGAAAGTTCTAAAAATCCAGAGATTCAGAACGATTTCTCAACTGATCTTATCTGGTACTGTTGGAATGGGAAGTTGTCTCCTTTGTTTGGTAAAGACAAAATGACAACTCTAGAACGTTATTTTATCGAGGATAAACAGACGCACGTTGAAAAGGAAAATCCCTATTTCTCCTATCGGAATTCTGCTAAGATTTGCAAGTTGATTTTGGAAGAATTCGGTCTCTTTTCTGAAAATTCTAGGATTGTAAATGGGCATACACCTGTAAAAACATTGAAAGGCGAATCTCCAATCCGAGGAGAAGGCATGCTATTTGTCATTGACGGTGGGTTGTGTGAAGCCTACCAAAAGAAAACGGGTATTGCTGGTTATTCCTTGCTCAATAATTCATATGGTTTTCAAATTGTCACACACCAACCTTTTCAAAATGTGCAAAAAATGATTGAGAAGGCTGTGGATCTCTCATCCTTGAAGAAAGTGATTGAGCATGTCCGTGAGCGAACTTTGATAAAATCAACGACAATCGGGCAAAGTCTCATCGAACAACAACAGGAACTATCTGCTCTCTTGCATGAATTTTATGATTAACCTTTACGGCTCTCCAAGCCAAAACTTGGAGGGCCTTTTCATTTCAAGTTTTGCTGTTGTCCCCATTTCTTTTTCGTGTTACAATAGGAGTATTGAAATGGAGAGGTTTAAGATGATTTATTTAGACAATTCAGCAACAACCAAGCCTTACCCAGAGGCTTTGGCTACCTATACAGAAGTTGCTTCTAAAATTTGGGGAAATCCTTCTAGTCTCCACAGTTTGGGCAATCAGGCGACCCGTTTGTTAGATGCATCTCGCAGGCAAATTGCGGAGCTTCTCGGTAAATCCTCTCAAGAGATTTTCTTTACGTCTGGAGGGACGGAAGGCGATAATTGGGTTATTCGCTTGTCGACGCCCAGGGTGTGGCTTTTGAAAAAGCGCGTTATGGCAAGCATATCATTGTGTCTGCTATTGAGCATCCAGCAGTGAAAGAATCCGCTCTCTGGCTGATGCAGCAAGGCTTTGAAGTGGACTTTGCGCCTGTTGATAAAAAAGGTTTTGTAGATGTTGAAAAATTAGCTACCCTTATCCGACCGGATACAACTTTAATTTCAGTCATGGCGGTCAACAATGAAATCGGCTCTGTTCAACCAATTGTAGCTATTTCAGAACTCTTAGCGGACAAGCCAACTATTTCTTTTCATGTGGATGCAGTGCAGGCAATAGCTAAGATTCCAACAGAAGATTATTTAACTGAGCGCGTGGACTTTGCGACATTTTCTAGTCATAAATTTCATGGTTTACGGGGTGTTGGTTTTGTCTATATCAAGTCTGGTAAGAAAATCAGTCCGCTATTGAATGGTGGCGGTCAAGAATCAGACAAGCGTTCTACGACTGAAAATTTGGCGGGTATTGCAGCAACCGCAAAAGCCTTGCGCATATCTATGGAAAATTTGGAAACCTTCACCACACGAACCGCAAAAATGAAAGAGATTATCCTAGAAGAGCTAGCGAAATACCCTGATGTGACGATTTTTTCAGGAATAGATGAGTTTGCGCCCCATATCCTGACTTTTGGAATTAAAGGCGTACGAGGTGAAGTAGTGGTTCATGCTTTTGAAGAGTATGACATTTATATATCTACTACGAGTGCTTGTTCCTCTAAAGCTGGCAAACCAGCTGGAACATTAATAGCTATGGGTGTTGAAAAATCCCTAGCTCAAACGGCTGTGCGAATTAGTCTGGATGCCGATAATGACATGAGTCAGATTGAGCAATTCCTGACAACGTTTAAACTCATTTATGAAAAAACTAGAAAAGTAAGGTAAACAATGCAATATTCAGAAATTATGGTTCGCTACGGCGAGCTTTCAACTAAAGGAAAAAATCGCATGCGTTTTATTAACAAATTGAAACGCAATATGCAAGCAGTCCTCTCTGTTTACCCAGATGTGCATGTGAAAGCAGACCGAGATCGTGCACA
>ERZ773079.1854-NODE-1854-length-12236-cov-6.476316_pt1 | contig 12236 bp, 9 predicted proteins | sample MGYA00511355_ERZ773079 | MGnify/ENA primary metagenome ERZ773079 (study PRJEB29015, sample SAMEA2737979) | human oral metagenome | biome: human oral; feature: human-associated habitat; material: dental | place: China | collected 2117 ... | reverse complement strand
ACGAGGTCCTCTCGCAGGGGGCGACCAGCCGCATGCGCGGCCTGGGCCTGCGGGCCTGACCCCGGGCGGCACGATCGGGAGCCCCGGGGGGGCGGGGCACCGCCGCCGGGACGGCCGGGGCTCCGCCGATCGCCGTCATCCGCGCGCTCTGACCGGCCCCTCGGTCCCTCGGCCCCGGCCGGCGGGGAGGAGAACCGGTGGCCGAGGAGCCCGGCCGGCCCCGGCCGGCTGCGGGGGAAGAAGAAGAGAGAAGAGAAGAAAGAGGAGCAAGGAGGTGCGCGCATGCGCACGATGTTCATCCTGCGCGGGGCGCCCGGCGCGGGCAAGTCGACTCTGATCCGCCGGCATCGGCTCGGCGATCTCGCCATCGGTCTGGACGACTTCCGACGCCTGTACTCCACTCCCTTCACGGACCTGGACGGCGTTCCCACCCTGTCCATGACCTTCGGCGCGGAGAAGCAGGTCGTGACGGCCTTCAGGGCCGCCGTCGCCAACCGGATCCGGCAGGGCGGCACCCTTCTGCTGGACTGCACCAACCCGACGCGCAAGAGCTACCGGGAGTTCGCCTCCCTGGCGCGGCGCTGCGGCTACGAGGTCCGCGTCATCGACGTCCAGGGCGAGCTCGACGACGCCGAGCTGGTCGAGCGCAACGAGTCCCGCCGCGGCGAGATCGGATACGTCGAGCCGCGCGTCGTGACGGACATCGCCGCCCGCGTGCGGGCCGGGGCGGGCTCGGTCGTCGAGCCCGTCGTGGGCATGGACGACGTGCGCCGCCTCAGCACCGTCGAGGAGATCGACGCCACCGGCTACGAGCGCCTCGTCATCATCGGCGACGTGCAGAGCTGCTCCGGGGCACTGGCCCGGGTCAAGGAGCGCTTCGGCGGCTGGGACCCCGCCACCCTGTTCGTCTTCGTCGGCGACCTGTTCGACCGGGGTCCCGACGCCGCGGGCGTCTTCGACCTCATCGCCGGTGAGACCGGCGAGGTGCCGGACAACGTCGTCCTCGTCGAGGGCAACCACGACGAGCACCTGCGCATGCTCTGCTCCGACGTGCGCGGCGGCAGCTGGCCGGACACGCGCGAGTCCCGTCGCCGGATCCTGGACTCGGGGCGGAGCAACGGGGACATCGAGGCGCTCCTGGCGCGCATGGTCCCGCTGGCCGGTCTGCGCTTCGCAGGCGAGCACGTCCTGGTCACCCATGCGGGCCTCGACCCGGCCACCATCGACCGGATCGTCACCGAGCGCGAGGATGGCCTCCTGGCCTGGGACCTCACGGAGGTCCCCATGCTCCAGCTCCTGCTCGGCTCCTCCTGGCGGTCCGCCACCTTCCAGGGGCGGTCCAGCTACGAGAGCGCCGTCGAGACCCGCCTGTCCCACCCGCGGATCCTCCAGGTCCACGGGCACCGCAACGGCACCCGCTCCGAGGAGCCGGGGCCCGCGCGGGCCGCGCCCAACGTCTACACCCTCGAGCACGGGGTCGAGCACGGCGGCCATCTCGCCGTCCTGCAGATCGACGCCGACGGCACGCGCACCCTTCACGCCTTCGAGGAGGATCACCCGGCGGTCGCCGGCGCGGCCGCCGACCCCACCAGCCTGGTGGCGCGCATGAGCGCCCACCCCGAGGTCCGCGTGCGCGAGGTGACGGGCCTGCCCGGCGTGCTCGCCTGCAACTTCTCCAGGCGGGCCTTCACCAAGCGCCTGTGGGACGAGACCAGCTGCAGGGCCCGCGGCCTGTTCCTGCGCGCCGCGGACGCCGCGGTCGTCGCCCGCGGCTACGACAAGTTCTTCAACATCGGCCAGGCCCCGGGCCCGGCCAGCGCGGAGGAGATCGTGCGCGTCGGCGTTGGACGGCCCCTGACCGCGCGCCGCAAGTGGAACGGCTACCTCGCCATCGTCAGCGTCATCGATGGTCGGCTGCGCGTCTTCTCCAAGTCCGGCGTCACACTCTTCTCCGAGCACGCGGAGGCCCTCCTGGTCGCTCACGTGGGGGATCGGGCCGACGAGCTCGCGGGGATCATCGCCGGGGCCGGAGTCTCGCTCACCTTCGAGGTCATCAGCCGCCGCGATCCCCACATCATCGACGAGGGCGATGACAAGGTCGTGCTGCTCGACGCCATCCGCAACCAGGAGGACATGGAGCTGGTCGATGACCTGCGCCTGCGCCTGGCCGACGACTTCGGCTTCGTCTCCCCGGAGGTGGAGGTCCTGTCCGAGGCCGCGGACGACGGTGCGACGGCGGCGCTGGCAGCCCGGTCCCGCGTCGCCGAGGAGCGAGGGGAGGAGGGATTCGTCATCACCTACGCCGACGGCGCGATGGCCAAGTACAAGTCCCGGGTCTACAGCGAGATCAAGGCCTTCCGCTCCCAGCTGTCCCGTTACCTGGAGGGGGGCCGGGTGCGCGCGACGGGGCCGGGCGCCGGGCTCATGCGCACCTACCTCGACAGGGCCGCCGGCGAGGGCTCCGGCGGGGGGCTCGTCGGGGACTTCATGGTCGATGGCCTGATCGGGCCGGTGATCGACATCCCGGCACTGGTCGCCGCCATGTGAGAGCCCCGTGAGGGGACGACGGCGCCGCGCCCCGCTTCTCGCGGGGCGCGGCTGTGCTCATGCGCTCATATGCTCGTACGGCTCACACGCCGAAGCCGACGCGGCGCGGGGAGGCCTCCCCGACCTCGACGTAGGCGAGCGAGCCGGCCGGGATGAAGACCTTACGACCCTTGTCGTCGCTCAGTGTGACGTCCGCCTCGGCGGCGCCGGCCACCGCGGCGAGCACCTCCTCCTGCGAGACGGTGGTGTCGAGGCTCAGCTCGCGGGCGACGTGCTTGATGCCGATCGTGACCTGCATGATGACTCCTTCGTTCCTGCCGGCGGCGCGCCGCCGGTCGGTCGTTCCTGTCGTTCCTGGCCGTATTCCAGGGCGATCCTAGGGCGGGCCCGTCGCCCGCATCGCGGTCGGTGCGGGTTCGGCGCGGTGTTTCGCGTCGCGCGGACGGTGAGGAAGGCGACCGCGCGATCCGGTCGCTGATCGGCCGCTGATCGGTCGCCGGGGCCGGGACGTGGCCGTACGTGTCGCACCCCCGTGGTGTCATGGGACCATGCACGACGACGGCGCCCCGACTCGGGTCCGGCTCCTCCCCGCCCGGGAGGCGCCGCCCCTGCCCGCCCCGGACGAGTACGCGTGCGCCGTCGTGGCGGGCATGGGGTTCGACGGGCGGACAATGGCGGGCACGCACGCCGCGCTCAAGAAGCAGTTCGGGTGGATCGCCTACGTCCTGGCGGGCCTGGGCAGCATCGGAGCACCCCGCCTGAGTGCCCGGCTCACGCTGCGCAGCCCCGAGGCGTGGGAGCCCGCGCCCATCGACGCGGGGGACGGGCTGGTCGGCACTCCGCGGGGCGACGACGAGGTGACGCGCGTGGAGGCGCGCTCGGTGATGTTCGCGAACTGTGGGGAGCTGAAGTTCCTGCTGCTGGCCCCGGACGCGAACCTCAGCGACGGCCTGATCGACGTGATCGCAGTCGACGCCCAGGCGGGGCTGCTGGGCTGGGCGGACGTCACCTGGAAGTTCTTGGGGCAGCTGGTGGGGCTGCGGCCGCTGAACCTGCCGGTGTCGACGGGAACGGTGGCGTTCCGCCAGGCGCGGGGCGCGTCGGTGGTCGCGCAGGCCGCGCAGGCGGTCCAGGTCGATGGCGATGCGCTGGGGACCGCGCGGGCGATGCGGGTGAGGATCCAGCCCGACGCCCTCGACGTGGCGGTTCCGGCTGAGCGGACGTGGATGGAGCTGCTCCCCGGCTAGGGCCCCATGCCCTGGGGGCACCGGTCCCCCTACCGCGGCGCGAGCGGCCAGTCCGGGGCGGCGCCCCCGCGTTTGCCCGTGCCGTCCCCGCCGCGCAGCAGGTCCGCCACCCAGGCGCGGCCCGCGCGGAAGTCGTCGTCGGCTGTGCCCGGCAGGATCGTGGGCCGCACGGCGTCGATCCGGGGGTAGGAGCCCATGAAGCGCACCTCCGGCGAGTACCTGTGCAGGCCGACCAGGGCCGCTTGGACCCGCTCCTCGCGGATGTGCCCCACGATGTCGATGCTGAAGGTGTAGTTGCCCAGTCCGTCCCCGCTGGGGCGCGACTCGATGCGCGACAGGTCGACGCCCCGCACCGCGAACTGCTCGAGCAGGGTGAGCAGCGCCCCGGACTCGTTGACGGGCAGCGCCACTTGGATGGTCGTCTTGTCGGCGCCAGTGGGGGCGGGCACGGCTCCGGGGCGCGAGACGAGGACGAAGCGCGTGACCGCTCCGGGGTTGTCGGCGACATCGGTGTGGAGCGCCTCGAGGCCGTAGGTGGACACGGAGATCGCGTTGCACAGCGCCGCGTCGAAGGAGGCGTCCCCCCCGGAGAGCAGCTGCGCGGCGGCGGCCGTGGACGTGGCGGGCACGTGGACCACTCCGGGGAAGGTCTCCTCGAGCCAGTTGCGGCACTGCGCCCACGCATGGGGGTGGGTGCCGATGCGTCTGATGTCCTCGGCGCGCGTGCCGGGCCGGACGGCCAGTTGGAAGACGACGGAGACCACCATCTCGGCCACGATCACCAGGGGCTCCCCGTGGGACAGGGAGTCGAGGGTGGCGTTGACGCCCCCTTCGATGGAGTTCTCGATGGGGACGACGGCGCGGTCCGCCTCGCCCCTCCGCACCGCCGTGAGCGCCTGGGGGGCGCTGGTCATGGGGATGAGCTCCGCTCCGGCGGGGGCGATCTGGTGGACGGCCTGCTCGGTGAAGGTCCCGAAGGGCCCCAGGAACGCGATGGCCATGTTCTCGCCGATGGGGGCCCGGCCCGGGATGAAGGTCGTCATGGGGTTCAGGGTAGCGAGCGGCCGGAGCGGGCGCGCGGGGGCGTCTGACCCGTGGGCACCGGGCCCGGAGGGCGCGGCCTGGCCGAAGGCGCCGGACCGGCCTGCGACACGGCGCCGGACCTGCCCCGCGAGAGGGCGCCGGACCTGCCCCGCGAGAAGGCGCTGGGGCCGACTGCCCGAAGGCGCTGTGGCGACCCCGCGAGAGGGTGCCGTGGCGGCCATCCAGCCGGACGGCGACCCGGGGGCCGACTACTTGAAGGCGTCGGACCCGCCGCCCGGCTCCACGTCCCCGCAGGCGGTGATCCGGTAGAGCACGGCAGTGTCCCCCCGGTCGACCAACTCGAAGCCGGTGGAGGTGTCGACGTTGTACAGGCCGGGGAAGCGCGAGGAGCGCGCGAAGTTGTAGTACTGGCCGTCCTGCTCCTGGTAGTAGTGGGTGATGCCGAGTTTGCGCACGACCTCGCACACTTGCGGGTTGGTGTGGATCTCGTTGAAGTGCTTGGTGAGGACGTTCTGGGAGTCGCCGTCCTGGTTGACGGCGGAGAGCTGGGGGAACACCGCTTTGCGCCCGCCCAGCAGCTCCACGTAGGCCTCGCCGGCGATGGGGTCGCCGACGACCAGGGCGTCCTCGGGGGTGGTGGAGCGCATGCGGCGCAGCATCGCCAACTCGCCGGTGGTCGCCATTCCCGGTTTGCCGAGGTGGTCGGAGTCGTAGACGTAGTCGACCGCCCATGCGCGCGCGTCGAACGCGCCGAAGCCGCTGACGACCAGGGCGGCGACCGCCAGCACCGCTGCCACCGTCCACTGGGGGAGCCCGGGGAGGAGGGCGGCTTCCTCGTCCTCGTCGGCGGTGCCGTGGTCGGCGCCGCGCCCGTCCCCCTCCTGGTCGGCCCCGGAATCGGCGCCCTGGCCGCTGAAGCGGGCGACAGCGCCGCGCGCCAGCTCGGCGATCCACGCGAAGCCGACGGCGATCAGGACGGACAGCATGAGGGACTGCAGGCCCATGATGCGGCGCGAGTCCATGTACCAGGGCGCCAGCAGGAACGTGCGCAACTGCGAGGAGGGGCTGTACGCCAGGGCGGTGAGGGACCCGGCCACCAGGTACGAGGCGAGGGGCCACACGGGCATGCGGCCGCCGCCGGGCGAGGCGGGGACGGTGTCCTCGCGCCCGGGCACAGCCAGCCGCGCCAGCCCGGCGATGACGACCAGCCCGGCGACCAGGAGCACGAATTGGACGATGGTCCACCAGGTCATCCCCATCGTCTGGGCGAAGGGCGGGAAGGGGACGAACATGTGGGCCAGGCCCTCGCCCCAGCTGACGCCCTGCCTCGGGTACTTGCCCATGGCGCGGATCTTCGGCGACGCCAGGACCACCAGCGGCACCACGACCACCGCCGCGGCCACCAGCGACCACGCGATGCCCCTGGCGCGCCCGCGGGCGTCCTGCCAGTCGCAGCTCCGCGCCAGGCCCACCAGGGCGGCCAGCAGGGGGGCGGCCAGGAGCGCCAGCAGCGAGAAGACCGCACTCGGGTGGGCTCCGATCAGGCCCAGGGCGCCCACCATCAGGAACACGGCCTGCCCCGCCCTGCGCGCCAGCGCCCTGGCCGGCGGCCGGGAGCGCCAGTCATCGGAGAAACGGCGCCCGACCAGGACCGCCAGTCCCATGAGGCCGGGCAGCAGCGCGGTCCCCGTGGCGTTGGGCCACTGGTTGTACATGGTGAGCGCGTCGGCGGGCATATTGGGCATGAGGCCCGCCACGACGGGCGCGGCCAGGATCGCAGTGCGCGAGGAGGTGAGCACGGACACCAGGGCCGCCGCTCCGGTGACCCACACCGCCATGAGGACCAGGGAGGAGACGTTCGAGGCGGGGACCACGGTCTGCGGCGTGGCGAAGAGCGCCACGAATGCGTGCCATCCCGTCGGGTAGTACACCTCGCGGCCGCCGTAGAGCTCGTGGAGGCCGCCGAAGGGGCTGGCGTCGCCGCCCATGAGAATCGCGTGGACGCCGTTCATGTGGAAGGTCGAGTCCCACTGCTGCACGGGGTCGGCGGGGTCCGCGCCCGCCAGCATGGGCAGGGCGGCCAGCGCGGAGCCGAGGGCGACCGCCCCCCATGTCGCCCCGCGCACAGTCCTCTGGACGGCGCCCAGGGGGGAGCGCGTGCCGATCGCCTCGGCGAGGGGCATCCCGGGCCGCCACGCGCCCCCGCTCGCGCGCCTCACGTGCAGCCCGAACCAGGTGAGCGCGCCCAGCAGCGCGCACATCCCCAGGACCGGCAGCACTGTCGCCGCCTCCCACCTGATCGAGGTGCGCGAGTAGAGGACGGAGAGCGCGGTGACGACCCCGAAGGTGAAGGCGGGGGCCGCGCCCACGGCCACCAGCGCCGACCGCGTGCCCGCGCGCGTCCAGAACACGCCCGGCAGCACCAGGGCGACGAGCATGAGGAGGAACGTGGGCGCCAGGAACCACCACTGTCCGATCATGCGGCCCTTACTCCGCCCCGGCGTCCGCGGCGATGTGCTGTCCGCCGGTGCCCTTACGGCGCTTGCCCACGACCTCGATGACGACGGGGAGCACGGAGACCGCGATGATGACGGCCAGGATCACGCTGAGGTTGTCGTGGATGAAGGGCACGTTGCCCAGGAGGGCTCCGACGAGGAGGAACCCCGCGCCCCACAGGAGGGCGCCGAGGGTGTTGAAGAAGACGAACCTCGTGTACGGGTAGCGCGCGATTCCCGCGGCGAGGGGGATGAAGGTGCGCACGAAGGGGATGAATCGCCCGATGACCAGGGAGCGCCCCCCGTAGTCGGTGAAGTAGTGCTCGGCCTTCTCCAGGTGCGCGGTCTTGAGGATCCTCGCGTCCGGTTTGAAGAAGTGCCTGCCCCATTTGGCCCCCAGGAAGTAGCCGATCTGGGCGCCCACGAAGGCGGCGGCCACCGTCCCGAGGATGAGGGCCGGCAGGTGCAAGTCGAGTTTGTCGTGCAGCAGTCCCGCTGTGAACAGCAGGGACTCGCCCGGGAGCACGGGGAAGAGGACCCCGGACTCGATGAGGACGATGAGCAGCGTCCCCCACAGGACCCAGGGCCCCATGGCGAGGAGTAGTGATTCGGGGTCCTTGAACCACCCGATGAATGTGTCCAGCGCAGAGGGCGCGGAGGCTGCTGCCAGAGTTGACCAGGTCACGAAGGGCCCTTCCGTCGGGGGAATCGTATCCCCATTACCCTACCTTTCCCACCGGTAAAGCTAGGATAACCGGCATGGATAAGCGCAGGGATTCACATCCGCTGACCGGCTCCGCGGCCGGGGGCGCCTCCCCCTCCGACGAGCGCGCGCCCACCGCCCCTGCGGCCGGGGCCGCGGCGGGGAGCGCCGAGCCGGGCGACGGGGTGCCGCAGGAGCGCTCCCCGGCCGGGGAGGAGGGCGCCGGCCGGGCTCCCTCCGCGCCGCGCGCCGCCCGCCTGCGGGGACCGGTCTACGTCGCCGACCGCACGGTCACCACGACCCGCAGGCGCGAGGACCTGGTCGAGGTCGCGGTGTGCGCCCTCGGCATCGTCGCAGTCTGGGCACTCGGAGTCGTGGCCAGCGCCACAACCCGCGGCGTCACGATGGACGTCATGCAGTTCCAGGTCATCAGGAGGATCCTGCTGCTGCCCGTCAACTTCATCGAGGGGATGATCGTCCTCACCACGCCCATCGCGGTGGTCTCCTCCCTGGCGCTGCGGCGACGGATCCGCTCGATCACCCAGGCGCTGGCGACCTCCGTCGGCGCGGCCATCGGGGGAATGGCCCTCTCCTCGTTGGCGCGCCTGCTGCCCGAATCCCTGACGGCGCCACTCAGCGTCGACCGGGCGATCGCGACCCAGGGCACGCTCAGCGGCGTCGTCATCGGGGTCAACATCCTGTTCGTCGTCCTCGCCGCGCTCTTCACGGCCTCGGGCGAAGCGCAGTCGATGCGCTCCGTGCGCTGGGGGTGGGCCGGGCTGTGGGCGATCGTCTTCCTGTCGGTGATGCGCTCGTCGGTGACGCTGCCCGGCGCGTTCGTCTCCGTGCTGATCGGCCGCGCATTCGGCTGCGCCGGCCGGTGGGGCTTCGGATTCGGCGGGCAGAGGGCGCGGGGGCGCGAGATCGTGCGCGCCCTGTTGGACATCGGCATCGTCCCCACCCACATCGTCCGCACGGACCTGGACACCACGACGGAGCCCCTGCGCACGTGGTCCGTGTCCGAGGACGAGGACGGGTCCTTGCGCTCGGAGGCGACCTGTCCGGGCAATATCGACATCGCTGTGACCCTGCGCCCCGACTCCAGCCACAACCGGCACTACCAGGTGTGGGACGCAGGCGGCCGCGGCCTCGAGCTGGTCGTCGTCGAGCCCGGCCGCGAACTCACCGGCACGCTGGTGGAGCTGTGGAACAACTTCCGCCTGCGGGGCATCTCCCGGTGGGTGTCCCCCTCCGCGAAGGCCAACGTCGAGCGCGCCGCACTGACCTCGTTGCAGGCGTCGCGGGCCGGGGTGCGCACCCAGGAGCACGTGGGCATCACCGCCGCCGGGGACTCGATCATCGTCGTCATGGAGGCGCTGGAGCCGACCGCGCCGCTCACGGAGCTGGGCGGCGCCCTGACCGACGCGCTCCTCGACGAGGCGTGGGCGCAGCTGGCGGCCGCCCACACCCGGGGCATCACCCACCGCAACCTCGCCCCCAACTCGGTCGTGGTGGACACGGACGGGCGCGTGTGGCTGCTCGACTGGGACCGCGGGGAGGTGGCCACAACGGATCTCAACAGGTCGATCGACGTGGCCCAGATGCTCGTGCTGCAGGCTCTCGCGGCGGGCCCCGAACGGGCGCTCGCCTCGGGCAGGCGCTGCGTCGGGGACGAGGCGCTGGCCGCCTGCGCCCCCCTCATCCAGAAGCCGGTGCTGCCCACGGCCGTGAACCAGCGGCTGCGCCGGTCGGACCTGCTGGGGGAGCTGCGCGGCGCGCTCGTGGAGGACTCGGAGGCCGAGGAGGCCGGCACCGCGAACATCCAGCGCTTCCAACCGCGCACGGTCTTCACCTTCGCCATCCTCTTCGTCGCCGTGTTCGTGGTCCTGGGGTCGTTGAACTTCAGCGATATCATCAGCGCGCTCGCCCAGGCGAACCCGTGGTGGATACTGGCCTCCGCCCTCCTGGCGTGCCTGATCTGGGTGGGGGCGAGCGTGCCGCTCATGGCCCTGAGCCCGGAGCGGCTGCGCTTCTCCGACACCCTCATCGCCCAGGTCGCCGCCTCGATCATCACCATCGTGGCGCCCGCGGGGGTCGGCCCCGCGGCCCTCAACCTGCGCTACCTGCGCAAGAAACGGGTGCCGACCGCCATGGCGGTCACCACCGTGACCCTCATGCAGCTCTCCCAGGTCCTCATCACAGTCACGCTGCTCCTGCTGGTCGTGGTGGTGTCGGGCGCCTCGCTGTCGGTGTCCATCCCCTATGGGACGATCCTGGCCGTCGTCGGCGTCGTCGTCGCCGTGGTGGGCGCGGTCCTGGCGGTCCCGCGCGCCCGGGCGTGGGTGTGGTCCAAGGTCGAGCCCACGTGGCAGCAGGTGTACCCGCGCCTGCTGTGGATCGTCGGCCAGCCGCGCCGCCTCGCGCTGGTGGTGTGCGGCAACCTGTTGATGAACATCGGTTACGTGGGGGCGTTCTGGTCCGCGCTGACGGCGATGGGGGGCTCCCTGGAGTTCTCGAACGTGGCCCTCACCTACCTGACGTCGAACGCCCTCGGCTCCATCATCCCCTCCCCCGGCGGAATCGGGCCCGTCGAGACCGCCCTCACCGCCGGCTTGCAGGTGGCGGGCGTGTCGGTGTCCATCGGATTGCCGACTGCGATCATCTACCGCCTCGTGACGTTCTACGGCCGCATCCCCTTCGGGTGGGTGGCGATGAAGTACATGGAGCGCAAGGACCTCATCTGACCCCGGCTGCCGGCGGTTCCCGCCGCACTTGCTGACGCGGCCGCCCGGGGGTCTGGACGGGGCCGCGCGCCCCGTCTATCGTGGGAAACGCGCCTGTTCCTCCTACCGTCGAAGCAAAGGAAGACCCCATGACGCGTTCAACACGACCGCTCCGCGCGTTCGCGGCGGCGCTCCTCACCACCGCCTCCTCCCTCGCCGCCGCCGGCATGGCCCAGGCCGCGCCCGTGGCCCCCACCGACGTCGTCACCTACGACGCCCCCGGATCGGAATCCGCCGACTGGTCGACCGACAACGACCTGGACGCGACCGGTTACTGGACCCCGGAGAGGATGCGCAACGCCATCCCCGTGGACTCGGACCCCGAAGCCGCCCCGGATCCCGCTCTCCTCCAGCCCCCCTCGGGCTCCTCCCTGCTGTCGGCGCCGGTGGTGCCCGACTCCCCGCCCGTCGACCTCACCGAGCCCGTGGAGCCCGCGTCGGGCGAGAGCCCCACGATGCTGCTCGGCAACCAGGTGTACGTGCCCATCACCACGGGCAAGGTGTTCTACTCCGTGGGCAGCAACGACTACGTGTGCTCCGGCTCGTCGATCAACACCCCGGGCAAGTCGATGGTCGCCACCGCCGGCCACTGCCTCCACGCGGGAGCGGGGGGCACCTGGCACTCGCGCATCGCCTACGCGCCCGCCTACTCCAACGGCACGACCCCCTACGGCCTGTGGCACATGAAGACCGGGACCGCCTTCAACGGGTGGACGGACAGGTCGGACGCCAGGTACGACTACGGTTTCTTCATCGTCTACCCGCTCAACGGCAGGTACCTGGTGGACCGCGTGGGCGGCAACGGCCTGTCCTACAACCGCGGCACGACGAACAAGGGCGTCCGCATCTGGGGCTGGCCCGCCGCCGCGCCCTTCGACGGGAGCCGCCCCTACCACTGCGACGGGGACACCTTCGCCTACGGCACCGGGGGCGACATGGCGATGAACTGCAGGATGAACGGCGGATCCAGCGGCGGCCCGTGGATGACCAACACCTCCTCGGCCACTGTCGGACGCGTCTTCGGCGTCACCTCGCGTATTACCACCTCGGGCCCCGCGCGCATCATCTCGAGGCCGTTCGACGCGGACGTCGTCAGGCTCTACCAGTCACTGGAGTGACCGATGGAACGGCATCGATACGGCCGCGTGGCGGCCCTGGTCTCGGCGGTGGCAGTAGTGGGCGCCCTCGTCGCCCTGTACGCCTGGAGCGCGGCGGGGGGACGCGGGCCCGGTTCAACGGACCCCAGCCCCTCGGTGTCCCAGTCCGGCCCCTCGTCCGAGTCCACCGCGACCCACGTGCCCTACGACCAGAGCGCCCAGTCCTACTGGACGGAGGACCGCATGCGCAATGCGGAGCCTGCCCAAATGCCGTCCGCTCCTTAGCCTCCACCCGCTGGAAAGAGGGGTCGGCGCGCCGC
>ERZ773079.1853-NODE-1853-length-12239-cov-2.524705_pt1 | contig 12239 bp, 15 predicted proteins | sample MGYA00511355_ERZ773079 | MGnify/ENA primary metagenome ERZ773079 (study PRJEB29015, sample SAMEA2737979) | human oral metagenome | biome: human oral; feature: human-associated habitat; material: dental | place: China | collected 2117 ... | reverse complement strand
CCAGCGCATGCGTGAACTGGCTGTCCAGTCTGCCAATGCCACCAACAATGATGAAGACCGCAAGGCCCTGAACCAGGAATACCAGGCCCTGGCTGAAGAGATCAAACGCAACCTTGCTGGCACCTCCTTCAACGGCACCAAACTGTTCGCTGCGGGATCTGCCCTGACCTTCCAGGTCGGCGCCAACAACGCCACGACCGACCAGATCACCATCACCACCGCAACCATGACCGGGGATACGGATCTGTCCAATGCACTGGGTGCTATGGGTGCCAACGCCGCTTCCGCTCCCGGCATCTCCTCCTTCACCTTCGCCACCGATGCACTGGGCAAGCTCGACACCATGCTGGCCAAGATCAACTCCAAGCGTGCCGAGTTCGGGGCCATCCAGAACCGCTTCCAGGCCGTCATCGAGAACCTGCAGGTCAGTGCCGAAAACCAGACCGCTGCTCGCAGCCGCATCATGGATGCCGACTTCGCCTCCGAAACGGCCAGCCTGACCCGCTCGCAAGTCCTGCAGCAGGCCGGCACCGCCATGCTCTCGCAGGCCAACTCCCTGCCCAACAACGTGCTCTCCCTGCTGCGCTGATCGGCACGGGCGCCGGTAACACACCGGTACCCTGCCCCTCCGGGGGCCCGGAGCGGGGACGAATGAGTTCACGACACGCTCTGTGCACAGCAAAACCACCGGCCGCTCCCTTCGGGTTGCGGCCTTTTTGTTTGAGCGCATCTACCGGATCTGCACAGGAGCACAGAAGCAGATTCCACCCACCCGCTTTTGATGGGCCTTTCCCCGGCTTATCGGCCCATCCCCCTGCCGGCAGGCATGGCAACTGCCCCACTGGTCGGCGTGGCCCTTATGAGGTCAGGGGACGCGCCGATATGATGACCATCGAAAACCGTCAGGAGGTCTGACTGCCGGCCCGGCACCGTACACCATCCGTCCTGTGGATGCGTACCGTCCCGAAGCCGCGGCAGATTTCCGGAATCATCGAGGTTGATATGGCAAAGATCACGGCAATGGGTGGTTCGCTGGACGTCAACAGCATCGTGTCGCAGCTGATGTCGGTGGAGCGCGAGCCCGTCACGAAGCTGCAGAAGCAGCAGGCGGGCATCAATACCAAGCTGTCGGCCTGGGGCACGGTCAAATCCGCCCTGTCGGCGCTGCAGACGGCAGCGGGACGCATGATTTTTGCAAAGCCCAGACATTGGTGAATGAGAGTGCCGCCGATAGGTCATGCGACTTATCGGCGGCGCGTTTATAAAGCAGTATATGCAAGGAGGCTTTATGGTTTCCGTGATTTTTCCGGCGGCGGGTGCAGGAAGGCGCATGAAGGCGGGAAAGAACAAGGTGTTCTTGGAGCTTTCTGGCATGCCGATCCTGCTCCGCACGCTGCGGCGCTTTTCCGCCGTGCCTGCAGTCGCCGAACTGATCGTCGTCGTCGCCAAGGATGAGATCGCTTTTGTCGAGGGGATGCTGGAGAAGGCGCAGGGATTGAAGCCTTGGCGCGTTGTTCAAGGCGGCGCTGAGCGTCAGTATTCGATCGCGAACGGCATGGCGCATCTCGCCGCAGATGCCGACATTGTGCTCGTGCACGATGCGGCGAGGCCTTTGGTGAGCCTTGCTGCAATCGAAGCGGTCATCTCTGCGGCGCGTGAGAAGGGCGCGGCCATCGCTGCCGTGCGTGCGAAGAACACGATCAAGGTCGTCGGCGAGGATGGGCACGTCGAGGCGACGCCGGCGCGTGCAAGTCTCTGGGAGGTGCAGACGCCGCAGGGATTTCGCCGCAAGATTTTGCAGTGCGCCTATGAGAAGGCGACGCAGGACGGCTTCCTCGGCACGGACGACGCGAGTCTCGTCGAGCGAATCGGCGAGGCGGTCTTCGTCGTCGAGAGCGACTACGGCAATCTGAAGATCACGACGCCTGAAGATTTGTGGATGGCGGAGGCGCTTTTGGCGCATTCGGAAAAAATTACAGCTGAAATGAAGGTGACGATATGACGAGATTTGGCATGGGATACGACGTGCACCGCCTGGTGACAGGGCGCAAGCTCATCGTGGGCGGCGTCGACATCCCGCATGAATATGGGCTCCTGGGACATTCGGACGCCGATGTGCTGCTGCATGCCGTCGAGGACGCCCTCTTGGGCGCGGCGGCGCTCGGCGATCTCGGCAGGCACTTTCCCGACAGTGACGATCGCTGGAAAGGCGTGTCGAGCATGAAGCTCTTGGAGCATGTCGCACAAATGCTTCGTACGAAGGGCTATCGCGTCGGCAACATCGACGCGACAATCGTGGCGCAGCGTCCGAAGTTCGCGCCCTACATCGAGGAGATGCGCCGTAACATCGCCGAAAAGCTCGATTTGGAGCTTGATCAGGTGAACGTGAAGGCGACGACGGAAGAGAAGCTCGGCTTTACGGGCGAGGAGAAAGGCATATCCGCCTACGCTGTCGCTTCTTTGGAGCGAATGGAGGAGAAATAAATGCTGAGGGTTTACAATACGCTGACGCGCGAGAAAGAGGAGTTCAAGCCCCTTGAGCCGGGCAAGGCGAGCATCTACTGCTGCGGCGTGACGCCGTACAACGACCCGCATATCGGCAACGCGCGTCCCTTTGTCACATGGGACGTCGTGCGCCGCTATCTGGAGAAGAAGGGCTATGCCGTGCGCTACGTGCAGAACTTCACGGACATCGACGACAAGATCATCCGCCGTGCAAAGGAGGCGGGCGAGACGTGGAAGGAACTCGCCGATCACTACATCGCGGAATATTTCAAGGCGATCGACGCGCTCAACGTGCGCCGCGCCGACGCCTATCCGCGCGTTTCGGAGCATATTGCGGACGTGCTCGCCGTGATCGAAAAGCTCATCGAGAAGGGCTATGCCTATGCGCTCGACGGCGACGTCTACTACAGCGTGGAGCGCTTCGCGGGCTACGGCAAGCTCAGCGGCCGCTCCTTGGACGACATGCAGGCGGGCGCACGCGTCGGCGTCGACGAGCGCAAGCATCATCCGATGGATTTCGCGCTGTGGAAGGCGGCGAAGCCCGGAGAGCCGTCTTGGGACAGTCCGTGGGGCAAGGGGCGTCCGGGCTGGCACATCGAGTGTTCAACGATGTCGATGAAGTATCTGGGCGAGACGTTCGACTTCCACGGCGGCGGCAGCGATCTCATCTTCCCGCATCACGAGAACGAGATCGCGCAGGCGCAGGCATGCACGGGCGACGACCACAGCTTCGCTCGCTACTGGCTGCACAACGGCTTCATCACGATCCATGACGAGAAGATGTCGAAGTCGAAGAACAACTTCTTCACGGTCAAGGACATTTTGGAGAAATACGCGGGGGAGGTCGTGCGCTTTTTCATCGTGCAGACGCACTACCGCAGTCCGCTCGATTTCACCGACGAGCGCTTGGCGGAGGCGAAGACGAGCCTCACACGCCTCAAGAATTCGTGGGACAATGCCGCAGAACTCTCGTCGCGCAAGGACGAGGGCGCTGGCAGCGCGAAGTCGCTTTTGGCGGCGGCGATGGAAGCCAAGGCGGCGTTCTATGAAGCGATGGACGACGATTTCAATACGGCGCTCGCCATCAGCCACCTCTTCTCCCTGTCGAAGGAAATCAACATCTATTATAACGAGGTCACGACGGGCGCAGCTGCCTTCGACGCGGCGAACTTCGCCAAGGTTCGCGCCGTCTACGCCGAGATGGCGGAAGTCATCGGCATCTTCGAGGCGAAGGAAGAAAAGGCGGCGGACGGGCTTGTCGACAGCCTTATGGAACTTCTCCTCAATCTGCGCCAGAAGGCGCGTGAGGAGAAGAATTGGGCGCTCGCCGATCATCTGCGCGACGAACTCAAGGCTCGCGGCGTCGTCATCGAGGATACGCCGCAGGGCGCACGGTGGAAGCGCGCATGAGGTTCGATCGCTTTCGCGCCATCGTCGGCTCGATGTTCACGCCCGACGGCGAGGGCGGCATCGCCGAACGCTACGAAGGAATGGATGTGCGCCTCGCCAGCCCCCTCGTGCTCGCCTACATCGGCGACGCCTACTTCCATCTCTTCGTGCGCACGCGCCTTCTATCCTTCGAGCAGTCGCAGGTGCACGTCCTGAGCGATTTCGCCGCGCAGATCGTCTCGGCGGTCTGGCAGGCGAAGGCATATCACGCGATTGAGGAGCGTCTGACGGAGCGCGAGCGCGGCATCTTCCGCCGCGGCAGGAACGCGAAGAGCCATGCGCCGCGCCGCGCGAGCGTCGCCGAGTACCATGCGAGCACGGGCTTCGAGGCGCTTCTGGGCACGCTGTTTTTGGAAAAAGATACGGAGCGTTTGGACGAGATCGCCGAATGGGCGTTTCAGGCCATCGCGCAGGGCATGATGGCGGAGATTGCCGCTAAACGCGGACGGCGCGTGAAGAATGGGGCGGCTGAATGACGGCACGCCTTACGAAGATGAAAGGAAAAGAGCCTTGGAAATACAGTTGATTGCAAAGACGCCGAATTATCTCAAAACGTGCTGGACGGCAGCGCGTACCTGCTACAGCGCGGATTCGCCCATCGAGCTTCTGGCCGAGGAAAAGAGCGAGGCGGACATGCTGCGCCTGTTGGAGCGCATCATGACGAGCAAGCACCTCTCGGTCGTCGAGCACTGCTCGATGACGTTTGCCGTCAAGGGCGTCTCGCGCACGCTTCTCGCGCAGTATTCGCGCCACCGCATCGGCGTGTCGCTGAGCGTCCAGAGCCAGCGCTACGTTTCGGAGCAGTCGGAAAAGCAGGCGGACGGCATCTTCGCCCATGTCGTGCCCGAGACGATTCGTGAGAAGGAAGCGGCGTATGCGCGCTATCTTGAGACGATGCAGGTGATTCAAAAGGCCTACGACGATCTTCTCGCGATCGGCGTGGCGAAGCAGGACGCACGCTTCGTGCTGCCGGGCGCGGCGTGCACGAACTTCGTGACGACGCTCAACCTGCGTTCCTTCATGGACGTCTACGAAAAGCGCGTGACGACGCCGGGTGCACAGTGGGAGATCCGCGACATGATGCTCGGGATGCGCGACCTCCTCGTCGAAGAAGAGCCGTGGCTCGCGAGGTACATCGTGAAGCCCGAAGTGCGCTGAATGAAGAGCGGAAGATGGTGCGAAGCGATGGAAACGAAGCAGAAGAAACGGCCTGCGAAGGAAGAGAGGACGGCCTTGAAGCGCGGCGGGAGGCAGGAAGAGAGGCGCGATGCGCCTTCTGCCGATGAGATTCTCGTCGGCAGGAACGCCGTCTTCGAGGCGCTGAAGGCGGGGCGCGGCATCAATCGCATCCTCGTCGCGCAGGGCGCGAAGGAGGCGGCGCTCGCGCCGCTTCTCTCGCTTGCACGCGAGCAGGGCGTGCCCGTGCGCACTTGCAAGCGAGAGAAGCTCGACCAGCTCGCGCCCGACATGCGCCACCAGGGCGTCATCGCCTATGCTGCGCCCGTCGCCTACGCCTCGCTCGATGACGTCTTCGCGTGTGCCGAGGAAAAGGGCGAGCCGCCTCTTCTCCTGCTGCTCGATGAGATCGAAGATCCGCACAACTTCGGCGCGCTCCTGCGCACGGCGGACGCGGCGGGCGTGCACGGCGTGCTCGTGCCCGAGCGCCGCGGCTGTGCGCTGACGGCGACGGTCGCCAAGACCTCGGCGGGCGCCGTCGAGCATGTGCGCGTCGTGCGCATCGGCAACATCGTGCAGGAGATGAAGCGCCTCAAGGAGCGCGGCCTCTGGTTCGTCGGCGCCGATATGGCGGGCGATGAGGACATGTTCCATGCCGACTTGACAGGGCCTTTGTGCATCGTCATCGGCAGCGAGGGCAAGGGACTCGGCCGCCTCGTCAAGGAGACGTGCGACTTTCTCGTGCGCATCCCGATGCACGGGGCGATCAACTCGCTCAACGCTTCCGTCGCCGGGGCGCTCCTCATGTATGAGGCGAGGCGTGCGCGCCTCTTGGGCAAGGGGTAAGGCGATGGCGAAGAAGCGCGAGCATTTCATCATCGACGGCTACAACGTCATCCATGCGCTGCCTGAACTGGCCTCCCTCGCGGGCGACCTTGCAGAAGCGCGTGACCGCTTGCTTCACCTGCTCATGGAATACGGCGCTTACGAAAAATACGATATGACCGTCGTCTTTGATGCTCTCTTTGCAAGCGGCGAAGAGCACAGAGAACAGGTCGCGCCGCACTTCGAGGTCATCTACACGGGCGAAGGCGTGACGGCGGACAGCTGCATCGAGCGCCTTGCCTATGAATCCGTGCGCACCTCGCGCGAGGTGCACGTCGTGACCTCCGACGGCGCCGAGCAGTCGGCGATCCTCGGCGCGGGCGCCTATCGCATCTCATCGGCGGAGCTTTGGCGGCGCGTGAAGAAGACGAAGAAAAAGATTGCCGACGAGTACTTGGGCGAAGTGACGCTGCCCCTTTCGCGCAACGAAGTCGGCTCGCGCATCGACAGCCGCACGGCGGCGAAGCTCGACGCTCTGCGAAAGCGAAGCCGCTGAAATGTACGGGAAAAGGCACGGACAAATGAGAAATATGCGCAGCAAAACGCGCCAAAGGCGGAAAAAGCCGCGCCGCGCTTGACGTTTCGGGCATCTGTGGAGTATAATCAAAGCAGTTGAGGGGAAGCCGAAGGATCGGCAGCCCCTCTGGGGGACATCGTTTTCTTCAGAAGTGGAAAACAACACGAATGGGGTCGATGCTATGGAAGCGGAAATGAGAGACAGCGGCAATGATACACGGTTTGAAGGATTTGACGGCCTGACGGATGAGGAAGTCATTTCCAGGATCAAGGAAAATTGCAGCAACATCGCTCTGGATTACTTGATCAACAAGTATCGCAACTTCGTTCGCGCGAAGGCGCGCTCCTACTTCCTCATCGGCGCCGATCGCGAGGATATTGTGCAGGAGGGCATGATCGGCTTCTTCAAGGCGATCCGTGACTACCGCCCGGACAAGCTCTCATCGTTTCGTGCGTTTGCGGAGCTATGCGTGACGCGCCAGATCATCACGGCGATCAAGACGGCGACGCGCCAGAAGCACATCCCGCTGAATTCATACATATCGCTCAACAAGCCGATTTACGATGAGGATTCTGACCGCACACTCCTCGATATTCTGCCGGGAGCACGCGTTTCAAATCCCGAGGAGCTCGTCATCAGTCAGGAAGAGTTCGTCGATATCGAGGAAAAGATGGAAGAGATTCTGAGCGATCTCGAATGGCGTGTGCTCATGAGCTACCTCGACGGCAAGTCGTATCAGGAGATCGCCGTCGACCTCGACCGCCATGTCAAGTCCATCGACAACGCCCTGCAGCGCGTGAAGCGCAAGCTGGAGCGCTACATGGAAAACCGCGGGGACGAGGTTGACATCACGACGGTCTACCGAGGTTTGAGTACGATCAATCATCGTATGCACGACGCCCTTGACGCCCAGATGCAGCGGAAATAGAGAGGGCAGCCGCTTTCAGCCAAGGCGCTTGGCATGGGAGCGGCTTTTTCACATGCAGGGGGAGGGCGCTCGGAAATTGGGCGGCAAGCGGCTCTTGACGGTGGGTTCGCGTGAGCCTTCCGATGCAAGAGCGTACAGGAAAAGCAAGGAGAAAGGTGAAATGCATGGAAAAACTGAGAAGAATACGCAAGCTCGATTGGTTCATCCTCGTCGTGGCCGTTTGGCTCATGGCCACGCTCGACTATGACAATTTGCAGACCATCGACATCGCCTATCTCGTTTCGATGGCGCTGTGGATCGTGTTCCTCATCATGCGCGTCGTCTTCGATCTGCCGCATGAGAAGAAGAGTGAGGTCGGCGAAGAGAAATGAGAAAGGCGGTTTTCTTCGACCTCGACGGCACGATCATCGACGTCACGCACAAGAGGCCGCTGCCCACTGAGGCGGTGCGCACGGCGATTCGTCGACTGCAGGAAGCGGGGCACTATGCCTTCGTTGCCACGGGGCGTCCGTACAGCTTCATTGAGCAGGGGCTGCTCGACCTCGGCTTCGACGGCTTTGTGCTCATGAACGGCGCCGTCGTCATGGTCGGCGGTGAAATCATCTTCCAGAAGCCTCTGCCTCCTTCGCTCGTCTGCCGCATCGTGCGTCTGGCGCAGGAGAAGGGCTTGGACTTCTGCCAGGAGAGCGTGGACTTCACCTACATGGGCGCGGAATGCAAGGGGCTGGAAGCCTTCTTCAAGAGCTTCGATGTGCCGCTTGACTTCTTTCGCCGTGACTTTTCCTGGCGCGATGTCGTGACCTACAAGATGGAGTTTTATGCTGCAGAGCGCACGTCCTTTGCGGACTTCCTGCAGCTTCCGGGCGTCACGGGACTCGTCGATGCGGCGCACGGCAGGAGCTTCGAGCTGTATTCCGCGCACGAATCGAAGGGCACGGGCATCCTTCATGCACTCGAATACATCGGTGTTCCCGTGGAAGAAAGCTACGCTTTCGGCGACGGCGAGAACGACATCGAGATGATGCAGACCGTCGCGCACGCCCTCGTCATGGGGAACGCCAACGAGAGGCTGCTGCCCCATGCTGAGACCGTCGTGCCCACGGTGCTGGAAGACGGTGCGGCGTGGGGAATCGAACACTGCATCTTGCAGGACGATTGAAGTGTGACAGCTTAGATGAACGATAGGAGAAACCTTATGAAGAAAATGCTGGGCATGCTCGCCGCACTCGTTTTTGCCTGCACGTTGCTGGCGGGCTGTGCGACACAGCCGGGGGCGGCAGGCGGCACGGAAGCGGCGCAGACGAAGGACGGCGCTCTGGAAGTCAAGGTGCTCGACATCGGGCAGGGCGACGCCATCCTCATACGAACGGCGGATCAGACCATATTCATCGACACGGGCGACCTCGACGAGCATCCGAAGCTCGAAGCGGCGCTCAAGAAAGAAAATATCAAGACGGTCGACAAGCTCATCATCACGCACCCTCATGCCGACCATTTGGGCGGCGCTTCCGTCCTCTTCAAGAACTGCGAGGTCAAGGCGGTCTATGACAACGGCGAGCCGACGACGGCGAAGTTCTACCGCGACTACCTGAAGACCATCAAATCGAAGAGCATTCCCTACAAGGCGCTCGTCGACGGCGATGTGCTCGACTTCGGCGGCGGCGTCTCGTTTCACGTTCTGAGTCCGACGGCCGAGATGGTGAAGGAGGGCGGCAAGAAAAACGGCAAGCCGAACCTCAATATCAACTCGATCGTCGGCAGGCTCGAATACGGCGACTTCACGATGCTCTTCACGGGCGATGCGGAAAAGGAGACAGAGAAATCAACGCTCTCGCGCCATAGCGCAGCCGACCTCAAGAGCCTCGTCCTCAAGTCGCCGCACCACGGTAGCAAGACATCGTCGACGGCGGCGTTTTTGAAGGCGACGGCGCCCGAAGTCGTCGCGATCTCCTGCGGTGCGGGAAACGACTACGGGCATCCGCACAAGGAAGTCCTCGAAAGATACAAGAAGTTCAACATCAAGGTCTATCGCACCGACCAAGGCGGCACGATCGCCATAACCTCGGACGGCAAGACCTACAGCGTAAAGGAGGAAAAATAAATGGCATTTGCCGTCATTGACCGCTTCGAGGAGGACAAGGCGGTTCTCCTCGTGGGCGAGCAAGAGAAGAAAGTCGTCTTTCCTGCCGACGAACTGCCCGCAGGGCTTTCGGAGGGCGATTACATCCGCTGGGAGATTTCCTTTGACGAGGAGCGCACGAAGGCGGCGCGCGAAGAAGCGGAGGCACTTCTGCAGAGTCTCAAGGGAAATTGAGAAGTGAGATGGAAACTCGGAGCTTGACGCTCTTATGAGATTGACGATAGGAGTGGTTTTTTTGTTCAAACGATTTTTCTTGTCCGTCAGCCTTTTTCTGCTGGCGCTCATGCTCTTTGCCCCCGAGGCCTTCGCCGCGCGGGCGCTTGAGCTCAATGACCTCCAGTATCAGGTGGTCGAGGAGGATGGACGCAGCGTGCTGCGCATCGAGATCGGCATGAGTCGTGCGGATGTTTCCTATACGGTTCAGAAAGATTCGTCGAAGCCCAAGCATCTGATCGTGGCCGTGCAGGATGCGAAACTCGGCGCCATGCGCACGGATGCGACGCTCGACGGCGCACTCGGACGCTTCATGACGCTGCGCGAGGAGGGACGGCGCGGCGTGGAGATCATGGTTTCCTTCGCCTCGGAGGTGGAGGAGCAGAATTACGCCGTCTACACGCTGCCTGCCGATCGCAGCGCGAAGAAGCCGGATCGCCTCGTCATCGACGTGATGACGCCCGTTGCTGCTCCTGTGCCGGAATTCATCGCACCCGATGGCATCGAAGGCGTCGCCGGGCATACGATCGTGCTCGATCCCGGGCACGGCGGCAGCGATTCGGGCGCGGTCGGCCCGAATGGCGTGCGTGAAAAGGATGTGGCTCTCCAGGTGGCGCAGAAGGTGCAGCGTCTCTTGGAAGGTGCAGGTGCGCACGTCGTGATGACGCGCACGACGGATCGCGACGTCTACGGCCCGAACGCTTCGGACGGACAGGAACTGCAGGCGCGTGTCGATGTCGCCGAGCGCACGCCGGGAGCGGAGCTGTTCTTGAGCATCCACTGCAACGCTTTTTCCAGCCCGACGGCGAACGGGACGGAAACGTATTCGTACTATGGATCGATCGAGGGCGGCAGGCTCGCTGCCATCCTGCAGGAAGAGCTTCTTGCGGCGGGCGGCCTGCGGGATCGCGGCGCGAAGGAGGCAAACCTCTACGTGCTCAAGCATTCGAGCATGCCTGCCTCTCTTGTCGAGCTTGCTTTCATCTCGAATGAGCGAGAAGAAGCCCTCTTGACCTCGGAGGATTTTCAAAACAAGATGGCATTTGCCATAGCGAAGGGGCTGAGCCGCTTCTTTGTGGGCGGATAAGCGAAAAGAAAGGCGGTTTTTTAGAATGAAAATCATGAAATCCATGCTCGCGCTCCTCATGCTTCTGACGCTTCTCCTTGCTGTGGGCTGCGATGCAGACGACAAATCCAAGGGCGCGGATACGCCGGCGGCAGACAAGCCGGCGGCGACGGACAAGAAGGACGCGGGGACGAAGAACGGCGCGGCCAAGCAGGCGGAAAAGATCGGCATCAAGGTCTACTATCCCGACGACAACGGCATGAAGCTCGTAGCCGAGACGCGCACGGTCGAGACGACGCAGGACGGCAAGTACAAGGCGGCGATGGAATCCCTGCTCTCGGGCACGAAGGCGAAGGGCGTCATCACGATCATCCCCAAGAAGACGAAGCTCAAGAGCGTCGCAGTCAAGAACGGCATTGCGACCGTCGATTTCAGCGAAGACCTCGTCAAGAACTTTGCAGGAGGCTCGACGGGCGAAGAAATGCTCGTCGGCTCCATCGTCAACACCCTGACCGAGTTCCCCGAGGTGAAGTCCGTGCAGATCCTCCTCGAAGGAAAGAAAGTCGACTCTCTGGCCGGTCATCTCGACACGTCGAAGCCGCTCAAGCGCATGACAGAACTTCTGTGAAGGACTTATGATGCTTCCAAGACGAGGAGAAGTTTCCTTATGAAAAAGGGGCTGCCGCACTAATCTAAGTGTGACAGCCCCTTTTGTTTGCTGTAAGATGGTCATTTATCTCTGTAGTGAGAGCTGCATTGGACAATCTTTACCGTATCATGTTTGCAGCTTAAGAAACAACAAGAAATTTTCGATGAAATAAAGAAGAACAGCGGAAGATTGTTTTCTCAGCACAGGGAAGGGATGAGGAAATGAGCATGAGAATCGGAACTGTCGTGCGCGGGCGCGAGGCGAGCGCTTCTTTTGTATCTGCGCCCTCCTCTGCCATGGCATTGAAGGGCAAGGAGAAGGAGAAGACGCAGCTCGGCGCGGCCGCTGAGGTGCTGATCAGCAGGAAAGCGCGCATCCTGCAGCTGACGGAAAAGGACGCGAAGGAGATCCTGCGAGACGAAAAGGATTTTGAGCCACTGACAGCGCGCGGCAGGATCGCCGATGTCGATAAAACTCGGCAGGGCGTCAAGGCGGAAAAGGAACGCATCGTTGCGATCAAGGAACTGCTCAAGGATGATACGCTGACGGATGATGAAAAGAAGGCGCTGAAAGAGGAGAAGGAAAAGCTCCTGTCGCATATCGTCGCGACGTCGTACGACGATCAGATCTCGATGATTTACGATTTGAAGCGGGAGCTGGAAAAGAAAGCCGCCGCGGCGCGCGAGGAGATCGAAAGCGACTGTCTGCGTG
>ERZ773079.1849-NODE-1849-length-12247-cov-5.111220_pt1 | contig 12247 bp, 10 predicted proteins | sample MGYA00511355_ERZ773079 | MGnify/ENA primary metagenome ERZ773079 (study PRJEB29015, sample SAMEA2737979) | human oral metagenome | biome: human oral; feature: human-associated habitat; material: dental | place: China | collected 2117 ... | reverse complement strand
TCGTCGAGCTCTACATCTCCTACCTGCGCCGCAAGATCGACAAGGGCCGCGAGCCGATGATCCACACCATGCGCGGCGTCGGCTACGTGCTCAAGCCCGCCGACTCCGGCCGGTCGCAGGGCTGAGGCCGCCGGGGCCGGACCGTGAACGCCTCTCATCACCCCCCCTCCGGGCCGCATCCGCGCAGTCTGCGCACGCGCCTCGTCGTCGGCGTCCTCGGACTCGTGCTCCTCATGGCGGCCGCCATGGGCGCGTTCTCCACGCTCACGCTGCGCCACACGCTCATGAACCGGCTCGACGAGCAGCTCACGGCGGCCTCCCACCGCGCCGAGATGCGTCGCCACGGGATGGAGCACGACGAGTCCGCCCTCAACGGCGGGGACGCCGGGAAGAACGGGAGCAAGGACAGCGAAGGCCAGGACGGGAGTCAGGACGCCGGCAGTGACGCCGCGACCCCCGCACCCTCGCCGTCCGCCTCCCCGCCGCCCGGCGCCTGCGAGACCGAGAGCCCGGACAAGGCGCCGGGCGACGCCAGGCCGATCCCCGCGGGCCTGGACGCCGCCGGGCAGTCCGCCGGCACCCTGACCCTCATCGCCTCCGGCGCGCTCGACGGCGGCCAGGACGCCCAGGGCGGGGCATCGACCTCCTCAACCGTGAAGGCCGGGTACATCGACGACGACGGCCACTACCAGGGCCTGACCCGGGCCGAGTGCCAGGCGCTGCTGTCCCTGGAGGCCACCGGGCAGCCGGTCACCGTCGACATCGGCTCCCTGGGCAGCTACCGGGTGCTGGCGACCAAGGACGCCGAGACCGGCGACACCGTCATCACGGGCCTGTCCATGAAGACCGACAACGCGCTCGTACGCGCCCAGCTCCTCATCGAGGGGGCCATCGCCGTCGCCGGCACTCTCATCGTGGCGCTGGCCGGCAGCGTCATGGTGCGCTCCGCCCTGGCGCCCCTGAAAAGGGTCGCGTGCACGGCCGAGCGCGTCGCCTCCCAGCCCCTGGCGCGCGGCGAGGTCAGCATCGACGAGCGCGTGCCCGAGGCGGACCTGACCTCCTCCCTGGAGGTCGGCCAGGTCGGCTCGGCGCTCAACACCCTGCTCGGCCATGTCGATGGGGCCCTGGCGGCGCGGCAGCGCAGCGAGACCCAGGTGCGCCAGTTCGTGGCCGACGCCTCCCACGAGCTGCGCACCCCGCTGGCCTCGATCCGCGGCTACACCGAGCTCATCGCCCGCGAGGGGGCCGACGCCGCCCTGCCCGAGGAGGCCGTGCACGCCCTGGACCGGGTGCACTCCGAGTCGCTGCGCATGAGCCGGCTCGTGGAGGACCTGCTGCTCCTGGCGCGCCTCGACGCCGGGCGCGAGCTGCACCGCGACGAGGTGGACCTGGTCGGCATCCTGCTGGACACCGTCTCCGACGCCCGCGCCGCGGGGCCCGACCACGTATGGGACCTCAATCTCACCGCCCTCGACGCCCCCGCGGACCTCAGCCAGGATGAACTCGAGGACTTCGAGCCCGAGCCGCCGCTGGTCCTGGGAGACGAGGCGCGCCTGCGCCAGGTGCTGGTCAACCTTCTGGCCAATGCCCGCGTCCACACGCCCGCCGGATCGCATGTGTCCGTGACCCTGACGCGCTCCCCGGCCGCGAGCATCGAAGGCACCGATACGCCCCGGCGGCTGCCGGACGGCTCCGGCGCCGTCGAGTCGCACGAAGCCCGCTCATCCGCCCAACCCGGTGGCGCCGACTCCCAGCCCGCACGGGGGGCCGAGGAGCTCGTCATCACGATCGCGGACGACGGCCCGGGCATCGCACCGGAGATGCGCGACAGGATGTTCGAGCGCTTCGCCCGCGGGGACGCCTCGCGGGAGCGGCGCACCGGGTCGACGGGCCTGGGCATGAGCATCGCGCTGGCGATCGTCCAGTCCCACGGCGGCACGCTCACCGTGGACTCCCGTCAGGCGCCTGAGGGCTCCCCCGAGGACACGCCGCACGGCACGACCTTCACGGTGAGACTGCCCGCCGCCGTGGGAGTGGAATGAGGCTCACCCGGCGGTTTCCCCGATCTGAGCGACGGCGCAGTTGACTGCAGCCAGGATGGCGAAGGCCCACCCCCACTTCGCCGACCACTGACGACCCACGAGAACGGCCACGGTCCCGAACAGAACGAACTCGACCACGATCCTCGCCATCGCTGGAAGACGATGGGCCGACATCGGCGCGACGAAGTAGGCCCACACGCCCATCACGACCAGTGGGAGGGCAATGCCGATGAGCAGATTCAGCGGGGGCCTGTACCCCTTGAAACCAATGACGACCAGCAGGGCGCAGCTGCCCATCTCCAGCAGAAATCTGATGGCGGCGTTGGCGGTGAACACAATGGCGAACGAATCTGTCACACTCCGTCTCTATACATTCTTCCCCGCTGTATCGGCAATTCAGTGACATCAGTGACTCTGCGGCTCAGTGACTCGACGGCTCAGCGACGGGGCGCCTCGACGAGCCGGACACCGGCGGGACCGCACCCGCAGCCGGAGCGGACCGATCTCGAGGCGGAGTACGACCGATCTCGAGCCGGATGTGGACCGATCTCGAGGCGGAGTGCGACCGATTTCGATGAGGGGCGGGGCGTCAGGGCAGGCGCTCGTGCCGCTCCGCTCCCCAGTCGGTCAGGCTCACGAGAGCCGCCATGGCCAGGCAGCCGACCCCCACAACGGCGGCGGCCCCGGTGGCGTAGGAGGCGAAGAGCACGCGGCGGGCGACGAGCTCATCGGCCCTCGTCCACACCCAGACGCCCAGGACCGTCGCCACCAGCATGCTGCCCGCACCGAGCAGCGCGAGCAGGGCGTTCCCGATCCTCTGGGTCCGCAGGCTCAGAATCGCCGGGCCCGTCGTCGGTGCTCGACGCAGGGCACGATCCGCCTCCTCAGCCGAGGCGGTCGACTCCCCGCCTGCGCCGTCAGGGCTTTCGGGGTCCTCGGAGTCCTCAACCTCATCGGCGTCCGAATGGTCCTCATCGCGCTCGGATCCGTCTTCCTCCGCGATCGGCGGAGCGACGCCGTAGGAGGCGGAGTCCCAGGCGCCTCCGGCCACGGCCAGAGCGCCCCAGGCCACCGGCACGAGAAGGGCGGCGATCACGTCGGAGGGCCGGTGCCATTGGCACGCGAGCGTGGAGTACCCCATCGCAATGGCGAACAGCGCCCCCGCCCAGGCGGACAGCGCCCGCCACCTCCTGCCGGAGAGCAGGATGAGGGCCACGGCGGCCGAGGTCGCCATGGTCGTATGGCCCGAGGGAAAAGTATTGGCGTTGTCCATGCGCGCGGTGATGTCGTAGTCCGGCCTCCACAGGATCCAGTACTTCAGGGCCTGGGTGGACAGATTCGCCCCCACCACCGCCACGACCGCCCAGACCGCCCGGCGGTGACTTCTCCGCAGCAGGCCGATCAGCAGGATGATGGCCACCAGCGCCCCCGCAGCCGGCATGGAGACCACCGAGAGCAGGGTGCGGGCGTGACCGGCGACGTAGTGGGCGCCGATCTTCGACCCCTCCAGCGCGGCCGCCTCCACCACCTGGCCCCTGCGGGAGAGCACGAACACGAACCACAGGCAGAAGATCACCCCCAGGCAGACCACTGCGAGCACTGCCCCGCGCAGACGCATGCGTGTGGCGGAGCCATGAGCGCGGGAGCCGAAAGAAGTCACCGGCAGATCGTAGAAGCCGATCCTGAATGTGTCGGCGCAGCACCTCACTCATGGGGTACGACGTGTACCACACCGGTTTCCCAATCGAGCCGCCGGTCAGATCCTCGCCGCCCGCGGTCACTGGCGTTGGCGGGCTCGGTCCATGGGGCGAGCACCGGGCGGAATACTGTAAGAACACTGAGAAATGTCGGATAGAAACCGGGGAGACGGCGGAAACTGTTAGGAAAATGTTAGGAAGCCATCGCCCGCGAGCGAGCGCGTGGCCGCCACGAGCTCGGCCTCGGCGTGCAGCGCTTCGGCATCCGCTCCCGCCTCTCCTGTCAGCCCTGTCAGTCCTGTCAGTCCTGTCAGTGCAGCCACCGCGGCCGCGATCTGAGCCACGCTCAGCTCGCCGTCGGCGACGTCCACCAGCGCCGCGAGCGCGGTGTCGGCCCGCACCACCCGCCCCAGACCCCCGCCCTGGCGGATGAGGATGACGGTCGGATCGCTCGCCCCGGGACGCATATGGCGCTCCTGGGTGACGTCGGGGGCGACGACGGGGTGAAGCGCGGCCACATCGTCGTCGCTCATCCCCGCCAGGCGACTGCGCACCGCGAGAACCTGCGCCACATGCCCTCCGAGCGGTCCGGGCGGGACGGTACTCACCTCTTCCAGGACCCGCCAAGGACGGCGACGGCGATCATCGAGAGCGGGGCAGTGCAGAACCAGATAGCCCATGCCGACCGCCTCGACGCCGCGGGCGGCGAAATCGTCGATCCAGGCGCCGAGTCGGGCGTTGAAGGCGATCTCATCGCGCTCGGGGGCGGCGCCGCCGTCGCGCAGCCACATGGCGGCGTACTCCACAGGGTCCTGCCGTTCACGCTGGATCACCCAGGCGTCGAGGTCGTCCGGCAGCCAGGCCCGCACGTGCTCGCGCCAGTCCTGGCCGCGGTGGTGCTCCCAGTTGCCGAGCATGACGGCGATGCCGCCGGGACTCAGGTGCTCGCCGACGGCGGGCACGAGGGCGGGGAGCACCGGGGCGCCGGCGTCGCGGTACTCCATGAGGGGCAGGCCGGCCTCGCGCACGGCGGGCGGAGTGAGGACGAAAGGCGGGTTCGTGGCGATCAGGTCGAAGGCGCGGCCGCTCAGCGGTTCGAGGAGGGAGCCGCGGATCAACTCGAGGCGGTCGGGCTCAGTGCCGGCCAGAGCGGCGTTGAAGGCGGTGAAGGCCAGGGCACGCGCGGAGATGTCGGTGGCGGTGACGCGCTCGGCGTGGCGCAGGAGGTAGAGGGTCTGGATGCCGCAGCCGCAGCCCAGGTCCAGGGCGGTGGCGACGGGCGCGCGCGGGGTCAAACCCGCCAGGGTCAGGCCCGCTCCGCCGATGCCCAGGACGTGGTCGGGGGCGAGTTCGCGTCCGGTGGTGAGCTCGCCGAGGTCGGAGGCGACCCACCAGCGCACCTCGCCGGCGTCGTCGGTCGTCTCGTGGGGGCGCAGGTCCACTGCCGCACGGACGACGCGCACGGCGGCCGGGGGCTCGGAGTCGAAGGCCAAGGCGGCTGGCGAGGCGGCTGGCGCTGCCGGTACGCCGACACCAGCACCTGCGGGCTCGCTTCCAGCGGACGGGACGGCCGACGCACCGGCCGCCGGCCCTGGCACGGGGCCCGACCGCGGGAGCCTGCTCTCGGTGTTGCCGGGCTCATCGCACCCATCATGCCCGACGGGGAAGACGAGGCCCATCGCAAGCGCGCCTGCTGTGCGGGTGCGGGGAAGAGCGGCATCGAGCTCACTGGCCGCAACGGGCTCACCGAGCATGAACAGGGCGGTGAGCACGGCGACCGGCGACGGGGCGGTGCCGGCGCCCCGACTCTCGGCCAGGGCCGTGCGAACGGCCCGCAGAGCAGGCAGGCGGATCTCGCGATGCAGGGCGGCCGCAGCCGCATCGCCCAGAAGGTCGGCCACGGTCTCGACGCCCCAACCACTGGAGACAAGATCCTCGCGCAGAGCACGCACCTGCTCAGCAGTGGCGGTGGGCGGCGGAGGCGAGGACGAGGAACGCGGTGCGGACGACGCAGAGGGCGCAGGCGACGCGGAAGGTGCAGAGGGCGCAGAGGGCGGGCTCATGAGACGACCGTAGCGGTGCGGCGCGCCTCCCCGGCGCACCCCCGCACGCCTCCCCGCACGAGATCGACTTTTTCGAACGAGATCGACGGTGTCACCGTCTGTTTCGTTCGAGAATGTCTATCTCGACGAATGCGAATGAATACGAATGCCACCGACGTCAGCCCGCCAAGCGAGCAGCGAGTTCGCCGTACTGAGCGAGCTTGACCTCGACGTCGTCGATGTAGCTGATGAGCATGAGCTCGTCCGTGCCGTGATTCTCCGCGAAGGCGCGCAGGGTCTCGGCGACCTCGTCGTAGGTGCCGATGACGATCGCGGTGTCACGCTCGAGGTGGGCCTCGACCTCCGCCCGACGCCCGGGGCTGAGCGCATCAGGCGCGCGGAAGCCCACTGCACGCCCCTGGCGCAGCGCCAGCCGGAAGTCGGCGGCCGCCAGCGCCTGCTCGCGGGCCTCATCGCGAGTGGGCGCCGCCGAGACACACATGGCCGACAGCGTCCGGTCGCTCGACGCTCCCTGCGGGAGATGGGCGCGATAGTGGTTCATGACGTCGATCTGCTGGCGCCCGGTGAAGAACTGGGCGTAGGCGTAGCCCAGGTCGTGGGCGCCGGCCCAGGCGGCCGACTGCCCCGAGGAGCCCAGCAGCCAGATCTCGGGCGGGACCTCCGGGGCGGGGTGCACTCCCAGGGCGGCATAGCGGTGACCGGCCGGGATCTCATCGCGCAGCAGGGCGACGGTCTCGTCGATGAGCGCGTCGATCGCCTCGGGGGCGATGAAGCGCCCCTGGTTCAGGGCGCGCGCGGCGAGCACGTCCCCGCCGGGCGCACGGCCCAGCCCCAGGTCCACGCGCCCGGGGAAGAGGGTCGCCAGGGTGGCGAAGCGCTCTGCTATCTGCAGCGAGCCGTAGTGCATCGCCATGATGCCGCCGGAGCCCACGCGGATGCGGTCGGTCGCGTCCAGCATGTGCATGATGAGCAGGTCGGGGGCGCTGGAGGCGAAGGCGCCGGTGTTGTGGTGCTCGGCCAGCCAGAAGCGGTGGTAGCCGCTGTCCTCCAGGCCGCGGGCCAGGCGGACCGTGTCCTCAATGGCCCGGCGGGGTGTGCGCCCCGCGAAGAGAGGGATCTGCTCGAGGGCGCTCAGTCGCATGCGGGTCTCCTTCAGAGTGGTCAGTTGTCAGAGTTCGTGCTCGTCGGCCGGCCAGGACTTGTCTGCAAGGTCATTGAGACGCGGGGACGCTCCGGTCCAGCGCCCCGGGTCGGATCGCTCGGGCGGAGCCCGCCGAGCGGCATTCGGGGCAACACGCGGACGACGACGCTCATTCCGGATCCATTCCCCGCTCATTCCGAGTCTCCGCCCGCCCTCCGCGTCTGCGTGTGCCCATCCCGCCTCTCCATGCACCCTCCATGCACCCTCCATGCGCCCTCCGCCCGGCAGGTGCACCAAAACAACAGCACCATAAGCTGTTTTTTACTTCTCACCACGAACAAGTTGTTTGAACTTATCGAATCTTGGCCCTACCTTGGTGCCCATAGCGCAGACCGCCAGTCAGCCCCGCGCCGCAAGGCGTCGCGCAACAGATATCGACCGTTTCATCAACCGCTTACCGGCCGCTCCGCACGGGCCCGATCCGATCGGGTCCCAGCAGGCCCGGCCAACCGCTCTCAGGAGGCACCCATGCCCGTTCTCACCATCGGCGACCAGTTCCCCGACTACGAGCTCACCGCCGTCGTCCCCGGCAACCTCAAGGACGTCGCCGCGGACAGGCCCGAGGACTACTTCACCACCGTCTCCTCCGCCGTGCCCGAGGGCACGTGGCGCGTGGTCTTCTTCTGGCCCAAGGACTTCACCTTCGTGTGCCCCACCGAGATCGCCGCCTTCGGCGACCTGTACGAGGAGTTCAGGGACCGCGACTGCGAGGTGGTGGGCGTCTCCACCGACAACGAGTACACCCACTACGCCTGGCGCCGCAGCCACGAGGCCCTCCAGAACCTGCCCTTCCCCATGGCGGCCGACCTCAGGCGCGAGCTCGTCAGCGCCCTGGGCGTCCTGAACCGCGACGGCGTATGCGACCGCGCCACCTTCCTCGTGGACCCGAGCAACACCATCCAGTTCGTCTGCGTGGACGCCGGCAGCGTGGGTCGCAACACCGAGGAGGTCCTGCGTCAGCTCGACGCCCTCCAGTCCGACGAGCTGTGCGCCTGCAACTGGAAGGCCGGCGCCGCCACCATCGACGCCCTGTCCGAGATGAAGGGCTGAGCCTGGCGCCGACAGCACAGCCCGCCGCCACGGCCCCGCGCACGGCCCGGTCCGCCGGCACCGCCGTCGGGACCGCCACCACCAGAACACCACGACACCACGAAGGACCACGCATGACCATCGCCACCCTGCGCTCCGCCCTACCCGACTGGGCCAAGGACCTCTCGCTGAACCTGTCCACCCTCACCCGCGCCACCGCGCTGACCGAGCAGCAGCAGTGGGGCACCTTCCTGGCCGCGGCCGCCGCGACCCGCAACGAGTCCGTCCTGGTGCAGGTCGCCGAGGAGGCCCGCGACCACCTGAGCGAGGAGGCGCGCTCCGCCGCGCTCGGCGCCGCCGCGATCATGGCCATGAACAACGTCGCCTACCGCACCCGCCACTTCCTGGGCGGCGACTACGACAACGAGCGCATGGGCCTGCGCATGAACATCATCGGCTCGGCCGGCGGGGTCGAGAAGGTCGACTTCGAGCTGTGGAGCCTGGCGGTGTCCGCCGTCAACGGCTGCGAGAAGTGCGTGAGCGCCCACGACGCCACCGTGCGCGCCGAGGGCCTGAGCACCGAGCAGGTGTGGGAGGCCGTGCGCATCGCCTCGACCCTGGCCGGAGTGGCCCAGGCGATCGGCGTCGTGGAGTCCCTCGGCTGAGGCCGACCGGCCGCCGTCAGGGCCTGCTGGTCCGCGGTCCGCACGCCCGTGATGCGCCGGTCAGCTGGTCAGCTGCGGGGGTCGGCGTCGATGGCCCCCTGGACGTCGTTGAACAGCAGGTTGGAGATCTCCACCTGAACCATCTCCACCTGGGGCACGTCGTGCAGGAGGAGCGGGTCGTCCGCGGAGGTCTGGAGCGCCAGGGTGCCGCAGCCGAAGAAGCGGTCGGTGAGGTCCTTGTCCAACTGGATGTCGGAGATCCGGGTCAGCGGGAGGTCGTGACCTGCTCGCTTGAGAAGCCCGGAGCGGGTGATGATGCGCTTGGTGGTGACCGTGTAGGTGTGCGCGTACCACTGCAGCCACGGCACGACGAGCAGCGGCACGCTCGCCACCAGCACCACCGCCCAGATCCCGATCAGTCCCCAGGGGGACCAGGAGGCCGGAGCCAGCACCGAGCCGACGACGCCGACCGCGAGCAGCACGATCTCGAGAATGATCCGCCACAGGAGGGCCTTGATGTGGGTGTGCATGTGCCGCACCACGACCTCGTCGCGGCTGAGCAGCTTCTTCGACAGAGCCATGGGCCTATGGTGCCATGACTCGACAGGCCGACTCGACGGACTTCACGCCCGTCCGCCGCACCCGCCGCCCCGGGCGTAGGCTGCTCCCGAGCACCCGCGACGACGCGTTCCGCCCCGTCGCGGGTGCTCACGCGTGACGGGCGCCGCCGTCGAACCCGCCGCCCCACGGATGAGGAGTCCCGATGAGCACGCCCAGCACCCCGCCCGACGCCGGCACGCCCGAGGCGCGGAAGCCCGCCGCCGACGCACCCCTCACAGTCAGAGGCCGGACCGTGCGCCCCGGCGTCGTCCTGGTCACCTGCTGCGCGGCGCTGTTCATCTCCTCCATGAACGCGGCCCTGATCAATGTGGCCCTGCCGGTCATCCGCGCGGACCTGGGCGCCTCGACGACCCAGCTGCAGTGGGTGGTGGACGCCTACACCCTCATGATTGCCGCCCTTCTGATGGCCAGCGGCTCGATGGCCGACCGCTTCGGCCGCAAGCGGGCCTTCATGACGGGACTGGCCCTGTTCGCCGCGACCTCGGCCCTGTGCGCCCTGGCGCCCACGATCACCTGGCTTGTCGTGGGCCGCGGACTGCAGGCCGTGGGCGGCGCGCTGATGACGCCGGTCGCCCTGTCGATCATCTCGGCGACCTACACCGACCCGGCGAGGCGGGCCGCCGCGATCGGCGTCTGGGGCGCGGTCACGGGCCTGTCACTCGGACTCGGGCCGCTCGTCGGCGGGCTGCTGACCGACGCCTTCGGGTGGGAGGCGAACTTCTGGCTGAGCGTCCCGGTGTGCCTGACCGCGCTCGCGGGGACGGCGCTGTTCGTCCCGGAGTCCCGCGCCGCGCGCCCCCGCCGGCTCGACCCGGCAGGCCAGCTGCTCATGATGGTGCTCCTGGCGGGGACGGTCGGCGCCCTCATCGAGGGCCCGGACAGCGGATGGTCCTCCGCGCCCGTGCTCGCGGCGGCCGGGCTCGCCGCGGCGACCCTGGCGCTCTTCGTCGTCGTGGAGCGGCGGGTCGCGGAGCCGCTGATCGATCTGCGCTTCTTCCGCTCGGCCCCCTTCAGCTCCTCGGTGCTCATCGCGGTGGCGGTCTTCACCGTGCAGGGCGGCTTCCTCTTCCTCGTCTCGCTCCTGCTGCAGGGGCCTCTCGGCTACTCGGCGCTCATGACGGGGGTGCTCATCCTGCCGATGGCGGCGGTGCTGGCGCTCAGCTCGCCGACGTCGGGGCGGCTGGTGGGCCGCCGCGGCACCCGGCCGTCCCTGGTCATCGGCGGCGCGGCGATCTCGGTCACCGGCGTCATGCTGGCGCTGCTCGACGGAGGAACCCCGGCGTGGTACCTCATCGCCGCCTTCATGGTGCTGGGGCTGGGGCTCGGCTTCGTCAACCCGCCCATCACGACGACGGCGGTGGCGGGGCTGCCGCTGTCGCAGGCGGGCGCCGCCTCGGGGATCGCCTCGGCCTCGCGCCAGGTGGGGGTGTCCCTGGGCGTGGCGGTGGCCGGCCTGGTCGCAGGCGCCGACGACGCCCGCCTCATCTCGGCCAGCCGCCCCGTGTTCTGGCTCGCCGCGGTCCTCGGGCTGGCGGTCGTGGCCCTGGGCGTGGTCTCGACGAGCGCGTGGGCGCGGGGTACGCGCCGCCGGCTCGACGCACTTCTCAGTGACTCGGGATCATAGGCTCTCCTGGTCGGCTCGGACTCCTCGGCGAACAGCCCGACCCGGGCAGGCCCCACCGGGACCGGGTCCTCCTCCTCACGACGAGCCGTGCACAGAGTGCCAGCGGTATACGGGGACGACCATGATCGGGGTCCACAGTGCCGCCGCGATCACCATTGACTTCGTCACTGCCGCGGGGCGGCCGCGCAGGCGGCTCCCGGTCGGGCGATCATACGCATCCACCCTCACGATGAGACCATCGTGGCGCCCCAGGCTGATGCACTGCTGGGAGAAGGCGAAATCGAACGGTTTCGGCGAGCGTCGCTCGAGTGCGCGAAGCGCATTGTCAGCGGCATGAGCACCCATGGGTATAGCGACCGCGCACCCGCCTCGAAGATATGGCCGACCCGGAACCACCGCCGAGTCCCCGGCCCCCCATATACCCGGAACCGCCTGGAGATTCTCATCGAGAACTACTCGACCTCGGGCATCAGTACCCAGCTGTGAGCGCTCGGCAAGCCCCGAATAACGGAAGCCCGTCGCCCGGATCTCCAGCGCGGAATCTTGAGAGGGCTCTCCCAGAATCACGCCGGAGCGAGTCAGGGAATCCACCAGCTCCTTCCGCGTCCTATCAGAAAACTGCCGGCCGATCTTACCGCGACCAACGAGATGAGTCTTCAGGTCCGGGCGCGCGTCAGCCAGCTCGGAAGCCAGCTCGATCCCGGTCAGACCACCGCCCCGGACGAGGACGCGCTCTCCGGAGCCCAGAAGGGACACCTTCTCTCGCGCCGTCTTCGCATCGTCGAGCGAGCCGATACCACCAGGACGGTGCGCATCGCTGCCGGTAGCGACAATGATCTGCCTGGCGCGAATGCGACGGCCATCTGCAAGCGTAACGCATCCAGGGTCCACATGGATCGCCGAACCGACAACGGAGCGAACTCTGGGGCGAAGCGCGAATCGCAATGGGATCTGTATCCGTGGCCGACGACCCGCCACAACCTCATGGAGACGGACTCTGTGCACGAAGCACGTCCTCGGGGCGATGACGAGCACACGCGCCTTACCGCTGAGCCGATTCGCGGCAGCGACCCCCGCATATCCCGCACCCACAACGACAACATCCCATACTACCGGCGACACGCCAGCCCCCTCGCAGTCGATCGTCGATCAATGTACCAGCGCATCTCGGCGAGTCACCCGTGCAGCAGGTCCAGTCCGACGCTCGCCACCACCGGCACGATCCCGAGCACGATGAAGGCGGGCAGGTGGCACAGCCCCAGCGGGAGCACGAGCCGCACCGCCAGCCGCTCGGCCGCCTCCTCG
>ERZ773079.1848-NODE-1848-length-12248-cov-4.321578_pt1 | contig 12248 bp, 6 predicted proteins | sample MGYA00511355_ERZ773079 | MGnify/ENA primary metagenome ERZ773079 (study PRJEB29015, sample SAMEA2737979) | human oral metagenome | biome: human oral; feature: human-associated habitat; material: dental | place: China | collected 2117 ... | reverse complement strand
CTTCATCGATGAAATCGAGCAGGGCAAGATCCAAAGGCTGGGACTGCGCAGTTCTTACTGAACCAAAACACGAAGGCAATTGTGGGCCATCGTGGTGCGCTCGGTTGCCCGGGCGAGCAGGGGTCGGCAGTGACGCAGAGGCCCAGGTTATCGGGTCCCGCTATGGGCAGTGCCACGCGCAAACGTGGGGTTTGGGATGACGGCAGAGATGGGGCTCGACCTATTGGCCGTGTATGCCAGGGGAGTCGACCAAAGACTGGGCCATCATGGGGGTAGCTGTCTGATCCGCACCACGTGTCCGAGACCTGGACCGCGTCTCTTTCCATGCAGCAGGTTTCGCGATTGCGCGAGTCTTGGTCCAGGATCCCCACCTCAGTCTCTTATAGTTATGATATAATTACCTAAATAATTGCTTGGTGCTTATGGCTCAGTTAGTGTATGGATCGATAAGGGGTCTGTGGAACGGGGGTGGGCTTGATGGATCAGGCGTTGCTTGTATCGAAGACAGCCACAAGACAAGTTGACGCCAAAGAGTTCTCAAAGGCATATCGAAACTTATATGCGGATTTCGATCTGCTGTGTCCCGTGTGTAGACAAGCCGTGTACTTCGCTGAGGGAAGGGTGCAGAGCCCTCATTTTCGTCACGATCGGGATAACTCCCGTGCTAGGCAATGCGAGCTTTATGCGGCAAACTATGGCAGGCAGACTCCAATTGAACAGATGCCCATACCTCTACTACTGAAGCGTGTTGGTTCTGATACGTATCGTGTGTTTGCGTCTCTAAGACCACTGGAGAAACGACAACTACAGCAGTTTTCAAGAGTAAACGCTATGCTCGTCGTTGGAACGAGGAGGTACGCAATCAGCCGAGAGAGATTCTCTGCTGGAAGAGTGTGCATTCTCGAAATGGGGGTCGAATCCTTGGACGACTTCGGTAAGGTTGAGATTCAAGGCGCTCCTACAGGGCTCGATTCTTACTGGGGCAAGGCTTCTAAACCGAAGGACAGCGCCGTTTTCACTTGTGATAATGAGGATACGAAAGGGAGGCTCCTTCGTCCTGGTGACTTTGTCTTTCGAGGGATGTTCTATTTGATTGTCTCGGACGTGAACTCCATCCGTATTATTCAAGAGAGGCTCCGAGGAACGAAGGTCATTGGGAGGATTGATGGCTCTGAAGCGTTGATCGTCCTAAAAACCCAATTCGCCTCGCAGGGAATGCAACCGGATATATGGACGACTGCCTGGCTCAAAGAGCATGATCTCGCCATTGGATCGCTTCCGGAAACACCCGAGGTGCTCTGGCCCCCCTCCGCTTCATCACGCGGAGTAAGCGAGCTGCTCTTCTCTAGGGGAGATGCTTTCATCATAAAGCGAACATTCATAGGTTCCGGTGGTCGGCAGACCGATGCGGTTCAAGTAGTCAGACCAGATCGCAAATGGCGCGAGGCCCAAAACGCAGTGGACCTGTCTTTGACCCCCGATGGGCTATTTGCGTATGGGGAAGTCCCCTCAAGTGGGTACTCATTGATTTGCCCAAATAGGGGGATCACGCTCGATGCTCTCGTATGTATGAGACATCCTATCTACGCAATGTATGACCCACCGGACAACGCGGCTATCGAGCCCCTTCGTAAGTCACTGGATACATCAGGCGATGTAGCGCTCGTTCCAATTTGCACGTGTAGAGTTCTAGAACTTGATGTCGGCGGCAAGCTGCTTACGAAGGGTAATATTCCCGTGGAAGGCATCACCTGCCCGTCCACGCGTCACCTTCTGATGGCTACAACCCGTCTTCACAGCTGCAAAGGTATCGATCGCATTCTCCTCTTGCAGATCCCCTCGACAAGTCGTATGCCTGGACGTGGCCAGGCAGCTGCGTGTGTCTGGCAAGACGAAAGAGACGAAGTCCGTATGCCCAGATCTGTGGGCATAGCGCGCGCTGTGGCGCGCCAACAACCTGATCCTCGCGAGGTCCTGATGCGCTTGCGGCGCGTGGATGAGTGGAGACCCAACATCGAAAAGAGCCGGAGGTAGGCAGTTGCTCGGATCAATAAGCTCTAGGCGGCACTGCTCTCTGTGTTACCGCGTTGAGAACGCAGGAACCTCAGAAAGCGAAACTCGCTTCTATCGCATTGCGGACGTTATCAAAGAAAACGGCGAATATCGGTTGATCGATGCAAGAATTGATAGAATTGATAAGAGAGTATTGAACAAGCCAAGAGAATATCCTAATTATTTACGTAATCGCACACTCGAACACTCCAGTCTGCCAGATAATCTCAGCTATCTGGCATGGACTATGCAAGAGGACAATAGAATTCTGTCGGAATGTGAATCAGAGTTCCCCTCGCTTAAGATGCTCAAAGCTCCCATAATGGTCTATGAAATTGGTCGAGATGTTAAGGCGGATGACCTGCCGGACATTTTGCGTGAGGGAATCCAGGTGTCAGTCTGTCCCATGGAGCGATTCTTGCTCGTGTATCGTGTGGATCGGAGAGAACTTCAGGCGTTGGATTGCATGGGGAGGAACTTCGAATTTCAAGCCGGTATACTTCGGCTGAAAGTCAACCCGAACATAGATCTATCCAACAGTATGCAGTTGCCTGTGGCCATGATCAAGCCGAACCAGTATATGACCGTCAAGAATCAACGAGTCCCTCATATGACTATCTGCACTACGTGGGACGTTGAGGATCTCGACTGGAAGATGCCAGTCCTCGGACTGAGGGACCTCGCCCTGCGCTATGTCATATGGGCAAATAAGCAACTCGATTCACCCCTCTCGAGGACCGATAGGCAGAGGCTCCGGAAATTTATCGATGACGCCTTTGAGCGCCCCGTGTTGTTTGATGAGTTCCTGCGGAACGTGGACTCGCATCTCTACGATGCGAAAGTGTCAGAGTTGCGAAGAAGTGTGGCCCAAATGGCAATGGACAATGGAGATGGAATTACCCGTTTTGTCAGGGAGGCACTGGAAGAAGACTCAGGCTTTAAAGAGTTGTGCGAGAAACGGGTTAGGGAGGAGTATGTCCCACGAATTGCGGAGGCAGAGAGAAGTCTAGAGCAGCGCAGAGAGACCCTCTGTCAGCTCGGTAAGAAAATCTCTGACAGTAAAGACGAACTTGCAGATATCGAGAGCAGTATATCTTCACGCAGCTCTGAGCTTGCTGAGCTCAACACACAGGTTCGCAAGGCGCAGGCGGACGCGGATACAGCTGTGAACGAGATTTTGTCGAATGTCGCCATAAGGCTTGGACTTCGCTCCGTGGCATCCATGCAGGTTTCATCGCAGGTTGAGGTGGAGGGGCCCCGTCTGATAGAGACGAAGCTATGCGAGAACTCTAAGTTGAGTGATGCTGACCTGGAACGTTGCCTCACGAGGAACCTCAGTGCCCTTGGAGTGCGCTCCCGTTCTCTAGCTATCCAAGACATTGCTCGTTACGTTATGGCTGCATTTGTGACGGCGACTCAGACAGGTTCGGCGCTCGCAATCGACTTGGCATTCTCGCACGAGATCGCGGATGCGCTGTCATACTCGTTGCTTGGTACGCCAGCGCACGTAATTGAGATGCCCTTTAGATGTGACGACAGCACCGCAATCCTCCGTCTTGTGGATGGGCAGAACAATGTCATCGTGCTCATTAACAACGTCATTGACTCGGGGAACGAGGCAATCATGACCTCCGAACTTGGCAGAAGATCTAGCGCTGTCATCATCTACTCGGTTTCGACTTGCAAGGACCTGAGACTGATTGCCCCAGAAGTGTGGGGACAGTGCCTATACCTTGGATTTAGTGACTTGTACATATCCTATTCTAGTAGGAAGAAACTGAAAGTCCTTCCTAATGGGGTGAAGCCAGATTTCCCGGTCGATGACGACGATCTGAAAGATGGAATGGATGACATCGAAAAAGTAGTCGGAAGGGGCTCAATCCCGATGCAGAACCTGGCACTTGTCTCTCTCCTAAAAAGCAATCTCAATCAGGTGGGTATCAGACCAGATAACTGGCAATTTGTTGTACCCCAGTTGGTCCTCTCACTTACGGATGACCGAGCGCGAGGCGAGAGAGTATCAACGATCGATAAGGAGACGCATTCTATCGATGCATCGAGATTTGCCACAAGGGTTAACTATGAACTCTAAGTTGGTAGGAAGAATTGCGAATGACTTATCCATACCGTCGTTCAGAAATGAGACTCCCCAGCATTATGAGGCAAGAGTCCTTTACTCGGCTTTGCGCTACTGGATCGAGGCTGCATGCATCGATGATGGAAGAGACGGTGCAGATGGTGTCAAGGTACAGACAATCACCAGAACGGTCAGGCACATCCTTTGCCTAGCTCTCAAGACGGTGCCAGAGGCAAGGCCATGGTTTGAAGCAAGCAAAACCAACCCGGCCGCAATAGCTTACAATGCGCTCGTCGACATAGATGACCTACTTATGGTCGGTGAGACTGGCAATGTGCTCTGTACGAAGCCACGGCTCAGGGCGCTCTGCTGCGAAATCGCATATGCAACAGGTTTTATTGACCAATCGAGCGCGGTTACCGTTGAGGGGAAAAGCAACCGGGGCTTCATCACCTCGGGTCTTGCATCTATCGTCCCTGGGCTATACGCTAATCCAATCTTTCCCTCTGTTAGTTTCGAAGATCAGTGGCAATCTCTTAGGGAGTACTTACATTGGGTGCCGCTCCGTGACTTCGGGCCAATTGAGTTTCTTAGTCCGACGTCCTGGAAATCGAGTGTAATGTCTGTCGAGGCCGTCGACTCGTCCCTTCAGATTCTTTCGGCGTGTTCTGTGGCGGTTGCCCGTGACCCATTTCGGGGCAATGGCGTACAACGCTTCTGTCTCGTGGAACACGGGGCAACCGGAGTGCATGTCGCAAAGGTTCCGAAGGGCATGGCACAGTCTGTATTCCTTTGGGAGAAATACAAGTGTGGGCGTTCTGCCGAACTTGTGGTTGATCACCTGGACGAAAGATACGTGAGAGTTGAGGCTTTCCTATACCTGCTGCCGGCAGACTGTCAGCGGGTACTGCGTGCCGCCGTCTGGCCAGACGCACGCATCGGGGATACACGTGTGTATATTGCGAGGTCTGAGTTGCTGCCACTGGTCGAAGCCGTGGCAGACCAAGCTTTCATGCGATTGAGGAGGAAATGCTAGGATGCCAGAGTCGCTGAGCGGAACAAGGTACATTGAAACCGAGCTTCGTGACCGTCTTGTCTCTTACCTAGAAACCGAATACCTCGGTAAAGTCGACGGGCTTGTCGATGCCTGTGACGCCAGCCTTAGGAAGCAGGGTAATCTATTTCAGGAACCCTACTATGAGGCTACGCCTGCATATGAGACAGTTGAACGAGGTATCCGAAATGCGCAGATTCCCTGTGACGTCAAGGAATTCCTCGAAGATATGGCTGGGGCGAGGAGAGGTGTTTTCGATGCTCCATATCGTCATCAAGTCGACAGTCTCGAGAGCTACTGGGCGAGAGATGATGTGCTCGTCTCCACTGGTACAGGTTCCGGAAAGACTGAGTGCTTCATGTGGCCCATGCTCTCGAAGCTGGCGCACGAGGCCTCCACAAAACCCGACAGCTGGGAGGACAGAGCGGTACGCGCAGTTGTGCTGTATCCGATGAACGCACTTGTTGCGGACCAAATGGCTCGCCTGAGGCATATGGTCGGATGTTCCGATGGAGGATTTACCCCGATATGGCGAAAGTCATGCGGAGGAGCTAGACGCCCGCAGTTCGGCATGTATACTGGTCGCACTAGCTACGCTGGCAAGGGACGGATGCCAAGACGCGACAAGGTGCTGGCAGATTCTCTCACGCGTTCCTACCTCGATTTGTCCGAGGAGGGTAGGAAGGCCCTCAGAGATTACGGTAAGTATCCCGAGAAGGTTAGCCTTGAGGCCTTCGTCAAGAAGCTTCGCGAAAAGGATGTCGACCCTTGGGATCCGGAGGATGCGGAGCTCATCTCCCGGTTTGAGATGCAGCGGCACATTCCTGACATCCTCATTACCAACTATTCAATGCTGCAGCTCATGCTCATAAGGCCAGTCGAGAGGAGCATCTGGGATGCAACAGGGCGTTGGCTGAGGGATAACCCCGATGAGAGGCTTCTGATCGTAATCGATGAGGCCCATATGTATAAGGGTGCTCCGGGTGGAGAAGTCGCCTTGCTAATACGGCGACTGGTCGACAAAATTGGCGCCTCGACCGATCTAATATCCTTCATCCTCACAAGCGCTTCGATTCCGGGGGACACGACTCCCGTTAAGAGGTTCTTCTCTGATCTGACAGGTAAAGGTTCAAAAAGGTTGTCTATTATTACTGGCTCAAAGTTGGAGATTAGCGACGTTGGGTGCAGGGAATTAAACGCGAAGGATATAAGCGCCATTAGTATACCAAAAGGCAACTGCAAGGACTCAGGGCTTCAGCACGTCATTAGGAACTTTTCGGATGCGCTTGGCCTCAATTATGATAAGTCCATGTCCATAAGGGATACAAGAAAGTGGCTCGGATCGGAGCTTCGCCATATCGGCTGCTATCGTCGTCTAGAGCGCTCCCTTCGTGACGGTCAGGCGCATACGTTAAGGGAGCTTGCGAGCAGCGCATTCCCTTGTGCATCGCATGAACATGCAAGCAACGCAGTGGATGTCCTTCTAAATGTTGCTGTCTTGGCAACAGATGAAGCAGGACATGCGCTATTGCCGGTGCGCATGCACATGTTCATAAGGGGAATACAGGGACTTACTGCCTGCTGTGATCCAGAATGCTCCAACTCGAGCGGAGGACAGCTTCCCGGCCTAGGAACAGTTTATGTGAATAGGCCTTCGGGACGCTGTTTGTGCGGAGCAAAGGCCTACAAGCTCTCCACGGACCGTAACTGTGGCGCCCTCTTTCTACTGGGCTACACAGGGAACATCGATGGTGATTTTTACTTCTGGGACAAGGAACCAGAGGAAACTGATGGGATGAAGCTGGCTACCCTCATGGTCATAAGGAACGAGTGCGATGCCGAGAACTGTCCGAAGACAGGTTGGCTCAACACCATCACGGGAAAGGTCAGCGCAGACGACTCTCATGCAGGCGATGATCACTATCTTCATATTGGCTATACGGATAAGATGTCTGGGCCAAGGGAAGAGCCCGGCTTTGATTCAAGTGGCTATCTCTTTGTGAGCTGTCCGCGCTGCAGCAACAGAATCTGGCTTTCGGACTTTGTGACTCGCGGCAATGAGGCATTTTACAATGTAATCGCTCGGAACTTCGAACTCCAAGGTGGCTCGGACGATGTGGCGCAGCAAAGGAAGAACGCTAACGCAGGCAAAAAGACCCTCCTCTTTTCCGACAGCCGTCAGCAGGCAGCTAAACTGGCACGAGATCTTTCCCTTGCCTCAGACAGGGATCTCTTCAGATCATTGATTGTACCAGCTGCATGGAACCTTCAGAGAGAAATGGACGAGAAGTCCGATCTGAAGAAGCTTTACTACTGGTTTTTGAAGGAAGTCTGGACGAATGGTGTTCGGATCTTCGAGAAGGATGATCAGCGAGCCCTGTGGAACCATATGGACGATGCCAGGGAGCAGTGGGAGGACGATGGGGAGTTCGACTACAGCACGCTAGGCAAGCGGCCCCTTGCATACCAAACCGAACTCCTGAGATTGCTGTGTAACCGATACATGTCTCTGAGCAATATGGCTGTTGGGTATCTTGTCCCAACGAGGAGGCTTTGGAGCAAGATCAGTAAAGGGTTTCCAAAAGGACAAGAGCTAACACGCCAAGAATTCGAGGCAATATTTTATGCATGGTCCTCATATGTATTGGTGAATAACTTCGCAATCGCCAAGGATGTGCCTTACTATGCACGCTCTATGGCGATGCCATCAAATCGCTCGCTTGGCGTTCCTATGGACGAGGTCTTTAGAGGTATGAAGATGGGCAAGGGGTCACTTCTTAATTATCTGAAAAATGCCTACTCTAACGATCAGATAGAAAGCATCACATCCGCAATAAAGAAACTTTGCGAGGAGAATGAGGATAGATTCCTCTTTATCGATCCCTCTAAGGTCTACCTGAAGATTGATCTTAACGCCATTTGGTACAAGTGTCCCCGCTGTGGGAGGATTGCGCCATATACCTTGCATGGCAGGTGCGCGTACTGTAGGCAGGAAGATGCGACACCCATAGGCGACTTCAAGGGCGTGTCATTCTGGCGGGGTCCTCTCAAGGAAATCCTAGATGGCGTAAGGGCGATTCCGAAGGCGAGGATAAACACTGAGGAGCATACGGCACAGTTGTCTTATGGCGATGACTATTCCCGGACCATATCTACGACCGAAGACTATGAGATGCGCTTTCAGGATATTTTTGTGTCGAGTAAGAATGATGATCCAGTGGATATCCTCAGCTGTACGACAACCATGGAGGTCGGCATCGATATTGGCTCCCTCACTGCAGTAGGGCTCAGAAACGTCCCTCCAATGCGTGAGAACTACCAGCAAAGAGCGGGCAGGGCTGGACGTCGAGGCACCGCGATTTCCACGATTCTTACCTACGTCGACACGCGGCCCTATGATAACCACTACTTTGAGCATCCTTGTGAAATTGTGCGCGGAGTTCTGCGCAAACCAGAAATTGATGTTTTTAATGAGAAGCTTCTTCGCAGGCACATTTCAACGGTGGTCTTCACAAGATACGGCGATCAGGAAGGAATCTCGATAGACAGCCTTCCTGTGGACGATTTCTTTGATGAGCGCTTCGAGCGTTTCGAAAGATGGCTCAGAGCTTTTGAGCTCGATGCGGAGTCCAAGAAGAGACTGGTCCCACAGGGAATGCCTTGGTCACTGTCGGCAGTCAAAGATGGCCTGATCAGCGAGCTTTGCACCATGAAAAAAGAGTTGCATGCTCATCCAGAGCAGTACGAGACAGTTTCTCAAAGCGCAAGGCGGGAAGTTGAGTACAAGAAGCTCCTAGACTGTCTGCTTGAGAGAGCCTTGCTACCAACCTATTCCTTTCCTCGCGGTGTCATTGGCTTCGATATCGAGGACTCGAAGGGAAAGCTCCTTCAGGAGCCCCAGCGTTCTGTCGACATAGCGATAAGCGAGTATGCGCCAGGTCGCCAGATTGTGGTCGACAAGGAGGAGTATATTTCAGGGGGCGTATACAGTCATATCTCGAAGTATGCCGCCAGACAGATTGATCGCGAGAATCCTGCAAGGAAGTACTTCAAGAGCCCTGACTATCTCAAGGAGATTGCTCTTTGTAAAAATCTGGGATGTGGGTGGTTCGGGGAGCTTATGGATCTTGATGAAGGCAGTTGTCCCTTCTGCCACAGGCGTGATTTTCTCGAGATCAAGTACATGCTGAAACCCTGGGGATTTGCTCCGAGAAATGGACGCTCGTCACGAGGAAACGACGAAAGAGAGGAGTATTCGGTAACATCGGAGCCCTGCTATTCCGCCGTCTCTGATGGTGGACTGGAGCGGTTGGATGGGTTCGTACATGTCAGGTATGATCAGAGATCGGACTGTAATCTCGTTGTAGTCAATCGTGGTCCGGCAAACCAGGGATTTGAGATATGCGGAAATTGTGGCGCGGCATATCCTACTGCAAATGAAGAGATGCGTAAGAAGCTGTATCCACCGTATCAAAAAGATTGCAGTGGCAACAGGCCTACATGTGAGCATAACTTTCAGCGCAGCATTCTGCTGGGAGATGTCTTTAAGACCGATCTCATACTGTTCGAACTCTGCCTTCGTCGATCTGATGTATGCGTTAGCGGCTGCGGAGGCGGGTTCATTAATAATCACTGGCTTACGAGGGCGGCGACTTCGCTCACAGAGGCGCTACGCCTAGCCGCCGTCGATATCCTCGATATCGATTTCTCGGAGCTTTATGCCGGTTATCGGAAGAGGTTTCCTCAAGGTAAGGAAGTCTTCGTGGACATTTACCTGTTTGACTCCCTGGCAAGCGGTGCAGGCTACTCTGCTGAACTCGCCAGTCCCCCTGTCATCAGTGAGCTCTTTGCTAAAGCGAAAGAGATTCTAAATAACTGCGACTGTGAGAGCGCATGTTTCAAATGTCTTAAACATTACGGGAACAAGCACGTTCACTCGCTGCTAGATAGACGAGCTGTGCTCTCATTGCTGGATTACGTCTCGTTGGGGAAGGTAGAGGAGGAGCTTTCGATCGATGAGGCAAGCGAAGCTCTCGTGCCGCTGAAGATCGCTCTGACAATGTCTCCCGGAATAGATGTTACCGAGACTGCACATGGATTGGAGGTTACCCATGGAAGTGCAACTATCTCTATCCAAGCCATTCCGGATGCTTCCGTTCATTTTGAAGGTGGACCTCACTACCGCGTCTGGAGACATTCTCTGATCCACGATACGCCGCTAGTTTTCGAGGAAATTTATAAAGCTTTATCTCAGACTTCTGTTCACTCATGTGTCCGCTGTTAGAGTCGGTCGGTTTTAGCCATCTAGGAGAGATCGTCTTATGGGTATGGTCTACTGCGCCGAGTGCGGCACCAAGATATCCGAGTACGCGGAAGCGTGCCCACATTGCGGTTTCAAGGGAACCAGCACTACGGCGCTCGCAGTGCGCGAGAAGACGTCAATTCAGCCCGCGTCTTGGACAGACTCATCGCTAGCTTGCGAGTTCGATGCGGCCCTGCCCATAAGCCCATTGCAGAAAGCCCGCTTCGACAACATCTTCTCTAGCGCCGAGACCGTCATGGAGGTCGCACCCGCACTCTTCAATGCCCTCAAGGCGATGCTTCCCGACAAGGTCGTCGCCGCGAAGATACCAGGCGAGGTGCAAAAGCTCCTCGATGAGGGCGCCCTGCGGTTCGTGACGGACAAAAATGGGGAGATCCTGCCGACCATCTTCAAGGACGGCACGATGTTCAAGCAGGTCAGGCTAAAAGAGCTCTCCGTGACGCCCGAACTGGGCCGCGCCGTAGTGAACTTGCAGCAGCAGGCGGCACTAGCCGAGATATTGCACGAGGTTCGCGAGGTTCACGAATCCATAAAAGAGGCCGTCAGCTCCCTGCAGAACGACCGTCTCGCTCGCGTCGATGCCGTTTTGCAGCAGTTGCAGCAGGTCGTGCTCATGAGCGATGCGCGCGTTCGTGAGGCGAAGCTGCTGGACATTACCGCCAAGGTGACTGAGGCGAAGTTCATGCTCATGTATTCGTTCTCCGAGGGTATGCGGTTCTTCGAGGGCCGCAGCAGTGAGAAGGATTTCCTTGAGATGGTCATGGACACGAAAGCCCAAAAGGAGGCCGACAAACGCAGCCGGGAACAATTCCAGACGCTTGCCGCCCTTACGCGAGCCGTCCAGGCTGAGGCAACGGCGTACTGCCTCATGGACGAGCAGGAAGTCGCGCAAGAAAGCCTTCGTCAGTTCGCCGGCTTCATTAAGGACAACAAGCTCGATGACAGGAAGACGCTCATAACCTTGAGCCAATTCAACAATGCCAGCCAGAAGGAGCTTATAAGCGGATTCGTGACCTTGCAGGAGAGCATAACCGCGCTCTCGTCAGCGGAAGGTGCATCGATTCAGGCATTGCTCGAAGCCACCGAGCAAGAAGACCCGAAAGAAGGCCAAGATGGCACGGATATGTAAGTCAAAGGGTTGCACGAATGAGATCCCCGAGGGCTGGAAGGTCCCATATTGCGATGCCTGCCGCTATAAGGCGGCCGAGAAGGCCAGAGACAGGCTCAAGGTTGTGGGTGGCATACTGGTCACCGTCGGCGGGATAATCCTTGTCGTGGGCAAAGATGTGGTTGTAGATGTCGCCAAATCGGTTTTGAAGCGCTAGCCCCATCAAAACTGCAGGCTTTTCGGGGCTTCTGGTGGGTGGCACGGGCTAGGACGGAGCGCAAGCGAGTGCGTCGAACGATAGGCCTCCCAGCTCGGGGAAGATCACGGTGGTGAAGTACTCCACGTTGCGAAATCCCCTGGCAGCCTTCTTGATGGACTGTATGAGCGAGTTTGCGCCCTCGAGGTAGGCGTCTGCGGGCCTGCTGCCGAAGTAGCCGAGGATCCCCTCCCTCCTCTCCCGGACCGTCCTGGCGACCCCCTTCATATCGGGGACGTTGGAGTGCATCATCCAGCCGGGGAGCCTGTCGAGCATCGGCCTCGCCTCCTCTGCCGTCGCCCGTCCGCAGGCGTCGCGCATCGCCTCGGCCGTCTGGCAGGCCCGGGCCGCACCCGGGGTGGCTCCTGTCGGGCGCAG
>ERZ773079.1845-NODE-1845-length-12275-cov-4.788216_pt1 | contig 12275 bp, 10 predicted proteins | sample MGYA00511355_ERZ773079 | MGnify/ENA primary metagenome ERZ773079 (study PRJEB29015, sample SAMEA2737979) | human oral metagenome | biome: human oral; feature: human-associated habitat; material: dental | place: China | collected 2117 ... | reverse complement strand
GGTGTTCGTCGCTTGGGGCAAACGTGCAGGGGGCGTAGGAAAAATGTGCGTCTGATTCGTAACTCTTTTTCTGAAATGTCCTCTGACCTGCAAGTTTATCGACGATGAGGTGTTTTCCTTGAAAATGCTGAAATCTTGGGCTGCTCGGGCAGTGCTGTCGGGAGGCTGAGCGGTCGAAATTAACCGCCGAGCAATATCGACGCCATCACACAGAAATGGCGTATGTAACGTCGGTATGCAATGCGTAACTATCTGTGACGGTCGGGGACACATCCGCGTGTCGCGCGAGGACAGCCACCCTCTCGGTGGTCCCCGGCCTCGTCCTGGTGGGGGAGGCTGATATGCGTCGGCGACGCGGCCAGCACCCCGCATGCGTTAACGTGGATACATGACGAATTCTTCGCATCACCTGTCGGTGCGCTCTCGCCTGGCTATGGTTGCAGGCGGGGCTGCCCGCTTCGCGTCCCGAGCCCTTGGGCGCGGTTCTGGCGGCATGATCGGTGGCGAGGTCGCGCTGCGTATCTCCCCGAAGCTCCTCAAGGAGTTGGCTGCCCCTTGTTCATCCGTGATCGTCACCGGAACGAACGGCAAGTCGACGACGACGCGCATGGTGCGTGCGGCGCTCGAAAGCGTTGGTCGTGTTGCCTCGAACATCAACGGCGACAACATGACGTCGGGCGTCCTCACGGCTCTCATGCAGGGCAAGGGTGCGACGCGTGCCGCCCTCGAAGTCGACGAGATGCACGTGCCCGCCGTTGCGGCCGACGTGGATCCGGCTGTCTTCGTCTACCTCAACCTCTCGCGCGACCAGCTTGATCGTGTGGGGGAGATCGGAACGGTGGAGCGTCGCCTGCGCGAGGGGGCCTCGGCTCATCCGGATGCCATCGTCGTCGCAAACTGCGATGACCCCCTCATCGTCTCGGCCGCCGCCGACAATCCGACCGTTGTGTGGGTTGCAGCCGGTGGAGGATGGGGGGGCGACTCTGCCGCGTATCCGCGCGGTGGGCGCGTCGTCCGCTCCGGTGACGACTGGCACCTGATCCCCGCATTCGAGGGGGAGGAACTGCCGGAACTGACGAGCCGTCCGCAGCCTCAGTGGTGGCTCGAGGACGTTGAGCTCTCCCCCGAAGGCCCGCGCGCGACGCTGCGCGGACCGGACGGCATCAGCGTCCCCCTCAATCTGTTGCTTCCCGGGCGCGCGAACCTCGGCAACGCAGCGCAGGCGGTCGCCGCAGCCGTCGCCATGGGTATCGACCCGGCTGTCGCGGCAGCCGCCGTCAGCGGCGTCACCGAGGTCGCCGGGCGCTACTCCGTGCACGACGTCAACGGGCGCCGTGCCCGTCTGATGCTGGCGAAGAATCCGGCTGGATGGCAGGAAGCCATGACGATGATCGACCCGCGTGTCGACCAGGTCGTCATCGGCGTCAACGGTCAGGTTCCCGACGGCCAGGACCTCTCCTGGCTGTGGGACGTCGATTTCTCCGCCGTGAAACGGGAGGGGCGTCGCGTCGTCGCCTGCGGTGAGCGCGGCGCCGACCTTGCTGTGCGCCTCGAATACGCGGGCGTGCACTGCGACCTCGCCCCGCTGCCCATGGATGCCTTGGCGCTTTGCGAGCCGGGCCGCGTCGAGATGCTCCTCAACTACACGGCCATGCGCGACTTCAAGGTCCTGCTCGATCGAAAGGAAGGCACGCGATGAGCCTCTCTACGCTGCGAATCGGTGTCCTCATGCCCGAGGTGCTGGGTACCTACGGAGACAGCGGCAATGCGCTGATTCTCGCCGAACGCGCCCGCAGGCGCGGCATCGACGCCGAGGTCGTCCACGTGGGACTGACCGAGGAGATCCCTGACAGCCTCGACATTTACACGCTCGGCGGCGGCGAGGACACCGCTCAGGCGCTCGCTGCCGACAAGTTCCGCCGCACCTCGGGCCTCGCCCGCGCCCTCGATGCGGGGCGCCCACTCCTAGCGATCTGCGCATCCCTGCAGGTCCTCGGCCACTGGTACGAGGATGCGCGCGGCGCTCGCGTGCCGGGCATGGGCGTCCTCGACATCACGACCGAGCCTCAGGGGCACCGTGCGATCGGTGAGCTCGTCTGCGAGCCCGTCCTCGAGGGCCTCACCCAGACGCTCACCGGCTTTGAAAACCACGGGGGCGGTACCGTCCTCGGCCCCGATGCTGCCCCGCTCGGTCGCGTCCTGTCGGGCGTCGGCAACGGCACGCCCCGCGGCGCGACCACGCCCGAGGTACGTTACGACGGCGCCGTCCAGGGGTCCATCATCGCGACCTATATGCACGGCCCCGCTCTCGCGCGCAATCCTGAGCTGGCGGACCTACTGCTGCAGCGCACCACCGGGTCTGCGCTCGCACCTCTCGAGGTCCCCGGTGTCGCCCAGCTGCGCGCCGAGCGCCTGCGCATCGTTCACGAGGCCCGATAGCGTTGGGAGAACGCCCACGCTGAGCGCCCGCCTTGTTATGCTGACATAAACGTTTTCCTAGGAAGGCTTTCCTCATGTCGAACCCCACGCCTTACGGAGTCCCCGGTGAACAGGACACGCCCTGGCCGCAGTACGGTCAGGACGGCGCAAACGGCGCGATGCCCGCTCAGGGCGCCTATCCGGGTGCCGGTTATGGTGGTCCTGCGGTCATGCCCATCATGAAGCTGCCCAGTCGAGCCCCCGGCACGATCATGATTGTCGTCGGCGTGCTCATGATGCTGATCGTCGCCCCTATTGTCTTTTTTGTTCTCATGTTCCAGGGCGCCTCAAGCATGACCGAAAACATGGCAAATGGAGCCGTCGTACGCAACGGTGGGACCGTCGAGGTCGGCAGCAATGGCAGCTACACGGTGTCTCTTTCGGAAGCAGCGACTGAGTGTATGTTGATCAAAGATGGCAACAAGGGCTGGGATATGAAGCAGCTGGACGGAAGCTCGCAGGTCTATTACCGCGATGGCCTGGCGGAGGGCACGTACACGATCCGGTGTGAGGGCCTGGGCGATGACGCGACGATCACGGGGCTGCCCGTGAGCGCTGAGGACCTGATCTCCTCGACTGGTGGCGCGTTGATCTGGTCCACGGTCGTCGGCGTCAGCGGCACGATCATCATGATCATCGGCATCGTGCTCGTGGTGAAAGCCAACGGCAGGCGCCGAGAGATTCAACAGCAGGCGATGATGTCGGCCATCGGATGACAGCAATTTGCGCGTGAGGGGGCGAGGCCCCGGAGGAATTCCGGCCTCGTCCCCTTGATGCATCGACACCACCACGAGTAAGGACGCCATGCACACCCTGTCTTTCACGGGCGTACGCCAGGTGCGTTTCCCTGCCCCCGATGTCGCGCGTGGCTTCATGCTCGCGCTCATTGCGCTGGCAAATGTGCCCTTCTGGCTGCGATACTTCCCGGATGCGCCGCAGGTGGGCGAGGCGGCGCTGGCGGCCATGAATGGCGCCGATCAGTGGTGGTACCTGGTGCGTACCCTGTTCGTGGACCGTCGCGCGTACCCGCTGTTTTCGATTCTGTTCGGCTTCGGTATGGCGATCATGGCCTCGCGCACGATGGAGCGCGAGCGCCGCTTCGCGTTGGACGCTCTTCCCGCTGAGCTGAGCGCTGGCTGGAACCCCATCCAGTGGGAGATTGTCCGAGAAGCAATCGAGCGGCGGGCGCGCCGCGCGGCCTCACGCCTGATTCGCCGCCGCGGCTGGTGGATGCTGGCCTTCGGCCTGGTGCACGCTGTGTTTTTCTCCGGCGACATTATTGGCGCGTACGGCCTTGTGGCGGTCATTTTCGCCGAGGTTATCGTCATGAGACGCGCGTGGCTGCGCGTGCTGATCGGCGCGATCATCGCCTCCTGGAGCCTGCTGGGAATCTGGTCGATGGCGGAGATGATGGGGAGTGAGCCGATGGTTCTGGAGAGCCACGGCCCCGTCGCACTGGATGCGTGGTACCCGCTCTTCTCGCTCGCCTCCTGGCTTATCGCGACTCCGATGACTGTCCTGACGGCGCTCGTGGTCCCCTGCGTGATGATCGGCGTGGGCGCCTCGCGCTGGGGCCTGCTGCAGGATCCGCGCGGGCGCGGGCCGCTTGTGGCGGCGATCGCGCTCGTGGGTCTCGGTATTGGTGCCCTGGGGGCTGTTCCTTTCGCCCTCATGCAGCTGGACTGGGCTTTTACCGGGTCGGCGTCCTGGTCGTATCCGCTCTTCCATGCTTCCGGCGTTGCGGGAGCCTGCGGGTGGCTGGCGCTTCTCGCGCTCGTGGGAGGTGGGTCGCGCGAGAGTCTCGGCTCGGTATGCGCGTTCCTGAGTGCGATCGGCCGACGCTCGATGACCGCCTACCTGTCACAGACGCTGCTCTTTATTTTTATGTTCGGCGTGCTTGGCGCGTTCGGCGTTCGTGTCCTGGGGGTTGCGGTTTCGGGGCTTCTTGCGCTGGGGGTCTGGGCGCTGATTGGCTTCGGTTGTGTGATCGCCGAGGTCGGGGGAACCTCTCGTGGTCCCGCGGAGTGGGCGCTGCGTTGGCTGGTTGCCAAGACCGCGCGTCCGCTGCCGCTGCCCGCCCTGGCTCTCGCATTCCCTGTGGCTCCGGTAGGAGCCGAGGGGCAGTGCCGGGACTGACCCTGTTTGGCGTCTCTCATTCCGCCTGCCGTGTACTGACGGGATTTCCGAGGATTCTCCGGGCTCAATCAATACAAATTGGTCTATCTAGTAGAAACCTTTGCATTCTGCAAGAGCTAATCGCAAATGTGATCAAGAATACAAATGAAAAATAGTTGCGCCATGCCCCCCGGGTGAGCTGCGACGATGGTGCGGCGATGTCGCAGTGGTGGCGTTCGGCGGCGACGCAAAAGCCTTGGGGGCATTGGTTTTTCGTGGTTTCTACGCTACTGTGAAAGCACCAAGACACGTGCTGGTAACACGATGAGGTGAGCGGAGGAGGCGCCAATGGAAATGCATGTGCAGACCATCGTGGGGGGCGGTCGGCGCGCTCTCGCCCCGTCTGTAGCGACGCAGTGGCGCGTCAACGAACATCGGCACGAATAGGGGAACATCATGGGCTGGCTATGGCGGGCGGATGCCGACGGAGGAGCCGACGGTGAGGAGACGCCTCGCCGCCGCAATCTGCCGGACGATACCGCCGCTGATATGGAACAATGGGGAGGTAGCAAAGCAGCACCTCCGGAAGGAATTGTCACGGGTAATTCGGAGTTTGAAGCGAATCGTTTCGATATGGTTCGCCCCATTACGCAGGAGCGCTTGGGCCTCCTTTTTGACTCTGAGGGATGGGCTTGGCGTATTGATAACGACGGGGATCTGTGCGGTTTGTGGGAGGGGCATCTGTTCTGCTTCCGCTTCCTCGGTGACTCTCGTGAGGTGCTGTCGATCGTTGCCTTCATGAAGAGCCTTGTGCCGATTGAATATGGCGAGGATCTGCGTGACTTCCTGCTGGCCTGGCACGGCGAGTTCCTCTGGCCGAAGGCGTACGTCGCTGACCAGGACGAGGGCGATCGTGTTGTCGCCGAGGTGAATGCTGACTACGAGTATGGTGCGACGGATGCGCAGCTCGTTCAACAGGTGATGTGCGCGCTCGCGACGACCCTGCAGCTATTCCGTGCGCTTGAGGAGCGCTACGGTCTCGATGGGGACGAGGGGCCTGGTCCGGCTGGTGGGCATCAGCGCGGCTTTGATGGCCCCGCCTGGCTTCCAGAGAACTGAGTCACATCCTCCTGAGATTCGAAGTTGAGTGGAATAGACTCAACTTTGGCTTCGTTGTGTCTGTCAGAAGGCGTCGAGTGGATCGGCGCCACCAGACAAAACATTTGGAGGAGTGATTTCATGGCACGTGAAATGACAACAAAGGCGCAGGAGGCCGTCTCCTCTGCGCTCGCGGCTGCAGGTGCGGCCGGTAACCCGCAGGTGGAGCCCATCCACCTGCTCGAAGCTCTGATTGAGCAGCGCGAAGGTATTGCGCTGTCTCTTCTCGAGGCTGTTGGTGCCGATGTGCGCGCGATTGGTGCGCGCACTCGCAACGCCCTCGTGGCTCTCCCGAGCGCGCAGGGCGCGTCCACGGGGAGTGCCCAACCCTCGAACGCGCTGCTCGCGATCATTCGCGATGCTGGCGAGCGCGCCGAGGCCGGCGGTGACCAGTACATCTCGACCGAGCACCTGCTCATCGCTCTGGCCGCCTCGCAGACCGAGGCCGGTCGAATCCTCACCCAGGGCGGAGCTGGCGCCGACGCTCTCGCGCAGGCGCTCGCGCAGCTGCGCCCCGACCCGATTACCTCGGCCGACCCCGAGGGATCCTTCGAGGCCCTGTCCAAGTACGGCCGCGACCTCACGGAGGTTGCCCGCGAAGGCAAGCTCGACCCGGTCATCGGTCGAGATAACGAGATTCGTCGCGTCGTTCAGGTCCTGTCCCGGCGCACCAAGAACAACCCTGTTCTGATCGGCGAGCCTGGCGTCGGTAAGACGGCCGTCGTCGAAGGCCTCGCCCAGCGCATTGTCGCTGGCGATGTCCCCGAATCCCTGCGCGACAAGCGCCTGGTCTCCCTCGACGTGTCGTCGATGGTTGCCGGCGCGAAGTATCGCGGTGAGTTCGAGGAGCGCCTGAAGGCCGTCCTCGCTGAGATTCAGCGCTCCGACGGTCAGATCATCACCTTCATCGACGAGCTGCACACGGTCGTCGGCGCGGGAGGCGGCTCCGAGGGCGCAATGGACGCGGGTAACATGCTCAAGCCAATGCTCGCCCGCGGTGAGCTGCGCATGGTCGGTGCGACCACGCTCGACGAGTACCGCGAAAACATCGAGAAGGACCCCGCGCTGGAGCGCCGCTTCCAGCAGGTGTTCGTCGGCGAGCCCTCCGTGGAGGACACGGTGGCGATCCTGCGCGGCATCGCCCCCAAGTACGAGGCGCACCACAAGGTGACGATCTCCGACGGGGCGCTCGTGGCCGCCGCGCAGCTGTCGAACCGCTACATCACCGGGCGCCAGCTGCCCGACAAGGCCATCGACCTGATCGACGAGGCCGCCTCCCGCCTGCGCATGGAACTCGACTCCAGCCCCGTCGAGATCGACGAGCTGCGCCGCAGCGTCGACCGCATGAGGATGGAGGAGTCCTACCTCACCGAGTCCGACCCCGACGGGAAGGACGAGGCCACCGGCGAGCGCCTCGCGAAACTGCGCGCCGACCTGGCGGACAAGCAGGAGGAGCTCAACGCGCTCGTGAGCCGGTGGGAGGCCGAGAAGGCCGGGCACAACCGGGTCGGCGACCTGCGCGTCCAGCTGGACAACCTGCGCACGCAGCTCGACCTGGCCGTGCGCGAGGGGCGCTGGGACGAGGCGGGGCGCCTGCAGAACGGCGAGATCCCCGATGTCGAGCGCCAGATCCAGGCCGAGGAGGAGCGCGCGGCGCTCGCAGAGGCCTCGGCCGCCGCCCAGGAGCCGATGATCGCCGAGAAGGTCGGCCCCGCGGAGATCGCCGAGGTCGTCGAGGCGTGGACGGGCATCCCCACGGGGCGCCTGCTGCAGACCGAGACCGAGAAGCTGCTCCACATGGAGGCCGAGATCGGCAAGCGGCTCATCGGGCAGAAGGACGCTGTGAAAGCGGTCTCCGACGCCGTGCGGCGCTCGCGGGCGGGCATCTCCGACCCCAACAGGCCCACCGGGTCCTTCCTCTTCCTGGGCCCCACGGGCGTGGGGAAGACGGAGCTGGCCAAGTCCCTGGCGGAGTTCCTCTTCGACGACGAGCGCGCCATGATCCGGATCGACATGTCCGAGTACTCGGAGAAGCACGCGGTGGCGCGCCTGGTGGGCGCCCCTCCCGGGTACGTCGGCTATGAGCAGGGCGGTCAGCTGACCGAGGCCGTCAGGCGCCGTCCCTACTCGGTGGTCCTCCTCGACGAGGTCGAGAAGGCCCATCCTGAGATCTTCGACATTCTTTTGCAGGTGCTCGACGACGGACGGCTCACCGATGGTCAGGGCCGCACCGTCGACTTCAGGAACACGATCCTCATCCTCACCTCCAACCTCGGCTCGCAGTTCCTGGCGGATCCGGGGATGGACGCCGACCGGAGCAGGGAGGCGGTCATGGAGGCGGTGCGCGCGGCGTTCCGCCCGGAGTTCCTGAACCGTTTGGACGAGATCGTCACCTTCGACGCGCTGAGCAACGAGGACATCGGCCAGATCGTCGACCTCATGGTCGCCACAATGGCCCGCCGACTGGCCTCGCGACGCATCTCCCTGACGGTCAGCGAACCGGCGAAGGGGTGGATCACACGGGTCGGCTACGACCCCGCCTACGGCGCGCGGCCTTTGCGCCGCCTGATCCAGCGCGAAGTAGGAGACCGACTCGCCACGTTGTTGCTTGCAGGAGGGGTCGTTGACGGGGACACTGTAACTGTAGACGTTAACGATGATCTCGACGGGCTGACCATGAATGTTGTGGAACCCTGAGAGTTCGCGTTAAGCTGGCAATAGTACGTAGTGGCAAGCCGTCCAAGGCGAAACCCGAAGATGGCAGGAGATGATATGACGGCGCAGAGGAAACCCCGCGGAGCCTACTCCGTTGGCCAGGCGACTCGCGAATCCATCCTCTCGGCGGCGATGGTGCTGATCGCGGAGCGCGGTTACAACGGGTTTTCTCTGCGGGACCTGGGGCGCAGGGTCGGGATCTCGCATCCCGCGGTCGTCTACCACTTCCCGTCGAAGGAAGCGATCCTGCGGGCGGCGATCCAGCGCCACGAGGACATGAACGCCCTTTTCAGGGTGTCCATCAACGAGGACGTGGAAGGGGGCTTCGAGGAGGGCGGCATCACCGCCGAGTCCTTCGTCGACTGGGCGGTCGGGGAAATGCGGTTCGCCATGATGCCAGAGGCGGACAACGCCATCGCCTTGGACTGCGTCCTGTGGGCCGAGGCCTCCTCGGAGTCCCATCCCGCCCACGTCCACTACAAGTACCGCACGGCCCAGATGGAGGAGGCGCTCACCTCCATGATCATCGCCTTCATCGAGGAGAGCCGCGTCGATATCGGGACCAAGCCGCGCACGCTGGCGAAGATCCTCATCCGCTACTGGTACGGGTCGGTCGTCTCGGCCCGCTACGCCGACGAGCCGATCGACGCCCGCGAGTTCGTCTCGGACTTCCTGGCGGTGTGCGTGCAACTGCTGCACCTGCCCGCGCACTACGTGCTGCGCCTGGGCGCTTCGGTGCCCGAGGAAGTGGCGGAGGTCTACGCGCGGATCCTGCGCAAGATCAGCGAGACCAACGAGATGAGCGAAGCCCCCGAGGCCACGGCGTGAGCAGCCCGGTGGACTTCCCCTTCGATGTCGCCCTCGTCCTGCGGGTCGGGGGCGATGTCGTTGCGTCGTGGGGGGACGTTTCGCGCGCCAGGCCGCTCGCCTCGGTGACGAAGCCGATCGTCGCCTGGTCCGCGCTGGTCGCCGTGTCCCAGGGCGCCCTCGCGCTCGACTCGCCCGGCGGCCCGGAGGGGGCGACCCTGCGCCACCTGCTCGCCCACGCCTCGGGGCTGCCCCTGGACTCGCGCGAGCCCGTGGCGGCCCCCGGGAAGCGGCGCATCTACTCGAACGCGGGCTTCGACGTCATCGGCGGCATGGTCGAGGAGGCGACGGGGATGCCGCTGCGGCGCTGGGTGGCCCGCTCGGTCTTCGGCCCGCTGGGCATGGCCAGCGCCGACGTCCCCGGATCGCCCGCCCACTCGGGGGTGTGCGGCGCCGCGGACCTGTCCCTCTTCGCCGCTGAGCTCACCCGCCCGTCCCTGGTCCCCGCCGACCTCGGGGCCGAGGCGGCCGCCGTCCAGTTCCCCGCCCTGGCGGGCGTCGTGCCGGGCTACGGGCGCCACTCGCCGTGCCAATGGGGCCTGGGCGTGGAGATCCGGGGGGAGAAATCGCCCCATTGGACGGCGCCCACGGCCAGCCCCGCCACCTTCGGGCACTTCGGCCAGTCCGGCTCCTTCATGTGGGTCGACCGCGCGCGGGGGGCCAGCGCGGTCTTCCTGGGGGACCGCCCCTTCGGGCAGTGGCACAAGGACAACTGGGCGGCGCTCAACGAGCGCCTGCTCTCGATGGCCGATGGCCGCGCGGGCGGCCCCGGCGCGCGCTAGGGGCCCGCTGCATCAGTCAGTAGTGGGTGACCACCGCGGTCCCCAACTCGTCCCAGTCGTACATCCACTGCGCCTCTTCGACGGGCATGTTGATGCAGCCGTGGCTGGAGGCGTCCGACCCGATGCCGAAACGCGCCACCCACGGCGCCCCGTGCATCGCGTAGGAGCCCTCGAAGTAGGACACCCACGGGACGCCCCGCGCGCAGTAGGGCCATTCGGGCGTGCAGCCCATGTCCTGCGCCGCGTGCTTCTGGTAGACGTGGAAGGTGCCGACGACGGTCTCGTGCCCCACGCCCCCGTGGTTGATGTCCACGGGCCCGTGCACGACGGTCTGGCCCTCGTAGGCGGTCAGGGTGGAGCTCGCCAGGTTGATGTCCACCCACTTCTCTCCCTCGTGTGCGGGGTACGCGTACGACTCGTAGCCGGGCATGGCCGGCATCGTCTTGGTCGGGGCCGTGGTCTTCTTGTAGTCGAAGTCCCCCTCGTAGTCGGAGGACGACTCCAGCGCGCTGACGATCCCGGAAGTGACCTCGTCGGCGTTGTCGACCTCGAGGCCGTCCGAGCCCGGGAAGGAGCGGACCAGGACGTTGCCCTGGGGGTCGACGTTGTCGATGGCCTCCTTGGCCCCGACGTTCGTGGACTCCGCGGTCGCCTCCACCCACGCGGACACGCCCGCCCGGTCGATCGTGGGCGTTTGGAGGGCCCCGTTGCGGGCGGTGACCGACACCCACTTGAGTTTGTCCCCGACCTCGGCGGTGTACGTGTCGATGCCGTCGGTGACGCTCACTTCCGGGGAGATCAACCGGTTGGCGGCGTCGGCGGCGGAGACGGCGTCCGCGTAGGCGATGGTCGGCTCGACGTCGGTGGCGGTGAACTCGGCGCTGGACGGCGCCAGCGTCTCGGCGAGCGCAGTCGCGGCCTCCTTCAGCGCCGCAGTGTCGATGCCCTTGCCGGCGTGGCCCCGTGTGGCGACGAACGCCCCCTGGTCCGCGTCGGGCGACACGCCCGATTCGACGGCTGCGGGGCCCGCGGCCAGCGCCAGGTCCGATCCGGTCCGGGCCAGCGCGTCCTCGTCCAGGGAGTAGACGAGGGGGGTCTGGGTCGTGTGGAAGGGCGCGGTCAGGCGCGCCATGATCGAGGCGTTGGCGGCCAGGGCCTGGTCCGCGCTCGCCTGCGCGTCGACGGTGACGCCCAGGTCCGCCAGCCGCAGCTCGGTGGTCGTCCCGGACACGGTCGCGGTGAGCACGGCCTGCGAGGCGCGGGCGTCGACGGCCTCGGCGATCTGGTCGTGGGTGAGGCCGCTGACGGAAACGCCGGCGACGGAGGCCCGGGGGAGCCCGATGTCCGCGTAGTGGGCCGCGTAGGCGGCGGCGCCCACTCCCGTCACGAGGACGAGCGCGGTGGCCGCTCCCGCGATCCACAGTGTCTTCTTCGATGGTCTGCCCATGAGATGAATCCTAGGGAACTATTTCCTGTTGCGCAGTTCCCCCGGCACCCGTATCCGGGGGGGCGGCGCCCGGGGAGGATCCCGGTGCGCTACTCCGCAGACTACCGCACGTCGAGGATCACTGGGACGTGGTCCGAGGCGCCCTTGCCCTTGCGCTCGTCACGGTCGATCCTCGCGCTGGTGATGCGGGCCTCCAGGGCGGGGGAGGCGTAGGCGAAGTCGATGCGCATCCCCTCGTTCTTGGGGAAGCGCAGTCTCTGGTAGTCCCAGTAGGTGTAGTTGGTGGTGCGGGCGCGGGTGGCCTCGATCCACCCGTCCTCCGCGAAGGCGGCGAACGCCTCGCGCTCGGGCGCGGAGACGTGGGTGGCGCCCTCGAAGGCCGCCATGTCCCACACGTCCTGGTCCTGGGGGGCGACGTTCCAGTCGCCGACCAGGGCGACCAGGGCGGCGGGGTCGGCGTCGAGCCCCCCGCGCGCCTGGGCGCCTACCTGCGCGACTTCACGGCCCTCATGCGGGAGTTCTCCATCGATGGCCTGCTCTATGGGCACTTCGGGGACGGGTGCGTCCACGTGCGCCTGGGCCTTCCCCTGGAGGACGAGGCGGGCGTCGCGCGCTCGCGGCGCTTCCTGGAGCGGGCGGCGCGGGCGTGCGCGCGCCACGGGGGCTCCGTGTCGGGCGAGCACGGGGACGGGCGCGCGCGCTCCGAGCTGCTG
>ERZ773079.1844-NODE-1844-length-12275-cov-24.676105_pt1 | contig 12275 bp, 10 predicted proteins | sample MGYA00511355_ERZ773079 | MGnify/ENA primary metagenome ERZ773079 (study PRJEB29015, sample SAMEA2737979) | human oral metagenome | biome: human oral; feature: human-associated habitat; material: dental | place: China | collected 2117 ... | reverse complement strand
CGGCGCGGTCCTCGGCGAGCACGGCGCGCAGGGCCCGCACCGCCGGGAAGCGCAGCTCGCGGCGCAGGGCGTCGTCGGCGACCGGGCCCAGGAGGTGCCGGGTGGACTCCACGCCCCAGCCCGAGGCCTCGAGGTCGGCGCGCAGGGAGGCGATCTGCTCGGGCGAGGCGGTGGGAGCGGGCGGCGACGCGGGAGCGGCTGATGCGGTCACGCCCGCGACGGTACCCGGACCGACTCGGTCCGTCTCAGTCCGCCGGGCGCGCGGCAAGCTCGCGGTACTGGACGAGCTCGACCCCCGACGTCGTCGATATGGCTGATCAGCATGAGCCCGTCCGTGCGGTGATCCTCCGCGAAGACGCGCAGCGTCTCTGCCCCCACCGGGCCAGCGAGAGGCATTCATAAACTTCCCCGGCCTTCTTGTCGAAGATAGGTTGTTGAAACTTATCGTCTCTGACTCTAATGTGATGCGCGACGTCCGACCGCCAACGAGTCGCCGTGCCAGTGGGCCTCGCACGACGGCGCAGGCGGGACCGCCCGGCGCCGACCGACGCGGCCCCGGACCGGCCGACATGACAGACCGCGACCGACCAGCAACATCAGGAGAAAGTCCTCATGCCCGTTCTCACCATCGGCGACCGCTTCCCCGCCTACGAGCTCACCGCCGTCGTCCCCGGCAACCTCAAGGAGGTTGAGGCCAGCAAGCCCGAGGACTACTTCACCACCGTCTCCTCGCAGGTTCCCGCCGGGACCTGGCGCGTCGTCTTCTTCTGGCCCAAGGACTTCACCTTCGTGTGCCCCACCGAGATCGCCGCCTTCGGCGACCTCTACCAGGACTTCAAGGACCGCGACTGCGAGGTCGTGGGCGTCTCCGTGGACAACGAGTACACCCACTACGCCTGGCGCCGCAGCCACGACAAGCTCCAGGACCTGCCCTTCCCCATGGCCAGCGACCTCAACCGTGAGCTCACCGAGGCCCTGGGCATCAAGCGCGCCACCGGTGAGGCCGACCGCGCCACCTTCATCATCGACCCCCACAACGTCATCCAGTCGGTCTCCGTGACCGCCGACTCCGTGGGCCGCAACACCGAGGAGGTCCTGCGCCAGCTCGACGCCCTCCAGTCCGACGAGCTGTGCGCCTGCAACTGGCAGGCCGGCGCCGCCACCATCGACGCCCTGGGCCAGATGAGCTGACGGGCGCACGCCCCAGCCTCCTCTCCAGCACCCCATCGACGAAACGAGAACACATGAGCATCGACAACCTGCGCTCCGCCCTGCCCGACTGGGCCAAGGACCTCTCCCTCAACCTGTCCACCCTGTCCCGCTCCTCCTCGCTGACCGAGCAGCAGCAGTGGGGCACCTTCGTGGCCGCGGCCGCCGCGACCCGCAACGAGTCCGTCCTGGTCCAGGTCATGGAGGACGCCCGCACCCACCTGTCCGAGGAGGCCATCGGCGCCGCCCTGGGCGCCGCCTCCATCATGGCGATGAACAACGTCGCCTACCGCACGCGCCACTTCCTGGGCTCGGCCTACGAGAACGAGCGCATGGGACTGCGCATGAACATCATCGGCACCTCCGGTGGCGTGGAGAAGGTCGACTTCGAGCTGTGGAGCCTGGCCGTGTCCACGATCAACGGCTGCGAGAAGTGCGTGACCGCACACGAGGCCACGGTGCGCGGCGAGGGCCTGAGCACCGAGCAGGTCTGGGAGGCCGTGCGCATCGCCGCCACCCTGACCGGCGTGGCCCAGGCCATCAGCGTCGTCGAGACCCTCGACTGACCCCGCCTGAGCAGTACGACGGCGGCCGCCGGCTCCTCATCGGGAGCGGGCGGCCGCCGTCGTTATGCGTCTGTGCTACTCAGCTGCGGGGGTCGGCGTCGATGGCACCCTGGGTGTCGTCGAAGATCAGGTTGGAGATCTCGACCTGGACCGTCTCGACCTGAGGGACGTCGTGCAGGAGGAGCGGGTCATCGGCGGAGGTCTGCAGGGCCAGCGTGCCGCAGCCGAAGAAGCGGTCGGTGACGTCCTTGTCCAGCTGGATGTCGGAGATCCGGGTCAGGGGCAGGTCATGACCGATGCGGCTGAAGATGCCCGAGCGGGTGATGATGCGCTTGGTGGTGACGGTGTAGGTATGCATGTACCACTGCAGCCACGGCACGAGCAGCAGGGGGACGCTCAGGATGAGGACCGCCACCCAGATCGCCAGGACGCCCCAGGGCTGCCAGCTGGTCGGGGCCATGACCGAGGCGACGACGCCGACCACGAGCAGGAGGATCTCGACGACGAACCGCCACAGGAGGACCTTGATGTGGGTGTGCATGTGCCGTACCACGACCTCGTCGCGGCTCAGGAGCTTCTTCGACATTGCCATGCCCACCATCGTGCCAGGGTGTCGGGGGTTCGCGCACCTGTACAACGAGAGGACGGGCGGCGCAGCGCCCCTCAACCGGTGAGCATGCCCATGCCGACTGAGGCGACGACCGGTGCGATCCCCAGGATGACGAAGGCCGGCAGGTGGCAGGCGCCCAGCGGCAGGACGAGGCGGACCGCCAGGCGCTCGGCGGCCTCCTCGTCGCGGGCGCGCCGCCCTGCCCGCAGGCTCCTCGCCGTCGCCTCCAGGAGGGCGACCGGCGAGGCACCGTCCTCCCATCCGGGGCGCAGGCACGACTCCAGGCGACTGCGCCGGCGGCGCCACTGCTCATCATCGGGTGCCGCCCAGGCCTCATTCCACGAGGCTCCCAGCAGCAGAGCCCGGCCCACGACACCGGCGCTCTCCTCCTGAAGGGCTCCTCCCAGGGCGGTCAGCACCCCGGGCACCGAGGCCCCGGCGCTCAGGGCCGATGCGGCCAGGTCCAGGACGAGGGCCTCGTCGACGACGTCGCCGTCGGCGGTCGCGGCCCGCACGAAGCGTCGAGTGACCAGGTGGCCCACCACCATGAGGATGACGCCGAGCGCACCCAGGGCGCTTCCGGCCCCGCCATCGAGCAGGAGGGCCGTGGGGTCGGCGCCCACGAGCACTCCCAGCCCCAGGCCGACTACCGGCAGACAGGCCAGGAGCCGGGCGGTGGTGCGCGGGCCGGCCAGGGCCGCTCGGCGGGAGGCCTCGGCGTGGCCCGACTCGGCGACACCACCGGCCACGGCCTCGAGGATGTCGGCCAGGGGCGCTCCCAGAGCGGTCGACAGGCGACAGGAGGCAATGGCTCCCGGTACCGCGGCGGCGGTGGCGCGCCGCTGCCGGGCCCGCCGCCCCGGAGGAGGCGGGCGCCAGAGCAGGTGACCGTCGCGCCGGCGAGGCAGCCAGGAGTCGTGCTGGAGGTCCGCGAGCGCGTGCAGCGCGGGCGGCACGCCGTCGTCATCGGGCTCGGTGCCTTCGGTGAGGCCGGCGCGCTGGAGAGCGCGCGTCCAGGCTCTCTGTGAGGTGGCACCGGCGCGCAGGAGGCTGGCAACCTCGGTGAGCAGCAGCCCGAGGTCCGGCTCGGGTGAGCTCCTCCACCGGGAGCGCAGAAGGCTGAGAGCGCTCTGCGGGGCCCGCGCACCGGCACCGCCCGGGGAGGCGTCGGTGACCCAGCCGCGCGGTAGCCCACGGCGGGCCGGCAGCAGGAGCACGGCGGTGGCCAGAGCGACCAGGACCGCGGCGATCCAGGCGCCCGCCCCCGGTGGACCGCTCACCGGGACAGCCACCGGAACGGGCACCCGGCCAGGCGCGGCGCCACCCATCGCAGCGGTCGTGGGCAGACCGGCGAGCAGAACAGCAGTCGCCCTCATCATCTCGGCCCGCCCTCCCCCAGGGCGAGTGAGCCTGCGAGACCACGGCGGGAGAAGGGATGCGAGCCGATCCGTTCTCGCAGCGCGGGCGCGGCCGGGCCCGGACTCAGGCGGGCACCCTCGTCCACGCGCAGTGCCTCCTCACACACCAGGACCGCACCGGCGGGGGTCGTCTCACGCCGCAGCACACCGACGGAGGCGATGTACCGTCGCGCCCCGGAGACGCCTGCCTGCCGGCGCAGGTGGACGACGGCGTCGAGCGCGCTGGCGGCCTGGGCGGCGACGGCGGCCTCGTCGAGTCCCGCGAGCGCCCCCAGGGCGGTCAGGCGTGCGGGGACGTCAGCGGGCGAGTTGGCGTGGAGGGTGGCCCAGCCGCCCTCGTGTCCGGTGTTGAGGGCGGTGAGGACATCGCGCACCTCGGGGCCGCGGCACTCGCCCAGGACGATCCGGTCGGGGCGCATGCGCAGGGCGGTACGCACTAGGGAGGTCATGGAGACCGCGCCGACGCCCTGGACATTGGCGCCGCGCTCCTGAAGGTGGACGACGTGGGGGTGGTCGGGGCGCAGCTCGCTGGCCTCCTCGATGCACACAATGCGCTCGTCCTCCGGCACGAGCCCGAGCAGGGCGGCCAGGAGGGTGGTCTTGCCGGTTCCGGTGGCTCCGGTGACCAGGCAGCTGGCGCGGCCGGTCACCAGGGCGATCAGGACGTCGTCGAGGCCGGGAGCGATGGTGCCGGCCTTAACGAGCTCGGCCAGGGTGAAGCCGCGTCGGCGTTTGGTGCGCAGGCTGATGAGGGTGCCATCGGCGCTCAGGGGCGGCAGCACCGCGTTGAGACGGGTGCCGTCGGGCAGGGTCGCGTCGACGACGGGGCAGGCGTCGTCGAGGCGCTTGTGGGCGGAGGCGGCCATGCGCACGGCCAAGGCCCGTACCTGGGGCTCTTCCATGGAGGCTGCGGGGACGGGCTCGAGGCCGCGCCCCCGGTCGATCCAGGTGCGACCACCGCTGACGAGGACGTCGGTGACGCCGTCGGTCTCAACGAGGGGTTGCAGCAGCGGACCGGCGCCGTCGACGTCGGCGCGCACCCGCTCACCGAGGCGGGCCATACCCACCTGGCCGGTCGTGGGGTCGGCGGCGTCGTTGAGGGCCTCGTCCATCCCGGCACCGCGGGCCAGCGCGCTGCGCACCCGGGCGAGCTCGGAGCCGTCGGGCCCCGGGGCGGCGCGGGTGGCAGCGGCGCCGGGGAGATCGAGATTCACCGGGGCCATGGTGCGCTCCCCCGCTCATGTCCCGCGCTCCGCCGGCCGGCCGGGACCGGATCGGACAGCTCGGACGGCTCAGCGACGAGGACCCGGGCCAGCAGCTCCCGTGCCAGGGCGGTGGCGGCGCGCCGGGTGGCCGAGCGGGCCCGCACCGGGTCCTCTCCGAGGGCCAGGCGCTTGGTCAGGACCCGGTCGGTGGGGACCCGCCCCAGGACCGGACAGCCGGTGATGAGCTCAAGGTCCTCGGCGGCGACGTCCTCGCCCCTGTGACGCACCACGAGCCACACCCGCGGCCCCGAGGTCGCTCCCTTAGGGCCACCAGGGACCGTTGGGGCGCGGCTGCCCGGCTGAGAGCCGCGCAGCCGCGGGATGAGGCTCTCCGCGGCGACGGCCGAGCGCAGGTCGAGCCCGGTCACGAGCAGGACCCGGGCCTCCGACGGCGGGGGCGTCCCGCGGGGCAGGTCCACCAGGACGACGTCGTGCTCGGCGCGCATCGCCTCCAGAACCGCGTCCGCGCAGCTCGTCGGCCCGCCGCGGACATCGCCGGTGAGCACCGGTATGGCGTGCCACACGGGCAGCGCCCCGACCAGGTGACCGGGCCGGAAGGCCGACTCCTCCACCGGGAGATCCGCCCACCGCAGCCCGGTCAGCACGGCCTGCCCGCACAGGAGGTCCAGGCCGCCGGCAGGGTCCAGGTCCATCATCGCCACCCGCCTCCCGGCCCGGCTCAGCGCCCAGGCCAGGTGCAACAGCAGGGCGCTGACCCCCAGGCCCCCGCGGGCACCGGTGATGGCCAGGACCTGAGCCGTGGGAGCTCTACGGGCGGGTGCGACCCCCACCGATACGTCCGGCACCGACGACGGCGCCAGGGCCTCCTCCCCCGTTTCCGGGGCGACCTGCATGACTGTCGACGCGCTTGCCTGCGTGGCTGCCTCCATGGCGCCTCCTCCGATCTGGTGCGCGGCCTCCGCTGGGCACCGGTCCTGCCACCAGGGTGCGGGTCCGGTCGCGGTGGCACCTACCGACGTCATCAGACCTGTGGAAACGGGTTGCGGAAACGGGCCTGTGGCCCCGCGCCATCCGCAGCCACCTGCCACAGGCGCCGAGCGCGCCGCTGCCGCGGTAGCAACGCTCGGAGGGGCCGAGGGGGTCACACACCTGACAGCGCGGGCCTGCTCGTGATGAGATGGGGCCATGAGCGCTCAGCCCAGCGCAAGCGATCCCTCCCAGACAGCGGCGTCACCGGCGGCTCCCCCCATCGCCGCACCGGTGCTGCCTGCTGCGGCCGCCCCCGCACCCACCGGGCACCGCGCGGCGGCCTACTTCGACCTGGACAAGACGATTCTGGCGACGTCGTCAACCTGGGCTCTGGGCACCCCGATGCGACGCAGCGGCCTCATCTCCTCACGGACGCTGGCGTACGGGCTCATCGCCCAGATCCCCTATCTCCTGGTCGGCGCCGGCACCCACCGGTCCAACAGCCTCATGGAGCACCTGGCCCTCGTCTCCGCCGGGATCAGCCGCCACGACCTGATAGAGGTCGTCGAGGGCGCCCTGGCCACAGCGATCGAGCCGGCCGTCTATGCCGAGGCCCTCGACCTCATCGAGGCCCACCGCCGGGCCGGCCACGACGTGGTGGTCGTCTCCGCCTCCATCATCGAGATGGTCGCCCCCATCGCCCGCCTCGTGGGCGCCGACCGCGCCGTCGCCACCCGCATGGAGGTCGGCGAGGACGGGTTGTTCACCGGGCGGATCGCCCACTCCATGCTGCACTCGGAGAAGGTGGTGGCGCTGCACGAGGATGCCACCGCCCACGGTATCGACCCGGCCCGGTGCTGGGCCTACTCCGACTCCATCTCCGATGAGCCGATGCTCAGCGCCGTCGGCCACCCCGTGGCGGTCAACCCCGACCGGGACCTGCGGCGCATGGCCCAGGAGCGCGACTGGCCGGTGCGCGACTTCGCCCGCCCGGTACGGCTGCGGCCGCGCTGGAAGCCCCCGCACCTGTCGACTCGGGCCTCCCTCATCGCCGGTGCCGCCGGTGTGCTCGCCGTCGGGGGCACCACCGCCTGGCTCGTCGCCCGTCACGGTTCACGCCACAGCGCCTGAATCGGCTGCCCGAGCCCTCCCGGGATCAACCGGCACGCCAGGTTCCCGCCTGCACCGCCCGGCACAGGCGCTGAGCCTCCTGAACCCCCGCCAGCACCGCCTCGGCCTGCCACACCACCCAGGCCGCGACCCCCTCCATCGTCCCGGACGCGTAGGCGCCGGCGGCCTCGGCATAGGCCCCCGGCGCCCGGCCGGGGTAGAGATCGCTGACCGCGGTGCCCGTCGGCTCGACCCCGTCGCGCACCAGCAGGTGGCGCACCAGTAGCCGGCCCACCGCGGCGTTCCCGGCAGTGAAGGGTCGCGCCGACAGCATCTCGGCGTGGACGATGGCCGCCCGCACCAGCGCCGGAGCCCGCTCCGCCTCGATGAGCTCCAGAAGCCCCTCCAGCCGCGCCGCCAGCCCCTCCTCCTGCGGGGCCGCGCCCGGACCTCCCTCGCGCGCGCGGGTCCGCCCGGTGCGCGGCACGCCGACCTCCTCCAGCCCGACCCGGCCGCCGGCCGCCAACGGGCCGGCAACGTCTCGGTGCAACACGGCCAGCAGCGAGCGCGCCGGGGGCACCACCGGCCGTCCCCGCCCCACCAGGTCCGGCATCCAGCCGACCAGGCGGCTCCCGGCGCGCCACAGCCCGGCAACGGCGTCCAGGCCCGGGTCGCCCGTGGCGGCCTCGGTCAGGGAGCCCGCGGCCACGTGCTCGCGCAGGACCTCGGCGGAGACGACCGCGCCCTCAACGCCTCCGGAGGCAATGGCCCCTCGGATCGCAGCCTCGGCGCGGGCCTCCCGCCACCGGCGCCGCAGGGCCTCGTTCCAGCGCAGCTCGCCGCAGGCCTCACGCACCGCCACCTCGGCGGCGCGCACCCGCTCGTCGGCGGCCACCTGGCTCAGCGCCTTCAGTACCGGGGACTCCTCAGCATTCGACCGCCCGGTCGACACGCCGGAGCGGCCCATCACCTCGGCCTGAGCACGCCGCTTCGGCACCCCGGCCGCGGTTGGCCCGATCCCTACAGTCATTCGCACCACGCGCCCACTGTGGCACACCACGACCGACCCCGACCACCGGCGCCACCCCTATGGGCTTCGACGTCTCGGAGCCCGGCGGAACCCACATGAGCCACCACAGACCGACGCAGACCGAGCACACCCCCTAGACTCGATCAGGTGAGTGACTCCCCCTCCCATCACGGCCCCGGCTCCGCCCCGCCGTCCGCATCCTCGGGCGCGTCAGGGCAGGCACCGCGCAGCCGCAGGCCCGACTACGTGCTCACGGCCGTCGTCGGAGCCATCTTCGCCCCGGTCACCTCCGTCCTGCTGGGGCTGGCCGACGCCGCACCGACCCAGATCCTGCGCACCGCCCTGCTGCTCGCCGCCATCCTGCTGCTCTCCGCCTCCGCCGCCGCGCTGTTCGCCAGCCGCTCCTCGCTGGGTGCGCTCGTTGCAGGGCTGACCGCGCTGGCGGCGCAGTCAATGGTGTTCCTGGCTCCCATCCATGCGGCCTCCCTGTCCGAGAAGTGGCTGCAAAGTCTGATCAGGACCGGCTTCGTACTCGTTCTGGCAGGTCTGTGGCTCGGCGGCTCCTGGGGCATGCGTCAGGCCCGCCGCGCCGGTCATGCGCAGGGGCACGCCGCCTTCCGGCTCACCCAGGCCGACCGGACCGTGGGCTCAACCCCGACACCACCCCCCTCGCGCCGGCGCGACCACCTCCTGTCCCTGCCCTGGGTGGTGGCCGGGCTGGCGCTCGCAGCTTTCCTGCTGCCCCGTTCCTACATGCGAGCGGTTGCCCCCGGTATCCAGACCGGGCCGCTGATGCTCGCCGCGATCCTCGTCTCCTTCATCGCGCTGTCCGCAGCCGGTGCCTCGACGGCGCACTCCACCCTCGGCGCGCGCGTCACCGGACCGATCCTCATCCTGGTGGCGGTGCCGAAGCTCAGTGGCGATATGATCCCTGGCGGCCATCTGGTCTCCAGGCTCCTGCCTTACGGTCCCGACGCCGTCGTGCTCGCCGCCATCGGTATCGAGCTCATGGCGATCGGCTGGGGAGCACATATGGCTCGCCGCCAAGGTCGTGCCAACGCACTGGCCAGGTTGCGCTCCGGTGCCTGAGGGTCCCATGCCCGCAGGCATGTCCTGAGAATGACCGTGCCCCTTTCGGCGTCCCCGCCCCGACAACTACCGTGTGCATGCGTAAGGAGACCTCGTGAGCACCGATAACACAGACCGCCCCGCCCCGCAGACGCCCGGCACGCCCGACGACGTCGACTCAGCCTCCGCGTCAGCGGCGACTCCCGTCACCGGCCCGGTGGCCGCGAATGCTCCCCAGGGCGAGACATCGGTCAACCTGACCGGTGAGGCTCCCACGTCCGTCAAGAGCCCGGCCGGCAAGGTCGCCCAGGCCTCTCCGTCCGTCCCCTCAGCACCCGGTGCCGCAGCAACGGCGGAGGACCCGGACGAGGCCGCCGGCACGGTCGGATCGGCCAATTCGGCCAATTCGACAGGATCGTCAGGATCGGCTGAAGACGTTGCGGATGATGATGTCGACACCCTGAACATCCACAGGCAGACTCTTGCTCCCAGATCTCCCGAGAGCGAGGCCACCAAGGTCGCTGACACTGCCGACGACGCAGACGACGCAGACGACCACGCGGCCGAGGAGGTCGAGGAGGCCGGGGAGCTCTCTGATGAGCCGACGTCGGTGGCCCCCAAGGAGGCTCAGATCGGCACGTTCCCGGTCGGCCGCCCCGCCCAGGACCCGCTGCGCCCGGAGGATGGCTCCCCTCGCCCGGTGGTCACTCAGGCGGCGCCGACGCCGCCCGAGTCCTCCGCGCCGGTGAGGCAGGCCGTGACGGGGACAGTCACCGGGACCACGGGCAAGGGCATGCCGCCGTCGATTCCGCCGTCCTCGGTTCCGGGGGAGGCGAGGCCCGAGCCGTTGACCAAGCCGGCACAGCCCGAGGTCGCCACCGCATCGGAGCCCCTCCCCACAACCTCCGAGACCGACACGCCCCCGGCGGCCTCGGCGCCGGCTGAGCCGGAGGACCGGGAGGGTCGGGAAGACCGGGAAGATACTGCGTCCGCTGCATCCACCACGTCCACCGCGGAGACGCCGTCGTCCCCCGAGCAGGAGGACGAGGCGCCCGCAGGTGCGGTCAGTGCGGCTGTCACAACGCCGGCCGCCACGACGACAGCGGCGGCGGCAGACACGGCGGTGCGCGCGCCCGTGGCCGACACCGCCGAGGACCCCGCCGAACCGGAGGACGCGACCGAGCCCGAGGACCGCGGGGACCAGGACGCCCACGCCGTCTCCGAGACTCCGATGGCATCGGCGTCGGCGGACACGAGCATCACCGACGATGGTGACGATTCCGAGGCTGACGGCGAGGAGGCAGTGCAGCAGGCAGCCGCCCCGTCATCCGTGGCCTCGCAGACGGAGGTCCCGGCCACGCAGGCCGCCGCCTCCAGGACTCCGGCGTCACCGGAGGAGGCCGATCAGGCGGTCGACGCCACTGGCCCCACTGCCACTGCCGGGACAGCAGCATCCACGCCATCGAGAGCCGCGACGAGCTCCCCGGCTAGTGCGGCGCCGGCTCGGCCGGTAGTCACGTCGGCGACATCAGCGCCATCCGCCACGTCCCCCGCACCATCGGCGGTCACGACCACGGCCTCGTCGGCCGCACAACCGACTCCGAAACCGGTCACGGACACGCCCGAGCCGGAGGCCGCTCAACCGTCAGAGGTCAAGGCCTCGGAGCCCACTGCTCCCGCAGGCGCCTCGGTGGACAACCGCCCCTCGGCACCCTCCTGGCCGGCGACCCCCGCGGCCCAGCTGGCCAGCACCGCCTCCGGGGCGAGTGCCTCCACGGCGCGTTCAGCCGAGTCGACCTCCTCGACGCGCCCTGCGTTCTCGACGGACGGCACAGCCGGCCTCTCCGCACACCGGCCGGCAGCACCCGCGTCCGCCTCAGCCCCGCCGGCCGGACTCTCCGGCTACCGCTCTCAGGCTCCTGCCCAGGGCAGGGCGGCATCCGCAACCTCCGCGGCCACCGCGGCAACTCAAGCAGCCGCGGCAGCCCAGGCGACCACGGCCGCGTCGAGCGCCGCCTCCACGACAGCGGGATCGGCGTCGGCACCGAGCTCGACGGCGCCCCAGGCCTACCGGCCCGCTCCCGCAGCCCAGTCCGCGGCGACCGCACAGTCGATGTCGGCGACGGACAGCACCACCTCCGCAGCGACATCCGCGTCAGCCCCGGCGCCGAGCTCCGCACCGGCCGAGGCGCCGTCGAGGCAGTCCTCGCCGCAGGAGCCCGGCTGGCCCTCAACCTCCACCGCCCGGGGTTTCTCCGCGAGCGCCGACGCCCTGGAGAGCGACGACCCCGAGGAGCGCGGCCGTTCGCGCGCCCGGCAGGCCGCCGCCGCCATGACCGGCTCCACCGAGGATGACGACTCGATCCTCCTCAAGGGCGCCACCAGCGTCCTGCGTCCCACGAGCTCACGCATCGAGACCCACTGGGCAGGGGTGCTCATCGCCGTCGTCCTGTTCCCTCTGGCCTGGTTCCTCGTGCACGACGGCGCCGCCTCCCTGACCGGTGGCAACCCCTCGTCCTGGCCGGCCGCCGCCTCCCCGGTGGGAGCCCTGGAGATCCTGGGTGGGACCGCGGCCTGCGCCGCAGCCCTGTTCATGATCTCGCGATCCTCCCTGGGGGCTTTCGTCGTCGGCGCCTTGAGCACGGTCATCGGACTGCCCTTCGTGCTCATGCCCGGGGTCGTCCGGTCGATCCTCGGCCCGACGGTCGACCGGCTCCAGGCCCACTCCGACCTGGGGCGCGCCCTGTCCACCTATGTCATGGACGACGGTCTGTCCGGGCGCTTCATCCTCATGGGCGTGCTGACGATCATGGTCGCTGTCGTCGCCCACCTGGCGCGCCGCTCCGGTCAGCGCGAGCAGGAGGCCGACGAGCGCGGCCGCCGTGACTGAGTCCGACGCCGCCCAGTCGCCCGCGGAGGTCCCCTCCGGGGCGCCTTCGCAGCCGACCCCACGGATGCGGACAGTCGCCGACGCCGCCCGCGATGCGGCGCCCATCGTCGTCGGGTACCTGACGCTGGGGCTGGCGGCCGGGATGCTGCTGGTCGCCGAGGGGCTCGCCTGGTGGTGGG
>ERZ773079.1843-NODE-1843-length-12276-cov-5.904181_pt1 | contig 12276 bp, 8 predicted proteins | sample MGYA00511355_ERZ773079 | MGnify/ENA primary metagenome ERZ773079 (study PRJEB29015, sample SAMEA2737979) | human oral metagenome | biome: human oral; feature: human-associated habitat; material: dental | place: China | collected 2117 ... | reverse complement strand
CCTTGTTCTGCAGCTGCGACTTCTCGTTCTGCATCGACACGACGATGCCCGAGGGAATGTGCGTGATGCGCACCGCGGAGTCGGTCGTGTTGACCGACTGGCCGCCGGGGCCGCTGGACCGGTAGACATCGATACGCAGATCGTTCGGGTCGATGACGATCTCCTCGTCATCCTCGATCTCCGGCATCACGAACACGCCGACGGCACTCGTGTGAATGCGCCCCTGGGACTCTGTCACGGGAACGCGCTGCACGCGGTGCACGCCGCCCTCATACTTCAGGTGAGCCCACACACCCTCATCGGGGGCGGGCGTGCCCTTCGCGCGGATCGCCAGGGTGATGTCTTTGAAGCCGCCGAGCTCCGTATGGGTCGCACTCATCTCGGTCACGCTCCACCCGTGAGCCTCAGCGTAGCGACCGTACATGCGCGCCAGATCGGATGCGAAGAGCGCGGACTCTTCGCCGCCCTCGCCGGCCTTGATCTCGAGAATGACATCCATCGCGTCCTCAGGATCACGAGGGGCCAGGATCTTAACGAGGGCCTCGTGGGCAGCCGTTTCTTCTTCTTCGAGGGCAGGAATCTCGTCGGCGAAGGATCGGTCTTCGGCGGCGAGCTCACGGGCAGCCTCAAGATCTCCCGAGGCAGCAGCGAGCCGATCTGCGGCGGCCTTCACGCGACCAAGTTCGGCGTAGCGGCGTCCCACGCGGCGCATCAGCTGCGGGTCCGCCAACGTCTGGGGATCCGCCATCTGTGCCTCGACCTGCTCATATTCCTCCAGCAGCGGGCCCAGGGCGCCGAGTTCATCCGTCGCAGCCACTATTCACCACATCCTTCGATCCGTACAGTTGACAAAGCGGCGGCGCCGTCGGCCATGAGGCCAACGACACCGCCGTTGAGCTAGCTGCTCACCCTCACTTCGAGGGGCGCACGCGCTTGCCGTAGCGAGCCTCGAACTTGGCGACGCGGCCGCCGGTGTCGAGGATCTTCTGCTTGCCCGTGTAGAACGGGTGGCAGGCCGAGCACACGTCCACGCGCATCTCACCGGAGGTGATCGTGGAACGGGTGTGGAACGTGTTGCCGCACGTGCAGGTCACGACGGTGTCCACGTATTCGGGGTGAATACCCTTCTTCATGGAGTTTCTCCTGGATCGTTTGGTGCCCCGGGTCCGGACATACAGCGTCCCCCGCATCTGGCGAGGGCTCGCCCTCCAGCGCGCTAGCAGCGCCTGGGGCATGCCGGTGAACCGGTAAGCCGACAGGACATTATCGCACACGCAACCATCCCCTTCAATGAAGAAAGGAAGCAGCACACGTGAGATCCGCTATGGGCGCACAACACGCATGGCCACCCAGACTCCCCGTGAGCACGAGGTCGACTCCTCGTCCGTCCAGGCCGCTGCCCCGCCCATGCGAGACTCCCCGTGAGCACGAGGTCGGCTCACAGTACCGCGCTTAGCGTGTCCGCCCGTGCGGACCGATGTTCGCGGCGGACGTCAGGTAGTTCGCCGCGATGATCCGTACCGCGAGGTTCCATCCCACACAAGGTAACGATGAAGATACGCGGGAGGCACGTAGACGGTGGCGTTAAACGCTGTGAACAGGGCGGTGGAATGAGCCGCACTACCCTTGAAATCAATACCCGTACTGTTTGCGGTCAGGCGAATCGCCTGGGCGGGATTGTAGGTATACGTCATGCCGGAGATGCGGTACGCGCCGATGTAGCGGGTCTCATTGGTGCGCAGCTTCTCCCCCGCGCCCCTTCTCCAACGCTTGTACCGCCTCTGCCCAATCATGGACGTGTCGGTTGCGAGAGCCACCTCGATCAGTCGCACCAGGCGCACTCTGGCCTCGTCAGCGATCCGATCGAGCTGCGTCAGTGCCTCGGCGGGGTCCATCTGCGCGCGCTCAATGCTCGCCGCCAGGTCGCTGACGGCCACGCGCTGCTCATTGACCCACGCCACGAGAGACGCCGCTGTGCTGAGCACCATCGGCTCTCGGCTGCGCCGCTGGACACTTTCCGTGAGGGTCTCGAGGACGGTCAGGTCCTCGTCGACCACCCCTGTCTCGTTATCCCATATCCCGCGCCAGGTGGGAGCAAGCGCGAAGAGATCGCGAGCCGCCATCATCGCGACGTGCGCATCCATCAGACCGTTGAAATCCTCAACGATCGTATCCGTCTCCCGTGCCGTTGCCGCACTCAGCGAAGCGAGGAACGGAATCGACGACCCCACAGCGATCCGGGCGCGCAGCTTCTCGCGTTCGGTGCAAGCAGCCTCCCAGCGCGCTGCGAGCCCGCGGTGGTAGTGCCCAGATTCCAGGAGCGCAACGCAGCTCCGCTCGACGTCCTGATGCCGTTTCTCCAATGTTTCCCACTCGTCGCAGGCCCGCCTGAGGTTGTCGCGCGCCTGGCGACGCAGCATCCATCCGCGCCCCCAGAGCACGATACCCATGAACGAGGTGGCCCACGCGTACCATGCCGGCCACGCAAGGATCTGCGGCACATCCACGGCGGACGCGATCACAAACCACGCGGGGGTCGCAAGGAATAGAAGCATGCCCGCCAGGATGCGCAGAAATCCGCGCGCGCCTCGCCAAAACATGCCCGGGCGCCAAGGAGCGTTATCCAGCCCGCCTGTCATGATGGATGTCATGCCTCCACTCTGGCATGCTTCGTCCCCATCCGCTCGGTGCCTTGATGTCCATTAGAAGGACGAGGAGGAACCGGAGCCCGAGAAACCACCCGAAGAGGAACCGTAGTTCGCGCTCGACGTGCTCGACGAGGTACTGCCGCTAGAGATCACATATTCGTCGAGGTACAGGGGCCTGACGTAGATGTAACTGTCGTAGTCTTTGAAACGACTCGACGTGTTGGCCCGGTATACCGCGAGGTTAACACCAGCGGAATTCGCGGTGAGTCGAATCGTCGATGCCGGGTTGTACTCGTGCGTGGCTCCCTGGCTGAGGTAGGAGCCTTTGTAGAACATCTCGGCTGCATTCACGAGTTCGGCTGGGGGGCTCTGCCACCTCGCGTAACGTTGTCTCCCCTCCGTCGAGGAATCGAGCGCTAGCGCACTCGTCACCACGTCCGCCAGGCGCGTGCGGCTCTCATTCGCGATTCGGTCGAGTTCTTCGAGAGCCTCAACCGCGGTGACCTCGGCGCGCTCGAGACGGGTGCCAAGGCCGAGCAGCAGCGCACGTTGCTCATTCGTCCACTGGAACAGCGACGTGGTCGCCCCGTGCACCTTGGGGTTCTTCACGTGGTCACGCACCTTGACCCCGACGTTATCGACTGCTTGCAGATCCTCGAAGATCGGACCAACCTCGTTATCCCAGATGGCGCGCCAGCCGGGCCTCAGGGCGAAGAAGTCACCTGCCGCCACAATCGCATGGTCCGCGTCCGCCAGTGCGCGCAGATCCTCAAGGATCTCATTCGTCTCATCCGACGCCTGCGCGCTCAGCGTTCCCAGGAAATGCGTCGATTGCGTCTGCGCAATCCGCTCCCGAACCCTCTCGTATTCGGCACGTGCAGACTCGTAGCGCGCGGACAGACCGCTCGTGTAGTCCCCGGCTTCGAGAAGAGCCACGAACGCGCGCTCGACCTCGCCGCGGCGCCCCTCCAAAGGCCGCCACTCCTCGGCAACCTTGCTCGCGTTCTCGCGCGCCTGACGGTGCAGGCTGTGCCCACGCGCGAGAATGCCGATTCCGGCGAGGGTTGCGAGCGCGCCCTTCCAGTCGGGCCACACCGGCCGATTCTCCAGACTCATCCCGGCCTCGTTGGGCATGATAGACGCCGCCGTGTTCACCGCCGCGACAACGCCTTGACTCCAGCGGCCTTCGCGGAAATCGTCCTTCGCGGCGTCCTGAATCTCGCTCTGGATCGACAGCGTCGGGGCGATGTCCTCACCGAAATAGGTGCCGACCTGTCGGTGCGTGGGAGATACCGCGAGGATGAAGTAGCCGTCAGACCATTTGTAGCCGTTGCGCGCGATCCACTCGGGATGCTTCGCGCGCGCATACTTCAGCGTCGCCTCGTCCAAGTTGTCATCCGTCAGGTTGTCCGTGGACAGGACGACGAGGTGGGTGGGACGCAGGAAGCCGATCCTCTCCAGGACGACGCTGAGTGGGCGGCCGTCGATGCTCTGGAAGCTGCTGGTTTCGTCGCGGATCTCCACAACGGGTGGGACGAGGCGCGTCGCCGAAGCGGTCGGCTGCGAGTATTCGTATGCTGCCACCGCCAACCAAGCGGGCGTGAAGAGGACCAGAATGGCCCCCAGCACGATACGCAGGAGACCGCGGACATCGAGCCGAGTATTCCGGGAATTCTGGCTCGTGGGCTCTGAGTTCATTGCATTGCTCGTCGAAGACGTCATACCGTCACTCTGACATGACGGTCAGGCTCACGCAGGGTGGCACAAGCATTTTCGAGACGCAGCAACGGCGCAAGCGGCCCCACCACCCGCTCAGTCCGAGGACGAGCCGTCGCCTGCCGCGTCCACGTCGCCAGTCACGTATCGATCAAGATACATCGGCAATAGATAGATGGATGCGCGGCCAGCCGTCAGGACACCGGTCGCCGGGGCTGGCAGCCCGTTCAGGTCAACGCCTGCGGAGTTTGTAATCAGCCGGATCGTGGCTGCCGGATTGTACTCGACGTCAGTGTCGGCGTCCTCGCTCCAGTAGGCCCCGTCGTACTCGGCGTTAGCCGCGGTCAGGCTGATTCCCGCGTCCTTCCATCGCGCGTAGCGTGCGCGTCCCTGCGACGAGGCATCGGTGGCGAGAGTCGCCTCGATGAGTTCGGCGGTGCGCGCTCGCGCCTCGTTGGCTATCCGGTCGAGTTCTTCCAGCGCCTGGGCAGGACCGAGCTGTCTGCCCTCGAGGCGTTCTCCCAGGCTGATCACCGTGTCCTTGGCATCCCCCAGATGTTCTCGGAACGCCTCAATGTCCGTCAGGATGTGCGCCTCCGTACCAATTGCTTCGAGGCTGTCTGCGACGTCATCGAGGACGTCCAAGTCTTCGATGATCGGGCCAATCTCGTTGTTCCACACGTCGCGCCAGCCGGGCGCGACGGCAAAGAAGTCGCGCGCAGCCATGATCGCGGTATCCGCATCCGCCAGGACGGCCATCTGCGCAAGGATCTCATCCTCCGCCCCTCCCGATGCCTCGCTGAGCGATGCGAAGAAACCGGGCGACCTGTACTCCTCGATTCGAGCGCCAACCCTGACGCGTTCGGCTCGGGCACACTCATAGCGCGCCGTGAGTCCGCTCTCGTAGTGCCCGGTGCCGACGAGCGCGGAGAACACGCGCTCGACCTGCGCCCGCTGCTGTTCCAAGGATGCCCACGTCTGCGCGATCGTCGTCATTTTCCGACGCCTCGAGCGCCGACAACTGACCCCTCCCCACAGCACGCCGATTCCACACAGCGCCATGACCCAGCCTGTCCAATTCGGCCAGTCAACCGCCTCTCCCATCCCGTGATGGGCCTGATCGTAGATCGCGAGTGCCAGCTGAAGGGGAGCCGTCAGCGCGAGAAAAAGACCGACAACGAGGCGTAGAAATCCGCGCGCAGCGCTCCAGGATCGGCGCGAGGTACCCCGTGGCACCCGCGTATTGGCCGCATTCGGTGTCATGTTCACCATGCGCCAATTCTGGCACAGGCCTTATCAGTTGTCCGGTACTCGCACGTACATCTCAACGGAAAACGGGGCGAGCGGCTCTCGCCACTCGCCCCGCACCTACCCGCCGATCACTCGGAAGGCGTGGTCTTTTGGATGAGCATGAGGAACTCAGCGTTGGACTGGGTTTCCTTGAGCTTGTCGAGGACCAGCTCGAGGCCCTGCTGCTGATCGAGCGTGCCCAGGACGCGGCGCAGCCTCCACATGATGCGCAGCTCCTCGGGCGCAAACAGCAGCTCCTCGCGACGGGTACCCGACGCGTTGAGGTCGATCGCGGGGAAGATGCGGCGCTCGGCGAGCTGGCGCGACAGGCGCAGCTCCATGTTGCCGGTGCCCTTGAACTCCTCGAAGATGACCTCGTCCATCTTCGAGCCGGTCTCCACCAGGGCCGTGGCCAGAATCGTGAGCGACCCGCCGTTCTCGATATTGCGGGCGGCGCCGAAGAAGCGCTTGGGCGGATACAGGGCGGAGGCGTCCACGCCGCCGGACAGGATGCGCCCCGACGCCGGCGCGGCCAGGTTGTAGGCGCGTCCGAGCCTGGTGATGGAGTCCAGCAGCACGACGACGTCCTGTCCGAGTTCGACCAGGCGCTTGGCCCGCTCAATGGCGAGCTCGGCGACGGTGGTGTGGTCCGAGGCGGGCCGGTCGAAGGTCGAGGCGATGACCTCGCCCTTGACCGTGCGCTGCATATCCGTGACCTCCTCGGGCCGCTCGTCGACGAGCACGACCATGAGGTGGGCCTCGGGGTTGTTGACGGCGATGGCGTTGGCGATCTGCTGCAGGACGATCGTCTTGCCGGCCTTGGGCGGGGAGACGATGAGTCCGCGCTGGCCCTTCCCGATGGGGGCGACCAGGTCGATCACCCGCGGGGTCAGGGCCTTCGGAGTGGTCTCCAGGCGCAGCTGCTCCTGCGGGTAGAGCGGGACGAGCTTGGTGAACTCGGGGCGGCGCCGGGCCCGCTCGGGCTCCATGCCGTTGACGGCCTCGACGCTCACCAGCGGGTTGTACTTCACGCGCCCGGCGCGGTTGTTGCGGCGGTTGTTGCGGCCGCCGCCCCCGGGGTTGGCGGTCTCCCCGCCCTCGCGGACCCAGCCGGTGATGGCGTCGCCGGCGCGCAGGCCCGACTCCTTGATCTGCTGGCCTGAGACGTAGACGTCCTTGGGGCCGGGCAGGTAGCCGGAGGTGCGCAGGTAGGCGTGGTTGGCGTCGGCCACGTCGAGGATGCCGGCGACGGGCAGGAGGACCTCGTCCTCGCGAGCGGCGCGGGAGGAGCCGGAGCCCTCGCCCTGGGCGTCGCGGTCGCGGTCGCGGCGCTTGCGGCCCCGACGACGGCGTCCGCCGCGACCCTCGTCCTCGTCCCAGGACTCACGGCCCTCACGCCCTTCGCGGCCCTCGGGGGCCTCGTCGCGGCGCTTGCGCTCACTGGGCTCGACGGCGGGGGTGCCGGTGGCGTCGGCGAGCTCGCGCATGAGCGCGGCCTTCGCGTCGAGGTGTCCCTCCGGGGAGTCGGAGTGCTCGCGATCGGCCCGTTCCGGGGCGCCCGCAGCGGCCTGGGCCCGACGGCGTCCGCGTCGCGAAGACTCTGAGGCGCCCTGCTCGTTGCCGCGCTGGGCATCGCGCCCGCGCCCCGACCTGCGGCCGCGGCCCTCGCCCGAGGCGGCGCCGTCGTCGTCCTCGTCCAGGCGGATCGGCAGCTCGGGCGCGGGGGGCTCGGTCTTCGGGGTGCTCGCCGCCGCAGCTGCACGACGACGCCGCGGGCGGGGCTGCGCCTGCGTCGGCTGGTCGGCGGCCTGATCAGTGGCAGGCGCCTGGGCGTCGGTTGACTGCGTCTCGGATGCGCCGGCCGCTTCGGCAGGCTCAGCAGGCTCGGCCTCGCTGCTCCGCGCGTCGGCGGACTCGGCCGCGGGCGCGTCTGCCGCCGTCTCCCCGTCTCCGGAGGCGGCGCTGCTCCGAGGAGCACGGGCTGGGGGCGCAACGGGGTCGGAGACTCCGCCGTCGCGAATAGCGGCGACGAGCTCGCTCTTGCGCATGCGGGAGATGCCCTTGAGGCCCATCGAGGACGCGAGCTGCTGAAGCTCGGCCAGGCGCATTGTCGAAAGCGAGGGCTGGGCGCTGGAGGTCTCGGTCACGAGTGTCCTAACGTGTGGTTGCGCTCCACGAAGGGAAACGTTCAACTAGGGGGACTCCCCCGGAACCATTCACGGGGTGGGTCATGCACTGCCGGGTTCTAATGAGGCTGGGCCTCACGTCCGGGTCTCATGAGGTCTGCGGTGCGGTGCAATCCGCAGGGCAGATGCGAAAAGCATAGCATCCCGCGGCCATAAACGCATACGCGCGGCGCCTGTCGCGCATATAGCGCACGCCACGTTCCTGTGCGCCCGTTCACCCGAACTCCCTGCTCCCGCATTCCGCGATCGGTACCCGGGACGGGGCGCCCCTTTGCAGGTGGCGCCGTCCGGGCACGCGGGGCGCGGATCCTGTGCGGCGGGCGCGTCAGGAGATCGCCCGGTAGGACTCCGCGCCGCGCGCGAGGAGGCGGGTGTCCGGGTCCCCGTCCCAGTCCGCCCTCCATAACGCCGCCGGGGCCGGCGTCAGCAGGCCAGGACCGCACCGCGCGTGTCGATGCCGGGGCGCAGGACCGTCCAGCCGTGGCGCTCGAGGGTGAAGCGGGTCTGCTGGGCGACATTCGCCAGTACCAGCACCGTGGGCCCGGCACCGGAGATGACCGCCGGGTAGCCCTGGGCGCGCAGGGAGTCCATGACCGCCATCGACGCGGGCAGCACGCCCCGGCGGTACTCCTGGTGAAGACGGTCCTCGGTGCCGGCCATGAGCAGGTCGGGACGGCCCGCCAGCGCGAGCATGAGCACGGCGGCCCGCGAGGTGTTGAACAGGGCGTCGGCCCGCGCCACCGAGTCGGGCAGGACCTCGCGCGCCTCCTCGGTGCTCAGGCGCGACGCGGGCGGCGGCACGAGGAGGCTCACCGGCAGCGTGCCGTCCACCGGCATGGGGGCGGCCCGGGGCGTGCCGTCGGCCTCCATCCAGGCCACGGTCGCCCCGCCGAAGACGGCCGGCGCGACATTGTCGGGGTGCCCCTCGAATCCGGTGGCGATGAGGAACACCTCGTCATCGGACAGGGCCCGGGGATCGGAGAGCAGGCCGCGGGCGAGCATGAGACCGGCCACGGCCGCGCAGGCGGATGAGCCCATGCCCCCGCCGTGCGGGATGCGGTTGACGCAGCGCATCTCGAAGCCGGCCTGCGGCGCGCCGACGGCGTCGAGGCCCGCGCGCAGGGCGCGCACGACGAGGTTGTCGTCCCCGGTGGGGACGACCCCCTCCCCCACGCCCTCGACGCGCACGTGGGTGGCGCCCGCGACCGGGCGGACCTCCACCTCGTCGTAGTAGCGGAAGGCCATGCCGAAGGAGTCGAAGCCCGGGCCCATGTTGGCGGTGGTGGCGGGCACCCGGACGGAGGCCCGCTCATTAGCCAGGCGCATGATCACTGCCCCTCGACGCGCCGGACGGAGACGACCTCCAGGACCCGCTCCGAGTCCCGCAGGCCCGCGACGGCCGCGTCGAGGTGGACGACGGGGGCGGGATGGGTGACGAAGGTGACGACGGCCGCACCATCGCTGGTGACATAGGCGCTCTGCCGCACGGAGTTGATGGACACCTCGTTGTCGGCGAAGACACCGGCCATGGCCGCCAGCGAACCTGCGGCGTCCTCGACGCGAAGCTGAATCTGGTAGCGGGTGACGGCCGCCTCCGGCCCCAGGACCGACAGGCGGGCGTAGGAGGACTCGCGGGGGGCCCGGCCTCCGTAGACCCGGTGGGCGGCTGCGGCGACGACGTCGGACAGGACCGCTGAGGCGGTCGGCGCTCCACCGGCGCCCTGTCCGTAGAACATGAGGCGACCGGCGCTCTCGGCCTCCACCAGAACGGCGTTGTAGGCGCCGTGGACACTGGCGAGCGGGTGGTCGGCCGGGACCAGGGCGGGGTGGACGCGCACCGAGACGCCGCGGGCGTGCTCGTCCTCCCGGAGCTGGGCGATGGCCAGCAGCTTGAGCTCGCAGCCCGAGGCGTGGGCCTCCCGGATGTCGTCGGCGGTGACGGAGCGGATGCTCTCGACCTGGACGTCGGACAGGCCGACCCGGGTGTGGAAGGAGAGGGACGCCAGAATGGCGGCCTTGGCGGCGGCGTCCAGGCCATCGACGTCGGCCGTCGGATCCGCCTCCGCGTAGCCGAGCTCCTGGGCGGCGGTGAGGGCCTCCGCGAAGGAGAGGCCCTTGGTGCTCATCTCGTCCAGGATGTAGTTGGTAGTGCCGTTGACGATCCCGAGCACGCTCGTGACGCGGTCGCCGGCCATGGACTCGCGCAGGGCGTAGACGACGGGGATGGCGCCGGCGACGGCGGCCTCGTAGTAGAAGTCGGTGCCCGCGGCCGCCGCGGCGTCGTAGAGCTCGGGCCCGTGAGCGGCGATGAGGGCCTTGTTGCCGGTGATGACACTGGCGCCGGACTTGAGGGCGGCCAGGATGAGGGTGCGGGCGGGCTCGATGCCGCCGATGAGCTCGATGACGATGTCATTGCCCGTGGCGACGGCGGTGGCGTCGTCGGTCAGGAGGGCGCGGGGGACGGCCGGGTCCCGGGGGGCGTCGAGGTCGCGCACGGCGATGCCGGTGATCTCCATGCGGGCGCCGCTGCGCGCGGCGAAGTCGTCGGCCTGCTCCAGGAGGAGCCGGACGACCTGGGTGCCGACGGTGCCGGAGCCGAGGACGCCGACCCGCAGCGCGGGTGCGGCGTCGGAGGAGGGGGAGGCCGGCTGGGGCTGCTCAGTCACGGGGACCACCTTGCTTCAGAGGGACTCGCCGGAGGGCGACTGCGTCGCGTCCCAGCATAAGTGGCAACGCCCGCGCGTCCGCACCCATCCGGCGAGACCCGCAGCGAGACCGGTCTTGACCTTCCTGAGAAGCGGTCTTATCTTGTGTGAGCCTCGCCTAAATTCCATCCTCACATCCGTCATCCACGTGCTGAGCAGACGTCATGATAGATGCCTCTCACCTGCCCGGGAGCACACCATGAACGCATCCGAGACCCCTCCCGCCCCGAGTCCCGATCCGGTCGGCGACCCCGACGAGCCCGTCATCCGATCCTCGGCCCGCGGTGGTCTGCGCGACTCGGTCCTGGGCACCCGCAACCTCATGACCGTCGCCGCTCTCGGCGTGGTGGGGTCGATCCTCGTCGTCCCCCTGAGCTACCTGTCCGTCGTCGTGGCGGTCAGCCCGCGCGGCATCCTCATCATGTGCGCCCTCATGGGCGCATGGATCATCCCCTACCTCCTGCCCGGGGTCATTGTGAACAAGCCGGGCGCCTTCGTCATCGGCGGCCTGGTCATGGGCGTCATCTCCGCCTTCCTCACCCCGCAGGGCCCGACCGCGATCCTCGGCAACGTCATCGGCTCGTGCTATGTGGGCGCGCCGGTGGCCCTGTTCCTCTACCGCAGATGGACCTGGTGGGTCTACGCCATCTCCGGCGTCATCTTCGGCGGACTCAACGCCGCCGCCTACAGCGGGGGCTTCCAGATCGCTCTCACCGGTCGCCAGACGGCCATGGGCATCGTCTTCGCGATCGTCTCCTGCTGGGCGGGCGCAGGCGTCTGCCTGCTGCTCAAACGGGCCCTGGCGCGCACCGGCGTCGGCGTCGCCCGATGACGGCCCCCACCGCCGAGGCGGCCCGAGACGCCGGAGACGGGGACGCGTCTCCGCTCGCCCGCCTGGACCGGGCGAGCGTGCGCTACGCGGGCACCGAGGCCTGGATCCCCGGGGGCGTGACGCTCTCACTCCCCGCCGGGACCACGACTCTCCTGCTCGGCCCCTCCGGCTGCGGCAAGTCCACCGTCACGCTCACGCTCAACGGGCTCGTGCCGCACTCGGTGCCCTCCGACTACCGCGGCAGCGTCCTCGTGGCGGGCCGGGAGGTGGCCGACGCCGACATCTCCCACCTGGCACGCAATGTCGCCATGGTCATGCAGGACCCCGACTCCCAGATCGTTACCACCCGGGTCCTGGACGAGGTCTGCTACACCCTGGAGAACCTGCTGGTCCCCGCCGAGCGGATAGAGCCGCGGGCCCTGGCCGCGCTCGAGACGGTCGGCATGGCCCGCTACGCGAATGCGAGCCCCTGGGACCTGTCCGGAGGGCAGCGTCAGCGGGTGGTCCTGGCCTCGGCCCTCGCCGTCGAGCCGGCACTGCTCGTGCTCGACGAGCCGACCGCCAATCTCGACCCGTCCGGCTCGGCCGACTTCTACGCGCTCCTGCCCGCCCTGAAGGAGCGGGGCACGGCGGTCCTCGTCGTCGAGCACGACCTGGACGACCTCGTCGGCGCCGTCGACCGGGTCATCGCCCTGGACGCCGACGGCGCGACCATCGCGACCGGCCCACCGGCGGAGGTCTTCGGCGCCCACGGCGAGGCGCTCGCCGCGGCCGGCATCCGCATGCCCACGGCCGTGCGCCTGCACCGCCTCCTGGCCGACCGCGGACTCGTCGCGAGAGCCGACGGCGGTCAGGCCCTTCCGCTCACGCTCGACGACGCCGCCCGGGAGCTCGCCGCC
>ERZ773079.1841-NODE-1841-length-12293-cov-13.555810_pt1 | contig 12293 bp, 9 predicted proteins | sample MGYA00511355_ERZ773079 | MGnify/ENA primary metagenome ERZ773079 (study PRJEB29015, sample SAMEA2737979) | human oral metagenome | biome: human oral; feature: human-associated habitat; material: dental | place: China | collected 2117 ... | reverse complement strand
TAAATCCTAGATTTAACATATGTTCTTTTGCTTGTTTTTTTGTTCTTGTTGCATTATTTGTTAAAAATATATAAGGAAGATTTTTTGAGTGTAAATAATCAATAAATTCTCTGGCACCATCTATATTTGTACTTCCACTGTACATAGTTCCATCTAAATCAATAATATATGTTTTCATAACTTACCCCTTTAACTTTTTATTTTTTATTGTCCAATATTTTTTGAAATAAATCAAGTAATTTTTAGTCTTAAATTTGACAAGTAACAATTAATATACTATACTTTATAATTATAAATTTTATCTTAGAATGGAAATGAGGACAAAAGTAGAGATAATTCTTAGGAACAAAATTTAGAACTAAGTTACAAAGAGGGTTTAATAGTTGGGGGAGACATAAAAATAGTACAACAAACTATTAAAAAACTAAAAATACTAAAACAAAATTGTATTAACAAAATTATTAAAAGTATTAAGTTAACTTAGGAGGCAGAAAATGAAAAAGACATTATTTGGAACTTTAGTGTTTTCACTAATTTTATCATCATTGGTATATGCAGAGGCTGATGCTGATAAAATGAGAGAAAGAAGGGAACAAAGAGAAAAAGAACAACAACAAGGAATAATAGAAAATTCTAATTCTGTTGAAAGTTCAAATGGAAATGTAGTTGGAACAACTACAACAAATTTAAGTCCAGAAGAAGAAAAAGAAGCTTATGCAGCTTTAGAAAGAGCAAGAGCTAGAATAGAAAAAGAGGAGCAAGAAAAGCTAAAAGCTCAACAAGAAATGGCAGAAGCTCAAAATCAAGTAGAAACTCAGACTGAAATAGTGGCTGAACAAGGAGCAAATGAAAATCCTAATCAAAATCAGGTTTTTGTTGAACCAGCAGCTCCAAGAATGACATCAGAAGAAGAAAAAGAAGCTTATGAAGCATTAGAAAGAGTAAGAGCAAGAATACTTAAAGAAGATGAAGAAAGAGCTGAATTATTAAAGGCAGCAACAGAACAACAAGTACAATAAAAAATATATTTAAAAATAGTTATATAGTAAATGGTGTTGATAAAAAAATCTCAACATCATTTTTTTCTATAAATGTAAATAATATTCATTGACAAAATATGATATTTAAAATATTATAGAAGTAAGTACTAACTATTATTAAATTATTGGAGGAAACTATGAGAAAAAAATTTTTTGGAAAATTATTTGGTCTGACGCTTTTAATGTTTACCCTTTTATTTACTGGAGCATCTGCTGAAGTATATGAAGGAACAGGATTAGGATATGATAAAGATGGAATAGTCCTAGATGTAGAAATAACAAATAATAAAATTGTTGATGTAAAAGTAAAAAGAGCAAAAGAATCAGAATTTGCAACACCTGCTATTCAAAAGATTGCTAAAAAAGTTATAGCAACTCAAAGTTTAGATGTTGATGGAGTTTCAGGAGCATCTTTAACAAGTGAAGGAACTAAGGAAGCTATTGAAGAAGCTGTTAAGAAAAGTGGAGTAACTTTAAAAGCAGTTACAGCACAAAATACAAAAGCTGTTGAATTACCAAAAGAAACTGATGTAGTTGTAATTGGAGCTGGGGGAGCAGGTTTAACTTCTGCTATTGCTGCACATGAAAAAGGAGCTAAGGTTATTTTAATTGAAAAAACTGAGCTTTTAGGTGGAAATACAAACTATGCAACAGCAGGGCTTAATGCAGCAGGAACAAAAATACAAGAAAAATTTGGTGAAAAAGATAGTCCAGAACTTTTCTATGAAGATACAATGAAAGGTGGAAAAAATAAGAATAATAAAGAGTTAGTAAGAGTTTTAGCTAATAATTCAAGTGCAATAGTTGATTGGCTAATAGCAAGAGGAGCAGATTTATCAGAAATTACTTCAACAGGTGGACAAAGTGCAAAAAGAACTCACAGACCAACTGGAGGAGCTGCAGTAGGACCTAATATAGTATCTGCACTTTCTAAAACTGCTGAAAATGAAAAGATAGATATAAGAAAAGGAACTAAAGCAATAGCATTAGTGAAAGTTAAAAATAGAATAGTTGGAGTAAAAGTAAGAGAAATTGATGGCAAAGAATATACTATTAAAGCAAAAGCTGTAATTGTTGCAACAGGTGGATTTGGAGCTAATGCTAAAATGGTTGAAAAATATAATCCAAAATTAAAAGGTTTTGGTTCAACTAATAACCCAGCAATAGTTGGAGATGGAATCATTATGGTTGAAAAAGTTGGTGGAGCTTTAGTTGATATGAATGAAATTCAAACTCACCCAACTGTTGTACATAATAAAACTAATATGATAACAGAAGCTGTTAGAGGAGAAGGAGCTATCCTTGTAAATAGAGATGGAAAGAGATTCATAGATGAACTTGAAACAAGAGATGTTGTTTCTAAGGCTATATTAGAACAAAAAGGAAAATCTGCTTTCTTAGTATTTGATGAAGGAATAAGAACAAAATTAAAAGCAGCTGATGGTTATGTTAAAAAAGGTTTTGCAGTTGAAGGAACACTTGAAGAAATAGCTGCTAAAATTGGAACAGATGCAAAAACTTTGGAAGCTACATTAAATAAATATAATGAAGCAGTTAAAAATAAAGTTGATAGTGAATTTAATAAGAAAACTTTACCTAAGGAATTGACTGGAACTAAATACTATGCAATAGAAGTTTCACCAGCAGTTCATCATACTATGGGTGGAGTTCGTATCAATACTAATGCTGAAGTACTTGGTAAAAATGGTAGACCAATAAAAGGACTTTATGCAGCAGGAGAAGTTACAGGTGGAATACACGGTGCAAATAGAATAGGTGGAAATGCAGTTGCAGACATCACTATATTTGGAAAAATTGCAGGAGAAAATGCAGCTATTTATTCAAAATCTGTAAAATAACATATTAAAATAAATTTTTAATAAATACTTTCCTGCTCCAGTAGAAGGATCTAATAAAGTTTTTAAATATATAAATTTCTTTATAATCTTTCAAATAACATACTTAAAATATATTTTAGGAGTTAGAGTATACCTAACAGATTAAAACTTTAAATATAGCCTTATAATAGCTTTAAAATAAAAAAGCAGGTAGCTGCTGTAACAACTACCCACATAAAATAAAACCCATCAATATTTTCTTAACTTCAATTCTAGAAATTAAAATTAAAAACGATACTGACATTTTTAGATAGAAGTAATAATAAAACTACAACTATCAATACTACTAACAACAACGATTTTTTAGGCATCTTTTCACCTCCTATTAAAAGGCTACTGGGAGTGTCTAGGGACTACCGAAGTATTATATCATTATTTTATTGACTTTTAAAATCTAAAAAGTTATAATGAATTATAAGATATTAAAAAATATCAAAAACAACAACGATTAATAAGGACTACAAAACATCACTTGCTGTAACAAGTGGTGTTTTTATTTTTCTTTTTAAATATGGTATAATACAATTACTATATTTTAATTATTAGGAGGGTGGGTTAAAAATGAAAAAGTTAATAATGTTAATAGTATTAGGAATAATGATGATAAGTTGTGGAAAAGGGAGTAGTTGGTATAAAGCACCTTATGCAAAAGAAACTATTATGGCAGAAGGTAAAATTGATGAAACACAAATTACAGCTGATAATGTTCAGATAACTGTTATGTTTGCACCAAGAGAGTTTGAAAATGATCCTAATGGTCTACCAAATCTACTTTATTTTTTTGAAACTAGAATGAAAAATAATAATATTGTAGAAATGATTATAACAAACAATTTCAAATTTGATAAATTGAATGAATTATTAAAAAATTATGATTATGTAATAGTACCTTATACAGAAGAAGAATATAATAAAATGTTAGATGATGTAAATATTAAAGATAATCCTAAATTAAAAGATGAAACTGATCTTTATATGTTCAAGTTAGTTCCTAAAAAATATATAAAATAAAACTGTTTACTATATCAATTTTAATACAACTAAAAAAAGTACTGTTTCTCCCTCATTGACAGTACTTTTTTATTTTATCTAACTATATAACTAACTAACTCAGTTATTTATGTCTTTTCAAAAATTCCCATATTGCGAATGTTACAAGTTGTCCTATTCCAATCTTATTTATATATGCTAACTCTTTAAGTTCTTCATAAATTGTTAAATTACTTTTAACTGCTATATTGCCATCCATTTTCAAATTTTTAATTTCTAGTGGAATTTCTATTTTTCCAGCTTCAATTACTTCTACATCCATATTATTTTTATATTTTTCAACCATTTCTATTAATTTTAAAAGATTATTTTTATCTTTGAAATAATTAAATTCTTCTGGAAGTTGTACAGCTGGAATATCTTTTTTGATTTCATCTAACTGGCTAACTAAGTTAGTTTTTAAGCCTTTTTCTGTTTTAATATCTTCAATCTCTGTATTTTCAGTATTTTTATTTTCATCTAACTGGCTAACTTGGTTATATAGCTTTTTAACTTTTTCTATAAGTTCATCTCCAGCATTTATATATTCAAGTTCTTCAATTTTAAAGTATTGAAGGTTTTTAGTTAGAAAATCACTTTTTTTCTTTCTAGTATTAAAAAATTTCTTTTCTATTTCTTTTACATCTTCTTTATTAATTATACATTCTTTAATTTTTATAATTTTTTCTTTTGTTTGATGATTTAGCATTTTACCACTCCTTTTTTTATTTTGTATTATTTTAAGATTTTATATAACTATCTAACTGTTAGTTAGTTAGTTGTTTTCATTTTCGATTTCTTTTAATTTTTTATATAAATAAGGTCTTGATACATTTAAAAGTCTAGCAAGTTGACTTAAATTATAAATACTATTTCCAGCTTTATATTCTTTTATAAGTTCTAACTGTTTATTAGTAAGTTTCTTTTCTCTACCACCTATAAGAGTACCTTTCTTACTTATCATTCTACCATCTTCTGTTTTTTGTAAAGCATCATACCCTTGTCTTTGTCTTTTCTTTAAAGTTTTTCTTTCTTCCTCTGCTATCCACAAGCATATAGACATTACAAGTCTTGAAACATCTTCTTTTCCAGTATCTATATTTTCTTTTAAAAATCTTGCTGTGATACCTCTTTTTTCTAAATTTTCAAATTCTTTTGTAGCTTCTGCAATAGATCTACTAAATCTATCTAGTGAAGTAAATACTATCGTATCTCCTACCCTACACTGACTTAATAATTTATGGTACTCTATACGATCTTTAAAGTTTTTACCACTTACAAATTCCTTATAAATATTAAATTTCTCTATACCTTGTTCTTCCAATTCTTTTATTTGTCTTTTTAAACTTTGTTCTTTGCTGGATACTCTTGCATAACCATATATCATCTGTAAATCGTACCCCCTTTTTATGTTTACAATTTTATAATTATAAAAAACTATTCATTTTCTATATTATATCACTATTGTAAATAGAAGTCTACTCTAATTTACATATAACTAACTAGCTGTAAGTTAGCTAGTTTATACATTATATAAATATATAACTAACTAATTGTATAACTTTATAAAAAAAGGATGGATAAACCATCCTAACTTTTTATAATTTTCTTATTTTGCAATTCTTTTCCAAACAAATAAAGGATAAATAATACCCGTTCCTTCAGAACTTATCAGATCTGGTTCTCCATATCCAAATTCTAATGCTGTTCTTATCATATCACCTTCATTAAAATCTTTTCCATCGGCACTATGTATTGAAATTCTATCTTCCCCTCTTGAAAATGCTTTTTCTAAATTTCTGAAAGGATATACAAAAGTTTCAGAAGTAAAAGAATATACAAACTCATATTCTTTTGGTATAGATTTTAATTCACGCATCATATCTAACTGTATTTTTTTATCTTCTTCTCTATTTCTCCCTTTATTATATTCTTTTATTTTTTCTTGGTTTGCTTTTATATCTTTTGCAATAAGTTCTTTATTATAGAAAAAATAAGCATTTTGTTCATCATATTTAATTCCACCAACTTCATTACCATCAATGTCTAAGCCATAATATATTGGTAGTTTAATATAACCATAACCATTTTTCTTAGCTAGTTCTACAATAGCTTTTTCTTCTTTTTGATTTCTCTTAACTTTTTTAAAAGCTACATATTTTTCTTTTTTAGAAAATATTGAATTTGCTTGTTCTAATGGCTGTAATTCCATTTTTAAAATATTACTATAATTTTTACTTGATTTACTTGGAGTATTTGAATATCCAAATATACTAATTACCAAAAACAACATTGTTAAAAATATAAATCTTATTTTCATTTTTCCATCCTCTCCTTATAAAATTTTTATAGATATTATTAATATTACCATATTTTTATTATTTTTCAAAAAAAAGATGTAATTAAACATCTTCATTTTGATTATTTTCTGTAATAACCTCTCCTTCTGGGACAGGTTTAAAGTCTATTGCAATTTCTCTTTTTTCTAATTCTTTTAAAGCAATTTTTCCTTTTAAAAGTTCTATATTATTTCTTCTGACAGCAATTTTTTTATTATTTTTTTCTAGGTCTTTTTTAATTTTAATAATTTCATCTTCATTTTGTAAAATTTCTTTTTTTAATTTTTCAATTTCTTCATTTATAATTTTCTTTTTTTCTATATTTTCCATTGTTTTAAGCCTCCTTTATTTTTGTAAATGAATTAAATTAGTTAGTTAGTTATATAGTTATATTATAACATATTATCTATAAAAATAGAATTATATTTTATTTTAAAGTATATAATAATTATTATTTTTTAAGAGTGCTAACTTATCGCACTTTAAAAATAATAATTATTAACTTAATAGGAGTTTTGACAAGTCAAAGCCTCCTATTAAGGCAAGGGAAATCCCTTTGCAAACCCTAAATTTTATCTTTAAAGCATTATAAATAAGTGCTTTAAGAGTAAAATTTTAATACTCTATATCATCATTATATTTACTTTTATTAACACTTTTTGTATTTCCAGATTTACCAAATTTATTTTCAATATTCTCTCTAAAATTTTCAGTTACAATTTTTTTATAACCATCCACATTTTCTATTAAATCTGGTAATACTTTTTTTATTTCTACAGCAACTGTATTTAAAATTTTATTATTTTTGCTATAAGTAAAATCATTTATAAAAGTTTCAACTTGCATTATACTTAAATCATCATTTTTATGTTCTATTAATTTTATAATATCTTCTCTAGCATCTTCTTCTGTATATGCTATTTCTTTTTCTAATTTTTCTTTATTTTTAATAGCATTTTCTATTTCAATTTGTAAATCTTGTATTTCTTTATTTGTTTTTTCTAAAATATTTTTATTATCTTCTATTTCTTTACTTGCCATTTTTACATCATTTTCAGTTTTTAATCTAGCATTTTCTGTATCTTCATATATTTTTTTAACTTTTTGTAATTCCAATTCTTTGTTTTTTAATTTCTCTTTTTCTCTTTCTATTGCAGCATCAATTTCTTCGTATCTTTTTTTTCTAGTTTCTTCTTCTGCTAAAAATTCATTTCTTTTCTTTTCGTCAGCTTTTAATCTTTCTTCATCAGCTCTTCGCTGTTCTTCTAGCTTTTTAATTTCTTCTCTAATCTGTTCTATTTCTTTAATTTTATTAACTTTATTTACAAGTTCTAATTCAAGTTCTTTGTCTTTATCTTCTTTAATCTGTTTAACTTCTTTAATTTTACTTTCTAATTCTTTTATTTCTGATGTTAGTCCAGCTGTAGAAGTTTCTAAATTCTTTTTATTTTTTTCTAGTGTTTCTTTATAAGTTTGGTTTTCTTTATCTATATTATTTATACTATTTTCTAAATCAGCATTAGTTTTTTTTAATTCATTTTTTCTTTTTAACTTCTCTTTATTTTCATTATCTAACTTAGTTAGTTCGTTAGTTATATAGTTAGTTTTATTTTCTAATTCTTCTTTTAATTCTAATTTATCTCCATATTTTTTAGCAACTTCTAACATCTTTTTAGTATTTTTATAGTCTTGTACTTGTAAATGCTCTTCTATTTCAGATCCTCTTTTTAGTTCTTTGGAAGTTCCATAAGTCCTATTATATTCTTCTATAAAATTCTTTTCTATAACTTCTCTTAATTCTCTTATAACTTCTCGAGTTATAACTTTGTTTTGGCTTACTTGCTTTTCCAATCCTCTTTTTTGTCCCTCTATAATAGGTACAGCTATAACATGCAAGTGGGGACATGTTTCATCCAGATGAAGGGAAGCATTAACAACTTTTATATTCTTTTTTTCTAATTCTAGGACAGCTATTTTAAATATGTCAGTACTCTTTTGTTTTTCTTCTAATGTCTTGTCTTTCCAGTCCTCTTTATCTCCCATCTGGAATATAATTTCTACTGCTATGTTAGTTTTAGTATCTTTTTCCATTTTAGTTAAATAGTCTACAATTTTCCTATTTTCTCTTTGTTGTTTTAAATTATAGTTATATAAAGCATCTGCAAACTCTGTTTTATAAAAATTTTCCATATCTGTATAAATGTTTTTAGTACCTTTTAAAGTAATGTTATATTTACTTAAACTTAAATTTATATCTTCATTTTTTTCATTTTTATATTTTCTATTGTTATGCAGGTCGCACCTCTTAATATCAGCCATAGTTTTAATTGCATTTTTATCACTACCAATGTGCATACTAACACTTATACAATTTCCCATTTATATAACACCTACCTTTTGTTTTTTCTTTTAAATTTTTACTCTTAAAACTCTTGTCTAACAAAGTTTTAAAGTAAAAATTTAGGGGTTGTTAGGGGATTCCCCCTAACCTTAATAGGAGGCTGTGGCTTGCTATAACTCCTATTAAGTTAAGTACAGTGTATCTCTTTGCAAAAAGATACACTTGTACTTATTTACATTTTAACAAAAAATAAAGTAAAACTCCAGTAAAAATAAGTTTAATTTTTTTATTAAAAAATTTGACCTTCTAAAATCAATTTTAAGACTATTAAAAAAGAAAAGAGGTATTATACTATACCTCTATTTTTTATCAATTTTTATATTTTATATCTTTTAATTCTACCTCATTTTTTAAAATTGTAACTTCCTTTTCTTTTTCTTCTCTTTCTTTTTTTTGTTTCTTAGTTTCAGCTTTTTTTGTTGTTAATACTTCTTTATATTTTAATATATTATTTTCAGTTCCAGCTAAATAAAATCTTATCTTTTCACTTTCAAATAGCAAATTTAATTGTGTGTTTATTTTATTCTTCAAATTTTCTAAATTGACTGCTATGTTTTTCTGTAATTTAAGTTTTCCAAAAGCTCTTTTATCTGTTTTTAAAGTTATATTTTTAAGTTCTAATAAGTTTTTTAATAAGTCATAATCTAATTCTTGTCCTAGTCCAGCAACAGCAAATATTTTAGTTTTTGCAACCATAATTAAAAACTTTTCTATAAGTTCTTTAAATTCATTTTTCTTATCTATACCTCTAAAATTATACTCCCTTAATTGTTCCAAAAGTTCCATATTTATATCCCCTCTATAATTAATAATTTGTATATCTTTGTTTCTCTCTCTGTATCTTTTTTCTTTTCTAAATTCTTCAATAGTTTCCCAAGTTTTTGTCTTATAAGTTATATAGCCATTTTCTTCAGTCTGCTCTACCACTTTACATTTAAAGTCGTAGTTAAAAGATAAAGACTTATCAACCATCTTAGCACTTGTTCCTTTTCCTTCTCTTATATCTCTACCAGTAACAAGTTTTTTACCCTTTATTTTAACTCTTTCAGCTCTATTTATAACTAAATCTACAAAAGCTTTTATCGTTTGATTTTTAGAGTAATGAGACCATTCAGGTGGTGTTATATATCCTGTACTGCTGAATTGACTTAATTCTTCATTTTCGGTATTTAATAAAGCCATTACTCTAGTTTTTACAGATAATAATTCATTTCCACTGTGTTTTATCTCTAAAAAATTTTTCTCTCCTAATCTTTCTAGTGCAGCTTTCCATCTTTTTAAAGTTGGGAATCTAACATCATCTATATATTTTTTAACTATGTTATTAATATCATTTTCAGTTATTACTTTATCTTCTGGACTTCTAGCTAAAAAGCCATCAGTGACAACATTAATTATCTTCCAACCTTCTAATATAAAACAATTCATAACTTCTGTAATTATTGTTCTTCCTAAACTTGTAATTTCTACTATATATGGAGGACTTGTTATTTTAGATTGTGGTATTTCATCCATTTCAGCTGCATTATAACTATATACCCTCTTATGTTTTAATCCTTGTCCTATTTTACCAGTTATAGAATTGGCAACCAATTTCCAAAATTTGTTTTCAGGTGTTCCTTTTTTGTATTGATTTCTTTTATTTATTAAGTCTTTAAATAATAAAGCTAGTGGATATTTTTTATCATCTGCAATAGTATATAGATTAAATTTTATACCAGTATGGATAGTTATTTTAGCACCTAATTTATATGCACTTTTAAGTTCTGTTAAGGTAGTAAATACATTAGTACCTTTTCTAGTATATAATAAGCCATAATCTTCATTTTTTTCTTTTGTAGGTAAAGTTATACAAGTTAATAATTTTTCATCAACACCAGTATAGTCAAAATCAATTAAAGCATATCCAACTTCTTCTTCAAGCCAATTAAAGCTATTTTCATTAACTTCCTCTTTTTCTAAATAATTAAAAGAAGTAAAATCTAAAAGTGGTATTATACTCGCCATAACTGGATAGAATTTACTTCCATCAATGTCGTAGAATTGTCCAAAAAAATGACCATGTGAAAAAGTTTGATTTCTCCCTCCAAAATAATTTTTACTAAACAAATTAAAGTGAAAATCAATATCTTTTGGATACTCTTGTTTTTTAGATCTTTCAGTTCTATAAGTATCTAAACCTCTAAAAACCTTGTCCAATGTATCATTATTAAAATTATATAGCTTTTTTAATGTATCTCTTGTATATGTTGCACTTTCACTCCCTATTGTTAGTGGTACTTTTTTATCTTCATCTAATTTTTCTTTATATAAAGAATATAAAAAATTAACAACTATATTGGCATCTTGTAAGGCATACATAATAAAGGCATTTATATTATTATCTTTTAAATCTTCCATATATTCAATATTATCGCCAATTTCTAGCTTTTTAAATCCTAAACTATCGCCTAATTTTCTTAAACTTTGGGGATTATCTAGTAATAAACTATCTCTTAAATTCAATACTCCAATAGTTTTATAATTTCTGCTATTATCCCAATATCCTAAAGGTAAAGGCTTTCCAGTTACAAAACAATTTCTAACTGTACTCAATCCAGCTAATCTTTTTGGAAGTTTATATTCTTTATCAACAAACATTTTTAAATTCACAAAATTTTCAATTTTAGAAAAATCCACTATATTTTTGTGGGCTATTAATGTAATATCTAATTTATCTATATGTTTATTATAACCTGCAAACAAAGTATCCATATAAAAATCTATACTAGAATTAATAATTTCATCTTGATTTAATTCAAATCCAGATTTATAAGGAAAAATTATGGTATTAACAAATAAATCTTCTGCGATTTGTAAACTAAATTGGTAACTTATTACTTCATCATCATTTTTTAATATATTCATTTTTTCGGTGTTTAAATCATCAATTTGATTTAATCTAGCATTATATTGAATTTTGCTTTTATATTCAGTATCAAAGCCAATAAAAAACTTATAAAGATTATATTCCTTGAAAATATCACCATTCCTACTTCTTTTAATAACTTGTTTTTTGTTATATATCTTAATAAAATCACCAGCATCAATATTTTTTTGTAAATATGTTATAAGTTTATTATTTGTAAAAAATAAAACACTATCATTTTTAATTGTATCTATTTTATCTTTAAATTTTAAATAATCTCTATTATCTGCAAATTTTTTTAAATCATCATTGAAACTATTTCTAGTATGCAAAAAATCTAATCTTAAACCATACGAATAAGATTGAAATTCATCATTATAAAAAATTGTATCAATATTCAATAAGATATTTTCTTTACAAAAAGAAATATCATCATTATTAAAAAAAACACTTTTTTTATTATACATTTTAATCATCCTCCAATTAAAAATTATAAAAAAGTGTTTTTATAAGTAAAAAAATGTGATATAATATTTACAACAAAAGAATATTAGAAAAAACACTTTTTTAAATGGATTGTTACCAGCAATCCATTTTTTCTTTTTCTAATTATAACATATTTTAAATAAATTAAAAAATAGTCATTCTTTTTAAATAAAATAAAGTTTTATTGCTTAA
>ERZ773079.1836-NODE-1836-length-12330-cov-25.439348_pt1 | contig 12330 bp, 14 predicted proteins | sample MGYA00511355_ERZ773079 | MGnify/ENA primary metagenome ERZ773079 (study PRJEB29015, sample SAMEA2737979) | human oral metagenome | biome: human oral; feature: human-associated habitat; material: dental | place: China | collected 2117 ... | reverse complement strand
CTACCCGGTAACTGATCACCCCCGAAAGCATAGGAAAACGAGGCCGGTAGTGTACCTATAGTAAGTGTGAAAAACAACAAAATACTCTATCGACCCCGCACCGCTGATTGCTTGCACACTCACCACGGATAATCTCCTCACCCTAGCCAACATCATCACCACATCAGGAATAGACCACCTGAAAGTATGGCGAATACTATCCACCCCTAGCAGACTCCCCCAACCCACAACCATTCGGGCGATTAACGTGATACAGAAGATAATATTCTACCAACCACCAGCCGAACCCTATTTCCCCAGCAACTGAATAAGCTTCTAGGAATATGCCATACTAAAAAGGAAGTAAGGATAGTTTTATTCCTCGTGATAAATTTAAGTGAGGTTAATCATCATGTACACCCGTGAAAACGCGCCGCTCACACCAGAACAACGAAAACACTTGGACAATGTTGTCGCCAATTCCCGTCTTGAGGGGTATGAGATAACCGACCAGAATATTGACGATGCCATCCGAATTATTTTGGGAGAGAAAACCTCCGATGACATCCGTAATGAAATCCTCCAGCGCTATGGGGTCACCCCACCAGATACCACGAGTCATTCATAAGTGAGTACGACGACTGGAAACAAGAAAACGACCGGTGGGAAGCCTATCTCTATCCCAACGGAGTTTTACGCAATAAACTTGGTATCACCAAAGCTGCGAAATGGCACAAAATGGAACGTGGCTTCGTCACAGCGCGCAACGCTGATTTTCAACCTAGTACAGGACTGACTACTGGGAGTGTCGGGGAGGAACTTTTTGCTGTGCATCAGTATCTTTTCCAAGATTGCTATGACTGGGCTGGGCAGCCACGAAACGTATGGATGTTCAAAGGACACACAACCTTCGCCGGTCCAGACGATATTATCCCCATGCTAGAAGAAGTTAATGCCGATATCGCAGAATTTGATTGGGATAATAATGACATTGACGCTGATGACTTAAAGCATTATATTAATGCCGCACAACTCGGTGAGATTCATGCGCGACTCAATCTGATTCACCCCTTTCGGGAAGCCAGTGTATCAGGGGTTTTCAGAGTTGAACCCCAGCTTAAGTATTTGGCCTACTCTTCCATAGGTAATACCAAGAAGGTACGCAATATCTCGATAGTTGTATCCACTGGCTGCGAGGTTATGTGCAATCTGGGTGATTTTGTGCAGTTGTGTGTTTTCTTTGCGGCGGAGTTGTTCTAGTTCTGCACGTGCAGACTGTGCCTGGTTTTCTGCGTCTCCTGCGATATTGAGATTGATGACGGCAGTCTCGGGAGAATCGGTGAGTTCTGGGAATAACGTGAGTGCGTCTCGGAGTTCATCGGCGATTTGGTCGAGCCTTTTGGTTTGGGTGATAACGCCTGGATCTTCAATAAGTTGGGCGACCCACCATTGGTTGCTGCCACGTTCTACGTGGGCGGTGAAGGTGTTCATTTATTTTATTCCTATCTGCTTGTAGATTTTTTGTGCCATGAGGTCATCAATTTCTGAATGTCGTGCAATGGTGGTGTAGCGATCGCCTACCCAGATGCGGGTATGGTTAGCACCTTCTTTGATGACTAGTTTTTGGTTGGTCTTTTTTGCATAGTGAGCAATGGTTTTGAGGATGTGCTTCCTTTTTGTCACAAAGTTTAGTGTATTGGTCTATACTGGTTCAAGTCAATCTTACTATACTAAGTGGTGTGGTATTTAGATTCCGGTTTAAAAGCTGGTTAAGTGAGAGATTCCTTCTCACGAAACTAGGCTAAATACTGGTTCCACACTTGAAGAATATCAACATCATCAAGCCCATGCTTTAACGCAGAATCGAGAATTCGAATCATGTGTTAGCCTGGGGACATTCCCCAAGGTTCAGGATGATTCGAGCTTCCTGAACCTTGGGGTTATCGTTGGTGTTTACCGCGCTGGTATTTTTTCTTCTTCCGGTATCGGCCCTCCTTTTGGCTGATATAACTGCGGCTATAGTTCTTTCGTGGGAATAAACCTCTAAACCCCCTCTAGCAGCCTCAGAGAAGCCGTGAATCCTTAATTCTTGACCTTTTTATATCATCCATCTTGTTTTAATCAATTAGAGGGCAAGGAAATCACCGTGAGGTGATTTTCGCGGCAGCACAAAAAACCGTAACCCATGGAGGGCCTTCCACATTTCATTTCCACCCTTTAATTATTTTCCCCACGAAACACAGTTATCAACATATGTTTGACTACGAAATAGCCACCCCAACCTACAGGGTTTGTTACAGGTATATAGGAAATATAGGATTTATAGGGGGACCCCGAAAAACATATCTTCACCAGCACAAACCCAGTAGAGGGCGGGACTCGACTCACGAAGAGGAATGTGGTTGGTGTCACAAAAATCCCCGCCGCCTGTGGATAAACCATGAGGCGGCGGGGGCTGGAATATTTTTTAGAATTGCGGTGGAAGATCTGGGTTGATGGGGATGTCTTTTTTCATCACTGCTGGAGTATGGCCAACAAGTTTGACTCCGCCTGTCCAGAGTTCAATTCCTGCTTCCGGCCAGGCTTTTTTGACTTGACTGATGGCTTTTTTGACTTTCTTTTTAAAATCCCGTAAGCCTTGGGCGGTGGTGGGGTATCCGGTGCCGAGTTGGGCTTTGAGTTGCTCCCACGTCACGCGGGTATCACCTTTATGATAGCTGATTCGATAGGTGGCCCAGCAGTAAAGGTCAATGGCGAGGGGATAGCGTTTGAGGTGTGCTAGATGCACTGTGTCAAGGGGTACAGCCCCGTCGATAAGTTCACGGAAGAATTCTGCTGAAAGTTCGACGTAGGCATAGGGAAGCTCATCATGTGCTTCCCACCAGTAGAATGCCTCGGTGGCAACCACAGTATTCATCATGGATTGTACTGTTGCTTTTCCCCGTTTGCTGTCTACTTCCCGTGTTTGGTCGATAGAAATGACTGTGTTGAAAAGCCGATGAAGATGTTCTTGGATAGCTTTAATTTGCCGGCCGTCTACTCGTTTAGTCTGGCCAGAGACGTATTTTCCGTGGCTGATGCCTAGTTCTGCGAAGAATTGGTTGAGGCTGTTACCACGTGGGATAACACGGGCTTGGTCGATGGGGAGGCTGGCGTTTCGCTGGATGGCTTCTTTCGTTAACCAACACATAATCAGGCGAGGATATAGCAAATCTGAAAGAGCATGTCATCCGCCTTATTTTTCCTTACTCGGGTTACCCACAGTTAGGGTGTAACTATAATTGGTATAGCCCGGAACTTTAGGCCTTGAAAGCGCAAGGTATAAGTGCGCATAAGTTGGTCGGCTATGCCAGCTTGCAGTCGGCGCTCATCGCTTCAACACTGTTTCGACAAAAGGAAATTGTAGTCTATAAAATGAAATCACTTCGGTTTTTCCTGGTCCTGTTACTGGTTTGGTTAGGAACCCAAATTGTTATCTGGGGCTGGTCAGAATTCATCTTGAAAGGCAGCCAGTTAGAACGTGTGCTAGAACTCGAAGACGTAGAACCCTACCTCAAGATCCCTTTCTATCTCCTTTTCCCGGTACCCTATGCTGTAGCAGTCACGCGTCGAATAGTGAAAAAGGACAACACATAACTCGTACCACAGCCACCAGCTCACTGGCGCTCGTTGATCCTTTACAGGTTTACCACTTTGCAATGCCCGTAAAGTAGTAAACCGGTAGCAGACGCGAAGGACGGCGTAGCTACAATAACCACAATGTTCCTTACCACCATAAACTACACAAATCACACCAGCGTTATTGTGGCTGGCAGGCCTCATAAATGAATAAAGCCCGAGCGTCACCCCCACTCCAGGTTTCGTATTTGATTTTTCGCCACTTTGACTAGAATAGTTTTCGGAAGCAAGGACACTAAATTTTCGCAGAAAGGTTTCGCGGGAAGGAAGAGTCTGGCTTGTGACCGTGACTTTTGAGTCACAGGGCTACGGCAGGCGCAAGCTGCTTCACATTCCTTAACTCCCCAAGGTTCATCCCTGGGGAGCTTTTATTCGTGTTGAGCAGCCCAGTTCTAGAGCCATATTCCTGGAGAATCTTGCTGAACCGACTATCGTTGTTAATGCAGCTGTTGAAGGAAGCTTATGTAGCTGCTGGAAAAATATAGCCGCTCTGCCTGTTGGATAATTACCCCTGAAAGCATAGGAAAACGAGGCCGGTAGTGTACTCATAGTAAGTGTGAAAAACAACAAAATACTCTATCGACCCCGCACCGCTGATGACTTGCACACTCACCACATCAGGGCTAAATCATCACGGCCCACCAAGCCTGGGAGCGCTCACTAGCGTACAAATCACCATGCTCTACCTACAAGAAAACATAAGGCAACAAGCATTAGCCAATATTTTTGGTACGTCCCAACCCACTATCTCCAGGGCGATTAACAATGTACTCAACGTCCTTGACGTGGTGCTTCCACCCCCGCCACAACCCAAAGACCTACATCCTCAACGGCTATACGTACTCGATGGTACGCTCGTGCCGTGTTGGTGGAAGAACGCTAGAAACTTTGTGCAGCGGGAAACACCACAAAGCAGGGCATAACCTTTAAAATACTCACCGACCAGGCAGGCCAGATCTTTTATATTTCACCACCACTACCAGGATCAACCCATGACATCACAGCTATAAGAAACACAGGTTTATTCGACCATATGCAAGCCTGGCACTGTACCGCGGATAAAGGATATGTGGGTTTAGGGTGCGATACACCTTTCAAGAGAAGACCAGGCAAACCCCTGTTGGAGTGGCAGAGGCGATTCAACAAAGGGATCAACCAGATCCGGTATGTTGTCGAGCGATCCATAGCTCATCTGAAAGTATGGCGGATACTATCTACCCCTTGCAGGCTCCCCCAACCCACAACTATTCGGGCAATCAACGTGATACGAAAGATAATGTTCTACCAGCCACCAGCCGAACCCTATTTCCCCAGCAACTGAATAAGCTTCAAGGTCTCCACACACAATTAGCCAAAACCCTTATCCAAGGTTTTCTACGCACCTGCACAAATCGTACACGTGCACAACTAATTTTCACCACACACGATTTATTACTCATGGATTGTAACGATCTTCTTCGTCGCGATGAAATCTGGATCACAGATAAATCGATTGATGGCGAATCCACCCTCATTGGATTACCGGAATACCGTGGCACCATGCACGATGAGGACATTCGCAAAAGCTATCTTGAAGGACGTTTTGGCGGCACACCCCAATTAGATAGTTTTACATTGGAGAAATAAAACGATGCCAAAAAGTAAAAGCTATCGTGGAAAGTTGGGCGGATCGCATGCCGCAAGCCGGCCGGTTGGTACACGGGCAATAAAACATTATCACCGAGGGCGAAACTGAACGAGCTTATTTCACGATGGACATATTCAAGCCTCGAAGAAATAGCGATATAAGAGTAAAAGTCATCTGCGAGAAATCAAAAGATGGAAGCGATCCGAAACCAGTATTATCATCAATGAAGAACAAGCTCGAAAGCCTGAAACAAACCGATGAACTGCGATCTGGTGATTCTGCTTGGCTTGTTCTCGACGATGATGATTCTCAATCTGAAGAGTTTCAAGCTCTTGACACATGGGCTGCCGAACGACACGATAGATTTATTGCTTACACAAAACCCCAATTTGAATGGTGGTTGCTACTCCATTACCGTGATGACAACTCGGATAGCGACAAAAAGTAGGTGCCTGGCTGCATTGCGCGAGAAACAACCAAATTATCAAAAGGGGAAAGCACTGCCAACAACATTAGATCAGGTTAAAGATGCACAATCCCACGCGAAAAACTAGGAATACAACGTGATACTCCGATTGCTGAACTCCATGAAAAAGCTGGGGCTCTCACAACAGTCCATTTCTTGGTTAATGATCTCTTTACAGCAATAGGCGTTCAATAGCCTACCGCCCTCACCCGGCGTCGAAAAGCACGAGTAGGTTATTGAAATCCGCACTACATACTGGGGAAATCCATCTGCACCAACAGATCTCCACATGGAAATGTGGAGATTTTCCGTACATTACAGAACCAACGCATGACATCATCACTGTAAGAAACATTGGTTTATTCAGTTACATGCCACTCTTGACATTGCAACGCAGACAAAGGCTATGTGGGGCTTGGATACGACACACCCTTCAAGAAGATACCAGGTAAAACCCTGCTAGAACAGCAAAAACAGTTTAACGAGAGAATCAACCAGTCTGCTATTTAGTCGAACAATCAAAAACTCGTCAAATCTTGACCACCCCTTGCAAACTCCCCAAAACAGGGCTATTCGGACAATTAATGTAGTGCTTCTACCAACCATCACCCAATCCGTATTTTCCCAGCAAATAGATAGGTTTCATCATCCCTTGTTCTCTTTCACCAGAAAATAGAAATTATCTATGCCATAAATCATATAAAAAATCTTCCATCAGATATGATATCTTGAATCTATAAAGCTTATTCGGGAGTATTTGCGAGAAGCAGCCACACCAATCGAAGTGAATCATTAAATATATATTGTTTAACTTGCCTTTTCGATCTCCAGGAAGCGGTTATTCACCGTGATGGCTTTGAGTAATTAAACATTATTTCCCAACAGCTGAATAAGTTTCTATAGATATTCAGGATAATTTGAAGCCCCTAGGAGTTGAACCTGTGAAAAGTTCCATCTTTATCAAATCAGCTATTGCAATGGTGGCCGCCGTGGCCCTTGGAGCCTCAAACGCATCTGCCACAGTGGTAAGCAGAGAGAAAGTTCTTCTTGAAACAGTGATCAGTGCAGAAGGTAATGTGACGCAAAAAGGTATCATCCAACGTGTCAAAGTGTCTCAACCTGCAGAAGCAAAGAAAAATGACAAGGGCGTGACTGGAGAGACTGGATTTGGTGAAATTTCTGTATCGTTTAGTGAACCCGTCAAGCTCAAAGACGTTACGCGGACGGAATACGCTACAGACACAGAAGCAGGTGCTGCCGTAAAGACAACTTCTGAAGTTGGTATGCTACTACAAACGGAAGAAGTCGAAAAACACGAGCAATTTGTTAAAAACAAATGGGATTTGTCTCTGCCCAGAGACGTAAAACCTGTTTCTTTCGATGACGGGTCAATTGGATTCCGCACGGACACCGAAAACGGTGTATCCGCGGTATCCGAAACGAGAATCTCCACACCATGGGCCGTTGATAAGCACGGAAATCCTCTTGAAACATGGTATGAAATCAGCTCCGACGGTTCTTCCATTACACAAGTTGTGAACACTCAAGACATCGAAGGAGAAATTGTTCTCGATCCTCGGATTACCTACGGCCAAGGTGTATACTATAACTGGTATGGTTCAGAGCTGCGTACCCTAAAGGCCGCAAGTGCTGCTTCCTTTGCTTTGGCAATATCATATGGGTGTGTAAATGCTGGGCGACTACGTCAGCCAGCACTTGTTGCAGTCGTGGGACTCATGTGTATGGCTACTGGATCAGTAGTAGGTATCGATGCTCTTCGATTTGCCCTCGACAACTTCAAAGAAAGCTTCAAGGACCACAGCTGCTACCAATGGAAACTTGGCTCCCGTCATATTACCCCTGTTGCAGCAAAAGGAAATTGTAGTCTATAAAATGAAATCACTTCGGTTTTTCCTGGTCCTGTTACTGGTTTGGTTAGGAACCCAAATTGTTATCTGGGGCTGGTCAGAATTCATCTTGAAAGGCAGCCAGTTAGAACGTGTGCTAGAACTCGAAGACGTAGAACCCTACCTCAAGATCCCTTTCTATCTCCTTTTCCCGGTACCCTATGCTGTAGCAGTCACGCGTCGAATAGTGAAAAAGGACAACACATAACTCGTACCACAGCCACCAGCTCACTGGCGCTCGTTGATCCTTTACAGGTTTACCACTTTGCAATGCCCGTAAAGTAGTAAACCGGTAGCAGACGCGAAGGACGGCGTAGCTACAATAACCACAATGTTCCTTACCACCATAAACTACACAAATCACACCAGCGTTATTGTGGCTGGCAGGCCTCATAAATGAATAAAGTCCGAGCGTTACCCCCACTCCAGGCTTCTTTATTTGATTTTTCGTCACTTTGACTAGAATAGTCTTCGGAAGCAAGGGCGCTTGATTGTTGCAATGCATCAAGAGGGGGCCTGGCTTGTGACCGTGACTTTTGAGTCACAGGGCTGCGGCAGGCGCAAGCTGCTTCACATCCTTTAACTCCCCGAGATCAACCTCTTGGGGAGCTTTTCTTTTTCTGCGCCGAGGTGCCAAGCCCCACCGTGAACAAATACAAAACTCTAGTCATCGTGGCCGGTTGCCAATCCGCGTACGTATCGCTACCCTGTTCTACAGACAAGCTTACAGACAGCTTAGTCTAAAATTTTTAGACCGTTACCATAAGTGCCGTAAGGATACGCATGTCGAACCATAAGCTCTGGGATATAGCCACCAGCCTGCGCAATGATTACCGCTATGTTGATCTCACCCATTCTTTCTACCCTGGCCAACCCAAATTCAGCATGTTAGAAGACCAGGTAACCACAAGGCTCTTCACCGTTGCCGAACAGGGTTTCGAAGTGGATCGCTATAGTATTGTGGGCCAGTGGGGCACCCACGTCGACCCACCCATCCACTTCGTGGAGGGGGCGCGCACGCTCGACGAGCTGCCGGTGGAGGAAATGATCCTGCCGCTGGCGGTGCTGGACCTGCACAAGGAGGCGGAGGAGTTCCATAATCTTGCGGTGACCGTGGATCACATCAAGGATTGGGAAGCCCGCAACGGCCGCATTCCCAAGGGGGCGTTTGTGGCGCTACGGACCGACTGGTCGAAGCGGTGGGTCACGGATGATCTTTACGGCATTGACGCCGAGGGTAAACGCAACTGCCCGGGCTGGTCGCTTGAAGCGCTGGAGTTTTTGCGGCATGAGCGAGGCGTGGTGGCCATTGGGCATGAAACCACCGACACGGATCCTGGTTCGTCTATTGATGCCGGCAGTTTCGCCTGCGAATTATATTGGTTGCAGCAGGACCGGTGGCAGATTGAGCTGCTCAATAACCTTTCCGAGGTTCCCGAAACCGGCGCCCTGATCTGCGCCACCTGGCCGAAGCCGAAGGACGGCACCGGGTTCCCCGCCCGGGTGTTCGCCATCGTCCCCCGCTAGATTTCCCCGATTATCCCTGTTGAAAAGGAGTTTCTGATGTCAGTGTCACAACCTGATCCATTGCTGCCGGTGTTACGTGACGATGAGTTATCCGAACGGGCCGCGGCGGTATTCGCCGATATTCGTGCCACCCGCAATACCGATTTCGTGAATAATATTTGGCGAGTGTTGGCCAACGATCCGCAGCTGCTGGAGCAAACCTGGGCAGAGGTGAAAGGCGTCCTCGGTGCGGATGGCGAGCTCGATGTGCTCACCAAGCAGCTCATCTATATTGCGGTGTCGGTGGCGCAGGGCTGCAATTATTGCATCCGCTCTCACACCGCGGCTGCGCGTAACCTGGGGCTTACGGATGCGCAGTTCGCCGAACTCCATGCGGTCATTGGGGTGGCGGCAAAGACGAACCGGCTGGTTCAAGGGCTGCAAGTCCCCATTGATGATGCTTTCCTATAAAATTTGAGGAGTTCTTATGGATCTTGGTCTTACTCATCGGCGCGCCATTGTGACCGGTGGTAGCAAAGGGCTGGGGCTTGCCACGGTCACGTCGCTTATCGACGCCGGGGCCAACGTTGCGTTTTGTGCCCGCAAAGCCGACGAGGTAGCAGCGGTGGAATCCGAGTTGAATACTCGGGGCGCCGGCACCGCCCACGGTTTCGTTACCGACGTCACCGACGCCGAGCAGGTGGAACGGTTCATCACGGATGCCGCCACCGCCCTCGGCGGCGTGGACATTCTTGTTAATAATGCTGGTGGGGCCCACCCCGGGACGGGCGAGTCCATCACCGATGAGGCGTTCCAGGCTGACTTCAATATCAAGGTGTTGTCGTGGCAGCGAACGATTCGGGCCGCACTGCCCTACCTGAAGCAGAGCGACCAGGCCCGCGTCATCACCATTGGTTCCGTCTACGCGCACTCCCCCTCCCCGGCGTTTTTCTCCACGTCCGTGCACCGGGCGGCCGGCGTGAACCTCACCAAGGCATGGGCGGTCGAGTTGGCGCCGGCCGGCATCCTGGTCAATGGTGTCAACATTGGGGTGATCGAAACCCCACAGTGGGCCAATATTCGGGACAAGCGCGCCCCCGGCGCGACCTTGGCGGAGTTTTTCCAGGATACTGTGGATGCGGATATTCCCCTGGGGCGGATTGGTCAGCCGCAGGAGTTGGCGGATGTGGTGACGTTCCTGGCCAGCGCCCGGTCGTCTTATGTGACGGGCACAATCATTGATGTTGCTGGTGGTATGGGAATCAGCTAAAGCCCCTACTGGATGTAGGCAGCCCACCTTACGGTGGGCTGCCTGCGTCGTAAAGCTAGGTATGAATAAAAATATGGCCAGATGATTTGGGACTGCAAGTGTTGTATGACTATTATCGCTAGACAGATTGGTCTAAGAAAAGGAGACAACACTGTGGGCAAGAAACTCGGCAATTTTGGGGTGCAGATCACCATTGGCCTCATTGCCGGCATCATCCTCGGGCTCATTGCGCGCAATATAGGCTGGTTGGGTGGTACACTGTCCTGGCTGGGCGATACCTATGTGCAGCTACTCAAGGTGATGATAGCGCCGCTGATATTCACCGCCGTGGTGACGTCGATCGCTAACCTGAGGCAGGTCACCAATGCCGCTCGGCTGGCCGCGCACACCCTCATATGGTTTGCTGTCACCGCATTCCTCGCCGTGACCTCGGCTATTATTCTCGGAATCCTCATCCAGCCGGGCGTGGGCGCCGGTGTGGATGCTAGCGCCGCCCAGGAGCCGGCCACCACCGGGTCGTGGCTCGGGTTCTTGAACTCCGTTATTCCCAGCAATATTTTGGGGTTGGGCGCCAAGCTGAAGAATGGTTCCGTCGCCCTGGATTTCAATGCGCTGCAACTCATCGTGATCTCCATGGCCATCGGCATTGCCGCACTCAAGGCGGGCAAGGCCGCCGACCCGTTCCTGCGGTTCACCGAATCCCTGCTGAAAATCGTGCAGGTGGTGTTGTGGTGGATCATTCGGCTCGCCCCCATCGGCACCGCCGCCCTACTGGGTAACGCCGTGGCCGCCTATGGGTGGGAAGCCATCGGGTCGCTCGCCAGCTTTGTGCTCGCCATCTACCTGGGGTTGGCCGTCGTCATTTTCGGCATTTACCCGGCGATCCTGGCGTATCATCGCATTCCCGTGCTGGGCTTCTTCAGGCGGGTTTGGCCGGTCACGTCGCTGGGGTTTGTCACCCGCTCCTCCATGGGGGTCATGCCCGTCAACCAGCGGGTGGCCGAACAGTCCATGGGTGTGCCGCCCGCCTATGCTTCGTTCGCCCTGCCGTTGGGGGCGACCACCAAAATGGATGGGTGCGCCGCGGTGTTCCCGGCCATTGCCGCTATTTTCGTGGCCAACTTCTACCATGTGGACCTGACTATCACCCACTACCTGCTGATTATCCTGGTGTCGGTGTTTGGTTCGGCGGCCACCGCCGGCACCACCGGCGCCACGGTGATGCTCACGCTCACGCTTTCCACGTTGGGGCTGCCACTGTCCGGTGTGGGCCTGCTCCTGGCGGTCGAGCCGATCATCGACATGGGTCGCACCGCCGTGAATGTGACCGGTCAAAACCTGGTGGCGGTCATTGTGGCGAAGCGGGAAGGCATCCTGGACCAGGACGTGTGGGATGCTGCCGAGCACGGCCATTCGGCGTTCGACGAGGCACCCACCGGCGCCGAAACCGTCGAAAAGCTCACGGCACAAACAGCGCAACCCGCAACGGCCGGTTAGCGGGTTAGCTCGTCGCCGCGGATTCCACCACATCTAAATATTTATCCAACCCCCACGGGATGGACAGCGGCGACGGGTTAGCCACGGCCCCCACCGCACCGTTGTCTAAAAACGCCACCTTCCCCTGCTTAATGGCTTTAATCTTGCCGAGCAGGGGATCTTTTTGCAGCTTCCCCAACCATTCCTGGTTAGCCTCGTCGCTGTCCATGCCGTAGGCGACAATCATGTCAATGTCGTCAAAGACCGTGGGATCCTCGGCGGATACTTCCACCCAGGCGTCGTTGCCGGATTTTTTGGATTCCTCCGCCACCACTTTGGGTATCCCCATGCCCACGGAATCGTAGAGGAAGCCGGCACGTGGGTCGCTGGAACGGTAAAAGCCCAGCTTATTAAAGCTGTT
>ERZ773079.1834-NODE-1834-length-12335-cov-11.152199_pt1 | contig 12335 bp, 9 predicted proteins | sample MGYA00511355_ERZ773079 | MGnify/ENA primary metagenome ERZ773079 (study PRJEB29015, sample SAMEA2737979) | human oral metagenome | biome: human oral; feature: human-associated habitat; material: dental | place: China | collected 2117 ... | reverse complement strand
GATTGCCGACGACGCCGACGACGTCGATGGGCAGGCCCTGGCTGGTGGCGCGGAAGAGGAGGTCGGACAGGCAGTGCGCCTCCTTGGACACCATGAGGAGGGTGCGCACGGGGCGGTCGACGGCGTCGAGGGACCAGCGCATGTCGTAGGTTCCGGCGAGTTCGGCCAGATCGGCCTCCAGTTCGGAGCGGGGCACGCGGGTCAGGACCGTGACGCGCATGAAGAACAGGCCCGTCTCGGGATCGCCGAACTGCTGGGACTCGGTGATATTGCCCCCGCGGCGGGCCAGCGCCCCCGAGACGGCGTGGACGATGCCGGGCCGGTCCGGACAGGACAGCGTGAGAACGAGGTGCTGCGCGTCGGAAGGAGGGGCCGTGGCGGCCGGGGCGGCGGGCGTGGTCATGACAGGAGGATAGCGGCGGCCGGTTGCAGTGGAGTCGCACGGGGTAGCAGTCGCGTGGCGGGCGAGGAGCAGGGCGATCTGTGTCGATCCGTGTCACTCCTCCGGCGGGTCGGCCGGCGCCACTGCCGGTCACTCCCGTGTCACCCCTCGGGCGGGTACTCGATCCGGCAGGTGCGTCCCCTCATCCGGAGAATCATGGCGACGTGCCCCATTGCGGCCCGATGCCAGGAGGCGGGCACCGAGCACCCCGCTCGGCGGGCCGCATCGTCGCTCGGATAGACGACGAGAATGATCTCCCCGTTGTTCGACGCGTTTTCCGACTCGTTCAGGATAGTGCCGGCCGTATCCTCGATCCACTCGATCCGCTGATCGATGACGGCCCACGCGGTGTCCGGGGCCGTGGTCTTGTAATCCCACGCCCGCTGCGAGCGGGGGTTGACGTCGAGCGTGTCGGCGAGGACGGGCCCGGAGATCCCGAGGACTTCTCGCATGGTTCGGAACTCGGCCGGTGACCGAGGATCTTTATTGATTCGGGGCATGGTGCCTCCTCTTTCTTCGCACTTAACTTATAGGTGGTATCCCCGCTCGCGCGGGGTTTACGCGGTGACGGGGATGAGGCGGTCGTGGCCGCCCGGATCATCCCCGCTCGCGCGGGGTTTACTCATTCGCGACTCCGATGCGACTGCCCTGGATAGGATCATCCCCGCTCGCGCGGGGTTTACGGCGTGTACGGGACCGCCTCGACGATGGTCTCGGGATCATCCCCGCTCGCGCGGGGTTTACCACCACGTCGTCGACATCAACGCCTACCAGAAGGGATCATCCCCGCTCGCGCGGGGTTTACAAGCAGCTGAGCGTCGCCTCTCGCTGGAACCCGGGATCATCCCCGCTCGCGCGGGGTTTACTCGCCTGGTTCCAGGCCTACGTGCAGCCGACCAGGATCATCCCCGCTCGCGCGGGGTTTACGCCTGGTGGTCATTGGTCTTCCTTTCTCGCGTGGGATCATCCCCGCTCGCGCGGGGTTTACTCAACGCCACATTCCACCTTTTTTGGGACGAAAGGATCATCCCCGCTCGCGCGGGGTTTACCCCTCCCCCGTCTGGGAGCGGGCGACGACGCGGAGATCATCCCCGCTCGCGCGGGGTTTACAAGGGTCACCAGGGCCATCGGGTGGTCAAGACCGGATCATCCCCGCTCGCGCGGGGTTTACGCAGAATCTCAGTGTGATGACGCATTTCTCCTAGGATCATCCCCGCTCGCGCGGGGTTTACTCCTACCTCATCCGCGGCCTGCGGGCCGACGACGGATCATCCCCGCTCGCGCGGGGTTTACTTCGAATAACGATTGGAGGCCTCGGAGAGTGCCGGATCATCCCCGCTCGCGCGGGGTTTACTCTACGATGATCTCAATTCTCTTTATTCGGGGGGATCATCCCCGCTCGCGCGGGGTTTACCACGCCAAGGTGCGCACCCGGGTGATCGAGGAAGGATCATCCCCGCTCGCGCGGGGTTTACAGTTCGCGACGAACACCGACGTGACTCAGCGCAGGATCATCCCCGCTCGCGCGGGGTTTACGTCCGGAGGCGTTCCGGCAGGCGCTGCGAGGCAGGATCATCCCCGCTCGCGCGGGGTTTACGAGCGGATGCGAATAGTAATCAACATTTCGAACGGATCATCCCCGCTCGCGCGGGGTTTACAGGGCCGCATTCGGTGCGCCCGTCTCCGGGGCCGGATCATCCCCGCTCGCGCGGGGTTTACATGAGGACGATGACGCGGGCGACGGCCCCGGCAGGATCATCCCCGCTCGCGCGGGGTTTACCGCGGGGATGACGAAATTGACCGTTGGCGCGGAGGATCATCCCCGCTCGCGCGGGGTTTACGGGCGCAGTGGTGTCGGCCATTGGTGGATTCTCCGGATCATCCCCGCTCGCGCGGGGTTTACCGACGCGGCAGGCGGAAAAGGCTTTGGACCGTCGGATCATCCCCGCTCGCGCGGGGTTTACGCAGTTCGCACAGAGCCTTGGTGAACCCCGTGGGGATCATCCCCGCTCGCGCGGGGTTTACGTCGCGAGAGCCTTCTGCGAGGCCAGAATCTCCGGATCATCCCCGCTCGCGCGGGGTTTACTTCGGGAAGGTCGACTACATCACCTTCAATGACGGATCATCCCCGCTCGCGCGGGGTTTACGCCTCTTCGAGGGCGACGAGGGCAAGGCCTCGCGGATCATCCCCGCTCGCGCGGGGTTTACGTGATGGCGAGGATGCGCCGGGTGACGGCGACGGGATCATCCCCGCTCGCGCGGGGTTTACCGGTTCGTTGAGGTTTCCCGTTCGGGAAACATCGGATCATCCCCGCTCGCGCGGGGTTTACGTTAAAAATCGTCCCGAGCGGCCGGTAGGCCAGGGATCATCCCCGCTCGCGCGGGGTTTACCTGCGCGTCCGCGCGTGGGAGGAGCTCATCGGAGGATCATCCCCGCTCGCGCGGGGTTTACTCATTGGGGAGGCCGTCACGGACGGCTGCGCGCGGATCATCCCCGCTCGCGCGGGGTTTACGATCTATTTTCACAATCTCGCCTTCGACGGCTCGGATCATCCCCGCTCGCGCGGGGTTTACCTCGGTGATCATGTCCCGGGCCGCCACCCTGAAGGATCATCCCCGCTCGCGCGGGGTTTACCCCTCCCCTGGCGTGCTGTGCCCCTCCCCGTCTGGATCATCCCCGCTCGCGCGGGGTTTACTCGCGGATGAGGTCGTCGGGCCACACGAGGTCAGGATCATCCCCGCTCGCGCGGGGTTTACCGACGCCGTGCCGGTAAGCCGCATTGAAGACCTGGATCATCCCCGCTCGCGCGGGGTTTACTTCGGCACCCACGGCATTGACGTCGCGTCGCAGGGATCATCCCCGCTCGCGCGGGGTTTACCCATTTCTCGGTGCCCTTGAGACGGCAGTGGGCGGATCATCCCCGCTCGCGCGGGGTTTACGGTTCATGGTCGGTTCCTCTTGATCGGTGTTCCGGATCATCCCCGCTCGCGCGGGGTTTACTCGACTGCGTCGACGCACGCCTCCCACGCCCAAGGATCATCCCCGCTCGCGCGGGGTTTACCGAATATAATCCATTATGCACTCAACCGTATGTGGATCATCCCCGCTCGCGCGGGGTTTACCACGGCCCGCGAGTAGGTCTGCCACACGTCCAAGGATCATCCCCGCTCGCGCGGGGTTTACCGCGATTCGATTGCCAAACTTGATAATGACCAAGGATCATCCCCGCTCGCGCGGGGTTTACCTGAAGCAGATCGCCCGCGACGTCGAGAAGACGGGATCATCCCCGCTCGCGCGGGGTTTACGCGGCCACCGTCAGGCAGCCGTGAGCCTTCTCGGGATCATCCCCGCTCGCGCGGGGTTTACGGGTGATTATAATAATCAATATTGCGAACTTCGGGATCATCCCCGCTCGCGCGGGGTTTACTGCCGTCGGTGGTCTCCCAGTCCGATGCCGTGGGGATCATCCCCGCTCGCGCGGGGTTTACGGCGCCCTCGACCCGGTAGGTGGTGCCAGCCACGGATCATCCCCGCTCGCGCGGGGTTTACCCCCGCAATGCGGGGCGCCATTCGGTATTCTGGGGATCATCCCCGCTCGCGCGGGGTTTACGATGAAATGCCCGCCACCAATCACACCGCCAACGGATCATCCCCGCTCGCGCGGGGTTTACTCGGGGAATTCTACGGCAACGTCGGCGAAGAAAGGATCATCCCCGCTCGCGCGGGGTTTACGCGGCGGTGGCCTGCCCGCGGCGGAGGCCGTGCGGATCATCCCCGCTCGCGCGGGGTTTACCACCCGCCTGGTCGAAGGAAGTGATCGAGGCGGGGATCATCCCCGCTCGCGCGGGGTTTACATATCGGGCACATTGACCTTGAAGAAACCGCCAGGATCATCCCCGCTCGCGCGGGGTTTACTCGTCGGGGTTGGCGATGGCGAGGATGCGGGCGGGATCATCCCCGCTCGCGCGGGGTTTACTTGCGGATGTTGATGCCGCGCTTGACGATGGTGGGATCATCCCCGCTCGCGCGGGGTTTACGTCCCGGCGGAAAACTCGATCCCGGCCCCGGCCGGATCATCCCCGCTCGCGCGGGGTTTACTGCACCCATTTGGCGAAGGCTTCGGTGACGCGGGGATCATCCCCGCTCGCGCGGGGTTTACGCGCAGAACACGACCAGGTCGATCGGCTACGGAGGATCATCCCCGCTCGCGCGGGGTTTACCATGGCCGCCACCTCGTCGTAGGTGACGGCGCGGGATCATCCCCGCTCGCGCGGGGTTTACTCTGCGCACCATTCTGGATGCCGGTCCATACCGGGATCATCCCCGCTCGCGCGGGGTTTACTGAAATCTCGTCCCAAAAATAGTGAAGAGTGAGGGATCATCCCCGCTCGCGCGGGGTTTACTGGGCTCGGGCGACGCTGTTCGAGCGCGGGCGCGGATCATCCCCGCTCGCGCGGGGTTTACATATTTAGTTCTCAATCTTCCCGGGGTACTAGGGGATCATCCCCGCTCGCGCGGGGTTTACATGACCGGCCCCGTTCTGAGCGGAGCACTTCCGTGGATCATCCCCGCTCGCGCGGGGTTTACCGCCGCGCAGACCGCGGGGCACACGTATGATCAGGATCATCCCCGCTCGCGCGGAGTTTACACGATGAAGCCGTTTCCGCGGCGCACTATTTCCGGATCATCCCCGCTCGCGCGGGGTTTACGATCTGAATGCAGGGAATATGATTCTTCTTCAGGGATCATCCCCGCTCGCGCGGGGTTTACAGCGTGGTCTCGAGCACGTGCAGCGGGATGCGGGGATCATCCCCGCTCGCGCGGGGTTTACATGCGGATTTGCGCGGGACTGCTGCGCGCTGGCGGATCATCCCCGCTCGCGCGGGGTTTACTCGGCGCAGAGAGATTATCTCGAGGGTGAGATCGGATCATCCCCGCTCGCGCGGGGTTTACCGGCCGGAGATTCATGGATGACATATCGAGTCCGGATCATCCCCGCTCGCGCGGGGTTTACCTGAGCGTGCAGTAGATCTTGGCCTCGGGCCATGGATCATCCCCGCTCGCGCGGGGTTTACCCCCGAAAACAGCGGCGAAACGGATTGCAGCGGGGATCATCCCCGCTCGCGCGGGGTTTACCTCCGGCACCTCCTCCCGGAACACCCAGTGTCCGGATCATCCCCGCTCGCGCGGGGTTTACTATCCCAGGGTGACGAATATCATCTTCGACGAGGGATCATCCCCGCTCGCGCGGGGTTTACACTTGCGGATCCTTGGAATCCCAACGAACCCACACTCTACCAGACCCCTGCTGCCTTCACTGCCGACCTAGGGCCCGCTCCGCCGGGTCGCGACAGCGCCGTCGAGTTCGGGGCGGCGCTCTCCGCTGCTGGACGTGCTGGACGCGACTTGGTCGCTGCGGGGCTTCGGTCCCGGTTCGGACACCACCCCGACACGCACAGACGAGTGGCAACGACGTCCGGCTAGAAGCGGATCGCGTCAATCGGGCGGATCCGCACCGCCACGATCGCGGGGATGATCCCCGCCAGGGCTCCGACCCCGGATGCAGCCACCAGCCCGATGATCGCGGCGGACATGGGGAAGGGCGGGTTGTCCGGCACCGGGATGTCCGACAGAATGGCGCCCAGTGGGACCACGCGCAGGGCCACCACCGCGATGCCGACGCCGACGATGCCGGCCACGACCGTCGCCACCACCGACTCCAGCATGATCGAGAAGAAGATCCGGCGGCTCGTCGCGCCGAAGGAGCGGCGCACCCCGATCTCGTGGATGCGCTGGCGCACCGTCACCAGGGAGATATTGACCAGCCCCAGCGCCCCCAGCACCATGACGAAGACGCCCGCGCCGGAGACCACGGAGGTGAAGGCCCCCGTGCTCAGGTTCGCATTGGCGGACTGCAGATTGTCGGTGACCTGGGTCGAGCCCTGCCCGAACTGGGCGTCAAGATTGTCCTTGGCCCGCTGCTTGATCTCACTGACCCCCGCCGCCCCGGTCCAGATCTCCAGGGACGGGGCGGGGCGCGCGGCATGGGAGGGCAGCTGCTGCTCGTAGGAGGAGTTCAGGACGAACGCGGACAGCGTTTGCGGGCAGGGCACCGTATTGCCCTCGGCGTCGGTCGTTGTGCAGTAGGACAGGTTCTCGGGCTTGAGCACCCCCACGATCGTGTAGGTGGTGCGCGTCGGCTCGTAGGAGGTGACCGTGAGCGGACCGGAGAGGGAGTCCACCCCCAGGGCGTCGAGGAACCCCTGGGAGACGACCAGCGACGGAGACATGTCATCGGCGTCGTCTGAGCGCAGCCAGCGCCCCTGGGTCACCTGCGTGTGGTGGATCAGGCCGTAGCCCGTGCTGACTGCCTGAGTGCGCACCTGGCGGGGGCCGTCGGGGAAGGCGAAGCGGATGGAGGCGTCGTAGGTCGTCGCCCAGGCGTTGATCTCGTAGCGGTCCACGAAGGAGCTCATCGCCTGAGAGATGCGAATGGAGGTGTCCGGCGACGACGCCCCGGCCCCGCTGGCCCCGCCGGCCCCGGCGGTCCCAGCTCCTTCAGCTCCGCCGGATCCCCCGGCCCCGCCGGATCCGGTCTGGCCCTCCGCGGCCGAGCCCCCGGATCCCGCCCCCGCCTGGCCGCCGGAGCCGGCGTCCCCGGAGCCGGCATCGTCCCCGGAGTCGTCGTCGGCCGGACGGCTCACGCCCCGCCAGGTGGGGGAGACGCTGATCGTCAAGGTGCCGGGGCGTCCGCTGTACTGCTCCATGACGGCGTTGACCGCGGAGACCGACACCTGGCCGACGGCGATGACGAAGGACATGGCCGCGACCGCCACCGCCACCCCCACCAGGGACAGCAGCACCCGCAGCTTGCCGATCCGCAGCTGCGCCCACGCCTCGATAATGGCGCCGGTCAGGCCCGTGAACACGCCCCCCATTCCCGTGAAGAGTCTCATCGCGGACCTCCCGATGACGATACGGCGGCCGGCGCCGCCTGGACCTCGCCGAACTCCTCCAGCGAGCCCACCCGGCGGCGGGTGACCGTGATCGGCGTGAGCACGCCGTTCTCCAGACGGTACTGGGTGTGGGCCCGACCGGCCACGGCCAGGTCGTGGGTGATGATGATGAGCGCCGCGCCGGTCTCATGGCACTGCCTTTCGAGCAGGTCCATGACGACGGCGCCCGTGTCGACGTCGAGGGCGCCGGTGGGCTCGTCGGCCAGGATCACCCCGGGCCCGCGGGCCAGCGCCCGGGCGATGGCGACGCGCTGCTGCTCCCCGCCCGACAGTCGGCCTATGGACATCCCGGCCTTGTCCTTCAGCCCCACCGCCTCCAGCAGCTCCCGGGCGCGGGAGCCGCGCCGCCAGAAGGCGGCGCCGTGGTCGTACAGGAGCGGCGCCGCGACGTTCTCCGTCGTCGTCAGCCCGGCGATGAGGTTGAAGGACTGGAACACGAATCCGAAGGTCTGCCCGCGCAGGTGGGCGCGACGGCTCTCGCCCAGGCCCGCGGTGTCCACCCCGTTCAGCTGGTACCCGCCGGAGGTGGGCACGTCGATGAGGCCGAGGATGTTGAGCAGCGTCGACTTGCCCGTGCCGGACCGGCCGACGACGGCCACGTGCTCGCCGGGGCGCACGTCGAGATCGACGCCGGTGAGGATCCTCAGCGGCGGGGCGTCGGGCACCAAGAAGGTCCGGGTGATGCCCCGCAGGCGCAGCAGGGGGGCCGATGTCACCGGATCTCCTTGCCGTTCTCGTCGTAGCACACCGAGTTGTCGGGCTCGCAGCTGTTGGGCGTGCCGTTGCGCACGATGTCCTTGCCGGGCACGAAGAGCAGGATCGTCTCGCCCTCGGTCAGGCCGCTGGTGACCTGGATGTTCGTGCCGTCGTTGATGCCCAGGGAGACCTGGCGCTGCTCGGTGGTCGCGGGATCGGCCGGGTCGGGGACCACCCAGACGATGCCGGTGGACACCGAGCCCTCGACGGCGGTGACGGGCACGAGCAGCGCCCCGGTGGCGCTGCCCGCGTCGATGCCGATGGTCACCGACAGCCCCGCGAAGACCTTCTGCTCGGACGGCACCGAGCAGCGGACCTCCACGCTCGTGCCGTCCCCCGTGGTCGTCGTCGTGCTGCCGTCCTGGCCGGTGGTCGTCGACGTGGTGGGCTTCGTGCCGATGGTCAGGTCGGAGCAGGAGAAGGGTGCGGGGCCGCCCTCGACGCTCAGGGTCGCCGACGTCGGGGCGCTGGTGAGCCGGTACTGCTGGGAGGCGCTGATGGTGCCGGTCGCCGAGTAGGTGTCGGGCGTGACGGTGGCGATCACCATGCCGACGGTGGTGTCCTGGTTCGCGATGACGTTGAAGGAGACGGTGCCGGTCGTCGGGGCGTAGACGGTGTCCCAGGTGACCTTGTCGGGAACCTCCGTCTGGGTGGTGTTCCCCTCCTCGTCGGTGGTGACCTTCGGCTGCTGCGGCTCGACCTTCTTGAGGTAGACCAGGGGCGCCCCCTGCGTGATGTACCCGCCCTTCTCGACCCCGAAGGAGTCGACGACGCCGGTGAGCGTCGCCTTCGCCTCGACGGCCTTGTCCTGCACGATCTTCCCCTTGACCTCCACCGTGCTGGAGATGTCGCCGACCGCGACCGTCGTCGTCTTCGTGCTCAGCTGGTAGCCCGGGGTGATGTCCGCGGTGGCGGAGTCGCCCTGGTCGGGGAAGAAGGCGATCTTGATCAGGGCGACGGCGACGACGACGGCGATGAGGACCTTGAGGGCGGGTATGACGTAGCGCTTCACGGCGTCCTCCACGACGAAGAAGGGGAGCGGGGCGGAACGGGGCAACGGGACCAGGTTAAAGGCTCCGCCGCCCCGGCGGATCCTCCTGGGGAAGGCCCGCGAATCCTCCCGGAGGATGAGGAATGAGGATTCAGCCGCCTCAGGCCAGGCGGCCGGCGGGGGCCGAGGGCACGGCGTCGAGGAAGGCCGGCGGGGTGAAGCCCTCCCGGGCGTAGGCGGCCACGACGGCGCGGGCGACGGCGTCGACGGCGTCGGCGTCCACCAGCGCGATCGCGGAGCCGCCGAAGCCGCCGCCCGTCATGCGGGCCCCGTGGGCCCCCGCCGCCCGCGCCGCCTCCACGGCCGCATCCAGCTCGGGGCACGTGCACTCGTAGTCCGCGCGCAGGGACTCGTGGGAGGCGTCCATGAGCTCGCCCGCGCGGGCGAGCTTGTCCCCGGCCAGCGGGCGGCCGTCGCGCAGCAGCGCGACCAGGTTGCGCGTGCGCTCGATCTCCGTGACCACGTGGCGGGTGCGCTTGACCAGCTCGGCGGCGTCGGGCTCGCCGCAGGCGGCCAGGTCGGCCAGACGCTCCTCCAGGTCGGCCGCCTCCAGGTCCGCCAGCAGCTCGACGCCCAGGATGCGGGCCGCCTTCTCGCAGGCCGCCCGTCGGGCCCCGTACTGGCCGTCGACCAGGGAGTGCCTGGCCCGGGTGTCGATGACCAGCAGGGCCAGGCCCGCCCCCTCCAGGTCGAAGGGCACCCGGCGGGCCCGCCCGGTGCGGCAGTCCAGCTCCAGGGCGCGGCCCGCGGCCGCGCGCAGGGACGCCGCCTGGTCCAGGCCTCCCGTGGGGGCTCCCGCCATCTCGTTCTCCGCCCTCACGCAGGCGGCGGCCAGGCGGGCCCGGCCCTCGTCGTCGGGCTCGTCGGCCGTGCCGGCCAGCCCCAGGTCATTGACCTCGTCCAGGGCGACGACGGTGGCCGCCTCCAGCGCCGCGGAGGAGGACAGGCCCCCGCCCAGCGGCACGCACGAGTACAGGGCCGCGTCGAAGCCGGCCAGCGGCCCCAGGCCGTCGCGCTCCAGCGCCCAGGCGACGCCCGCCACGTAGGCGTTCCAGTGGCGCACCTCGCCCGGCGTGCCCTTGGGGCCGATGATGTCGAGGTCGAGGACGTCCACCGAGTCCCGCGTCTGCGAGGAGACCAGGCGCACGGTCCGGTCGTCCCGGCGGCGCAGCGCCAGATGGGCCCGGTGCGGCAGGGCGATCGGCAGGGCCGGTCCGCCGTTGTAGTCGGTGTGCTCGCCGATGAGATTGACGCGCCCGGGCGCGTACCACACGCCGTCGGGCTCGGCGTCGAAGGCCTCGCGGAAGAGCGCCGCGGCCGCGGCGACCCCCTGAGCGGGCGCGAGGGCGGGGGAGAAGACGGGAGCGGCGACGTCGTCGGAGCCGGAGTACTGCATGGGCCCATTGTGCCCCAACCTCGAGCGCGCCACGTCACAACCCCGTGTCACGCCGGTCGTCGTGTGGGACCACCGTCCCGGTGCGGGATAGGGTGCGCAGATGGGGGCCGCGCCCGCCGGGCGCCCGCACCCGGATCCGCTGCCGCTCCTGCGCTCGCGCCGCCACATCACGGAGGAACCATGGACGTCCCCACGGCCGGACCGTCTCAGTGCGTCCTGGGCGTGACCCTGCCCGTGCCCGAGCCCTGGGCCGCCCGCATCCGGCTCGTGCGCTCCGACGCCGGCGACCCCCTGGCCCTGGCCGTGCCCCCCCACATCACCCTCCTGCCCCCCACGCTCATCGAGCTCGACGCGCTCGACGCGGCGGTCGCCCATGTGCGCGCCATTGCGGAGCGGGCCGCCCCCTTCGTCGTCGAGCTGCACGGGGCCGAGACCTTCCGGCCCGTCAGCGCCGTCGCCTACCTGGCCCTGACCCGGGGGGCGCGGGACTGCGCGGGCCTGGAGGGGGCGCTGCGCGCCGCCGGCGGCCCCCTGGCCGTCCCGGTGCGCTTCCCCTTCCACCCCCACGTCACCCTCGCCCACGACGTGGGGGACGAGGCCCTGGAGGCCGCGCGCGCCGAGGCCGCCGGCATCGAGGCCCGCTTCGTCGTCGACCGCATTCACCTGCACCGCCTCGCCCCCGACGCCACCTGGACCCGGCTCGACGCCCCGCCGCTGCGCGGGCCCGCCACCCCCCGACGCCCCGTGAGGACATCATGACCCGGTTCGCCGTGCTCGCCGAACGCGCCAAAGCCCTTCTGGGGCGCTGCCGGCGCACCCGTGCGGCCCGCGCCCTGGCCCGTTACTTCGACGGCCGCGGCCCGCTCCTGGCCGGGGGCATCGCCTACACCGGCCTGTTCTCCGTTTTCGCCGCCCTGACCATCGGGGTGAGCCTGCTCATGGTCACCATCGGTCACCGCCCCGCCATGAGGCGGGCCGCCTTGGAGGCGGTCGACTCGATGCTGCCCGGCATGATCGACGACGGCACCGGCACGGGTCTGGTGAGCATCGACCAGCTCACCCTGGACTCGGCGATCAATCCGGGCTCCGTCCTGGCCACCGTCGTTCTCCTGTACTCCGCCCTGAGTCTCATGGGCGCCCTCGCCAGCGGCATCCGGGCCATGTTCGGCCTGGCGACGGCTCACCCGGGCGGCCCGCTCCGGGCCCAGGTGCGCAACCTCCTGGGCTTCGTCATCATCACGGTCTCCGTCCTGGTCACCGCCGCGGCCTCCATCCCCACCACCGCCCTGGCCGGCGCCGGCTCGCTGCCGGACTGGCTGACCGGGCCCGGCGCGAGGCTGATCGCCCTGCTCGTCTCCTTCCTCGTCGACGCCGGCGTTCTGGCCCTGCTCATCCGCGTGTGCGGGGTCAGGGCGCCCCGCAGGGACCTGCTCCAGGGGGCGGGTCTGGGCGCCCTCGCCTTCGGGATCCTGCGTCAGATGGGCACCGGGGCGGTGGGGGCCGTGGCGAGGGGGAACCCGATGCTCGCCCCCTTCACCGCCATGATCGTGCTCATCCTGTGGCTCCACCTGGCCTGCCGCGTCGTGCTGTACGCGTGCGCCTGGACCGCCAACCCGCCGCTGCCCCGGCCCGTCGCCCGCCCCGACGGGGCCGGCGCCGACCGCCGGCCCAAT